>Ga0307507_10000209_pt1 | contig 110957 bp, 73 predicted proteins | sample 7_EM_MG_FD_207223 | JGI IMG/M metagenome (GOLD analysis project Ga0307507, IMG submission 207223) | Populus trichocarpa ectomycorrhiza microbial communities from riparian zone in the Pacific Northwest, United States - 7_EM | ecosystem: Host-associated > Plants > Roots > Unclassified | place... | reverse complement strand
TATATAATAGTTAAATATATAGCATATAACTTTACCTTAATTGCATGTCAAGAAATATATAGTTACCTTTTAAAGTTGCTAAGTAGGTTAATTGCGTGTTAAGAAATATATAGTTAGCTTTTAAAGGTGTTAAGTTAGTTAATTGCATATTAAGTTAGTCAAATTACGTGTTAAGTTAGTTAATTATATGTTAAGTTAGTTAAATTACGTGTTAAGTTAGTCAATTACATATTAAGTTGGTTAAATTGTGTGTTAAGTTGGTTAATTGCGTATTAAGTTGGTCGAATTGTGTGTTAAGTTAGTTAATTGCGTATCAAGTTGGTTAAATTACGTGTTAAGTTAGTTAATTGCATGTTAAGTTGGTTAAATTACGTATTAAGTTGGTTAATTGCGTGTTAAGTTGGTCAATTGCGTGTCAAGTTGGTTAAATTGCATGTCAATTACGCGAAACGCGAAAATTAAAGTCTACTTAAATCTCATCCTGCGAATATTTTCCCGATGTACTTTAACCTTAACCTTAAATATATTATTAAAATAGACTTGTTAGATTATGCGCTAGGGGGAGTGTTATTATAATATAATAAGAATGGCAAACTATATCCAGTAGCCTTTCTCTTCTAGAAACTTGCCCCTACTAAATTAAACTATAAGATATATAATAAGGAACTACTTGCGATTGTTAGATACTTTAAATAATAGCGTCCTAAGCTTAAAGGATTGTTATTCCTAATATATATATTAACGGACTATAAGAATCTATAGTACTTTATAACTATAAAGCAATTAATATAACGCCAAATTTGTTAGGCCAAATACCTCTTATAATTTAACTTTAAGATTATATACCAACTGGGCAAACTTAATTAGAAGCCTAATATATTAATATAAAAATTATAGAACCTACCCGCGAACGCTTTAAATAAACAGATTATAAATTAATTATGGATTTTACTGCCCCCTAAACGCTTTAAAAAACTATATCCTATATTCCTAGATATAGAACTTAAAAGAAATAAATTAGAAGTTAATAAATAGGAAATAGAAATTAACAAGCTAATAGAATACAAATATAAAAACAATGTATGGATAATTAATATAATAAAAGTAATTTAAATAGGAAAATGATAGTATAAGGATATTACACTCATTAAATATAAAATATAAAATAATTAATTATACTATTAATAGAAGATGGTAGTCCCAAATTCTAAACCTTTATAATTTAAGATACTTAAATTTATATATAACTCCCCTATAGCAGGATATCCTGGCCATATAAAGACTTATAAGATCATTTAATAAGCATATTACTGGCCTATAATGCATAACTATATATAAAAATACGTTTAAGCATGTAGGATGTACGTGCGTGGAAAGCCCTCTTATATAAAGAAGTAAGGAGTACTTTAACTACTACCAATCCTAATATAAAGATGGCGTAATATCTTAATTAACTTTATAGTTAACTTGCCTAGTAGTAATAGGTTTATGAATATTATAGTAGTAGTTAACCATCTTATAAAAATGCAATATTAGTAGCCGAATATTTTATTAAGTACGTCTTTAAGCTACATAGACTTCCTAATATAATAATATCCAACTGTGGAAGCCAGTTTGTTTTAGACTTTTGGTAAGCTCTATATAAATAATTAAGTATTTAAATACGACTTTTAACTGCGTTTTATCTAGAGATAGATGGCTAAACTAAAATTGCAAACGTGATTATAGAACAATACTTATAAATATACTACTCCTACCTATAAGACAACTGGGAAAAATGGCTACCTTTAGCTGAGTTTACTGCAAATAATATAATAAATATATTAATAGGCGTGACGCTGTTCTACGTAACCTATAAACAAAACCCTTAACTTGGATTTAAACTATAACCTAAAATCAATATAATAGGATCTATAATTAAATAGATCCAGTTAATTAACGTATATAACTTTACCAATTAAATAAAGCAGTTAATAGAATTATTACAAAGCGAATTAATATACGCTTAAACGTTATAGGAATGGCATGTAAATAAAGGACGAGCTCCCATATAGGACTTTAAGGAAGGTAATATAGCTTACCTAAGTACATGAAACTTAAAGACTTAACGGCCTTTAAAGAAACTTAATTGGAAATTCACGGGCCTATACCAAGTTAAGAAGAAACTAAGCCCGTACGCCTATAAGCTCGAACTGCTAACTAAGATAAAAATACACCTAATGTTTTACGTAAGCTTGCTGCAACCCTTAAAAGATAATCCTATAACTTATAAAGTGCCACTGCTACCTCCTATAATTATTAACAATAGTAACAGTTCTTACTTTATTAACTTAATTAATAATATGTAATAGAAAACATAATCTAAATAATTTAAACTTCTTATTAAGTGGAAAGGATATAAAACACAAACCTAGGAAACCCATAAATAGATTAAGGCTAATGTGCCTTCCCTAGTAAAAGAATTCCATAAAGACCATCCTTTATGGCCTACTTTGGCTAGATGGATATAACATAAAGGTAAATAACTGCCACCTAACATGAATATACGAAATATAATAGCAGGAAACTTAAATTTAAAAAGAACTTAAAAAGTATTACAATATTTATAACATAGTTACATAATACGCAAGATGTTAAGGAACTTTAACCACCGGTTAAAGTTGTCTAATTGGTTAGATTTGCCTTGCTAAAACCGCTACCTAGCACTAAAATACAACATATAATAAAATTATGAATTCTTAACTAAGTTAAATTATTTTAAACCTTTGGCTAAAAAGGGGGGGGGTACTGTAATGGGACTAGCCCAATTATAATAGAAATGTCTTGGTGAAACACTCGCCAGATAAATTCTAAAGCTTTAACCAAATTCTACCGAAATCCGTTAAAGACCGCGTGTGTATGTGCGCACGCATCGACTACCAAGCCCCTAAATATTTAATTATATGATTCTCTTATTATTCCCTTCTCTTCTTTACGCAACGTCTTGTACTCTACAAGAGCTATATACACTTAGATTTAGATAGAATTTATATTATTCTTTTGAATCTTCCCCAAAGCCTCTTTGCGCCCTCACAATTTAAATCCCTAAGAACTAGGTAAGGTCACCTAGGTCTTTTATTTTATACCTTTTTATAAGGTACTCCTTAAATATTTTAAGCTTAGGTAGGTCTTTCTTTTTATAGGCAACTGTAATATCATTAATATAAAAGAAGACTATTAGCCAATTGTTATAATATAGGTAAGGCTCCTCCACTACTAGCTTTAAGCCTTCCTTTTTTAGTATTATAGTTAAGTCGCCATACTATAGTAGAGGTAATTATCGTAATCCGTAGAGCGCTTGTTAAAGCAGTAGGCACTTACCCTTAATTAGAAATCCATCTAGACAGTTAATATACATAACCTCGTCAATCTCGCTGTTTATAAATATATTAACAGCGTCGCCCTGCCAGCAGTCTAGGTTAAATATTACAATAATAGCCATTAAGGCTCTAAATAATCTTACTGCCAGAGTTGCGGCATACGTGTCCTTATAAACTAACTCTTATAAATCATCTCTTGCGTAAAGACAAGCCTTAAACCTTATTAGATATCCATTAATATTAGTCTTATAGGTAAATACCCAGATAACAGGCACGGTTTTAATCTAGATCGTCTTGTTAATAACGTAAAACATTCCTTAATTTTAAAGGTCTGTGTATTCTTTTTTGGCAGCAGCCATAAATTTTTCCTTATATTAATATCTTTAAAGCTCCTTCCAATTCCTAGGCGGCAGTAGGAGCTAATTGCGGTGTAGCTTCTTATAAAATATAAGCCCTATATTAAAGGCTAATCTTTAAACTAGAAGGCTTTAGTTATTAGTAATGTTAGCAAAGAAACCTATATAGACCTTTAATTATCCTTTAAGTCTCTTTCCTTTAACTATGTTTTACTCTCCTATATCGCCATCAATCTTCTTCTTTAGCTTAACTTTATTAGTCGGAACTATAATATGGTATGGCTTCTTTATTAAGGTCTTTAAGGACGGTAGTAGAGGCTCTAGTAAGTTAGGTTTTAGCGTCTTATTTAGTATAAAAAGCCCTAGAGCTAAGTTATCTTTAGAGCTTAAATCTTATTGCTTACTACTCTTAGTATTAGGCTCCTCTTAATTTCCACCAGAATCTACCTATTGTCTTTCTTTGGTATCTACTCAAATCTCATTTAGAGTCTTATCGCTTTTATTAAATAATAATTCTAATTCGTCTTAGAGATTCTCTATTTAACAGACATTAATAATTTCCAATATTTGGTCAGTCCTTACTTAGAATACATTCGCTAGATCTGGCTGTAAGTCATTATAGAGCAACTGCTTATTAAACTTTATATCTCTTATTCTAATAACTTTCTTCTAACTTAGAATGTAAATTTAAAAGATATTTATCAAATTATACCCTACTAGATATCCTATATAGGCCCTTAGCGCGAGCTTATTTAGGCGTGGAATATTATATTTAAGAGGATAGGCCCTATAGCCATAGGCTCGTAGGTATCCTATATTAGGTTTTGGTAATATTATACCCATTACTAACTGGACTTTCTTAAAAGGTGTCTACTACCTAAGTCTTTTACTAGGTATCTAATTAAGTAGATAGGTAGCTGCTTTATAGGCTTCTAGTATTAGCTCTTCTAGTAAATAAGCCTTAATTCTTATACATTAAGCCTTCTACATAATTACCCCACCAGATTATTCCGCTGGACCGTTCTGTAATTAAATATTAGGTGTTAATCTTTTAAGAGTAATTTCTCGTTCAGATATCTAATCCTTAAACTCGTCTCTAAGAGACGTCTCTCTATCTATGCGGATTATAGCTACCTTAAAGCCGTATTATTGTTTAATAACATTACAGTATATAATAACTCTTTAGGTAAGGGATGACTTCTTTGCCATTATATCTACCTTATTTATCCGCGTCGCGTCATTAAGAAAGTATACCGTATACTTATTACTATTAAATGCAACTATTCCGGGTATTAAATTAAGGTGGATTTTATAGAAAGGAACCGTTAACAGAGTTAGTATTCTTCTAGATATTACTTTATAAGCTTTACTTACTCTATATAATTTACATTCTACCATTATTAGGCCCTTTAGAATCGCGCCTATTACTAACTTAGGTAGTTACTTAATTACTTCTTTTCCTATATAGCCCAATTGCTAGTACTATATAAGACCTTCTACCTAATTTAGCAGAGGCTTTAATAAATGTTTTATTGGCTTTAATTAAGTCGCAAAGGAGGCCTCTAGTAAGTCTCTCTTTGGCTTATTATATTTAATGGTTTTCTAACCATAGTAGTAGCCACAGCGGGCATATATCTTGTTGTCGCCGTAGAAGAGAATATTCTCTTTATTGTTCTAATAGACGCCTTTATTATTAAGCTTTTGGAGGCATACTAGGTTAGTATAAAAGCCTAATATAAAGGCTGCTCCTAAGAGCTGTATCTATCTCTTCCCTTTTAGGTAGTCAATTATAACTATAGCTGTGCCATAGCCTACGATTTCTTCTACATGTAAGCCCATATAGATTTTAGTCTAAGGTAGGCTTAATATCGTTAACGAATCTAGCTTAATCGTTAATGATGTATATATTAGTTCCTAAGTTAAGAATAACACTATTATAAAGCTTGTAATTAAAAGCTATATTATAGGCTCCTACTTAATAAACTGCAAATCCTCCGTTGGGCTCTTTAGAGCTCTACTAGTTGCCATCCTTTAGCTATTTATTAACTTAATTATCCTTTTTAATTTGCTTAATACAAGCCTTAATTTCTGGCATTATATTAGCAATCTTCTTATCCACCTTCTTCTGAATTTTATTACTTAGTTTAAACCACAATAGGCAAGGAATCAACTCTATAATATACCAGCATTTATTAAAGTAGTGACGCTTTCCGCATAGGCACTCTAGCGGCGGTTGCCTTTTCTTCTTTTACTTATCTGCTAATAATTTAGGCTTTAATTTAGGCTTTAAATTCAGTAACTTACTTAACTTATCCTTAAAAGTGGCTGCAAAGGATCCTTGTGGGGTTTTGCCCTTTTAGGCGAGCTCCGTACAACAGTAATTTTAGTAGATTTTAACCAGTTTAAAGAAGCTAGGAAGCTTCTCCTTCTTCCACTCTATCCTTTTAAGCTAGTTTTTCCAAAATTCGGACTAGCTTAATGTGATTGAATTGACTATATATATAAAGTCTCTTACCAATTGGTTACCATTTACCTCGGGTAGATCTAGCTCCTTACACTTAGTATATACCTTCTCCCACTTCTTTAACTAGACCTCAAAGTTCTGGTTCCGAGGCGCTTTCTTAAGCTTTGCATACTGGGTGGCTACTTAAAGCTTTTAGGCGTTGTCAGTTGGAGCAATTCTCTGCTTTAGTAATACCAAGACGTTATAGGTAGTAACGCATTTAAATGTATAGATAAGGTATGTACGTAAGATTAAGCTTTAGATGTGGCTGCGCAACGTATTAAGAGCTAACAGCTGTTTCCTATAGAGCTTTATATTGTCCCTATGGTCGGCTTTAAGAGTACTAAGCTCCTCCTTCTCCTCCTTATCTAGCTCTACGAGCTTCATCTTCCCCTAGCTATTGGTATCCTTAGGTAAGGCTCAAACAGGTTCTATAAGCTTTAGCAGTTTAGTCTTAGGTGTTAATAGGTTAACATACTCCTAGAGACGATTATTATTTGCTTTTAACTTAATAACCTTAATCTATTTATCCCAATCGTTTGGGCTTATAAGAATAACAGATAATATAATAACGGGTCTAGTTTCTTGTTAAGAGTTTATTATTGCGGTTGTCCATAATTAAGATAATAATTAATTAAAATAAAGGCTTTGGAATTGAAGATAATGCAGTAGTTGGCTTAAGCTTATAACTGTTAAACGGACAATTAGGTATTAGAACTCTGTCTATTAAAGAGGGCTCTAGAGCCTCTATATATATACTAGATAGATAACAAATAGGTTGCAAATAGAATGACAACTATGTCGTTATTTGGTAATGGAAATATGTATTTAGACATTTAATAAGACACTTGATAAGACATACGAGGAGACATACAAGGTAAGGAGTGGGGTATTAAGACATATGGTTCTAGACTTGAAGCCAGTATTAAGATAGTGGTAAGGAAATCCGATCTAGTTCGACAAGTCCTCTATAAGCTAGTGCTAGGCTATAGTAAACTTCTCTAAGGACTTTTAGCTATAGTAATTAACCTAGCGCTTTATAAAGTTATTATAGTGCTTCTACGCCTTCTTGTTTCCCTTATTTAATTAATCTGCCCTTACTACCTAGTTATCCTATATATATATAAGAACGTTCTTGGCAATATACTATAGGCAGAGGAGTTAAGGTACTAAAGGGAAGTATATACGCAATGCGTTCTTAAGAGCTAATTCCTTATTAGTAATTACAACCTTTAAAATAACATTGTATCGGCAGTAGAGAAGATAGATCTGTTAAATTATAAAGTTGTAATTGGCTTCTGTTTTACCCGATAGAAAGTAATAAGTAAGCTTAAAGTTCTGCCTGGTATTGCTAACTCCTACGGCGTATAGAAAAGGCATCTTAAATTTGTTTGTTTTATAGGTGTAATTAATTAATAGAATGTTAGGATTCTTCTAAAAATACTTAAGAGACTCTAGGTAAGTAAAGAATAAGTATTTAACGCAATTGCGATTGTCTTCCTTATATGTGAAGTAGTATTTTAATTTAGGATCGTTACCTCTGTGTTTGTTAAGAGCTTTAAGTAATACTTATACGGAGGAAAGCCTATTAAGCAGCTTCTTCTTATTTGCTTGCCGTTGGTTATAGATATCTTAAATGCTAATTATAATGTTCTTCTTAAGTAGATTTGTAAGTATTTTGCTTGGGTTAATACTACTAGCTAATATATTAGCAATTGTCTTCTTTGTCTCCTTAGTACGCTGTTAGTAATGCGGTAGAGCTCTAGTATAGGTAAACGCCTGGTAGTTATAAGTAGGATTCTGTACTTCTACCTGCCACCTAATTACTATATAAGTAAGTGTAAGGGTAAAGGGGCAGCTGGTTATGTAAGAGCTAGTTAGCCGCTTCCTAGCAGTCTTAGTGTAGTTATTTCCTTTGGCATATTAAAGCTACATCTTGCGCATAGCCGGTAGCACTTACTTGTTAGTTTTTAAACGGAAAACTAATACCGCATAGCCTTGCCCTTTAATAAACTTGTGGATATTATTAAGGGCAAGCCCTGTAGAGTTGTACAGCTTTAATGGGGGTGGGTTAAGAGCCATGGTTAGTGTGGGGAAAGGTAGGGCAAATATAAGGTGATGTTTTGGGTATAGGCGCGTGTTAATTGCGCGCTGACGCGCGCTGATGTAGATGCAAACAAGTTAAATTTATGTGATGTTCTAACCTGAACAGGCAGGATCTAAGCCTGTTTAGACGGGGGTGTATGTATATTAGTTAGGGGGTGTACGCGTATCGTTTGGGGGGTGTATGATTATTGTTGACCTATTTATATTAACCCAGCTTTTCCAATTGGTTGATTCTTATCGATAACCTAAGGACCAAAATTGCCGTGTCAAGAGATATCACGCGCGCAATTCCATCCGTCGATAATCCCTTCGTGTGGCAACTTTTTCATGGACTTTTCGTATATGCACGCCTCATAAGCCAATCTAGAGGCTCTATACCGTATAGAGCTTGGTGTTGAACCCTCGAGTCAGTACGGCAAGGGTGCTGGCGCCTTATTTAACGCTTGGATATTGCGGTGAACAGCAGCGACGTAGCCAGGAAGCCTATAATATTTGGTGTAGTTAATCAAAAAGCTTCAATATTGTTTACCGTCTATTTGATTATTGAATTGTTAGTAAAATATTATCCTAATGCCACCTAAAAAACGTCATACGTCTTTAGCTCTAAAGCCTCTAAGGCCTCTAAAGCCTTTAAAGCCTCCAAAAGCACCTTAAGCCTGGGAGTCCTATTCACAATCCTTTTAAGTGACACAGTATACACACGATAGCTTATTGGCAGAAGTTATATAGCCTCTAGAGGCTTTAGTGCTAATTAAGGACAATATTAAGGAGGACAAATTAGGAGCTGTTTTTAAGGCCCGTGGCGAAACTACTAAGGATAAGGTAGATGAGGTAGATGAGACTAAACTACTAGAGCTATTAGTTGAAGAAGTTATAAGAATAGGCCTTCCTGCGGTTCCTACTTTATGGGAGCCTATAACCGCTGTTCCTAAACTAGGTCTTGAAGTTATTAACCTTCCAAATAAGTTAATATTCGCCGCTCGGCGTGCTAGTGAGCCTATTAGCGGCCTTAATGCGGACGTTAAACCTAATAATCTTTCTAATTAAAATAAGGGTAGTGAGCGCTCTACTTATTGTACACTAGCAGATTAAATTGGTATGGCGTCTGGTGGGTATAGATCTGGATAGAACCTACTAATTTAAGTATTCCTACTATTCTTTAGTATTAGTATATTTGAGAAGCTCGCGGTTAATATAAACCTATATGCAGCGTCTTAAAAGGCTGGCGAATATCACTAATCAGAACGGTATATCGGTAAATGATTACGGAAATAGAAGGAGACCTCCGCCAGCAAATTGATGGTTTAGGTAGGACTTATTATCTATATAGGCGTCTTTAAGGTCACCCAGGTGTGAGACCTTTAGGCTATAGATCCTGAATATCCTAAGCATTTAATTAGCTTATTTATGGGCCAAAAAAGATAGGAGCAACTTAAACGCTTCTTCTATACCTTACTACCTCCACTAGATGGCGTCAAACGTCAGATTTTTAAAAAGATTAAGCCGTTAATAACTCCTTTGGGCAAGGCGTTTAGGAAGTATGTTATACCTAGATCTATGGTTAGCTTTAATAAGATGATGGTGAGGTTTACTAAACAATCTATAGCTATAATTAAATTGCCTGGTAAGCCAGTACCTAAGGGCTTTAAGATATTAAGCCTTTATTAATATGGGTATTACTATAGCTTTATGTTTACCTTACCTAGCTGCTTTTTTAGGCTTCCTTCTTGGATAGATTATTAAGATATTACCCTTTTAAAAACCTCTAAGTGCGTCCTTTATCTTACCCAACAGCTCCCCTTTTAGGCTCGTTAATTTTGCCTATTTTTGAATAACTACTTTACAAATATTCCGTTGCTCCAGGTGCTCCAACGACTTGGAATTGCTGCAGCTGGCACAGCTTAATTAAACTTAAAAGACTATCTAGAGGTGTATAAAAGGGCTAATAAAAGGAAGGAAAGGCTACTATTTAACTTCATTATAGGAGTAGTCGTTGGCGTAGTTAATTTAGTGCTTTCTATTATATAGCAGGACAAGAATTTGGTACGATTTTTGACGACAGCTCACTTATGCAGTGATAAGGACGTTAATGAAGTTAATCAGCGTCATCTATAGGTATATAATTCCTTCCTTAAGAAGCTGGTAGCTGATGTTTGGGGTAATAATTTAATTAAGAAGTTAACGCTTCCTAGGCTCTCTATCGACTACAATAACTGGATGGGCGGCGTTGATATTCACAATCAGCTTTAAAGCTACTATACCACCCAGATTACTACTATGCGCACCTAGCTACCCTTATTCTTCTAGGCACTTAATGCGGCTATAATTAACGCCTATATTATTAGTAAGAAGATCTTTTAGATGTTAAGGAGGCCCTTCTAAACCCACTACCGTTTCTATATATGATTGGCATGGAACCTTGTTATTATAGGCAGTCAAAAAATGGGCCTAAATAAGCACGATACTAAGCGTCTTCTTCGTTAAAGCTTACTAAAATACAGGCAATATTAATCTGGTATTGGGCCTAGTTATAAAAATAAAACAAATCAAAAAACTACCTACGTCACTGCTAAAACCCCACTACCTATAATTTAACGGTGTAAGACGCGAACTTACTATTCTATTAAAAGCTTTACAAGGAAGTAAGGCTATAAGAGCCCACCAAAGTGCTAGATATATAGATGGAAGGAGGTAAAGAAGCTTACAATAAAGGTTAAGTAAACAGTATATAAATGCGAGGCCTGTAGGCTTCCTTTATGCCTTTAGTACTTTAACAACTTTCATTTAGTAGGCGATAACTAGGTAACTATTTTAGGTCCTCTACTTCCTCACACCTTTAATATTGAGACTCCAAAGCTAATTAAGCCTTTACTGCAGCGTCCTTCTTAGCATCCTTTAAGCCCTCCTCTACTGCCTTTAATTGATCCTCTATATTAAATAACCGCTGGTTAAACCGTTTAACTACTTATAGCACTTGATACATCTCATTTAATATATACAGCACATCCTCTCTTATAACCTTAAGCTGGTCCTTTACTAGCTTATCCTCGTTGACGTTAAGAACGCGTATAAAGTGGGTAGGTGGCAGTAATTTGGGGGAGGACTCTAATAGAGGATTTTCCTATATAATCAGCAGCTGGTTAATAGAGGAAGGGCGGAAACCTACAGCCATGACGTTATATATCGCGACTTTTTACCCAACTTCATTAAAAAAATATAGAGCTGTTTTTGGTGGTGGCCTGCTGCAGTATCTCATCGGCATCGCAATATTGACGCGTTTTGGTGAGGCTTGCTAATAAAATCACGCTAGCTAGGGTGCCTGCAGCATGCTAACCCAGGCAGGAGCGCCCAAAGCGCCCAATACGAAAAGTCCGTTTTGCCACACGAAGGGATATGAAAATCCGTCACTCGCGGATGTCGGTTCGATGAACCTTGATAGAAGCCCTAGGACTACACTTACTGGTCTACGATACTTAGTGCGAGTTATCCCTTAACACGGTGGAATTCGTTCTAGAGTTATCGATAAGGAACCGGCCAATTAGAAAGCTAGATTTGTTTGGTGTTCCTGAGGCTTATGCACGGGCCATATCCTCGTGCGCCACCGGGTCAAGGGATAAGCTGTTGATTCTTCAACACACCGTTACCGAAATGGTGCCTGTAACGCAATATGAAACTTAAAATTTTATGCTGACGGTCTCTACGAGCTTGAGTTCTCCAGCTGAAAGATCCTAGGAACCTCAAGGGGTTGTGGAATGAGGATATTTCTTCCCTAAATACTATTAATAGCATCATGTCAAGTAGATTATTACGACGAGAAAGCGACGCAAGCTATGCTGAGCCATACCAGCCCGGATAGTACCCAAACAATGGAGATATGAGGCATTTAAGGAAGGAGACTCGTTACATTGGTTCATAGTTAATGCCTCAGAATAGGAGATGCGTTCTGCCTAGTACCCATACACGACTCGTTCCGGATTATTTCTGCTTCGATCTGGAACAAAGACGTCCTTAAATTATGAGAAAATCAACCAGAAGAGCACCAGGTTCCTTAAGATAATTAGTCACGGGAATCAATAAAACATATGCTTTGAAAAAGATATAATTGCATATACTTACGCCACGACTTAGCGCTCTCCCAGGACCACAAAGAGGCCTGCGCCGATGGATCCTCCAATGGCAATCATAAGAAGATGACGAGTCTTGAGCGTTTGAGCTGCATATCCTTATCGATAATTGTACATCTCTTGAAAGATTCAGGCGTACATCCCATCCTCGCCCAGAAACCGAGAGGCTCTTTTTGTAATTCCGTCGTAGTTGCATAAGCCGGTGGACTGCCACTATCCTCGGACGTGACGTGTTTTTCCATGTAAGGAATTGTATTGGCCGTGATGGAACATCCCTTAACACGCTGGTTTGTGTCCTACCATTATCGATAAGAATTACCTAATTAAATCAATTAAATAAGGCTAAACGCGTTGTTTTGATTCTAGGACGCAAGCGTGTTAAGGGATAGCGTAAAACGCAATGTCAACAGAATTGAAGGGATGGGAGCACGGTGTGAGGAGCGACTCCGTCACGATGATAGCTACTGTGTCAGCCGGACATGCCAGATCAGGAACAAACTCGTGTGTAGATTGATTTAAGAAGAAAAGGAGACTATATAGTATCAAAAAGAGAAGTAATCCTCTAAAGATTCTAACTTAAAAACCTTTTAAGGAAGTTTTATATAAAATTTAATTAAATATAACCGACTTCTTACATCTGATATTTTATATAATACAGCTATAACGTCATTATTCGATATAATAATAGAGAAGCTGAAGAGCTCCTACCTTATAGCATTTTTATAATAACTAGGCGTTATAAAAGGGTCGAGATACGGTAGTACAAAAGGTGATTTTTAGTGTATTTTAACGCTCCGTTACAACTCAAACGACGCCTATAAGCTCTCAGACCCTCCGTGGAAAATTCGTTGGATAAGAAGCAGTACGAATGTCCGTGCGCCCCAACGATCCACGGAGGGTCTGATTTATGAGACAACGTATAACCAAATCGGAATAATGGAGCTGATTATGGTTATACAGTTATTGCCATCACTGATCAAAGCGAGTAATGGATATTGTACGCGACGAAGAAAGGGATTCTAATACATGCTGGGCATACCTATGCTGTCGTGGTTATTCGCATAATAAGGCTTGGTGCACGAGAGACATTCCATAGCATTGCGATTTAGCCCAGCTAATCCGCCACCCGCTAACGACAAGTTTGTGAAGGAAAGCTACCCAGACTATGATACACCTTCCTCCCCAGTTTGCTACTAGGAGGGGCGGAGATTACAGAGACGGGTTCTCTTAGTGAGTGGAGGTGGAGGCTCGGCGGATGTCTTTAGTCTCTGGGTTCAACCTCCACCTGCCATAATGATTTAGACTGCCAATGGTCTCATGTCGCGCCATGCGGTCACAATGATAGAAAAGGGGCGATAGGACTAAGTGGAAATTGAAACTGAAGTTTAGTGCTATTCTTTGTGTTGGCTGTGAGCTGCGGGGATGGCTAGGCGCTAGATCGACTCGCTGATCAGACATTCAACGATGGAACTACTAATCCCTCACTTAGAGGGGGAGAGAGCAATACCATGTTAACGGTAGGAGGCGGGTGGTAATGCTTGCACAGATGGAGGTCGAAGCTGAAGAAGTACGGCCAAGAAAGGTGGCGGGACTTGTCAGCTTTCTTAGGCTTGGCGAGGTTAAAGTCTCCACTGCGAAATCATCGCCTCTAAAATAGTTTACCTCTTCAAGAGAGGCAGAACGCAAGTACGATATATCCAACCTAAAGAAAGACGCTGTGACTAATAGGGTGATAGAGCCTGTGGATCATCTTTATGGCTCGTTAGCACGTACCTTTTCCTAAACCTGAATAAAAGTAACTCTTGATGCTCCTGCAAAATTCTGTTAATATTCTAAGACCGAATTTTCTTGCAGTTATCCGCAGTGCTTGTCGAATTATCTTTGGGACGCCTTTGATCAAGGGTGAATATATTACAGAGTAACCTCGAATATGCTCAAGGGCCCCACAAACGCCCACACGATGAGAAATTCTAGGAGAACCACATGCTATCCTGTTGACGTAGATTTTAAGAACTACGGATAATATTAGGATTTAGGATGGAAAGGTTATTTATAAGGAGACTTACCTCTTTAGCTTCTTCCTCTCCAACTTCTGACAAAGGAGAGAGTCTCTTATCAATCAATCCTAACCTGTTCGCCCTGATTTTCCACCACATATCCCTTCTCTCGCCGTTAAGTTTACCTCCGAGGATATCCTTCTTCAGTTCTCTTACGAAATTATTGAAAATTTCCGGCTCCTCAAGCTCAGTCATCTCCTCTCTCATGATCCTGATAGCCTCAATAGCGCGCCCGTACCCGCTGTCCCCTAGACTGTTCTTGATATTAGAGTACACTATCTCGACCATTTGCTTCATAGCAGATTTAATGGTTTGAAGGTCTTCAGTTGTGGCGAGCACCTGCTTGAATTCGGGGATGGCGTTTTCTGGACTAATTTTGGTGCGCTTTTCGTGTCCAAGAAGCTCTTCGACATCGAGACCTGAAAGAGGTTTTTCGTATTCCCGGGCGCGCTTGTGGCCCTTTTGTTTTGGGGGCACTAATTCGAGGTTAGAATGCAGTTAAGTAGGGGATGCCAGAAAAATACCTTTCTTCACGTCACCAGCACTTTTAACAGCATCGAGACAGGGTTGGGCTTGATGCACCAACTCTTCTGGAGGCTTTGAGTATTTTAAAAAGAGATCAGGCGGTGGGGGGAGGCCATCTGCCGTAGGGTTAACAGCGCGCCAGCGAAGGATCTGATTGACGCGATGCAGAAGCGGAGAGTACGTCTCATCGATAGGCATATATTCAGCTGGGTTCCTAAACTCTGATAAGATTTGTATTGCTGAAATTCCATTTTAATCGACTTACCCCTCATCATCTTTACCAAATGTTGATAAATCCATAGCGTCCACATAGTCGCTCATTGCCTGCATTAGATCATCGCTAGGAAGGTTCCGATGCTGAATGAGGTTCTTTCCGGAAACGGTGACTACCTTATCCAACGGGGCGAACTTGTAGCCTCGCATGTCCTCGGCGAAAGGCAATTCGACATCAATTAAATACTCATAGTCCGGCTCAATAAAGGGTGCAAGGAGCAATAACACAGGCTCTTTGCCTTCCTTTGTCACCAGGCGGGCGATGGCATATGAATCTACTTCATACAGTGCATGTATAAGAGAGGAGAGAGCAAGACTGGCCTTGTCATTTGTCTTTTGGGCTATGATTATATTTGATTTAGACATAGCTAGATAGCGTTCGAACTGTGAAGGAAGGATTAGTTGAAAACTTAGAAAGATATTGGCTATTATTCATTCAGCTTACTTTATCTCTAGGAACAAAGCCAACTATGTCTAGGCTAGGCCGAGTCTCAAGTTTCGTCACATTGCTTTCAGATTCGCTGATATGCACTGCGGTTCGTCCGTACTCAAAGCCTCTAGCTAAGTCATCCGCGTCGACATCTTTCTTTCCGCCAGGCGCGTTCTCATCAGTGACTTGGTATGTGCGCGTGTTTTTGACTGCGGCAAGGTTATGCTGAATTCCACTCTGGTCTGTGTCTTCAGCCAGAGTTGCCGTTGACTGAGTGTTCGCTTCACCGGGGGCCAGATCTGCCCTGATAACAAACTGACTGGCAGTTGGAGGCTTCGCAATCGCGGTACGAGGATAGCGCTCAACGTCAATGCGTAACGCAGAGTCATATTGTTCGGGATCTCCAAGAGTGAGATAGCCTTTGTAGGAATGAACCGGTCGCGTGGTTTTTAGACGTGGAATTTCCATTTGGTCAATTGCTTCAGCGAGAGTGCCAAACATTCCATTGCAGTCTTCCGCAAGGTTTCGAAGGAGTTCTTCGTTCTCCATCTACATTAATAGATTAGTGTGCAGCTAGTATGATAAGGATGGGTAAAAAGCCTTCCGAAGGCTACCGCACCTTCTCGGCATGTTTGTCCTCTTCTTTGAAGCCATACCCAGCATCATCAAAGTCGACTCCACTGTACGCAATTAGAACTTAATTTTCGTCCATGTACGTTCAAGGCACCACGGAACGTAACAAGCCCCAGACGCTATGTCTTGAGGCATAGGAATTGTGCGCCTTACTTACAGGATTACAAGTTCAGTGCTATCCTGTTTTATTTTGCTTGTTATTTGGTCTAATTGATCAGGATCCATCCTTCCTCGTCCGTTCGTGACCAGGATTATTCTGCGCTTATATGCTAAAGGCTTTCCTGCTTTGTTTGTACATTGCGCATCGATCATCTGTATCGCAATGACAAGTGCGGATATTGCTGTACGCGGTCAGAAGTGCACCGCTGGAACATCCACCATACGAACCATCGCCATCGTTAGTGCTGCTTGGTCTAATTTGGTCTTGAAGCTTGCGGATGTCTCCCATGAGTGTCCTTTCATGGATTAGGGCATTTCCATGGGTTTGTAGTCGGGGGACCTTACTGCTTGAGCGGTTGCAAAATTGAGATATTCTGATACTCTTCAGGATCTTCATTGCCAATTTCATTGTCCGTACCTAGGTAAAATTTTCAGCCGGGCTCCTCGGGGATAGCTTCGCAATAATTGCAAACGCGCAGGAAACTAGTGAAAAGCAAAGTTTCTTCAATGTAACCGATTAGGATCAGGCCGCCTACCGTCGGTTCGCAGACCTAATACACCTACTAACGCTGTCTTACGACCTGTCGCAACCTATTCAGAGAAATGATTAGTGTACGCGAGACGCATATCGTGGCAATGACAAACAGTGGCAGTGATTCTGTCCCAAACATATTCCATGGCCCACTCCAAATCTGTCTTCTCCCTCCCAGCGTTCTTCTCCCCCATTGACTTTCCAACATCTACAATGTAGACGGTCGCTTCTTTCTCAGCCATGACGATTTAATACGATGGTGTGGTGTTGGACTAACGCGAAACGTAGATGTTGGTGGTTGTTCGCCAGGCAGCTAGCTTGCATGCAGCACGGGAACGCGCGATCACCTGAGACTAGTTACAGCCTTGGCTCGCCTCGCTCGTAAGCGCCCATTAGTTGCAAGCATCATACATGTAACCCGAGGTTGAAGCTCTCGCATGATAGTAAATCTTAGAACCTAGCATCAATTCCTCCCTCCGTGACTTCACTATAACTTTACAAGCTTGCATCCATTCGCATATTTTAACTAGCCAATAACATAAGCAATTTCAAAGCACTTCGCGTTGCCACAGCCATATAAATATCATGACCACCCTCTCAGCGCTCACAAATCCCGCGTCTTACCATCTTCTCAGGTATCTTTCCTCATATACAACCCTTTCACCTTGAAGAGAGATCTATCAAACACAATCTCAAGGTCCTACTAACTTCACTCTTTTAGCTATGGAACTCTTCTTGGCAGCACCCTCTTCCAGTCATTTATTGGGGGAATAATCGCCTTCCGCGTCCTTCCGCGTCCTCAGTTTTCCGTCCTGCAACAACACACCTTTCCCACTTACTTCACTCTGCAATCCATCATCCCGGTGGTCCTAGCCCTCACTTATCCTCGCGGGCGTGGAGGCCCTGCTGCCCTTTACCGAGGGGGGGAAAACAAATTGGTCGTGAGCTTATTTGCAACAATGTTTATCACCGCCGTAGCAAACCGGGCATGGTTGGGTCCAGCCACGACGCGGTGTATGCGGGAGCGAAAACACCAAGAGACACGGGATGGAAAGAAGTCGTACGATGCAGGCCCGCATTCTACAGAAATGAAACGACTAAATAAGAAGTTTTCTGAGCTACACGGGGCAAGTAGCTTGCTGAATTTGTTTACATTTATTGCAATAGTCTGGTATGGATTTGTGCTTGGGGCACGATTGTAGAATCTATATTAGGTAGTAGGTATTCGATGGGGAATTTATGGGGTATGGAGAGTGGGTCGAAGTAGTTGTTAATAGTTAGGTTTCTAGCTTTTAAAATGTGGCACACTTTATCGACACAGACAACATAGTTTACCCCATGGAATATAAGGCCAGGTTGTAGGAAGCATAGTGCACGAAGGTGAGTTATGGGCCAGATAAGAAAGAATCTCATCAAACAGCATAGCGACAATGTCTTTCCATTCAGCGAAATTCATGACTTGCCAGATCTGGATCGAACATAATCCAGAATCAGCATAACTACCCTTGCAAGCCTATACACAGTACAAAGTCTGAAGAAAGGTACTGCTCCTTATGAAGTGCCAAGCATCGGACGCAGCCCTAAGTATTTACAAGAAGTGAAGCGTGAGCATGGTTCCGAAGTTCATCTAAACCAGCTACTTCCTGAAAAGAAGAAAGATCTAAAGCACCAAGGCGGATGCTGCAGCGCGCTACATGGCGCGGGTATGGAAAATAAGAGGTATTTAGGTACGTGGTGAGTCCCCAAACTAATAAAGAGAAAAGAAAAACATTACAGTGATCGTCACCTAAACGATCAGTATTAGGGGTAAGGACAGTGCGGAGAACTAGGTTGACCAATATACAAGAGCAGGCGAGCATGCATTAGGGTAAAAGTTCATGCACCCAAATACACTCTGCTCGATCAAAACAGGAGCAAATTATCAGACATATTCCGTAAACTTCGATCCTCGAGAGTCGTCGTGTGATGGGTGGCTCCGACCCAGCGTTCCTCGCGGTTCAAACTGAGTTGGTTGCGGCGGACTCTGTGGAGCGCCGCTTGGTACTACTGGATCTCGGAGGGGTGGGTATTCTTCAGGGTGATGTACAACGGGTGTTCGTGCCGGGCTGGGCATGAGCTTTTCCTTTTCCACACCGGCGTGGTGAGATCGACCGGCTGCTGTCGCTGTGGCAGCAACACCAGGACCGCCATAGAAGCCTTGACTGTCACGATAGAAAGATGAACCAGAGAGCGTTGCCCTATCAAAGGGAACCGAATCGGAAGTCATTCCCTCGCTGAAAGCAGATGGAAGTTTTCGTCCGGATATCTTTTGAAAACCCCTTTCCTGTCCAAGGGTTCCGCCTGGGTCGACAGTGCCTCGCGAGGAACTGGAAAAGCGACTAAAGAATGATGCAGCAGCAGCAGGCATGAAACTGCTTCGCTGCGCCATTTGTTGGCCTGCACCAGCGATGGGGCGTGTATCAACTGTGCTGGTTTCAGATAGGCCTTGTAATGCTCTCTGCTTGCGTTTGTATCGACGCAGGATTAGGAGTGCTAGGACAAGAAGCACAGTAAGGCCCGCAAGACTGCCGATAACGCTGCCAACTACTTGAGGAGTTGAAATAGGGTTGTTGTTTGATGGATGATTGGCTCCATTGCCCGTAGCAGCTGTGGGGGTGGTGCTGGCGGCTGCAGTGCCGCCAGGAATTCCAAAACCACCAACACCTGCTGTAGCTGCTGATGAGGCTGAATTTGTGACTGAGCTTGACACTTCGGAAGATGATGTTTGGCTAGTTGAAGATGTCACATGTACAGAAGATGAATGACGAGATGCAGATACTATTGTACTATTTCGGTTGAATGGTAAACCCGTAAATGATAGCGTTTTACCTAAAGAAGTGTTAGTTATTATTATCGATTGTAACAGCGAGAAGGGCTTACTTGAAACGGTTGAGTTTCGTCCTATTGCCGACGAGAAATGATCTGTATTCACTGTCGTTGGAAAGGAAGTGGTTATTGTAGTGGAATTACGTTCTCTAGGGGCCACGGAGGAAGCAATTGGTAGTGGAGTTAATAGTGGAGATGACAGGACGATTTGCGACGTAGCGCCCATCGCTTGCACAGATTCACCAGATGCTGCTGTGGTTGTGGTTGTGGTTGTGGAAGTGAATGGATATGCAGGTACGGACGGTAGTGCCACCGAGGTTACTTGTGGAACTGCAGGCACAGTGAGATCGCTCGGGAATGGTGATACCGCGGGAACGGTCGGTAAAAACGGTACGGTCTGGATGGCGATTGCGCTCCCATTCCGATTAACTGTGGCGACAACGTTCACGGTGGTAGGGTAAGAACTTTCGGAAGCCTGGCGCCGATGTAGCAAACGATGCTTCTTCCCCATGACCTTTCGACCCTTCATCTCTCGGATGAGTAATGGTTCGCGGGGTTCTTGTGAGGGTGGCTGAGAATCTTCCTCCGGGGATTTTGCTTCAAAGTCTCCAATTTGAATATCATCTGATAGTTTTCCTACTTCGACTGCACGGCGATACCCTACCTGGATTCTGGATATTTTCTGTCGTTTGGATGAATATTCCATCACTTTCGTTACTAGTCGGGCGCAGTTTACTGCGCGATCGGGGCTCCCAGCAAGTTTACTAGGAGTGTTCGTGAAATATGACTTGAGCAGCAAAAGTATAAATGGTTACAAGAGAGTGTAATGTGTCAATTGAAGATCTTCGAGATATCAGTGGCATCAAAGGAGCGAATGTCTTCGGTGAAAGCCAGGTGGATGGTCCAGTCGATGGATGCTGCATGTGCTTTACGAGTGGTGAAAACGAATGGACGCCAGTGAGACTGGCAAAGAATTGATTTTTGGACTATTCAACGACGATCAGCACTCGCACAGGATCATGACGGTGGGAAGACACAGGCACAGCCCGTTTCCGCGACAATCGTATACACACCTCGATATGATTTCAACGACTCGGCATTCGATATATACCTAGATAGACGCTGGCAAACAAGAGTACCCTTCAATTATAGGACCGCGACCCTTAATTACGCTCAGTATCCTGCGGCGCGGTCGTGCGACGGTCCAGGATCACACAGGTTTCGCAAGCTTGGTCCAGGCAAAGAGAAAAGCGTTGAAGAAGCCGTAGGTCGCAACTCAGTCCTGGAGGCTCTTCCTGGGCTCCCTGGGCGCCGGAGAAGAGCAATTGTCGACGTCGCAGCGGAAGTCGTGGTGGTGAGATGGGGAGGCCTCGTCGAGGAGAGGTGCGTGAGGAGACTGGGTGGTTAGCGCGATTATTGAACCCAACCGGCCGCTAATGAGAAGCAATTTCACTGGGACCGGGGGGCCTCTCTAACAATAGATCATTCTTGGCCGCTGGGACTGGACAAGGAGTCGGAGATTTTCATCTGCAAGGCATACTTTAAGCAATGAGACAACGCCATTTTTACACGCCGTTGGTTTTCATTCAGATGGCCGCCGGCAGCGAAGTAGGACACTGAGACGAAAACCCAAGAGGCAATGTTCGGACTGCTTGGACACGATCAGCATGGGCACTGTTCGAGCAACAAACAGCCTCTGCATTAGCCAGGGCCTTCCCGCGCAAGCTGCAGCATTGGACTTTTAGGGGGACCCCTGTACAGAATGCAGGGCCTGAATGGTGTGCAGATGCATAGCCTATCTCCATCGCGATGCAGCGGCTGGCTAAGTGTTGTTCGCCATCCTCCAGCACCGTCAACATTCGCGCCTTCAAAAAATTATGACCGCGTGGTTGGGTGCTATCAGTCGGCTTGGAGACCCAATATGCAGCCAAGTCTGGGAACCGCAGTTCCCAAGGGCTGTTCCAAGACTTTCACGTGTTCAAACGGTGGGTTGCCCGCTTAGACAGGGATTCAATTGGCCGCTCTCACGCCAGCGTCTTGGCTGAAGTCACAGCCGTTTTCCACTTTCTTGAATGCGCCTTAAGTTACCCCACAGCCTTAAACTCAACACCATGCAACTATCTTAAGCGCTCTAAATCGCTGTATTGCTACATTGTGGTCTTGTCCATTTCTCGATCTTCATGCAGGACTAACTCCTTCACGGCCTGGGAACACTATATGTCTCTTCGTCTCCCCATGTTGAAAGCCTGCCACATGGTCTCAGTCTTACCCAACCCTTCGAAAGTGGCTGTATTCACCTCAAATTGACTTCCTCCATAGAAATGGCAGGGCCAAGCTATCATGGATTGCCCTCGCCATCACGCAACCCCCCTCCGCTCCCTCCCCGACGTAGAAGCGATACCATTCATCTTACCACCGATACTGATGCTCCCCCGCCTTACACTCCCTTTCAATTCACCATAGCCTCTCGCGACCCACGGTCCTCCTCTATGCAGTCTCTCGTCCCTGTTCCTGAATCAGAACATGCTGGGCGGAGGACACTCCTCCTTATCTACATCCATGGCTTCATGGGAGACGAGACCAGCTTCCAAAGCCTCCCTGCACATGTCCACAATCTCGTCACTGTGACCTTGGCAGACACTCACGTAGTCCACACGAAGATATATCCGAAGTACAAGTCCCGGCGAGCCATCGAATTTGCGAGAGATGACTTTTCCAAGTGGTAGGAGCAACAAGAAAGATAATACCTGAACTCGGGCTAATGCTCAGTTTCAGGCTTACCCCCCATGAGTCTTTAATGACGGATGTAATATTGCTTGGGCATTCTATGGGAGGGCTACTATCTTCGGAAGTTGTTTTATTGCCACCGCATTCTCCCGCGACTGGATGTGCGTTTCGTCATCGAATTATTGGAACCATCAATTTTGATACACCGTTTCTCGGAATGCATCCTAGAGTGGTCATTAGCGGCCTCGGCAGCCTCTTCAGGCCTTCCGCAGAATCTTCTAGCCAACATGTGGTAACCCCGATAAGCAATACGCCGACTCAAGAGCCATATCTACTAGATTCTTCCAACGACGCAGTTCGCCCAAATAGAGTGAACACTCTTTTTTCACCCAACCCATTAGATCCTAACTACGATCCCGCGTTTCCAAACGATGTCCACGTCCCGGTCAGGAAAGGGTGGGCCAGTGCAATGCACTTTGTATCTAAACACTCCGACGGTCTTGTGAATGCCACAAAAAGCTATGTTACTTCGCATCTAGAGTTTGGCGGTGCGATGGCTGATTATAGTGGGCTGAAGAAACGCTATGCTCGCATCCGTGTATTAGAAGAAGAAGATGAGAATGCTAGGAAAGCTGCGACATCTGTGATTTGCTCCATTCCAAGGATCCGATTTTTGAACTACTACACCGCAAGCACTGGTAGGCCTAAAAAGCCGAAATCTCTATCGCCATCAAGACCCTCAAGCCGCAGTCCGGGCCAAAGGAGAGAGGATAGTAGAGATTGTCTGATAGAAACTGAAATGCAGAGCATGCACCTTGCACCATCCTCCGCTGGGGGCTCACCCCATCGTCACTCCCGCTCGCTGTCTATAAGCCCCAGAATATCAGTCGAGGAGCATCATGACGACGCGGTCATTCCGAAGGAGCCTGAAATGCCTCCATCTGCAATGGAAGAACCAGAAGAGGAAATCGAAATGAGACACATCGACTCTATCCCTATCGGTGAAGACGCCAGACCCAGCCTTTGGGATACAGAGCTGATCCGAAGCCTAGAAGAATCACGTCAAACCACAGGTTCTCCCATGAGCCCCTTCGATAGCCGAGAGGCTATCGTCAGTCCTGTCTCTATAACCGGGCCAACCTCCCTTAGCGGCTTCTCCCCGTCCATTTCAAGTAACTCTACACTCACACTTCCACCAATCCCACCAATTCCTGACGAACCTCCGACCATGGATTTCTCACAGTATTTAGACAAAGATGCACGAAAGCTTGCAAAAAAAGAACACAGTCGCAGAGTAAACGCGTACAGGCGCGCCGTCAAAGACCGTGAAAGCGCTGTTAAAGACCGATTGAAGCTAGAGGAGAAGATCCAGAGAAATAAGAGAAAGGAAGCTGAGAAGCAGAAGAAAGCGGAAGAGAAATTGAGCAAAGAGAGAGCCGAAAGAACGGATAGAGCAGATAAGGAAAGCATAGAAGTAACCACAGAAGAAATAAAAAATGAATTTAACTGGGAGGAAGTATGGGCCGCTGACCGTGCACGTGAAGCCCAGCAGCGCGAATTCGAGCGTCTTAGTCGCGAGGGAATGGCTGAAGAAATCCAGAAGGGAGCCAATCGAAAGGAAGAGGATAATGTAGGGGGAAATGGAGAAGATAATCTCAGTCTAGAAAATAGCCACGATATGGCCTCAGCCTCACCTTCCCCCGTTTACGAACACAATAACAACGCTATACTCAACGCAATGTCCCCTGCAGAGCGGTCGAGAACCTCTCCAGAGGGTAAATCGAATCCTGATTCCCAAAATCCAAAGCCGAAACGCGACAAGAAGTTCTGCATGCTACCTCCAAAAGATTCGCACGGCCGTTCTGATCCGACCTGGGTGCGTGTTTTCATGCAAGGTGTAGACGAGGTTGGGGCGCATTGCGGACTATTTTTTGTAAGCGAGACTTATGAGCGGTTGGTTGGAGATGTGGGGGCTAAGATTGAGGAGTGGGTAAGGGAAGAAATGAGTGAGCGGTATCTGAAGGATTTACAGGGGTAGATATAGTTGGGTTATTAATACGAAGATGTGAACATAGGTTACATAATATAAGTGGCGATGCAGAAAAAGTATTCTGTTCTGAAGTAATATTCGTCTTAGATCAAATACTGGGATTACCTTATGCATGCTTTTGATAAAACCCGCAATCCGAATTAATCACTTGAGTTCTTCTAATAGTATTGTGGCTTTTGGGAGGTTCTTTTAACATGATTATAGGGCTTTCTTAAAAGGAGCGTCGAGACACCACTTCTGTTCGTTAATTTGTTATTTTAGGGTTATTAGCAGCACAATTAGGCAGTGCTCTTATCAATATTCAATATCAGTATAAGGTCGTATTAATATTAGTGTTGAACAGTAATTCAATTTAATGTTGAACAGTAATTCAATATTAAAAAAATATTGAATATTAAATATAAATACAGTCTTAGCATAGCATTTTAGTTAAAAGTAGGCTCCGTACGCCCTTAGGCTCTGGTAGAGCTTCAAAATAGCTACTCCCTCGCGACTGCTCTCTCACTGCTATCGTCACCTTCGTAATCCTTAGCGTGGTATAGTAAACGTCAGTTGCTCTCTAGATTCTACCAAGGCCTCCGAAGCCTCTTGTACTATATTCATCACCATAAGCCTTCCTCCGGCGGTGATATTACTCAATAGCCAGCTCTTTAGGCACTCCATACGTTTAATATTAGTATTCCCTAGTAGTATACGGTTCTATGAAAGTATTTACCGTATACCCGAAAAGATTCGCTTAGCCTCTGCCGATATTATCAGTACGCAGTCAAAACTCTTTATAACGATGCGGGTCGTACGGCCGACCGTATCGTAATACTCTTATCTCAGTTGACTCAGACCCTCGGAGAGAAAATCCACCTCACCTCCTGCAAACTCCTGAGCCAATTAGCGGCTGGCACCGCCACACCTCTGTAACCCCTGTGACTCCACTCCTAAGCCAATTAGCAACCGGCACCGCAGCCTAACGTACGCCACAGGCGTTAGCGCTTGCGCTAGCTTTAGTGGCCAATTACAGAGCGCCGAGGTGGATTCCTCTCCGAGGGTCTGAGAGATTATGGGCGCGTTTTGTAAGGGCTGTACAGCCTCGCTGGTGGGTACGGTTCTGTTGACTTCAACGTTGTATATCGCCCCCTAATATAGCGCTGCTTGGCTTGCCAATACCTCTATTTAAAAGCTTATCTCTTACTCTATATATTGCATCCGCAATAGAGCCTAATTATTCCCCTGATATCTCTACAAACGTCTCTACAAACGTCTATACGAACGCCTACACGAACGCCTACACGAACGCCTACACGAACGCCTACACGAACGTCTACACGAACGTCTACACGAACGCCTGCACGAACGCCTACACGAACGTCTACACGAACACCTCCATGAACACCCACACGATCGTCTACACGAACGCCTCCACGAACGCCTGCACAAACGCCTATACAAGGCCTTCAAAAACAAGCCTAAATACAAGATCTATATAGAGAAGCTCTGCTTAAAGCTCTGCTCTGCTCGAAGATCTGCTCGAAGCTCTGCACTAGGCTCTACTCAAAGCTTTATCAAAGCTCCACTTGAAGCTCTATCAAAGCTCTGCTCGAAGCTCTACACGACGCTCTGCTCGAAGCTCTACTCAAGGCTCTACACAAGGCTCTGCTCGAAGCTCTATCGAAGCTCTGCTCAAAGCTCCGCGCGAGGCTCTACTCGAAGCTCTATTAAAGCTCTGCTCGAAGCTCCGCACGACGCTCTGCTCGAAGCTCTACTCAAGGCTCTGCACGGAGCTCTGCTCAAAAGCTCTGCCTAAAAGCTCTACGCGAGGCTCTGCTCGAAGCTCTACTCGAAGCTTAATACGGAGCTCCAAAGCTCTCCTAATACGCAGCACTGATATATTAGGAAGACTCTATAATCGTCTACACGAACAGCTCTATAAACGTCTATACGATCAATCAACCAAACGCCCGTATGAACGGCTTTATAAATGTCCATACAATTGATCAATCAATTAGTCACCCACACGAACGCCCGTACGAATGTCTGCACGTCTGCACGTCTGCAATCTACACGTCTGCACGCCCGCACATGGCTCTGCACAAGGCTCTGCACGAAGCTCTGCACGAAGCTCTACACGAAGCTCTGCACGAAGCTCTGCACGAAGCTCTGCACGAAGCTCTGCACGAAGCTCTACTAAAGCTCTGCACGAGGCTCTGCCCAAAGCTTACCCCCTGCTACGAAGCAGCCCCCGCAGCGCAGCATGACGGAGGGATAGGATTTGCGAAGCAAATCTATACCTACTAGTTTAACCGGGTGAGCTGGTTATTATAGGATAGAAGAGGCGCCTCCGTAAATTTAGAAGGAAACGGAGTAGTGGTGGTAGAGTACGGCCATTGTTTTAATGTAGCTGGCGAAGAGGACCGGTTTCAAAAACACATCTTTAAACTTTAAGGCTGTATCTCGCCCCCTAATACAGTGGTTGGCTAATTACAATTATTATAATTAAATAAAAGAAGAGATTATAATTTAATTGCATCGCGAACTGTAGCTATAGCTGCTATATTAACCTCGTTGTAGTTGCTTGAAGTTGGTATACGTTAAGAATCGCGCCCGGTTTACAGCAAACGCGCGCCTATAATCTCTCAGACGCTTCGCAGAGGAATTTTTGGGGTGGTAGGGGTGGTAGGGGGTAGCGCGACGTTCTATTGGCTCAGGAGTTTGCAGGAGTTAGTGCGTGCCGCTAATTGGCTCAGGAGTTTGCACGAGTTGGCAGAGTGGGGCTGTGGCAAGAGAGTGGGGCCATGCAACGCCACAAATTCCTCGGAGAAGCGGCTGAGGCACCTGAGATAATAATACTCATGGTATTGTTATACATAAAGTCACGTGTTGGATTAATAAGCAGGAAAAAGGAGGCCGATACGTGGCCGGGTATCCTAAAAGGGTGTAGGGAATCTACCTCACAGGCCCAGTAGGGTCCCTCCCATACAAAATCTCTACTGGTTATAACGATTTTGGTAGGGAAAACTTAACGATATTATGAATGGTCAGTATATTATAATATTACACCAAAAAAACTTTGATCAAGGGGTGTAGATTGTAATATAGAGTATGTCGTTGTAATCAAATATCGTACTAAAAAGTTTTGACTGTATACTGGCGAGGCTATCACGTGATCGCAGGCAGCTCCTGCCCTACCAACAATAACTCCACTAAAATTTCTCGCTTCACTTGTCGCCACTGGCACGTGACTCAGTTTCGCTCGCCTCGCGTATATCTCCTACAACTCACTCCGTTCTTCAACTCTCCACTATCCGCGTCCTCACCCCATCACTCATTTCTACTCATCATGGCGTGGCGTAACCAAGGAATTACAGGGTCGAATAACATTCCACTCGGGAATCGTCGCAGATTTGGCGCTGATGGCGGCACAACTCCTTCGGATGATGGAGGCTATAACCCCTCTGAGCCAGCAACTGGCCTTTCAGAACTCAGCGCAAAACGTGGTCGCAGTCCAACAAGGAATAGTAGGTTACCTACCATCACTATTGCGGTGTTATTATTATATTCATCACTAACTCCCACCACAGCTGAGACCGGTCCAGATGGCCTGAAAAGGCGAAAGAAGCGCAACCGTTGGGGAGATGCACAGGAGAACAAGGCAGCTGGGTTGATGGGCCTCCCCACTGCTATCATGGCCAATATGACCACTGAACAACTTGAAGCCTATACTCTTCATCTGCGTATCGAGGAGATCAGTCAGAAGCTGAGGATTAATGATGTTGTCCCAGCCGATGGCGATAGGTAGGCACTCAAGAGCCCTTAACACGCAGCGTCTTATTCTAACATTGTTAAGATCGCCCTCCCCACCGCCACAGTACGACAACTTTGGTCGCCGTGTAAATACTCGCGAATACCGCTACCGCAAACGCCTCGAGGATGAGCGTCACAAACTAATCGAAAAGGCTATGAAGGTTATTCCTAACTATCATCCTCCATCGGACTACAGGCGCCCCACGAAGACTCAAGAAAAAGTCTATGTTCCAGTAAATGATTATCCAGAGATTAACTTCAGTATGATTGCTAACCCTCGATTTCTAACTTCTAACTTTTGCCCACTCATGTTCCCTCTCATGATGATGCATGCCGCATTCCCTGAGGTTTGCTGCATGGCTCTATCACTAACCCATTCATTCACTCGCTCACTCGCTCACTTTGCTCAACCAATATTTTTTTACAAAGACTAACATATAGCTTGCTTTTGCTACTAACAGTTGGACTACTCATCGGCCCTCGTGGTAATACTCTGAAGAAGATGGAGTCTGAATCTGGCGCCAAGATTGCAATTCGTGGCAAAGGATCAGTCAAAGAGGGAAAGGGACGTTCTGACGCTGCTCACACCAGCAACCAGGAAGAAGACTTGCATTGCTTGATCATGGCCGACACCGAGGACAAAGTTAATAAAGCGAAAAAGCTCATTCATAACATTATCGAAACAGTAAGTACATCGTCCTTAATCGGGTGGTATAATGGTTAACAGTATCAATTAGGCTGCCTCGATTCCAGAAGGCCAAAACGAACTGAAACGTAACCAACTCCGTGAGCTTGCCGCTTTGAACGGTACTTTACGTGACGATGAGAACCAGGCATGTCAAAACTGTAAGTAATTGCCCGTCTATACTTTTTATAGGTATGCTAATAAATCTTAGGCGGGCAAATCGGACATCGGAAATACGATTGCCCTGAACAACGCAACTTCACTGCTAATATGATATGCCGTGTCTGTGGGAATGCTGGCCATATTGGCCGAGATTGTCCAGATCGCCAACGTGGACAGAACTGGCGAAATGACGACAGGGGCGGCATTGCCAGCCGTCCTACAACTGGAAGGATCGGTCAAGGAGATGCTGTCGATCGTGAGTACGAGTCGCTAATGCAAGAACTGTCCGGAGCCGCTCCCGCCAGCGCTGAACCGCAACAACGCATAGAAGCTGGTCCCGGCGGATACGACAATGCTGAAGGGAACAACCATGGCGGTGAAAACCGCGACTTGAAGCCATGGCAACGTGGTCCAACTGGTGCAGCAGCTCCCTGGCAACAGCGTGGGAGAGATGATCGGGATGGAGGCGCCGCTAGCGGCCCACCTCCATGGGCTGCTGGCGGTCGTAGTGCAGATAACTATGGTTATGCAGGTACAGGTGCAGGTCAAGGCAGTTACAGCGCGCCCCCACCTCCTGGTGGTGGTGCTCCTTGGCACCAAGCTGCTCCACCTCCACCACCACCACCACCAGCTGGACAACCTTATGGAGGATACGGCGGGTATCCTGCTGCGTCTTATGATCAACAGGCACCCGGATATGGCCAGCCACATGCAATGGGTGCTCCTCCTGGCTTGGCCCCGCCTCCTCCTGGTCTTGGGCCTCTATTTCAAAATTATGGTAATGCGGGCAGTCCTCCTCCACCTCCAGGTGATGCACCTCCGCCTCCGGTAAGTTTATCAGGTGCTCACTTTACAACACCAAGAAGAGTATTCCGCTAACTTGCTACAGCCTCCAAGTGATTTGCCTCCACCACCTCCACCGGGGGCATAATCTAGTGTCTCTGAGATGGAAGTAAGTTGCCCGTATAGAATGGATGGTCCCCTAACTTCGGTTCTTTCGCTGGTTTTTCGTAAGGCGATTACAGCACTATAAATTCCACTTTCTCAGGCTCCCTTTGGTTTCTCTACTTTTCAACAACAAATTGGCTCCCCTGTAGTCTTGCAGGGCGTTTCACAGGTATGTTGTTTGCGGCTAATTAGATATCGATCAATAGGTCTTGAGTTCAGAATTGTAATCTAGTAAATAGCCTTTATTTGCGTTACAGTTTGTTCTATACTGCTATGACGTAGCCTTTCCCGGGTACTGGAATTGTTTTTCCCACACAATTCGAGTACAATCTGAATGATAAAAGGCATTTCGTGTCCCCGCCCCCGGGATGGGTTCCAAGTCCTACCTGGCTACTTCTATTTATTCTGGGAATGCTCAAATACTCCTACCCATACCTTAGGCTTACCTACACATTATGGAAGCACCCGAATACTTGCAATAAAGATAATCAACGTGACGGTGTCTCGTACTTCTCATAGTGCGTACCAAGAGTTAGACACTTTTAGTTACCCTGAAACGCCAATTTAACATTTAAGCCCATTAGTTGGGCTCATCTAGGGTGAATTGTCTCGAGTCACTTAAATACTACGCATTGCCGTGTCTGCCTAGCTGGGAATATATCATTTACAGAAGAAATCACTAAATAAAATGAAACCGTCTTTATACCACAGACACAACCTTTCCTCATCTACTGGCACTTTTGGCAATAACTGTACGTCACATCGAATTTAGATTGTTTCCAGAACTCTGCTTAAATCAGACGCCAATTCGACTCCAAAGATGAAATCACCAGGACGTACTACTCATGGCAAACCGCCGGTCAAGTATCAAGACCAATTTGCCAGTCCCATCGGGTCTCGCGGACGCAAAACGCCACCCGTAACCCAGTTCCATCTGATCAAGTCATTCCTACCGGTCGTTCAAGGAGGGCCAGGGATCAGCACGACACCTGTACTCCTGCTGGTCCAGTCCCTATTACCCCAATACTATACACTCGGCTGAAAAAACAGTCACCCCACGGCTGCTGAGCCACCAGGAGTCCACGGCTGCTGAGCCTTTCTACTCGAGGCTCGGACTGCACCTCCCCTCCGAAACGGATGTAGTGAACATTGGCGCTACTCGATGAGCGAGACAGTGTCATCAATAAGCTTGGGAGCCAAAGGACGGTAAGCGCCGCGGGTATTCAAGTGACACGACCAAGTCGGATCAGTGATCCTGTTGGATTGGCGGCAATTTGGCACGGCGTGGCTGGATCTGGATTGCATTGGCGGTGGATCTACTGATCAAATTGGTGGTGCGGAGTGGATCTTAAAGTTCTGGAGCTCCTAAAGCGCCAGTTCTATACCCAATTAAAAGGAGGCTGAGGAAATATTAATAAAATATTAAATCTAATAACTTTTCAGTGAGTTTAATTACTTCCTACTTCTCAAATATAACACTAAAATTATGCTAAGGATTTATGATAATATATATCTGCACTGGAGCGCTGCGGCGCTCCTGGCGTCAAATCGTATATTTGGTGGATGGAGTGGATTTAACCCCAGATTCACGCCACGCCAATCCAACAAGATTACTGTTTAATAGTTTCTCTTGATATATCTACCTAAAGCACGGCACACTTTTTGGAGATGCTATGATCATATGGCATCCTCAGCTAGCAGTGCACTCTCTAGTGATACGGCATGAGGGCCTACATAGTCGCGCTGGCACCAGAACCAGAAAGCCGCCACAAACACCGACAAGCCACCTGTAATCAAGGAGGCATAATTCATCGTCTTCGCATCGACAGGCATGGCAAATGGAAAGCAGAAGATAACGACAAAGACAATGATATAAAGACAGGATATCCCGTTTACGATGAACCCAATTGGCCCTCTCATCCAAAACCAGCCTGGTGTGACGTTCTTACGCCCGCTCAAGAAATGTGGAAGGATGGCCGCAAGATAGGAGAGCGTGGAGAGGACGACGAAGGAGCCTACGAAAGCGGAGAATGCCGTTGAGCTACCAACGTAAATGCAACCTAGAATCGTAGAAATTGTGCCGCAGAGGACGATGGAGTTGAACGGGTTGCGGTGGCTTTGGCTGATGCGTCCGAAGAACCCACTGAAGGGAGTGGCGTTATCGCGGGCAAGCGTCCAGAACACCCGGCTGGCAGTAAGGAAGCAGCCAATTACGGCAATCAATGATGGGAGAAAGGCGAGGATCAAGAGTCCAAGTGAGCCGCCAGCGGACCCAGTTGCCTGACGGTATATTTCAGTGAGGGGGAAGAGGTAGGTGCTACTTAGGACGGCATCGAGATCATTGAGGCTGTAGAAAATGGCGATAGCGTAGAAGAACGCTGTGAGAAATCCGATAACGAATTGCGCTAATATGCCTTTGGGGATGTTTTGGCTGGGCCTAATGTCAAAATGTTAAACATGGATGGAAACGGCTTTCATTAGTAGATCGAGTTTCCTAGCGTACCTTGGAACCTCCTCCGCAAGGTGAGAAATGACATCGGGAGTGCCTACAGCAAACGCACCGTTCAGCATACCCAAGCAGAATGCAAACCCATTGCTCGAATAGCCCGTGTCGTTAGTCCAATCACGCCACACAAACGCATTTGAGGCGTAAGGTTGGCCATTGACGTGCGGCATGATCGCACAAACAAGGATAGTGATGAATACTCCAGCGATGACAAGGAAACCACCCAGAGCTTCAATAGATGGAAGCGCCCTGTTCATGAACAAGACAATAAAACCGCAACCCCATATGCAGATAAGATAGGCCACGAAGACCTGCCATCTCTGGATCGTGAAGTCCGGGTGGAATAAGGCGTACATTGATACGGTTTGCGCGCCAACAATCTGGGCTGTTCCAACCAAGCCAAGTATCCAAGCCAGAAAATTCCACCAGCCAGCGAAGAATCCACATACGCGGCCATATCGCCCAGCTGTAACTGAGGCCCAGTGATATACTACGCCATGTTAGCCGAGTTGTTTGAAAAGGCGTAACCCATGGCCATAGTGCAACGAACCGCCGCCAGAAGAAGGAATTGCGGATGCGAGCTCTGCAATTGATGCGGCAATGAGCCAATAAAAAACCGATGCTGCAATCCTAGATGTTGTGAGTAGATGGCTTGAAAATATTTTGATGGCAAAATAATACAGCTCGTAAATAACGCCAGGAGGCCCGCCATTGTAAATAGCGACCACAATGCTGCCGCCCAAGGCGATCCAGGTATTTCCGCTGGTTACCGCAAGACCGCAAATGTTGATGAGATGGAAGTTGCGCTCAAGCTCTTGCTCATGACCAGATGCATTGATAAGAACATCGGCACCAATATCTTTGTCATTGAGCTCAGTTGAGGCCACAGCCTGCTGTGGTTCTGCAGCTTTTTCCTCCATGTTGAATGCCGTGAACACAGCGCAACTGAGAGGTGCTCCGAGGTAAGGAACGAAAGAGCAATTGAGATTGTCAGAAGAAACAAGTTCAACACCGCATCATCAATTGCCCGGAAGCAAGGGTACAGAAGATAGCCACATGCTCATTACCCTTTGGCGAATTAGGAGTAGTTGCGGGAAAGCGGATGGCAGTGAAGGGTGGTAGTTTGCATGAGCCTAAGCAGCTCCCTCATCAGTACAGTTCGCCGTTTGTACGTGGAGAGACGATTGGCGAGACTATGCGTCCAGACAGATTCGAGAGGCTAGGCGTCGGTGGCGTATCGGGGCTAGTCCCTGTGAAGTAGCATCCGCGCGATGAAGCAAGGCTCCGAGCCGTGCCGCGAAACGGGAGCCTCCGTAATAATGGCGGGAGCATGACGATGGGCTTCGGCTACGCCGCGCCCGCACTTGGTACCGGGATGGCGCCCTGGGAACGGCAGATGAAGCTCGTATTTCTACCTTGAGTTTCTTCTCCACAGCTTCGCGATAACTTCGTAACTAGCTCCCCCATACCCATGCTATGTGCCTAGCCAAACACTTCATGGATTTTCAGACCTGTCGGAGCATTGTGCAAGATGTGATCACCGACCGTGATCTCTTGTACAACCAAAGCGGAAATGATTGACCCATCTAATCAAGGATCGATGTTACCCTGCTCCTCCGGCTCAGATGTCCTGACCAACCAGCAGTGTGGAAGTGGACTCTACAGGAACATACCGAAGCGTTGAAAGAGGTGGGGAAAAGCATCGTGCCGTCTTCCATCCCGACCCTTCCTACTCAATGCTACGCAAGTCTTGTACATGAGTACGAGTTTTCGAATCGTGTCTTGTCCACGAAGGCGGCCATCCAGGAGGGGCGCGGATCACTCCGAATCAGCAGCATGTCAACATCAGCGAGCTTTAACCACGAGTTTGCGACAGAAACATGGACTCTCTACGGTGTGGGGATGCTCCTGATTTCAGTGAGACTGTAAGCTACACTTCCAATACTCTCCGGCTATATCAACTTGCTCGGTTCGGCTTATTCGTCTGGTTGACGTCGGTCATCTCTGTGCTCGAGCGAAATCTAACATGACACGAAATCAACAGTGCAGCGCGTACGCGCAGACTAGGAATCAAACACCTCCAAGCCAACGACTGGATGATGCTCAGCGTGGTTCCGTGGTATACTCTCCTTGTGGTGTCTATCAATCAGATCATCTTCGGCGGCGGATCCAACTACATGACCCCAGATGAGATTGCCGCCTTAACACCCGAGTCTCGAGAAGCTAGAATTGTTGGAAGCAAATGGGTCCTTCTTTCTGAAGAAGTGATGGTGCTTACGATTTGGACTTGCAAAGTGTGCATGCTACTAATATATAGGCGTTTGACGTATGTTCGCCTTTTCCGACCATCCCTTAAAACAATTTTAACGAGAGTAGCCGTGGATTAAAATGCTAACCTTAGGCGCCAAACAGAGAGGGGCTAAAGCAGGCAACACTGATTAACGCCGTATTCGTGTATGTTATTGCAGGCTTCGTAGCTACTCAAATCGCGTTCTTCACCACCTGTCGTCCGTTTTCTGGGTACTGGTCTGTCCCTGCTATTGACGGTAAGCTGTATGCGTCCGCTACTTTGTGCAGAGCTAATCTGTGGTGGGAAAATAGATCAATGTTGGTCTTATTATAACTTCGAAATCGTCGAAGGGGTATTTAATGTCAGCTCTGACTGTGTCGTACTCCTCATCGCCATTCCTCTTCTTCTCAAGATCCGCCTTCCCATCCAGCAAAAGATCGCCCTGTTAACCGTCTTTGGAATGGGTGGCTTCGTTATCGCAGCTGCGATACTAACGAAAGTCTACTCTCTCGTGCCTTATCTCGTCTCCTACACGTACCTCAACTGGTACTTCCGCGAAGCCTCCGTATCCGTTTACGTCTCCAACTTTCCTGCTTTGTGGGGGATCATTCGCGATACCTTTCCTGCGGTTGGGTATTGGGGTTACCCGAACACAGGTTATTCTGGTAGTACCCAGGTGGATTCGGGGCAAAGGCGGTATGTGGGAGGCCGCAGCGACGGCACGGTTGACGGAAAAGATGATCTACAGATGTATCACCGTATGGGAAGTACCGTTACCAACGCCGAAAGAGATGAGGACACGATCGCACCGCACCAAAGTCAGGATCGTACTATGCCTCCGCAACAGTCTCTAAGGCCTAGCGCCTCTTTAAATAGACTAGCGATTAACAAAGATGTGGAGTTTACCGTATCAGAAGACACCGATATCGAGGATAAGGCGGCGGTAATGCCACACACCCAGGGCTATCCGGCTGTGAGCAATTACAAGTCGGATATTACCGCCGGTCCATCTCATAAATGAAGGAGCTGAACTGCTTTAAACTGTACAACATTGCAAATTGGAACTCATGCGGAGTGGAAGTATTTCTGGATATTTACAATAGATGAGAAGGGGGTGTACATAGACTTCTGGTCGGTGTTTGGTTCATCAACGGGATAGGCATGGTCTTTTAATGCCAATAGCGCGAAGCCTCATGTTCTTATCTATATGATCAGGTGTTTTTGAGGGCATAGTTGACACCTGGGGTTATCATGGGAAAATATATGGGTTTGCGCTGATATGGGTTGGGGTCACAGCTAGTTGGATTTGCTGGGATGCTCTTTCATATGACTAGATTTTGGATACCTATAATTACCATTGGCACCTATGAGGCACGGGGATTACCTATATTCGACAGTACAAGGCGTGCCACATGTCAGCGTTCTGGGGAAAATAAGACGAGAGCGTAAATACCCTCGCTCCCTGAAGAGAGAGACTCTTCAGCCTGATGCCATTTCTAGTTCGTCTGACGACTCTAACCGTTGTGATGTGCGGTTAAGAGATGACGGTTGATTTAGAATTCGTCTCAAATTGATCCCGCGCACGCTACGTAGGTCAAAGCAATTAGTGGAACTTGGCAAGGCTTGTTTATATGACTTCTTCCGTCTTCCAAACACTTTCCTGTTGACTTTTGGCACGGGAATTCCATATATCACATTGTAAATTGCAAAGTTCGATGACTGTGTTTTGAGACGCTACCATTGCCTCTTTTTCAACCACAACACCACCCTACCAGGTCCAGCGAAGTTCAGTGGGAGAACTCTTGGGGAGCGATATTGCTGGCGTTTCACGCTAGCTTAGCGGATTTATTACCTGATACTTGAACGGTATTGGACGTTGTTATTCAAGAGCTGATGCTTATTATGAGACTATACTCTAAAAAATTAGTAAGCTCCCAAATATCACAGTTCCCGCCAACTCATTCCAGCTTTCTACTGATCTTAATCAACGCAAACGACCATTTTGCCATTTGCTTCATTAGCCTCCATAACTTGGTGAGCATCGCTGATTTTCTCGAACTTGAAAACCCGGGCAGGCTCCGCCCCAAACTTCTTTTCGGCCACCATCTTGACAATCGAATGCAACGGCACGTCCGACAACGGAAATTCAGGAGTCCCGAAGACGAAACTACCAAAGAAGCTGAAATGGACTCCACTAGCCATTTGCAGAAGCGGATTGAAATCCGCAATAGGAGCCAGACCTCCGAGGAAGCCAGCAAGACAAAGTCTTCCCCCGCGGCGGACTAACATTAACGAGTCCAACAAGGTACTGTTCCCTACCAATTCCAAGACTGCATCAAACTTCCTTCCGTCCAGCCTAGCGGACAGATCAGGCCCCTCCAGCAACGCCTCTTTAACACCCAGCCCTTTCAAATCATCAAACCGCTTCTGCTTCCTCGTCGTTGCGGAAACCTGAGCTCCAGCCTGAACAGCCAGATTAACAGCCGCCTTCCCAAATGCCGATGTTGCACCCCGAATCAGTAACGCCTGGCCAGCTCTCAGCTCCAGATTCCGGAACAAGCACGTCCACGCCGTTGCGTAAGACTCAGGGATGGCAGCCAGCTGCGCCCATGACAAGGCCGCCATCGCGTCCCCTAGAGCGACGACATTCGAAACCGGTGCACGCGTGAACTGTGCATAGCTCCCATTGATGGTACGCCCGAGCCCGCCCATGAGCGCCGCGACGGACATACCCGGGGCAAATTCGCCGCTAGGACAGGCAACCACGAGGCCGACGCATTCGATGCCGATGATGGGCATTGACTCGGCCCATTCGCCACGCCGCATGTGCATCTCGGCGTGATTGACGCCAAAGGCTTTGATTTGGATTACGACGTAGCCGTCCTCTAGTTCAGGGGTGGGTACGTCTTTGATGACTAGAGAGTCCGGGCCGCCGAAGCGCTCAATGATAATGGCTTTCATTGTCAATGGGTAGGTTTTCCCGTCCATTTTGAAGTATGTGATTATTCTTTGATGATAGGCAGTAGTTCTGTGTTGGAAAAGAGGAAATCTGATCTGAGTCACTAATAGGCTTAGAGTTTGCTGATATTCAACTAGATCAAGGAGGGCCTTATTTCATATAATGAAAGAAGCGGCAATGAAACCGCATCATGACAAACTCTAGAGAAGGAAAACATTTTGAATATGTGGGAGCAAAGTCGCATCCATCACAAATCTGATGTATCAATTCACTCATACTATCCTAGTAAATGGGAAATGAAGCTGCATTGTAAGAAGGTCGCAGAAAGAGAACAGGCAATTTAGACTATGAAAGTCCCAAATTAGTAGTATGTTGACTCAACACTCGGTAGGAATGAATCCGCGTCATGACAAACCGCAGAAATTCTGCAATAATCCTTACTCAAGAGCCACATGCGTGTGATTATTCATCTTACCCTGTTTTCTGGCTTTCCAGAATAGGACGCTCTATAAAAGGTGGCCCGTGCGCACCAATCAATGAGGTGCATATACGGGCGTAAGTTGCTCTACCATATCACCAAATGGAGCCACAAATATATCGAATTTTGGATGTATATTGTATATAGGGTCCCTTCTTTAGAGTTGAGTCGATTTACGTCCTCCTGCCAACAGGGGCCCTTCTTACATAGTGGTATTCGATTAAGGAAGTTATTTGTTTACATTTTGACACCAAAAAGTCAATGTTCTTGACCCCGCGCACGGGCCACAAAATATAGCACCTTATCTGTACAAGGGATAAGCCGATCTTTCGACACAAGTCCGCGGAACGAAAGGTAACAGAAACGTCTCTTTAACAAGAACAATGAATTAGAAAAGAGAGCTAAAATAGCAGACTACGTCTGAATGCCTAACCGCAATTGCGTAATATTATTAACTCATTTTCTCAAAAATTAAACAGAAGCCTCGCAAGATTAGTAGAACTTGTATGCACGCCTGCTCGACGGTCCTAATCGCTCCAGGCAGTCGTAAATCTACACATGTGCAGTTTCCTTTCGGTCCCCAAGTCGCTGTTACATTAGCCGGGGGGGGAGTTACTGGTGCCAGGAAACACGCCCAGCGTCGCGGACACAGCATTAGACTTTGAGGACAGATATGTTAAAGCGTATGCGGCGATACCAACGAAGACTGTAGCGAGAATTACAGTACGCATTATGCAGCTGGTGGCCTTAGGTGGGTTGCGAGGGCCGGCGGAGTAGGCGTCTCTACGGTATTCATCCCCTAGCTTACCTGAGCTACCACTTCTGAGAAGTGTAGTTGTTGCTGTTAAATGATTTTCCTGTGCCACGACCACCAATCCAAATCTTTTCCGGCTTGCACCAAAAAAAGTCACTATAAAAATCAATCCCAATAGCCCCTCAAACGCCCAGTCGACCACTTTGGGCATCACCCAGGGCTCGGAAAACATCAACGCCGTCTGATTAGCACAACTGAATGTAACTGGGCTAGTATACTCGGAGCATTCCAGCCCACCCTGCGGATCCTTATCGAGCACCCATGAGCACCACTCGTTCGTCAACTGATACAGCGGCGCGGTGCTGACACTTGGGTTTGTCAATAACGCGAAGTTCGTGACCACGGCCGCGGCTACGATCCACGCTACAGCTCTTGCCATCCGCCGCTCTCTTATCTTAGCAGTCCACATCTGCGCTGCCATAGCAAAGAGTCTGATATCCCTTAGCACGTTAGGGTCCGCAGACGAAGTGGCCCGTGCGTGAACACCAGAATCAAAAGTATGCGTATGGTCTCGAAGTCTTTCTTATTGATTCTATTGGTTAGCTCTTATCGATAACCTACGGACCCGAATCAACGTGCTAAGGGATAGGCATTCCCACCAGGCGGCCGCACGAGGGCTCTGCTGGACCAATTTATTTGGAGGTGTATGATGCCGTTGAAGGTTTGGAAGAACGTCCAGAAGGCTGTCCAGATTGTCTCGGCTGCGGGCACTAACGGATAAAGGACCCAGGTTGCGTCGGAGTGGTCTTCTGCATCCTAACCTAATGTGGCGCCCCAGAATCCAATGTGGAGGTCGAGAATGCCGCCGATGAGTGAAGTCCACCAAGGAAAGGCGAAGGCGAGGCCGACAACTTGCACATCGAAATAGGACGCGTTGGTGGGGTTGGGATTGGAAGAGGTGATGGCGATGGAATTTCCACGTGGTGGGAAGGTGATAAAGGGGCGGAGGCAGCCAAGACTCCTGTTAAGAGAGGAGAGAATGGTAAAGAGAAGGAGAGCAGGGTAGTAAATGAAACTCAGAGGTATTTCGCGTCATACTGACTGGTAAAATTTATAGTGTAAAACGCAGGGAAACTGATTCTAGAGAAGACCTTGACACCCAAAAAATTACTCCGATTAAAGGCATGGTGTGCCTAGAGTGAGTATATACAACAACTCCCAGCGGCTGAAACTTACCAACCTACCTGCCTACAGTCCACGGTACATGGAAGTTCGAAAGACCTGTGATATCCGAAAATGTAGATACGCAGCCTTTAAAGTCTGCCTTGTGGCATTCAGGGGAGACCAGGAGAAGCGCGTGACGGGCTTCGTTTGGAGGCTCAACACACCCTTGGAGCACTCAAGGGTGAGCAGAATAAATGATTTCCTCTGAGCGACATAGCGCCACTTCAGCGAATTTTGTGAAAGAGGCCCGGGCATACCTCCTTAAATGGCTTCCGGTCTACCAGAATTAATGGCATTGCGTGAGAGTTCAACTAAGACGAAATAAGGCGTCAGGAATGGCTGAAGGGAAGAAGAGGGATTTGCAAAGGAGCCAGACGTGATGTTGTTAGCCACGGCTAACAAGGCTGATGTCGCAACTCCTGTAGAAGATTGCTTGTATCAAATCCAACAAACAACCGAATAAAACTCTCAGTAGTTCCATTTATATATGGATGTGATTAGCGAGGGGAGTCTGTAAATATTCGTGGACTAATCTATTTTCGTCAAAGTTAGTCTCATACAAATAGTGACCTATCTATCCATGCTCACGCAAAATCCCAAGGCAACAAATCCCGAGCGAAACAGTATCACGAGAACAGCGAATATTTGCGTGGCACTGTAGATCTTGTAAATAAGTCTACGTCCTTTGATCTGTCTTTAGTTCTAGTTTGGGTATCGTGGTTCGTCTGAGATTCTGCCCTGCTCCATATTCCTCGTCAATACGTTACTTAGGAAATTATAAACATCTTGATGCTAAGGCTCATAGGCCACTTTTCTCTCCATTAGGCTGCTGTCCTGTGGCAGCGGCCTGCTCTTCTAGGATTCCGAGGAACCCATTTGTGAAACGAACCATCTGCCCATACGCAATCTCGAATCCGTCCCTAGCACCATAATAAGGGTCCATCACCTCCTCGCCCTCTTTGCCGCCAAAGTCACCGAACAGCATCACACGGCCTAACTCTTGGTCCTGCGTATTATTCTGCTTTAGAGTCCTCTTCCGCAGTCGCACTAGGTGATCAAGATTATCTTCATCCATCGCCATGATATAATCAAACGTGGTAAAATCACTGATTTGGAACTTTCGCGCCTTGTGCTTGTAGGTCGTTATACCATTGTCCTCGAGAGTCGACATTGTGCGTGAGTCTGGAGCATCACCAACATGGTAGGCACCAGTCCCACACGAGTCTATTCGGGCGATAAGAGGGTGATGTGGACCATTTTTAGGCTTCGTGAAATGCTGAAAGACGCCTTCAGCCATGGGGGAGCGGCCTGTGGAAGCAATTAGTGGGACTTGAGTAAGGTGAGGTAGGGTTTTTACATATATTTCCCAGGCAGACAAAGAGAACCGAGACCGGCTCCATTGCGGCAGCAGGGTTGGAAGCTGCCTTTGCAGGAGAGGCCGCTGCTGATTCCCCAGTTGCCATGACTGTAGATGTAGTTAGGGTGGTTGGGGAGCAGTAGAGCTCGGCCAAGCACTAAAGCCAAGAGGTCTTTTCACGGCGGGAAGGATGTCCAACCTAGACTCTCTACAATCCAGTTAACTGGAAACAATGATATTGCAAGATCAATCGAATTTATGCAGCCACAATATGCGGCTCTTTCAGTGTCAGTACCAGAATCTAAAGATCTGCAAAGCCAAGGTGGGATGAAGTCGCTAGGCTGGGTCTTAGATTTGATTTCAATACCGGAAGATACTCTAGCCGCATCAGAACAAATACTCCTGAAAGCCTGCAGTTAGCAATGCCCAGGCTAAGGAGCTGAAAGAAGAGGAGGGCATGCAGTAAGACCTCAGCATCGCTGGAATTTAGATAGTAAGTCAGCGAGTGCTTCGTAAGATGCATGACCGCATGATATCATTCTTGCTACGTAGTATGAACCGCATTTAGAAGCATTTTTTAGGGAGCGTTGGGGCAATTTTCGAGCCCCTCAGGCGGCTCTAGGCAAAGTGATGCGCGGCGTTCGAGGCTTGGACCGCGCCATTGGAGGGGATAGAAAGCAGCGAACGGGGGAACGTCAGGTTTCCGGTGTCTTGGCTGTGGCTGCGCGCGAACATTTGCGAAGCTCTTAAGGATTCTGGGGGCTGAAGCTGAACTAAATTTCTATCACTACATATTCTTCAACTCTCTTTCGAAGACCTTGAAGGCCTTTTGATGACTTCGCGGTACTGCGAACCTTCGTTGCTATCGTAAACAATCGAAAAGCGGCCCCTGCCAACGGCCGCCTCCATCAAAACATACCTGAAACCGTTATCCGAGCAGATCATCGAATACCGGTTACTAGAGTGCAAGACTTTCGGCAGACGCTATTTCCTACCTGCGTGATCTCATTTCGCGATTTCGCTTCGACCAGTGAGGACTCAGTACGGAGTAGATAAAGGACACAATGTCCCAGTATAACAGACTTGGTAAGTGAATGACTTTCGCTATCCCAAGGGTATGACACTTATGAATGCGTGTCTCGAACACCACACCCCTTATGCTTCGCAAACCTCCAGCATTCCACTCTCGCGCCCACCTTTAATTTGACATCACTGATGGAACTCTGTCCAACATCTTTGCTTTGGCTTTCCTGCAGCCAAAAATCTGGTCGCATCTGTATTCCACCTCAAATTAGTGCGCAACTGTGAATAACCGTGCTGAGAGACATCGTATACAGGATCTACAGGCGGAGAAGACGACCACCATTACGATATGGACCCTCGACGTCCTGGACGCTCGCCTTCGCCAGGCCATCCACTTGAAGGTTATCTAGACGATAGAGCTTATCCGCCAGGCGCACCTCTGGAGATTCCTATGGGACCAGCTGGAACTTCAGTAGACAGACTGCAGACACAACCAACGGTGAGTAGGCCCGGCAAACCTCCAGGATGTCCTAATTTAAATGGAGCAGAGACTGATCATCTTTCCCATCACAGTACTCAGTCGAGAATATTAACACCTCCTACGGCCACAACGACGCCTACGAAGCGGACCACCGCTACTCCCCAGGCGCATATAACCCACATCCCCAAGGCGGGGAATATGCGATTTCGCCGCAGGAACACCACGATGCGTACTTCACACAGCCATATAACCCATCGTCGCACGAAGAGAGAACACATTATGGGGCGCAGGATCAACACTATTGGCAAGACGATTCAGATGATAGGCCTATGTTACAGCCGGACAATGCTTATGGCCCTGATCCACATACACTTGCTAGTCCTCATGATTTGGAGCCACCTGTTGGTGCGTATGAGGATGAACCACGTCCAACCCCGAATTCTACATCAATCAAGAGGTGGAAGACAGTGAAAGAGGTCCAATTGTTCAAGGGTAACCTCGTCCTCGATTGTCCTATTCCGCCGAGGTTGCTCAATCAAGTCCCTCATGCGCAGCCTCCGGAGCGCGACGAGTTCACACATATGAGGTATTCAGCGGCGACCTGCGATCCCGCACATTTTGCCGAAGAGCGCTTTACTCTACGCCAAAAATTGTTCGCGAAACCTAGGCACACCGAGCTTTTCATTGTGGTTACAATGTACAACGAAGAAGACGAGCTTTTTGCGAGAACGATGACTGGTGTCATTAAAAATATCGAGTTCATGAACTCAAGGACCAACAGCAAGACGTGGGGCAAAGATGCTTGGAAAAAGATTGTGGTTTGCGTGGTAAGCGATGGTCGTGGAAAGATCAACCCAAGAACAAGAGCTGTACTTGCTGCTATGGGAGTCTATCAGGATGGAATTGCAAAGCAGCAAGTCAACGGCAAGGGCGTAACTGCACATATTTACGAGGTACGTCAGTACGATTCTTTGTTCAGGCGCTTTGCTAATGAACTATTAGTATACTACTCAGATGCAGCTGGAGATCAAAAAAGGAGTCGTTAATGTCAAGAAAGGAAACACCCCGGTACAAATGCTGTTCTGCTTGAAGGAAAAAAATCAGAAGAAAATCAACTCCCATCGTTGGTTTTTCCAAGCCTTTGGCTCAGTCCTGGATCCAAACATTTGCGTACTTATTGATGCTGGTACAAAACCCGGCAAAGACTCGATTTATCATCTGTGGAAGGCATTCGATCTGGAGCCAAAGTGCGCTGGTGCTTGTGGAGAAATCAAGGCTATGCTGGAACACGGCAAGAAACTTCTTAACCCACTTGTTGCAACTCAGAACTTCGAGTACAAGATGAGCAATATCCTTGATAAGCCTCTCGAATCCGCGTTTGGCTTCATTTCCGTGCTTCCTGGTGCCTTTTCAGCTTACAGGTACCTGGCACTGCAAAACGACAAAACCGGAAATGGACCTTTGGACAAGTACTTTGCAGGCGAGAAGATGCACGGTGCGAACGCTGGTATCTTCACTGCGAATATGTACCTTGCTGAGGATCGTATCCTTTGCTTTGAACTAGTCTCAAAGAGAAATTGCCACTGGATCCTGCAGTACGTCAAGTCAGCCACTGGCGAGACTGACGTACCGACTGAAATGGCCGACTTCATCCTGCAGCGTCGGAGATGGCTGAACGGTAGTTTCTTCGCTGCTGTGTACGCACTTGCACATTCACTCGACATCTTCAGGAGTGACCATTCGTTCCTGAGAAAGATGATGTTCTTAATTGAGTTCTTCTATCAGACTATCAACATGCTTTTTGCATGGTTTGCTATCGTAAGTGTAAATTTCCAGATCTTAACTGCTTCATCCTAACAATAACTTTAGGGTAATTTCTTCTTGGTCTTCCACATCTTAACAAACTCTCTGAGCGACGCCACCTTACTTGGCACCGCCGGTAAGGTGCTGTTCGTGGTATTTGAATGGGCTTATCTCGGAACCCTAGTAACTTGCTTCGTTCTTTCTCTTGGTAATCGCCCGCAAGGTTCGAACAAGTTCTACATGAGTATGGTGTACTTCTGGGCCATTATCATGGCGTAGGTCCTATCACGCTTCTTTTAGGTATTCCAAGACTAACAATGATGCAGATATCTCATATTCGCCTCAATCTTTATCACAGTCAAATCAATCTCGGCTGAAGTCCACTCTAAAGACGGATTCAAATTCAACGATATCTTTACCAATCCAGTCTTCTTCACCCTCATTGTCTCTATGTGCTCAACCTACATCCTCTACATCGTCGTCTCGATTCTCTTCCTGGATCCCTGGCACATGGTGACTTCTGTAAGTCTTTCTTATATGCTATATACTTAGCTTCGTCTTTAACATGTTCATGCAGTTCATCCAATACCTTCTCATGACTCCCACCTATATCAACATTCTCAATGTCTACGCCTTCTGTAATACACACGATATTACTTGGGGTACCAAGGGTGACGATAAGCCGGACAAACTACCCTCTGTGACCACCAAAGCGGATGGTAAAGCAGACATCTCGGCACCCACGGACGACGCAGATCTCAACACTCAATATGAAAATGAACTTCGCGTCTTTTCCACAAAGTACATTGAGCCCAAGAAGGCACCCAGTGATCAGGACAAGCAGGAGGACTACTATAAGGGCTTCAGGTCTGCTGTCGTCTTAGCATGGATGTTCTGTAATCTAGCGCTGTGCGCGGTAGTGTTACAGACAGGTGGGTTGCAGGTTACGGCGAAGACTGGGAGTGAGGACGCAGATGAAAGGAGAAAGGCAACGATTTACCTGGCTGTTGTGCTATGGAGTGTGGCGGGCCTTAGTGCGTTCAGGTTTATTGGGGCTATGTGGTTTTTGATTGTTCGGATGGTGAGTTTGATGATTCCCCCAGCTTCCCTATGGTCTTTGCTGCAGTTCAGGGAATTATTTTGCTAACTTTTGTGCAGTTCCGAGGTGTCTAGCTTCACTACAATCCAACCGTACCCTGCGGGTCATTCGCACCTCTTCTGGCTGGAGCGAGGTTGGTGTATCATGAGTTCTATACCCTTTATAGCTCTGGATACTCGGCAGTATGTCCCTGCAGACGACTGTGTATGAATAGGGTGAAAATGGCGTTTTATTTGGAAAGCGTTTGTTCTTGTTTGGTGTTTTTCCAGCTTGCATGTGGTACCACCAGCTTATCTGTCTTATTGTAAGTTTACCGCCAGGCCTGAGGTAGCTTAATACCGAATATAGACTAGCATGAAATGCCCATAGGGCGTGCCATGTTGATGTGATCGCATGGGGGCTGGCGGATGCGGTGAGATTCCTATTGATACTTTCCCGTACTGTGACCGCTCTCGTTATTCCAAAAGATTTAAAAGTTCTCCCAATCCGGAAAGGATTACCCAAGAACCACGCCATTCCAATTCCATAGTCTTGACTGTTTCTCTAACTATGCACCTCTCTTGTCAAGCTCAGAGAAACCAGGATCCATTACATTTATAATATGCTATGCACTTTACGAAGATTTCTATTACTCTGCCTTGCTAAAATTTTGAGAGTACTATCATTCTTAGTCCTCGTGCACCCCAAGAGTTCCTACAAAGCGACGACATCTGTTGGACACTGTTATTAGACGAAACACCGCCAACGCTTACACAATCTCTTATCTCACAGCTTTACCAGTTCTTCCTGAGGTTACTATTTGATGTTTTAAGTCTAACTAAAGCTAAGTTCAACTCTTAAAAGTTATCTTGTTCTAAAACAATCCCATGTAGGTGTTCCCGCACAAGGGGATGATCGTCTTACTTTCCTGCTCCATGAAGCAGTTGGAACGTCTTTAACAGTGGCACAATTTAAGGTGATGAAGGGATGAGTGAGGTATCTAGGGAGAAGACATTCTAGGTTATTGCCTATTCAAGTAATGTAGACTCGGGGCCAACTTTTCATCCGTGTTGTGCACGGGAGCTAATTGTGCTCCTACGATAAGTTCCCTATCTCGTTATCCTGAACAGCTTCACCTCAGTTCCTCACTATCAGAGCAGACAGGAAACCTATGACGTGGTGTCGTCCGATCGGCTCCGACAACAATTTCCCACGTTGTTTAACACGGCCACTTTTTTCAGACTTATTCTCTCCCAACAACAACACCATCTCTTTTGTTTTGTTCCACAAACACGACGCACAATCCTATATTTCAATCCCTCGCTCACTTAGACTGTCACAGTCCTATCTAAACCCAGGATTTATTTTCCGTGAGTTTTACCTAATTAGTCGGCAAGCAAAACATTAGGTCTAGTGCCGTCAGATCACTAACCTTCGGACGATCGAGATCAACACTCCTATTCTTTACCTCTCACTCTTGTAAAATGAAGACACGTTTTATCTAAACTGACATTCTTTTCGTCTCTAGGTAACTCAAGGTACTTATCTCTAACGTGAGCGACATAATCGCGTCAAGCTTGCAGCTTCAACGCGCGGCACTTCTCCCCTCGCACCGCGATACTAAGCTGGGCCGAACACTTCATAGCTCTTCTAACATAAGCCCACTTAGTCTAAGTTATCATAATGGGCTGGAATAATGATGTAGCAGGTATGTCTTCTGTCCTGGCATGGCTATAGTACTCCTTATAGCCTATCTCATGGCGGATCACCTCTTGCCGATGGGAAAGATGCTGAGACGGTTCCCTCTGATCTAGGGGACGGTTCCTGGAAACAAGATACTGGCACAGCTGGCGATAATTGTGGCCAGGCTAGCAATGGCTTCAGAGCCGACGCTTCCAGTGGCTTTGGAAATGGCTATGACGACGATGCCGGCGGCTCCGGCGAAGCTAGTGGAGTAGGTGATGACAATGGGAACGAGGCTTGTCACAAGTGAGTGAAATAGATTTTACCGTCCTCTTTAAGTTTTACTAATACCTCCATAGCTGTGGCCAGACCGGCCATTTCGCTCGGGAATGCCAAGAGCCTCGTAAGATGACTGGGGAATGCTTCAATTGTGGTGAAGTTGGGTACGCTCAGCCATCCATTGCATGCGTCAATTGAACTAACAACCTACCAGACACAATAAGTCCGACTGCCCTAACCCTAGAGTTGACCGTCCGTTTACTGGCACTTGTCGAGTCTGCAATGAGGAAGGACACCGGGCATCTGAATGCCCAACTAAACCTCCGTCTAAATGCAGAAACTGCCAGCAGGAAGGTGAATTGCTTTTTGGAAATTGGGTTTCGGATAATCACTAACTTGTTTTAGGGCATGTTACCTCGGAGTGTACCGAACGTCGCGCTCTGAATTATCACGGGCTCCCGGGCTGGACTGCCGAAGAGGCATGGACACATCTCATTGATGCTGATAAAGCAAAGGATCTCGACAGATTCCGCGTGGTACGTGCTTCATTCAAAGATATAGACGTTTGATGTTATCTCTAATGTACTGGATTTTGATAGGCCCTAAAAGCCTACGCTCGTGCTATCATCGACGCCTTCAGCTTCGTTGATGTTGAGAAGGCTCTTCGAGATGACAAAATGAATGTATATCTTGTCGCTCGGGTAAGTTTGTCATATTTTTAGAATAAGCTCCTCTGACAGACATAGAAACTTGACATCAATGACACTATGACTATCGTTGACTTACAAGGCAACCTCAATCGCGAGTACGTTGTCGGATTCTATTTCTCGCTCAAGCCACGTCGACCCAAATTCGCGACAGGCTTTCCAGAATCTGAAGAGGAGAACTTGGTTCGTCTAACCAACGCTGGCTTCGTTGAGGAGAGAGGCATTCCTAAGTGCTCTCGTTGCGACGGTAAGTAGTCATTTTATGTCCCACTACCGGCGGCATGGCTGACTAGATTCTTAGAACTTGGTCATATTGCTAAATCGTGCAAGATGGAGCCCGAGGAACGCGAGCGCGTTGAAGTTAAATGCTACATTTGTAACGAGAATGGCCATCGTGCTAGAGATTGCAAACAAGAACGCGTCGACCGTTTCGCTTGCCGCAACTGCAAGAAGCCTGGCCATCAATCCAACGAATGCCCTGAACCGCGATCGGCTGAAGGTGTTGAGTGTAAGCGCTGTAATGAAAGTGCGCAGTCCTTCCCATTCATATCTTATGTCGCGCAGGCACTAATTCATTTTGTAGTGGGCCATTTCGCGAAGGATTGCCCAAATCAGCCGGAGCGTCCGCGTGGTTGTCGTAACTGCGGTGAAGAAGGTCACTTGGCTAAGGAGTGCGAGAGGCCTCGTAACCCGGACACTGTTACTTGCCGCAATTGCGAGCAAATGGGTCACTTTTCTCGCGACTGTCCCCAGCCCAAGGATTGGTCCAAGGTGAAGTGTTCAAATTGCGGAGAAAGCAAGTGCTTCATCACCTTCCTTTCTGCGGTTCAACTAACTCGACAATAGTGGGTCACACTATCCGGCGCTGCAAGCAACCAATTTGCGGTGACGATGACATGAATGGAAGCGGCAGTGCAATGGTTGATGCTGCTCCAACTGACGCTCTTGGGGGTTGGGGTAACGAATCTGCTCCGGCTGGCGGCAGCTCCTGGGGAACTCCTGCAGCTGGCGTCTCCTCGTGGTAGATCGCTTCGGCCGGCGTCGTGATCAGACCGTCGACTAGCCCTTTAAGGCCGGGCGGCTAGCCTTAGTGAGGTCTACTGATGGATGTTGCATCACAAAATGCCCATTTATTACCTTACTCTTGCACGAATTCTTTACTCCTTCCTACGGGACCCTAACCGGGATGACTCGCACGTCATGTGACGAAGTAGTCTTATTGGTGCCCTGTTCAGAAACAACGAAATGCTTGTTACACATAATAAATGGAAAAAGGAAATTGCGACAGAGGCTTCTACGAACTGGAATCTCGACCAATGGTATTTCTGCTGGCAATGATGGATGCTCAATGGGTATAGTTTTTTCTCTTTTTCTTTGGGAGGAAGGGGAAAGCTTGCGTTGTGTATCTAGCTTCAATACGAAAATGCTATACATATTCAAGGCCATGAGGCCTTTACGTGGTTGAGTGACTATAAGATGAAGAGATGGCGGGAAGAAAGAAGACAGAGAAGGAATCGATGGGGAACAGCAGTCAGATGTTCCCTACTGAGAAAGCTACCTTGACCTTGCGAAGATGGGATAGTAGGCAGCTTTTTTTCCACCTCCTGTGTATAGTTTATATCTGTCATGGAGATAGTAGAGTTATTTGAAGCAACTTCTTTGGCAAAGTAGTCCTGAAGGAAGATCGTAATTCCTTGTGCTTAATATTGGGGGCCGATTTTGTTTCTCAAGTTCACTTCGTAATTCTGGTAAAGGAGCCGGTACCGCATAGCGGCTGGTCTGGAATAGGAATGCCGAATGTTCCTCAGATCTCTAAATATACCTAGCATCTAGATATGTATGTGTTACTTTTACGGGAGCTAATCTGGTTGCGCCATTTCGTTCGAAGACATCAATATTGCCATTAATGTGCTTCTGTCAAAGCAGTGAGTCAATTTGAGTAAATAGGGACAGTAAAGTTTCACTTTCGAACCAAACAGCTTTCGCCCTAGTCTAAGACCGTAATCCTAGTATAACTTTCGAAGCCTTGGAATCCTAGCAATAGGATCTCAGATCCTGCCACTCTTGGCATGGTTGGATTTGGTCGCGACAAAGATAGAGCGCGCCTGCATTTCGACATACGGTTCATTAGTCCTTAAGTGTAGCTTGAGGCCGTGATACAAGCCGCAAACCCATCTCCAGATGATCTGACTCCGAAGGGAGTATTCGGAATCGGACCATCCGTTCATCTGGGCGTTGAGCAGAGAAGCAGAGAAGGTCCGAGATTGGATGTATCCGAGACAATACAACATCCATCACACCGCCTAGGACGGTAGTAGCTGCGTTTAGAAAACACAATTTAGAGCTTCCATTCTTCCAGCCAGACTTAGAGATGGATTGTGTAGAAGGCGCGGTTTGGAGGAACTTAGGGATATCGTGTTAGGATGACTACCCTATGTCGAACGGCGCAGTCAAGAAGGAGAACTCTCTCGAATTAATGTAGGCTGTTGAGCCTTAATATATACAGTCAAGTCAAATGGCCAAGACACCCCTAATCTATACCCACATAGGAAACGGGACGACGATCGCAATTAGCGCGTCGTTCGACACTATCCCTTGCACTATCGATGTGCTCACGATGGTGGCCCGTGCACGATGATCAAGAATGTCGACTATTAAGATAGCCTCGCGAGCTTCCTTACTGAGCAAAATCAGGTGATTTGATTGGCTTGCACGAGCCACAGCTTTGAGTACATCCGAGTACCATCATCACGTATCACTTTGGCCGTCCTGGAGAAAATGATAATCCTTTCCCTCCAAGACGTCGATCATCGGCACCAACGCTCCACTGGTCAAAATGCGGCATTTTCGCCTTGTGAACCTGGCTGGGAACAACGAGAACTAAGTTCAGAGATTGAATATCAAAATGACTCGACCAGGCTTGCTAGTATGATAAGTGCGCTAAAAATCCCGGCTTCTTGGTGATTTACGGGGCTCCAGCGCGATGTCTAGAATTTTGATACTGCCCTCTCGGCTTTTCGGAATGGGGACACTTAGTATTGAAATAGTGGATCGCTGGCCTAGGACTCAAAACCCTGAGGAGGTTAGCCAATGGCTCGGGCGGCCAGGGTTTCCCCTCGTTCTTGGTGTGTTTTCCGGGTGCGGTAGCGTCACTGCGGTTAGGCATGTTGCACGGAAGGCGTTGTGCATCAAAATATCAAGCTTCTTTCACCGCCGTAACGGTATGCTTACAATCCTTGACAAGGTTGTAGATTCTTCTTGCTTATCTCTGATATAAAACTCAAAAATCCCCTTGAAAAGTGAATGGATCTTATTGCACCCCGCTGCTCCTTCTTCGCGCCCACAGCGTTAGAGGTTTTATATTTGGTACTTTAGGGTGCTAGGTGACCACAGATATATCGTCATGTTTGACACACGGTACTTTGGCCTGAGGGGCACGCCTTTGAATGTTGGTGTTGGTATTCTTGCTGGTCTGGACTTCTTGTAAGCACATTGATTGCTTCAAGATATTACTTATTTAAACGTTTATAGACTCTTTGGATACGATCAAGGCGTTATCGGTGGATTACTTACGCTGCCGTCCTTTCTACGAACATTTCCTGAATTGGACGTTAATGCTGCACCAGCGAGCAGAAGAAGCTATGTCTCGACTATTCAAGGTACGCATAATCATTCTGTATCGGAGAGGCTCCAACTGACGGGTTTCAAGGCATTTCTGTGGCTTCGTATAATGCTGGTGTGTATTCTAGCTTCCCCGTGTCCTTAGATTTTATTTCTGAGAGTACGAGGGTGCTTTTCTGGAGCAATCGCATGCATATGGATAGGCGATATCCTTGGACGCCGTAAAACTATCTTCTTAGGGTCTTTGATTATGGTTATTGGAGCTGCGCTTCAGTGCTCGGCTTTTAGTCTTGGGCATTTCATTGCTGGTAGAGTCATTACGGGTAAGTCGGCGTCCTAGTTTTGTGCGTAAGCCGTTCGTTGACGGGTATATAGGCTTTGGAAACGGCCTCAACACCTCCACGGTTCCTACATGGCAGTCGGAGACATCTAAATCTCATCGGCGGGGGATGTTAGTTATGATAGAAGGGGCCTTAATCACTGGAGGTATCTGCCTGAGTTACTGGATAGATTTTGGTTTCTCTTTCTTAGAACCAAGTACTATTTCCTGGAGGTTCCCTATCGGATTCCAAATTTTCTTTGCGCTGCCCATTTTGGCCTTTGTACTTGAATTGCCGGAGTCTCCTCGATGGCTAATTTTAAAGGGAAAAGACGACGAAGCGCTTCATGTGCTTGCTGCTTTGAGTGATCTCCCCAGGCATGTTTCCTTTTTGAAGCGTAATTCTATAAAGCTGATCAAGAAAATGTAGTGATGATCCATATATCCAATTAGAATTCGCCGCTATCAAGGATACGGTGTTGGAAATGGCCTCAAGTGGTTTTAGGGATTTATTTTCTCGAGGTATGTTTTACAGCGTCCACGAGTGCTTCAGAGACTCTTGAGCGCCTATGGAGTCGTTCGAGCCACTTGCAGTACTACTAGTGAAAGCACCTTGAAAACCTCCTAGGCAACTTGGATATGCCAAATCTACGACCATATTACGTACAGTTGAAGCGCCATACTAATGCACCTCCAGGCAAGAACCGACATTTCCACCGAACTGTCCTAGCATACGTCAACCAAGTCTTCCAGCAGATATCTGGTATCAATTTGATCACTTACTACGCTGCTCAAATTTACGAACAATATATCGGTCTCACCCCTTTCACTAGCCGCATTCTCGCTGCCGCCAACGGCACGGAATACTTCCTCGCGTCCTGGATCGCCGTCTTTACTATTGAGAGATTCGGCCGGCGCTCCCTGATGCTCTTCGGTGCTGTTGGCATGTCCCTATCCATGGCGGTGCTCGCTGCAACAACCAGCCAGAATGGCACTGGAGCAGGCGTCGTCGCTGCGGCTTTCTTGTTCATCTTCAACACCTTCTTTGCTATTGGATGGCTTGGCATGACTTGGCTCTATCCTGCTGAAATTGTGCCGCTGAGAATTCGGGCGCCAGCAAATGCGCTGAGCACGAGCGCGAACTGGGCGTTCAATTTTATGGTAGTTATGATTACGCCGGTCGCCTTCGAAAATATTGGATACCAGACATATATAATCTTCGCTGTAATGTAAGTACTGTTTCCTTGCTTCCCCCCGTCACTTCCTCCATCCTTTACTTCCCTCCAGAAACAGATCGCTGGGATCCGAGGGATTCAGCTAACACACCTCACAACCAGCAACGCCTTCATTGTCCCTGTCGTCTACTTCTTCTACCCCGAGACTGCCTACCGCTCGCTCGAAGAAATGGATACTATATTCTATAAGACAACTTCTATCTTCAATTTAGTCAAGACGGCGAAGAACGAGCCAAGACGTTACGGCGAGAACGGCGAGTTACTCATTAACTACGACGAGACGGAGGAGCACCGTGAGGCGGAGCGTCGTAGGAGCAGTATCACATCTGGTGTTGGGGGTAGAGCCAGGAAAGGCGGCGCGAAAGGGGTTGAGAATGTGGAGAGGAGTAGGCAGGATGAAGGGTATAGGGCCGAGTAGTGAGGAGAAGGAGTGAGGAGAGCAAGGGCTGTGGCGATTTTGTAAGTGTCCTGACATTGAGTTGCCGTTTGGACTATAGCATATGTATCGCTCGGGAATATTTGAATATTAGAGTTTGGGATTGATGGACAGAGAACTGCATTGGGGGATCTATTAGTCGGACTTTTTACTGGGACCGCTTCGTGTTGATATTACGTGTATGTAGTGTACATTCTAACGGCTACTAAATCCCCTTGCAATAAAAGTATAACCTCTTTTCACATTTTTAAATCCCGAGCTTCTGTTCTCCTTTTACCATTCCAAAGCCATCTTCTATCTAGTTAATTACTTATACTGAGAAGAGATTTCTACAATACCCTTTTCCATCTCGTGCTCATTCTCCCCATTTAAGCATGGCCAAACAATCACGACATGGCAGCAGCTCTGCCGAAGCGGCAAGGCTCATCTCCGACAACGACATCAAGTGATCAATAGATTCAGCATCCCCCCCCACAAAGACGGAGTATACTTGCTGACTGTGAATAGGCGCGCCAGGAAGCGCCACTACGAGCACTAGCACAGACGGAAGATGTGGCAGCCTGACACGTGCATCGGCCCCGGATTTGGAGAGTGTTGCAGGTACGAAAGCTTATTATATCCACAACATTGTTTACATTCGTCTCTTCCAATCCAAGCAACCCCCCCTGGCTTACCCACCTACCAACTTACAGCAAATACGGCTTTTGCGGCTCTGACCCCTCTCACTGCGACGCTTCGCTTTGCCTCGCAGGCTATGGGTTGTGTTCTGCGCCGAGTTGTGAACCTATCTCCTCGCTTACTACGAGCGGAACGCTTTCGGCATCCACGTGTGCTTGAGCTCCAGCGTCCAGACTTCTGTGCCCAGCTTCCAGCTTTCTCGGATGCGCTGAGCCGTAACACTGCGTTCGAGGTTTGTGGGCGGGGGGCTGCGAGTTGTGAGTATCAAGTCGATGCGGAGACGACTGTGGGGGGTGGGGTGGACCAGGATGCATTGGACTTGTACCAGGGGTTGAATAATGTGTGTACGATGATCAGGCGGGCGTGCGTGGCGTTCACGAGTTGCTAGTGTAAGTGATCGGATGGGGAGCTCAATGGAGAATTGAGAGTATCGTCAAGGTGTGGAAGATAGAGTGGCAAGTTAGAGACGAGATTGAGCAAAAGCTAATTTATTTCGCATGCGATTGGTTCTCAAGTTCTTGAAGGCGCTGGACAAGCTTCTCTCGAAGGAAGTCGGTTAAGCTAAGTCTGATATCCAGTTAGCAATGGTTCATTTCAATCTCTAGAGCCAATCGCAAGCTGGTTTTAATACTCACATCCCCTCCCGTGTAACGATTCTGTAGGTCCCACTAGCCTGATAATGTCCGCCCTCTCCTACAAAGTTGCCGTTGCCATCAACTTCAACGCTTCCGAAAATATCCTCAGGCCATGCTATTCTCCCCCAATCAGGAGGATTCCGTGTATCACCGACATGGACCCAACCTCCTCTGTTCGCCCCACCCATGCCGCCCTGCTGACTTGCTCTGCCAGCACCTTCCCCACTGCTTCCACCCAGATTGAAGCCTCTGGGTGAGGCGAAGGCCGAGGCTTGAGACTTAAGCTCTGGATCATGGGTGGCATAAACGTGTAGGACTGATTGGAGAATGGCGAGAAATTGAGGGTTTTCGGTAAAAGTAGATGGTGTGGGAGGAAGAGAGGTTGTCGTCCCGATTGCAAGTGATGGGGTGGGGGGTTCAGTGGGAAGGAGAGAAAGAAGTGATGTATTTGGTTTGGAGGGAGACGGAAACACGTACTAAAGTTGTGTTAATGAAGTTGGAGAAAAAGGTAGTGAGGGGCCTTACGATGTGAGGATTATTCGGCAATGTCGAGAGACATCGTCCTCGGGGAAAGGAGGTTGGCGGCGCTCTAGCTATAGCTCGCAATGAGCAAGCTGGTCGAGGGATTAAAAGGGAGAACATATCTAGGCTATAGGACAGGATTTGAGGGGTTTGGTGTAGGTAAGGAGCTTCAATTGATGGCTACACAAGAAGTTGTAGCTTCATCTAACAATGACGATTTTCCGGAGCTGTAATTCGGCAGTACAGTAGTTTTATCTCAGTAAGCGACTCAGACAGCAAGGGCAAACTGAAGGCGCACTCACTAATACTAAAGTACTACTAGTCTCTATCCTAAAAAACGCCACTGTCTTTTAACCAATCAGCTATCTACCAACCTTAAGTTTGCCCTGCCGTCTGAGGCCTATGGTGCGGAACTCTATGGTGCTCAACTTCAATTTTCGCAATTTTGTATGAGAGACACTCTCTCCTGTATATTTGACTCCCTAACAACACCTTTTTAACCTAATAAGCTAACAAGTCGAATTAGACTAGTGCCCTCTATAATTGATTAGATTTTTATTAAAATATAAAGCTGTTAACTGGGTAGATTTTGCGACGTTTTTGCAACACAATCGCGCCTAGGCGAGGCTCTGGTAATACAGCGTCAAAATCACCTTTTTCACTGCCGTATCTCGACCTTTTTATAATATCTAGTTATTATAAAAATACTACAAGGTAGGAGCTCTTTAGCTTCTCTATCTATTAAATTAAATAACAGCGTTGTGGCTATATTATATAAAATATTAGATATGGGCAGTCGGTCGCATTTTATCTAAAATACACCAAAATTACCTTTTTCACTGCCGTACCTCAACCCTTTTATAACGTCTAGTTATTATAAAAATACTATAAGGTGGGAGCTCTTTAGCTTCTCTATCTATTGCATTAAATAATGATGTTGTAGCTATATTATGTGGGATATTAGATATAGGCAGTTAATCACACTTTATCCAAACTCGTTGCTTTAAATCTCATAAGTTAACCCAAAAAAGTCACTCTATATTTTTCCACCTATAATTTTAACAACTTACTTTTATACTATAGGGTTTTTATATAAATATTCTTAAAAAGTAGCTTTAGTTATATAATCAATCAGATTTTTAAAAATACGTTATTTAGGGTAAAAGTAGGGCAGTAGAAAAGGTGGGAAAGAGATACCAGTCTTGAGTTGACCTCCATACATTTTCGCACCAAAGGCCCTCAGACGGCAAACAAGACAGCGCTTACGAGTACAGGGGTTATATAACGCTAGCAGGGGTTTAATAAAGCTAGTAGGGGTTTTATATAAAGCTATACTAGCGAGATTTATCTCGTTTGCCGCCTGAGTCGCTTACTGAGATAACAGTAGTTAATGATTTTAAAAGTGCAAGGATGAAGAGAACGGCGCTTATCCTAAAACCTTAAATGAATACAACCTATGACGTCGCATGTTTCGGCTCTCGACTGCATTGAAAAAGCAAAGATGCCGCTGCAGGTGATGCTTGTCCAAGCTAGCTGGTGACAACAAAAATTCGCCAAGGCGAATATCAATCACGTCTTCAGGCCCTTGACTTGCATGCAGTATCTTCGCACCAGCTCTTAGTGCCCCACCAACTGTAAAATTGTACTCAACGAATCAGCCCCGGCCATGGCAACTGGGGGACTATGGCAATCGGTCGCCGACGTCGCCCATCGTCCTCTTGAAATAGCCGTGAATAGCCTCGGTCTTGGTTGGCTCAAGGCTGTTCTTTCGTCTTGTAGGTTTCCACCTCTTTTGCTGAGTCTTTGCGTGGGCAATTCAGTTCGAAAGCATGACTGGAACTACAACTGGGCGATACCCGATGGATAAAGAGGTATCCGTACCTGCCGGGAATGTCACAAAGCAAGGGGACTTTCATGAGGACAGAGAAATCGGGCCAGATGCTGTCGATATTGCAAGGATTGAGAAGGTGTATAAGTATGTTCAGCCAAACTATCTCACAACGGATACATCTGATTGATAACGGGAAGGAAACTCGACCGGCGGATCATTCCAGGTAATTCACTTTAGCCAACAAATAGATCGCAATGCTGAAATTATTATACCAGCTTTCTGGGTTCTCTACTTCTTATGTTCTGCAATCCGCTCTAACGTCGGACTTGCTCAAACAATGAACTTCAAGCAGCACCACGATCTTGCTTCGGAGCTTCATCTCACAGACAAGCAAGTCTCAACAGGCCTTGCTCTGTTTTACGTTTGCTATGTGATCTTTGATCTACCTTCCAACCTTGTCATGTCAAAACTTAGTCCGCACGTATGGATGAGTAGGATTGTGATTGGAGTCGGAATCATCGGGACGTGTCTAACAGCGATGAAGGCGGCATGGAGCTTTTAGTGAGTTAACTTTAGGCCCCGGTGTTTCCAACCTTCGTACTATCTTACACCTTGTTGTAGCCTTCTTCGGCTCCTACTCGGCATTGTGATTGCTGGGATGTGGCCAGGTATGTCCTATTACCTCACTCTCTTCTATCCTCCTTCTCGAACTGGGAAACGGATTGGATGGTATTTTACCGCTGCGCAAGTTTCCGCCGCCGTTGTGGGGCTACTATCCGCTGGTTTCCAAGAAATGGACGGACTAGGGGGTCTTGTAGGTTTTCAGTGGATGTTCTTGCTCTATGGCTTGGTCGGAATCATTGTCGGGGTTTCGCTGCTCTGGTGGCTTCCAGATCGCCCACTTCCACCAGGGCAAGCTCCAAGTCGGGAGGGATGGCGTAAATACATTCCACAGAGTAAACGGGCTTTGGCTGGAGACGATGCAAGAATTCACTACGAAGATCTGACGCGCATCTATCACCGCAGAGCATGGAACTTGAAAGATCTCTGGCGAGTTGTGGTTGACTGGCGATTATGGCCGCTGACCGTCATGTACTTTGGAGTGGTTGGGGTTGGTATTGGAACGCAAAGTTATGGCACCGTTATCATCCGCGGCATAAACCCAGAGCTCACTGGGATACAACTCAGTCTTCTTTTCGCACCTATCTGGATTGTAAGTTGGATTGAATACAACCTTTCTTTTCATTCAAGCTGATCCGACTATGCAGATGGACCTTATCGCCATTCTTATAGTAACTCCCCTCTCTGATCGCTTCCATCATCACCGCGCTCTATTTTTCAGCATCCCTGTTTGCTTCCAAATTGCAGGCTTGCTAGTCACCACCTTTGCTGGACATGGATCAAATTCGTGGTCTCGGTATGGCGGTCTCCTCATCGTTGGATTCGGGTTAGGACCGACCGTCCCAATTACCATGGCCTGGACGAACGAAAATTTCCAACCTCGCCACGGTGAAGTGGGCGTTGCAGCAGCAAGTGCTTTAGTATCTGGGCTTGGCAACTTGGGTAGCATTCTGACAACTTATGCGTTGTATACTGGTTGGCCAGCTGACGCAAAGGGTCCCCACAAATATCGCAAGAGCAACCTCGTCATGATTGGAATGCTGTGCGGGAGTATCTTGGCTGCTGCTCTAATGGTAGTCCTCCTGAAGTTCTTCGGAAATCCAAACACAAAGGAGATTAGCGGTGCTAGTTCTACGAGCGAAGGAGAGGGAGTTATCGTTGATGGAGCGGTGAGACGAGAAATTCAGCAGAGAGGTCTGTGACAGTTGTGGTTTAGACAGTAAAGAGATGCCTCTTCAAAACCATATTTGAATACTTGATTATGAGCGTATTAGCGGCCTATATTGGGTCTGATATAAGTGTTTTCAGGGTATCACGAGAGAACCTCAGACACTAGACCCTGGGAGCTGAAGTTGATTAAAGTACAAAATAGAGTTGGAAATTTGAAAAAGGATATTCTAGACTCACAACTTAGCCTTCTTATGGGTCTATCGCCCCAATGCGGTCCCTTTTTCTCCATGCCTCAATCCTTCGACCGAAGAAAGGCCGCAGCTCTCGTCAACCCCACACGGCAATAAGGACCCCTCCAGCCGCTTCAGCACCCGTCATCTCGACCGAGCTTCTATCACGGCGTTCAGACACCATCTGTCTTATCCGCATTTTGCTGTCTGTCGTTTCCTCGATCAATCCTGTTCGAAGCTGAAAGCTGCTCCCTAATTGCACCTTGCGACGCTGTGTTTTGCCTCCGACAGCGGAACTCTTCATCGCCTGCAGGAACGCCGCATCCCATTCGACCTGTATCACACTCAACAAGCCAACGCGCACCAACACGTGGCGCACATAACCGGACAATCCCACCGCTGTGCCTCTCAGGTATTTCGAAGGCGTTTAAGCTGCGAGGGGTCCTTATTTTAACGAGCCGCGACTCCGGAGCCTCATTCGATCCGGCTAGCAGTGTATCAACGAGACTCTTCTCGAAAACACGTTGGGAGCTATTTCAGCCAGGCTTGGAGGGCGTGGGCGGGTACCCACCATCGCAAAAGTTTTCAAGTAAGTAAACGGTTGATTCACCAACATGAGTCAGCCTCCCATCTATTATGCGTTGATGGTAGGGCTTCTTTCACTCTAGTATCATCTCCTCATCCATATGTTCATACTTAGCATCAGCAACTAGCCATGATGACTAACATGTATTCATAGCCATAGTTCACAATAGGTCGAGCATATTGGCCAGTTCAATTGTCTGCAAAATAACAGTCTACATCTGCGTCATTCATTCTGAACCTCCTTCCTCATATTCTCCCCCACCAGGAACTCAGGGCACTCCGGACCTCTACATTTGTTATGGCTTCCGCCATAGATGATGAAGATCTTTCCATATCCATCTCCTCTAACCCTCGCCGCTCCTCTACAAGGCCGCCGGAATCTAGGGATGGTCGAGATCCACCACACGGGCAGGAAAGGCGTCCAGAGCCTGCTTCCACCATGCAGAGGACGAGCCAACGGCTTGGTCAGTATACAATAGTAAAAACACTTGGAGAGGGTTCTTTCGGAAAGGTCAAGTTGGCTGTGCACCAAATCAGTGGCCAGAAAGTTGCTCTTAAAATAATCTCGAGAAGGAAGCTTGTCACAAGGGATATGGCTGGAAGAATAGAACGAGAGATTCAATACCTCCAGTTGCTTCGGCACCCACACATTATCAAATTGTAAGATCTTTCAATTTCTTGTATTTACTTTATATTGACCGCTCACAGGTATACCGTTATTACGACTAATACTGAGATAATTATGGTTCTTGAATATGCTGGTGGAGAGCTTTTCGATTATATTGTCCAGCACGGCAAGATGCCCGAAGATAAAGCCCGAAAATTCTTTCAGCAAATTGTATGTGCAGTAGAATACTGCCATCGACACAAGATTGTACACAGAGATTTGAAGCCTGAGAATTTGCTTCTCGATGATCAACTCAACGTCAAAATTGCAGATTTCGGTTTGAGCAATATCATGACCGATGGTAACTTCTTAAAAACGAGTTGTGGTAGTCCAAATTATGCAGCTCCCGAAGTCATCTCTGGAAAGCTCTACGCTGGACCCGAGGTGGATGTCTGGAGCTGCGGCGTCATTCTTTATGTTCTGCTCGTTGGAAGGTTACCCTTTGATGACGAATACATTCCGACCCTATTCAAGAAAATCGCCTCGGGAAACTACAGCATTCCGAATTACTTGTCACAAGGCGCAGTTTCACTCATCAAAAAAATGCTGGTAGTTAATCCGGTTCACCGAATTACCGTGTGGGAAATAAGGCAAGACCCTTGGTTTAACAAGGATTTGGCGTCGTACTTGCAGCTCCCGCCGGAGGAATTCTTCGACAGTGGAGTCGACTCGAACAAAGCAATAGACCCCAGAAATCTCGGGCCTTCGAAGTCTGCCGCAGTAGTGCAAAAGCTTCATGAGACGGTCGTAGGAAAGCTAGGCAAGACAATGGGTTACGCCAAGAATGATGTCCAAGAAGCGTTGGCAAAGGATGAGCCAAGCGCTATAAAGGACGCCTACTTAATTGTCCGTGAAAATCAGATCATGAAGGAGAACCGTAAGTGATTTGCCTGGTGCCAATATGTTCTGCACTCTCACTTCCTGTCACACAAACGCTCCCAATCTTCAATCGGGCACTTCTGACACCCGAGTTAAAACCCTTCAACTAACTTTAGAATGCAGCGCTCCTATCTCAGGAAACCACTCTGCAACCATTCTTCGCGCAATCCCCGCCTACTTATGACCATAATATGCCGTCATCACCTATTGCAGCCATGACTGATCGCCCGCAGGTAATCCAGCCAACAGATTCGGAGCGAACGCACCATGGGTCTACCTCCAGCGGCCAGATAAACGATATTCGAAGTCCGGTTAGCACAATTGCTGTTCTTCCCAGCAGTCTTCCAGAATTCCATCAAGCCTACATGAAAGGCCATCCTAAACCACCCATACCTACAACCACAGAGCACCCACACGAAACCAGCTCACCTAGCGAGCAATCTAACGAACAAAAAGCTGCAACAGCTCGCCGTCTTAAACCTCATTCCCGTTCTCCAGGTGTTGAAAAAGGCATACACAAACCGGAAGCTATGACGCCCCTTCCTTCAAAGAAACCTCGGCCGACTAAATGGCAATTTGGTATCAGATCCCGTAATCAACCTGCGGAGGCAATGCTAGCAATTTATAAAGCCTTGAGGGCCATGGGTGCGGATTGGGAGGTTCCGAGGACAAGGAAGCCGGGCGGTGGCAGCAGATCGCGCAGTCGTAGCCGTTCCCGTAACTCACGCGCCCGAGCGAGGTCGAGGTCGAGATCGGAAAGTCGGTCGCGTTCTTCGTCTGCCTCATCGCAATCATCCAACTATCGTGAACGACCATCCTCACAAACTTCCTCCGGCCATTCAGCGTCCCCTGCAGGCCGGGAGCCGCTATCGGTCAGAAACTCGACCAACACACCAAGCCCATCCAGAGGTAGGCAGAGGAGACATTACAACCAACACAATGATTGGGGTTATTCCATCCCTGAAGATCCGTGGGTCATCAACGCGCGCTTCAAGAAAGAAGGCATGTTTCCGCCTGGAGTGCTGCATCCCTCTTCGACTCATTCCTCGCACGTGGATCTACAGGAATCTGCAAATCTGCGGCGCAGGAGCTCGACGAATACAAGCCAAACCAGCCTGAACGCAGATGCTGCTGCCAGCGCATCGTTCGCAGGCCCAGGGAGCGGACAGCACGGTGAGGCCACAGACGCAGGCGGTAGAGCAGGCGAAATGAGCAAGTATCCGGAGGCGGACGAGGCTGTCTGGGTGTATGTGAGCATCCAGCTGTACAGCATCGAGCGCGATTTCTTCCTCGTGGATTTCAAGTGCGCGGGCTATGAGCGGCTCGTGCACAACCTGATCCGCGAGATCAAGACGGTGTCGGCGATTGGGTCGGCGAACGTCAGCGTTCACGGTGGGCTGGAGGACGACGATTTCGGGGAGGATGCAGGCTACGAGTGGCGGAGGCTAGGTGACGGCGAATCGTTCGACGGCGCCAGCGATGTGGGTTCTGGGAAGGGGACTCTACGGGAGCGAGAGGTAGTCGTGGGCGCGGGACGAGCGCAGGGCGAGAAGAGGGCGACGAGCCCGTTTCCGTTCTTAGACGTGGCAAGTCGGCTTATTATACAGCTCGCGGAGGGAGACTAGACCTTGCAACACAATTATCGGTGAGAGGATTGTGGGGTAAAATGACTTGGACTTTCATGGGGATGGGTTGGAGTGGACTGATTGTTTTTACCCCTTCGGTTTAAGGTTGGTGGGGGTTACAGCTACTCCGACCTTGTTGGCGCGGCCGGCTGCGGTTCTTGAAGGGATGATGACATAATGAATGACTTGATGCTTGTCTGGGATTTTGATCTAGGGTAATGAAGTGGGGGTTTGGGAAGGATTAGAATGGGTTGGAAGTGGAGGTTTTTCTTTTGGAGATTATTTATCCTCTTTTTTGTTTGAGTAGTTAGAACTAGTGGTTAGGGTAGTGCTTTAGGCGTTTTAGACCTTGGAGAGGTGAGATGACAATGTCCAAAAAGGATGTGGAAGTGAGTGTAAATATGATGGGTTACTACTGTAGACGAGTGATACGAGATGGATTTGGGATAGCCTACATACTTCGGCACGCAGTGGTTAGCGTGTTTTATTAACTTTCCCTTAAACAGCAAAATACCAAAACTTCCCCTACAAAAAGGCCGTGCAGACGTGGCTGCGCTAACCACCGGAGGTGACAGGATACTGTATGTGAAAGTAAGGAGTCTGAAGCTCGGCCAGTGTTGCCGAAAGCTCCGGGAGTGCTCGCCAAGGCACTAAAACCTCGGCTAGTGTTGATATTCTAACACCGACCCAGCTTCACTTGGTACACAATTCAAACTTTTATTAAATCACGTTTAGAGGCAATAATATAATTATATTTTAATTATAACGTTAATACAGCTATTTAGAACCTTTGATTAAATACTTCCTACCATTTATTACAATTTTGAAAGATATCAGTAATAAAATAGACAATATAAGTTTTGGGAGATTATATTAAGGTTATATTAAGGTTTTATTAAGGATCTAATATAGCTATAGACCCTAGAGAACTAGTAGTCTAGAGAGGTATTTATTAATATTCTATCTATATTATTATCTTAATCTAACCTAACTATATTAGTTGCCGCCAAATCCCTTCTAGCCCCTAGAGAATAACTGTGATAACTCTTATATAAGCACCACAGGTATATATCTAGGTTATATCTATAATCTAATATAGAATAGACACCACTTAATAGTCTAAACACCCAATTTTATAATAAGGTAAAGTAACTTCTAGTAGTTATAAGAAGGATCTAATTAGGATATAGACCAAAATTTTTCTCTAAAATAGGTAGGTGAATGCTTTTAGTAGAATAGAGGTTGTATAAGATATAAGTTATATTTTAGATAAAACTATATTATATTTATAATCTAACCTTAATAGATTATTAACAAAGTCCTTAGTAGCCCTAGCAGCTCTATCCAAGATCTAGACGCCACTATAATGGCTATATATAGTACTCTAGCAAATAGGGTAGTAGCTTCTAGGCCATATTCTAATCTAGACTTAAATAGTGGTAAAGGCGAGGGTTCTAGCACTTATAATACTACTCCTTAGCTAAATATTATAAAGGGGCGCATTTCTGGTACCCCTAGCTAATATATTAAGGTATAGTACCTTAAACTTAATAAGCGCCCAGGGTAGGTTCCGTTCTTTTATATTAAGGTAATATCTAGTATATATCTAGCTTATATCCAAGATATAACCTAAATATAGCCCTATAGTAAATATTTCCTTATCTATATTCTACTAGAGGAGATTTTCTATAAATAGGATTGTGCTATTAAGAAGACTATAAGTTATAAGTACTATTGTCGGTATCACCCGGGGGGGTACTGCAATTGCAATATAAGGTAACTGGTTCTTGGTTTATTCGTGTCTTCTTTTGTCTACCAAAAGAGGAAAAAAGGGGTAGTAAAAGTCGGGCTATCTATCGGGCCGTAGGTGGTCAGGTAACCTACACTACGCCATACGGGCCCTGCCGCATACGCTCCACGCCATTTATCTAGTGACGATATTTACAACCCCTACTCGTACAGACAACTATATATCTTTATTATATCCTAAATCTAACTATAATAGGATCTAAATGCTAAGCACACTATTTGCGCTTAGGAAAAAAAATTCGCAAATAGTTATAGAGGATTAATTAAACATATTAAGTCACATTTCCTAGTAAGATTCCAGATATATCCATATTATATCCATATTATAACCTTTTTCTAATCTTAAAATAAAGAAAGGTGTAGGCTATATAATTAAAAGTATAAAGCCTAGAGGTCAAAAAGAGCTAGAATTAGATAATTTAGATAGTATAGTTGTCTATATATCTATATTATATCCTAGATCTAACCTATTTTAGCGGCTTAGAAGACACTTTATAGAGCTATTTATACGGAAGAGGAACTGTAGGTTATATGCCCTGTTAGTAAAGTAGTAAGAAAGGCTAGAATATATTATAATAGTATAAACTATTATTCTTCTATCTAGGATATATTACTAATATATTTTAGCGCCCCTAGCTAAAAATACACCCTTAATGGCTAAAGGTCGTAGAAAATACAAAGCAACTTCAGCAGATCTAGGTATATTATTATTTATAATCTTATTATATTATAGATCTAACTAGAATATATAGAGGAGCTAGTTAAGCAGATATATATTATATTCTATTCCAGAATTCTATTAACACCTAAGGGTAAGGCAAGTTTAGGCAGTTCTAATTACTATATAACTATAATCTAACTATAATCTAACCTTAATATAGCATAACCGCACTGTAATGTTTAAGGTTATTAGCAAGTCTAATAAGTAGAAGTATTTTTTATATAGAACTAATAGCAAGAGTAGGTTTGTTAATTATATTTCTAATATATCTTAGATCTAATATAAATAGCATGCTTATCTAACTGGGCTATATATATATAGTTCAACAAGGTATACTTATAGTCTTTAATTATATTACTGATATATTTATAATCTAACTATAAATAGAACTTTATTTTATCTGGGATAACGCTGCTAGGGGTTGCAGATAACTTTAATAATAGAAAGATATTTAATACTAAAGAGGACTATACTATATAGGTTAAATAGGTTATAGCGTTTATATATCTTAGATATATACTAGTTCTATCCTAGTTCTATTATAAATACTAAAGCATTAAGCGCGGGCATAGAGTATAGCGCGGAGCATATAGGTTAGGTTTTCTTAGATATTACAATGTCCTTATATCTAGGTAATAACCTTAATATAACCTCTGCTTCTTATGCTTGTAAATATAGAAATTTATATTAACTAAGTTCTCGTTCTAATTTTCTTAGCTCTAACTCCAGCTTCTAATTTTATAGTTTAATTGCCTTTACTTTAGCTTCTATATATAAAACCCTAGCCTCTTATTTATAAATATAACGGAACCTTATAGCAGGAACTACGGTGGGTTCTATTATTGGGCTAGGTATATAGGTAAGAACAAAACAACAACATAATAACAACTGGTAGAGTGGTTGCCCAACAGATTAACTACAAGGAGAGAACTATCTACGGTAGGGACTAAGGTCCTTTAAATACATAACCATACTCCTAAGAAATCCTCTCTTATACGTAAGGTACGTGTTATACGTATTATACGTAGCATACACTATGTACACTTTGTATACTGCGTACAATATTATATGACTCGCTTACCATTCCTCATTATATAGTTCCACCAGATCCATCCTAGACCGTACCTATATTAACCAACTAGCTTCCTACAACTCTTCCCCAAGTAGTTATAATATTGTACTTAAAGCGTCTGTAACACTATCTCCCTTCTCTTTATCTTTGTCCTTAAAGATTCCTAACATCTCCAAGTTATCTACTAGAGGTATAATGTCCGTTTAATTAGTCTAGTTAATATCCTTACTTATTATACCTAAAGCTTCTTCTTCTTTATAAGCGCAACGTTGTGCTCGCACCGTGTCTGCTATACTATTGCTTAGTAAAATAATGTCGTCTCTATATTCTTGTTGTGCGAAAGCGGGGTTAGTGTGTGTTGTAATAGCGAGTCCTTTGTCCTAACAACCCTTGTCTTACTTAGAGTGCACTAAAGCAAATATTTAATTGTCCTATAATGTTCGCTCTATTTCTAACGCTAAGTATACGCGTCCTATAACTCTTAACAGTCTTCAAGTTCCCTAAGTAATTTATTATAGGGTCTTGTATTTAATCTACTACTATAAAGCTTAATGGTAAGCTCTTAAGCGCCTTAGACAAGCTTTGTTATTCGCGGGAAACAGAGTAGGAGGCTGTAGCTGCTTAATAGTATGCCCTTAAAGCCCATCTATTGGCCTCTGCCCGTCTTCTTTGTCTTAAGAAAGTGCGTAAGAAGGTTCGTTCTAAGGAGTAAAAACTGGTTTAACAGGGTTTGTCTAAGCTAGGTAATAAAAGGACTAGCTCTCCTCCTGCGAGGGAAACAACTCTAAGTAGCTTAGCAATTGCTCCTCTTAGGTCCCCCTTAGGTGACTCGTTCTTTGGCGATCCTTTTTTATTAATATTACCTAACCTACTTTCTTCTAATACTTCTGTACCTTTCCCCTAGCGTTCTTTAAGTTGCTTAGTGGTTTCTAGGTAGTCTTACTATAGCCTATTTACTTTACTTTATATTATGTTTTGTTATCTACATCCTTATAACTAATAATCTTTAAAACTTGCCATTTGTCTTCCTCTTGTCCTCTATATATATCTGCCTTATAGACTGGTGGCTTAATATTCCCGTATGCTAGCTCTAGCATTGCGATATATTATATAGGGTAGATTTTTATTTTGGCTAGTAGGTTTAACTTATATATAACTAATAAAATTCTTTACTTAATTTCGAAAGGTCCTAGTCTAATATAGTCTAACTTTTTACTTAGTTATTAACTCTTAAAACTTTTATATAGTAGCCATACTTTATCTCCCTCCTTAAGATCTAGTCCCTCAGATCTCTTAGCATTATAGTACCTTTTTATTCATTCTTATACTAGTTTAGCTGTTTCCGTAAGGTCTATATAAAGATTTATTAATATCTCCATTCTTTACTTAACTGTGCTACTCGTCTTTTTTATTTAATATGGCGATAACAATGTTCTTAGCTCGTACCCGTAATTTGCCTTAAATAGTAATATCCCTATTCCTTCTTATGGTGTTGCATTGTATACAAACTATATAACTGGTAATAATAATACCCAATTATTCTATGCGTAATTAATATAGTGCCTTAGATACTGCTCTAGTGTCTAGTTTAATTTTTCCGTTTGTTTGTCCTTCTGCGGATAATACGCTATAGATATTACTATACAAACCCCCTATTCTACCAAAAACACTTCCTAAAATACTGCTATAAATCTTAGATCTCTATCTAATATAATCTTATCTAGTGCTCCGTGCTTTATAAATACTTCCTTTATATAGATTCTAGCAATATCTTCTACTAATATCTCTTTAGTGCATACTATAAAGTATCCCTACTTTGTTAGCTTATCCACTATTACTAAAATTGCGTCATAATCTTGTCCTGTAATAGGATCTCTTGACTTTAGTAACTTAACAATAAAGTTCTATAATATAACCTCCCATAGTCTTCCTGGTGTCTTGATAGGTTATAGCCCTCTATATAGCTTATACCTCGTTAGTTTGTTTCTTTGGCAATCTAGATATTTCTTTATAACTTATTATACTAGTCCCTAGATTTCTTAAATAATATACTCCTCTTAAAGTCTTAACACTAAGCCTATAGCTCCGTTATGTCCTTATATTATTCCCTTATAGAATTCCTTAACAAATTCTTCTGCAATAGACTTAGGCATATATATTGCTTCTCTATTTTTATATTGCTTTAAGTCTAGATCCTCTACCTATGCTTTTTAGATTTTCTATATCTAATTACTCTTTAGTAATTTATGGATCTAACTTTCCTTAGTCGCTATAATCTTTAGATAATTATACCTAATTAATCCATCTTAATCCTTTTATAACAAAGCTCCCAATAGCTTTTTATTACTTTATAGTTCAGCCTTTCTACTTAGCGCGTCTGCTCGTGTATTGTCTATACCCTTAGTATACTAAATTTCGAAATAGTATTCTATAAGCATTTCCGCCTATCTAACCTATCTTTAGTTAAGTTCCTTTATTATTAGAAATCCTATAAGGTTCTTATAGTCCGTCTTAACCACAAATGGTTTCTCTATGCCTTATAAGAATACTCTTTATTTCTTAAATACTATAACTATACCTAATAACTCCTTGTTATAGATATCATAGTTTAACTCTAGTGGTATTATCTTTCGACTATAGTATACTACTGGGTGCCATCTATCTTAATATTTCTATATAAAGCACGCCCCTAGTATAAAGTCTAATATATCTATTTTTATAACCGTCTCTAGACCTAGTTAATAGATCTTAAAAATTAGCTCCTAGGTAAATAACTCTTTAATTCTCTTAAATAGTTTTTATTATTCCTTTCCCTATACCCACGGTTCTTATTTCTTTATTAATTGCGTAAATAGCTTAATATCCTATAACCATTGCGCTATAAACCTTCTATAGTAATTGCAAAACCCTAGGAACAACCTTAACTATATAATATTCTCTGGTTCTTGCCAATTTACTATAGCCTTAATCTTTTTTAGATCTATGCTGAGTTAGCCTAGTTTAATAATAAATCTAACAAAATCGGTCTTTCTAGTAAAGAACTCGCATTTCTTAATTGCTACTAGCATTTATTCTTCTTATAGTCTCTTTAAAACCTATTTAATATGTTCTCTATACTCTTCCTCACTCTCTAAGTAGATGATAATATTATTAAGATATACTATAACAAATTTATCTAAGTGTTCTCCTAATATACTATTAATTTGCTTCTAGAACGTTGCTAGTGCGTTTATAAGCCTAAATTATATAACTAATAGTTTATATAGTCCTTCCTTTAACCTAAAGGCTGCCTTCTATTTATCGCCTTCCTTAATCCTAATTTGGTGGTATACCCATCTTAAATCTATCTTTGTAAAGATCTTTACGTTACCTATCCTATCTTAGATTTCGCTAATTAAGGGTAAAGGATACCTATCCTTCCTAGTAATACTGTTTAACTGTCTATAGTCTATACATATCCTAAGTTTTCCGTTTTTCTTTGGGATAAATAGTACTAGATATCCTACTAATAACTATAATAGTCTAATATATCCCTTATATAAGTTCTCCTAAATAAACTCCTTAAGCGCTACTAACTCTGTTTCAGTAAGCTTATAAATTAGAAAGAACTTTAAACTTATTTCCTCTTTTAATTCTATCTCGTGGTCCTAAGCTGTATACTTTAATAGCTTTTCACTTTCTAGTAACCATAACTTTTTACTATATTTATGGTATCTCTTTAGTATATAACCTAAGCCTCGCTTAGTCTCTTTATATATCGCTCTAACTTAGTACTATACCAACTTAGTTTGCTGTCGCACTTTATACTGTTATATATCCTTAATATCGACCTAACCTATAACCTAATCAATCTTTAAATTATACTCCTATAACCAAGGCATTCCTAGTATCGCCTTATCCTATCCTAATAGTAGGATATTGAAAGACATTCTAACTAGTCTCCCTTTAATAGTTAACTAAATAGGTCCTGTTTTAAGATTAATAATACCTCCTCTATAGGCTATCTAATCTTCTAAAATTGTTATAAGTAGATATAAGTGTTCCTTCTATCTATGTAGTAACCCCATCCTTTCTACTACTTTTGGTAATATGTGGTTCCTAGTTACTTTACTATTTACTAATACTTTAAACTGCTAATCTTGCCACTTAGCTTATAAATTTAGGTATTATCCTTAAATTCCTTTAAGGGTCTAAGGCTCTAATACTAGTTCCCTTTAGTTCTATACGCCTCCCCTTTTCCTAACTGTTGGCTGCTAGATCCTACCTATACTTAGTCTAACTTAGGCCAATACTTAATTCATTTCTTTTTCTTTATATGCCATAGACAAGTGTTCTCTGGGCACTCCCACTACTATTATCTATCTAGACATTTTTCCGTAAGGAATCTTCTTAGTTAAAGTATTAAGTCCCCTTAACCTTGTACTTCTACTAGGTGCTATCTATATATATACTTAGCGTTCCTAAACCGCTTTTCCTCTAGTGCCTAATATATTCTTACTAGGTACTTCTGGTTCTTATCTTTTAGTGCTCTATATATATTATACGTGTCATCCACACAAGCTATCCACAATAGTATATAATACGCTGTATATTTTAGGTTAACTCTTAGTTCGTCTTTATCTTTAAGTTTAAACCTATACCTAGTTAACCTAACCACTGGTATTTCTGCTATAGGTACTAAGATTTATTACTTACTTCTCTAGTCCCTAGATCCTTCTTCTAGGTTCCTTAACATTATAATTAATGCTCCTTTAATATAACTTATGCGTTTTTCTGTAATGGGTTAGTCTTGGACAACTTTTTCGTTTAGCTATATATAAAAATCTACCTATTTATCGTTGTGTCGTTGCCTATACCACTTTCCATATAACTGGTTTAGTGTGTATAGTCTATCTATTAGAAAGTACCTTATTATTACTACATTATAACATCCTTTAGTATGTCTTTCTTCAAACCTAGTTGGAATATTTAGATCCTCTTCTTGTTCTAGTTTGTTTAATTACTTTGCCCTAAGTGTCCCTGCACTTGGCTTATTAGTAACTCTTTATATAGGTGCTCTATCCCTTATATAACCTAGTGTAGCTGACCTCTTGTCTAGCTTTTGCTCTTACTATGTAATAATTCTTATCCTAAACTTATCTATAGTTTCTTATTTTCTGTGTCTTGTAGCTAGATCTTTATAGTCGTCTTGCCTTTTAATTTTGGTATTAACTGTTTAATCTTTAGGCTAAATACTATATTTACCTAGGATTGCTAACGTTCTTATTTGTTCTCTAAACTTATAGTTTTTAAACTTGCGTCCTGTCACGGAACGCCGCCGCAGGAGCCTCCATGGGAGACTCCCTAGCGGAACCCCGTGCCCTCGCGTACGCTTCGCGTACAGCTTACGTCAGCCACGCGTAGTATATCACCTTCCTACGCCCTCGATCCTTACGATCGATCGCGCAACGTCTTGTAGACTCCTCAAATACATACACTCTGTAGCCATTGCCTACGTCCCGTGACATTACATTGCGCCCTTTTTTTTACCACCGACACCTAGCCTATGACCAATTCTACGTCTCTATGATACTGCAGGCGCTGCCAGAAGCAGCGTGTCTACGAGCAACCTCCGCACCACAATAGTAAGACGATATTCCTTACTAGCCACTATATTAAGCCCAAAGAGTAACCTAATACCTTAACCCAACCTACAACGCTAATTAATCCTAGGAGAATTTAATTTATTAACCCTAGCCTTAACCCCTAAGGGTAAGCCTAGCGGCTTAGAAGAGTTACAACCACGAGTACCCCTAAGCACCCAGTACCACCTTAAAGACGATAAGAGTCAACCAGCCTAGCAGGATAGGTACACCCCTATTAGTACAGGTGGCCACAGCAACAACCTTAACAAGATAAACACTGGCGACATCTCATCCTTTATTAATTATATAGCCACAGAAAAGTAACTAGAAGGGCAGCTACCTATTAAGATTGAAATATGAGACGCCAAGATGTTTATATAAATGGTAGCACAAGAACCTAACAAATACTACCGCCTTTTATAGAACTACTACCTAAAGCTTACGCGAGCTGAACTGCGTGCTGCCTAAGATTATAATATTATCTAAGACTTATAAGCTAGTAAGGCACTTACTAATAACATATGCCAAGAGACCGAAGATAACCTCCATATATTTAAGCGCGACGTTCAACGATTAAAGAAAGCTGAGATTGTACTTATTACCTAGGTTACTAAGAAGGAGGGCATAATCAAATACCTATAGTTTTAGCTTAACGAGCACATCCGTAACGATGCTAAGCACCTCCCTACTACGCACTACACTATCCAAGTCCCTACGCCTCTGGCAACCTCACCCACCTAACACTTAGCCGAAAGTCAGCGTTAAGTAGCTTCACCTAACAGGGACGACCCCTATAATAGCAACTAAACTTAAGCCATAATTATGGGGTCTAATATACGATACCCTAATCCCCTAGTCTTCTAGGGAGACCGCAAGGAATATAGCTACTAGAAGATATAAATCCGCGAGAAACTAACCTAGAGCGCCTGCCTTTTTCCTAGGGAGGATACCAAGATTAGTTATATTATTAGGCGTACAAAGGGTACCCTATTTAACAGACTCTTCGCCCAATGGGAGACCAATGGCCTTTGGAAGTGGCAGTCCCACTATAAGGTCCTCAACGATCTTAACCTAATATATCGCAACCACAACCTAGTGGCTACCAGTCGAGCCAAACTACGCGCCCTAAAGATAAGTCCCACTAAGTCATTCAATAAGTTCTATGTCAAGTTCTAGAAATACACTGGAGTCCTCTTCTAAGACGACGCTGAAGACCAGGAAGACCTCCTTAAAAAGGTTACCTATTGTCTTAGTTACGCTGCCGCTAGTTATAATTACAATAATGTTTATAGCATGGTGGCAGCCCTATGGAAGATTAAACGACGGCTAAATTAGATCTCCACTGCTAACCCTTACCCAAAGGCTCCTATATAAAAGCCCTCCGGACCAACCACACCTATATACACTAGGTCACTGACGCCTACTACTAATACTATTACTGGAGCTAATATTAACCTCTTTATTCCAACCTTCCTATGTAAACTCCTAGACGGAGAGCGTAAGCTACTTTAGAAGCTAGGGTGCTGCTATAGATGCCGTTAAGAAGGCTATTATTGCAAAAACCCGAACTGCCTAATGGCTAGGTTCGGTAATTGCCGCCTAATACCTAACTTTATACCTTAAACACCAAATACCTCGCTACGCACTGTTACCGTACAAGATGAAGAAGTAGCAGCAGCAGAAGCAGCAGGAAATGCTTAGTCCTAGCCCTAAGTTGCAAGCTGGGACACCCTAATAATAGAGGGATCTATATATCGGCCTACTTAATAGATGACTTAGTAAGAATAGACGGACAGAAATAGATAGTTTTACCTATAATAGGAACAACTGCTAAAAAACAATATAAAGACCGTTCTATAATTAACTGCGGAGCTATTAATAAATTTGTAAATACCTAATTTATGCGTAAATATAACCTACTAACCTTACCCCTTACCAAAGCCCGCGCCCTACAACTCGCTAATAGTAGTTATACTGCATAAAAGATTACTTATATGGCATAACTCTACCTAAACATAAACGGACACTAAGAAGAGCTCTAGGCCTATATTATACCACTTACTAATTACCCTATTATCCTTAGAATGAACTGGCTTAAGCAGTATAACCCTATTATTAACTAGAAGAAAAGAGAAGTAACCTTTAACTCTAACTACTGCAGAGAGACCTGCCTAGGGCATAGCCTAGCCGCCTCTACCTACTCCCCAGGATATCAACCTAAAGAACCTCTAATTACACTACCCACAACCAACTGTTACCACGTTAGTGCCGTAGCCTTCTATTACATAGCACGAAGGAAGAGCTGGGTTGTTACAGCAGCCTCCCACTCACGGCTATATAAACTCAATAAAGAATAGGATCACGTCCTCTATAGCAATAGGATAGATCTGGTAGACCTCCTAGAGGACGACACGCCTATAGAACTTAATAAACTCTCAACCTCGGACTTTAAGAAGTTCATAAAGCTTAAAAAGGGACTTACTAATAAGGAACTCCACAAGCTCCTCCCTAAGAGGTACCACGACTTTATTAATATGTGCTTACAAAAGGGCGTAGATATACTTCCCCCACATTAACCTAATAACTATGCCATTAACATTAAATAAGGAAAAATGCTATTTTATAAAAGGCCCTACCTAATGTTAAAAGACAAACTTCTAGTTATAAAAAAGTATATCAACAAGCACCTTAACAAAGGGTTTATTCGTCCTAGTATATTACTAGTAGCCGCCCCTATCCTTCTCGTTAAGAAGCCTAGAGGAGGTATCTGATTCTACGTTAACTATAGAAGACTTAACGCCATTATAATTAAGAACCAATACCTAGTACCGCTCATACGTAAGACCTTTAAGCGGCTCAGTTAAGCTAAAATCTATATTAAGCTCGATATTATCGCCGCCTTTAACTATCTCTGAATATAGGAAGGCGATGAATAGAAAACCGCATTTGTATCGTGCTTCAGCCAATTCAAATATACCATTATGCCCTTTGGCGTGTGCAACGGCCTAGGCACCTTCTAAAGCTACATTAATAACGCCTTATAGGACTACCTTAATGTCTTCTGCTCAGCGTACCTGGACGACATACTTATTTATAGCAACGACCCTTCTAAGCATACTAAGCACGTTTAAAAGGTCCTATAGCGCCTTAGGGAAGCAGGACTCTATATTAATTTAAAGAAGTATGAATTCTTAGTCACAGAAGTAAAATACCTTAGACTAATTATTACTACTAAGGGTGTCCGTATGGACCCTAAAAAGGTACGTATAATTACTAAATGGCAAGCCCCTAACTGCATTAAGGACGTATAAGCCTTCCTTAGTTTTGCTAACTTCTATTAGAAATTTATATACAACTTCTTAGACGTAATAGCACCACTTATAGCAATAATGTGAACGAAGGGCCTTTTTATAAAAGAAAGAAAAACGCACCTACGCTTTACCTGGACGCCTAACTGCGAGAAGGCGTTCTAAGACCTTAAAAATGCCTTTACTAAAGCACCTATCCTAGCTCACTTTACACTAGGACGACAACTCTATCTTAAAACCAACTCCTCAGACCATGTTAATACAGGCGTTCTCTCCTAGATAGGCAATAACGGTCTCCTCTACCTAGTCGTATTCTACTCGTCTAAGCTTACACTATAAGAGTGTAACTACAAGATCTATAACAAAAAACTCCTTGCGATTATATAAGCGTTTAAAGAATTCTAACTAGAACTCTCTTTAGCAGAACCTAACCAGCTAACTAAAGTCCTTATAAATTATCGCAACCTTAAATACTTTATAACCACAAAGTAGCTAAACCAACGCTAAGCACATTAGAACGAGTTCCTCTCTAGTTTTAACTTTAAAATCGCATACAGGCTAGGAGTATAAGGCACAAAACCTAATAGCCTAACACGCCGCTTGTAAGATCTTCCTTAGTTAGAGGACGACCCCTATAATTAGTTCTAATAGCAGATAATCCTAAAAGCAAGAAACCTGGCCCCTAGTATGCTACCTATAACAGAACCATCCGTACCTTAGCTTTACGCTATAGACTTAAAGCCGCCCCCTAAAATTAATAAGCTTATTACTGCTATATATAATATCTCTATTGACCCGTTATTACACCAACTTATTGCCGTGAAAACTGCTAGCGCCTATAAGCCACCTACTAGCCTCCGAAACTTAGGCCAAATTAATATAATAGCCTTAGAAGTAAAGGAGAACAGACTCTACTATAGAGGCCATCTATTCATCCCCAATTCAGAAGACTTACAATGGCAACTAATCTAGATGGCCTATAACCTCCAGTTAAGTGGTTACCTAGGCAGAGGAGGAACTTACGAACTCCTTAGCCAATACTACTTCTGGCCTAAAATGATAGACTTAGTTAAACACTTTATAAGCACCTGCTATGGCTGTAAGTGCGCCAAGGCCTTTCGCACTAAGTACTAAGGATTACTGCACCCGCTACCAATCCCTATATGGCAGTGGGCAGATATAGCTATAGACTTTATTACTAACCTACCACCCTATAAACGGCACGGTTGTACCTATAAGAACATCCTGATAATAATATACCGACTTATAAAGAAACGTCACTACGTCCTAACCGAAGGCATAGCCGTTAACAACGTCACAGACGCTTTTCTTCGCGAAGTCTATTGACTACATAGGATACCTGACTCCATTATGTCTAACTAGGGCATATAATTTAACTCTAACTTATAGAGACGGATCTGTTAACGTCTTAGTATCTCCGTTAAGATGTCTATATCCTTCTACTATAAGACTGCGGGACAGCCAGAAAACACTAACGCTAGTATAAAGGCGTACTTATAACAGGTCGTTGCCTACGGCTAGGACGACTAGGTAGATTACCTCCCACTAGGCGAGTTTACAGCTAATAACCACGTCTTAGCCACTATAGGACTTACTCCGTTCTTCGCAAATAAGGGTTATCACCCCTAATCTGGCATAGAGCCACCAGAACCTATTAATAAGAAACTGCCATATAGAAAACGCCTTAAGATGCTACTTACTAACCAGCATATAGACCGCATGAAAAATCTACTCGACTACTATAGGGGAGAAATGGCCTGGGCTTAAGCAAAGTAGGCCTACTTCGCCGACTGTCATAGAACGCCACCACCGGAGATGCGTGTTGGCGACTGGGTATGGCTAGATGCACGCAATATCTCTACGTAGAGGCCTATAAAGTCACTCAATTATAAGAACCTTAGCCCCTATTAGATCAAACAAGTTATTAATAGGGGAGCCGTATATAAGCTAGAGCTCCCACCGGCCCTAGCCACCCGCGGGATATGGCCTGTATTTTACCTATAGCTACTATACCTTTACCAGCCTAACCTCTTACCGGGATAGATATAGCTTAAACCCCCACTAGTACTAATCTGAGATAAGAACGAAGATAAGAACTATAAGGAGTGGACCGTTAAACAAATTATTAACTCTAAATACTTTGGTAAAGGTAGAGGACGGCGGCTCTACTATAAAGCTATCTACACAGGATTTAACATAGATCAGCCAGAATGGCAACTATAGGAAGACTTTAAAAATGCAAAGGACCTAATCAGCGACTTTTACTACGCGAATCTATAGAAACTGGGTCTAAGCAGAGATTTCGTGCCTAATCCTCTATAGGAGCCCTTATAGAGTTTAATTATTATACACTACCACGTAAGGGCAAATTGCCGTTAGATTACTGTAGATTGCCATTACATAACCGAAAAATTGTTAAGATGTCCAGAAACTTTAACCGCCGGTTAAAGTTATCTAATTAATTAAATTCTTGGGTGCCAAGCCTTATTACGCAATAACGCTGCGGACTATAAAGATGTTAGTTTAGCTTACCGCCTTCCACCAAGCTAATAGCGATTTTCCATTCTGGGGATGGAAAATCCTAATTGGTCCATTTAACGATTAGAGCTAGTAGAACTCCACACCACTAACCCCTTTAGTGTTATTTCTTTTCCTTCTCTATGCCTTAAGCGTTCCTTCTATATGTATATAGTAACCACAGCGTCGCCAGAGCTCCGCCTCTATAAGAGGGGGGGTAGTGTTACGGAACGCCGCCGTAGGAGCCTCTATAGGAGACTCCCTAGCGGAACCCCATGCCCTCTGTTGGAATTACAAGGTCATAAGGTCACAGCGGAGGTGTCTTAAGGGTCTATTTAATAATAGAGATAACGCAGACGATGAATATTAATTGATTCATGATGCAGTAGATGCGGTTAATGTCTATATAGATTGCATGCAGAGCTTGACCTCGCAATGTGTCCAGAGCTTAGTCAGCACCTTATTGCTAATTTCTGACACTCCCCTATGCTGACGACGCTCTCCTCGTCTGTCCCAAATAGGCAATTATAAAGCTATTCCTAAATACCTTGCAAGTGCCATTTGGCCTACGTACAGAGGGAAAACCTATAGTAGGCGAAAAACCTCCATAACTTGCCCCGTCTCCGTCCGTTACCGTCTCCGTTAGTTACCGATTCCTAGCGTTGCACAGTGCTTCGTAAATTAGTCAATTGGTAGCTATTTTATAAGTATATCTCCCAGCTAATCTTTACCTGGTATATATACCACTTTAAGTTAACCTTGCTAAACCATGTTGTTTTATACGAAGAGGTATCAAGTCTCAATATGCTTAGCTTTCTGGTGGTATTTTATATCATATAAAAGGTCAACTGTACCCTTATTGTCACAGTAGAGCGTAGGGATAAAAGGGTTATCGTCATCTCTCTTTTCTAGATCTCTCATTAGCTTCTTAAGCCATACTACTAACCTTACTCCTTCTAATACCGCTATAATCTCTGCTTCCATTAAGCTTAATACCGTTAACTTCTACCTTTAAGCTATCCAGATCACTGCTCCCCTATAGCATATAACTGCTATGCCTTAGAATGATATCCGATCGTATTCTGTTCCCCATATAGCATTAGTAAAGATATTATAACCAGTAGGTAACGTAAGCTTGCATAGAGGAAGGTAGACTACTTAACTTAAATAGGTAATTCCTGCTTCAAGAGTACCGTTTAGATATCATAGTAGCTGCTTACTTAAGTGGTAATGCAATTCTCCTAGTGCTGCCATAAACCTAGCTAACTAACCGACAGCGTAGCTAGTATTAAAACGTGTATAGTTTAAGAGGTAGATCATAGAGCCAATAATCTACTGGTATACTATCGCATCGTCGTACTTAAGGAGGCTTTTAATATCAGGCTTCAGGACAGTACCTACTAGTATTAGTAGCTTGGCTAGATTACAGTTATCCATTTTCAGCCATTTAAGTAGCTTCTTAGTGTACATTATCTAATATAGCTTAAGGGTTCGGTTTGTACAATCTTGCTTAATTTAGAAGCTTATAAATACTTCTATAAGACCTAGGTCTTTGCATCTCCATTCTCTTAAAATTCTTGTCTTTGTGATATTAAGGTATTAGTGCTTTTCTACAATTAGCATATCGTCAACAAATAGCAAGATATATACTTCATTTCCTATAAAGAGATTAGGGTTAGCATTAGCTGCTTTTAAACCTATACTCTTAAAGAACTTCTTAACCATCTAAAACCATTCTCTCGGTGCCTACTTTAGGCCATAAAGTAACTTATTTAGCTTTAAGTAGACATCTTTTACGCCCTTAAGCTTAGGTTTAAAGTCTCTTAATAGGTTAAGAATCTGCATATAAATCTATTCTTACAACAGCGGGTTTAAGAATGCAGTTTTAACGTCAATATAGTTAAGCTTAAGGTCCTTAGCTACTACCTTTACCATTAGGAACCTAAAGGTGTCGTATTATATAATAGACGCAAATATCTTAAAATAATTAATATTGGGGGTCTACTTATCTCCCTAAATATATAGTCTTGCCTTCTTGCGAATTACTTCTCCCTTAGTATTATACTTGTGCTTTAGAACTAGCTTACTTAAGAGTAATAACCTTCCTTCTAGTACTCTCCCCCTTATAATAGTATAGGTGTGCATCCTCTTAAGTAAGAGGAATTCTTTAAAGATAGCTTTTATCCAGCTAGGAGCATTCTCCCTTAAGGCCTAATCTAACTCAATAGCGTTAAAAGGTGCTATAGGTGCTCCTATAGAGGTAGTATTCTCAGCTTCTAGGTAAATAGCTTTTATAGCTATTACTAACTAAACCACCATATTGTTAAAAACCCTTATATTTAGTAACCTTCTAGACCTTATTCTCTGTGCATAAGGAATACGTATCAATGTGCTTTATACAGGCATCCTACCCTTAGCATTACCTTAATTTAAGCGTCCTACTTAATCTTAACCTAGGCTTCCCACTTAATTAGAGTGGCCCACTTAGTCTTAACCTAGGCTTCCCACTCATTCAGAGCGGCCCACTTGGTTACTATCTGGCCTACTTATAGTTCTTACAACTAGAGTCTCTGTCGGCGCGTTTAAGGTAGTAAGGGGAGGTATAGGTTGGTTTACGGCTTAGCTTATAGCATAATTTAAGCGTCCCGCTTAATCTTAACCTAGGCTTCCCACTCGATCTAAGCGGCCCACTTAGTTACTATATCTTATAGCTTACACCTAAGGTGCTCTATAAGGGAACCTATACTTATTTACTTTAGCATCTCCAAATAGCTTAATTGCTTAGGTATATAGGTTTATTATCTTAAATTAACTACTCCCTTTTAACCCCATAAAAACGTAGTTAGGTTTTATTCTTAAATTATACTTCCTAGGGTGTTTCTCAAGCGTATTAATTGGATTGGCGTAACACCTAAAAATAACTAGATTCTTCAAGTTAGGAACTTATTAGGTGTATGCCTCATAGGGTATAATAGCACTACTATACTCATCATTAAATGGAAGTACTAAGGTAGGTACTCAATTCTTAATCCAGACAGCATACTTAACTATATAGTACTAGAGTTCAACTAGTATATTTCCTTAAAATAGAAGTAACCTTATCTTATAGTTAACTGTATAGATCACGCGCTTAATTGCGCCATTATATAAGTGCTTGTATGGCGGATAAGGTTTAAAGTTAATACCCTAGGGTATTAGTTCATCTTAAAATCTGCGGCTAAACTCCCCCTTTCCATTATCCGCTTAAATCTATATAGCTTTATTGCCAGTGAACCTCTCTGCCCTTACAATAATCTCTTTGATATACAGCAGTACCTCTTTAGTTTGGAGGGTTTTAAGAGGAATAACCTAAGTATAGCGTATAGCGTCGTTTAGGGCTAGGAGGTAGTAGTTATAACCTCTAATTAATATACCAATTCGTCCCGTAGTATCTAGGTGTAGCCCTTAACCAAATATCTTCTTACGCTTAATCGTCTTCTTGCTTAGTATTTCTCGCATCTTCCCAGCTAGACAAGCTTCGCACATGCTCTTACTAACTAGTACTACTCTCTTCTTAAGCTTTATGCCTAGTAAGGAGTGCTATAGCTTAAACAGGTTACTGTAATTCATATATCTAGTTTGGCGGTGCCATAGCTCAGCATCTATTTCACTAATATTTGGTTATAAATTATATGCTTCTACTATCACATTAAATACTTCCTAATGCTCTTATAGCACGTAGAGGTTATTCCTTATAGTGGCCTTAAATATTACACCTAATTTATGCTTGCTAGTAGCTTAATTGTCTAGGTTAAATATAATTAAGTAGCCTTCCTAAGTAAGAGTTCTTACTAAAATCAGCTTAATTAACTTAAATAAAGGTACAAGCCAGACGTCTTTTAGCTTTAGGGTACCGATTTAAACTTAACTATAGCCTATAGCAGGGACAACGGTCCCATTCGCAGTACGGACCTATTATAGCGTATTCCATCTCTTTAAGTATGTTAGGTCTGATTGGTCACTAGTAAAGTACTTAATTACTCCTAAGTTAAGAGCCCAAGCTAAAGACATTATTATAAGCATAGCACGTTTAGGGTCAGGGTTAAGGTAGATTAAATTACTATCAAATTCTTCCTTAGCTATTGCTACATTCCCTACTTCCTCTACCTTAGGAGCACCTTAATCTATCTTCCTAGCATTATCAAATTAGAATTGCTTAAGTAGGGGATAGTCTTTCTAGTAGTAACCTTTCTAATAGTATACTCTACACTTATCTCTTTCTGGTCGTCTTAGCTCTTTACTTACTTAAGACAACAAGCTATAGTGATAACATAATAAGGAATAATCGAATCTACCAGCATAGCCTCTGCCCCTTATTTAACCTTAACCTCGGTTTCCCCTTCTCCCCCTAGGTTTGTCTTTCCTCTTATATATAAGTGCTGCATTTTATACTTATATAGGGAGAGCAGTCTCTTGCTCCTAAAGAAGGGTAATACAGCTCTTAAGGTCTTATTTATCTCGTAAACACCAGGTCTTCGCATTCTGCCACATAACATTACTTAGAAGGGCCAAGAGAAGCTACTCTTTAATATTATTATTAGTAAGTGCTCAAGGCGTCAAGGCTAGATTAATCTTAAATTAATTAAGTATTTAGAGGAACTCGACAATTTACATCTTTATAGGGTTAAATATAGTGCTATAGAACTCTCTGCGGAGTCTAGAAATATAGACCTCGTTATTAGCCTTATTAAACTTCTTCATTCCTTCCCACATTCCTTGAATATCGTACGCCTTTATTATCGCACGCATCTTTTCCTAACGGTTGTCTTCTATCGAATTGTAGATAATCTTATTTGCTTCCCCTTATCTTCTTCTTCCGTTAGCTGAATTGACTTAATTTGGGTCCTCTACACCAGTAACAAAATCCCAGCCCTCTAACATAATCAGGGCTGCCTCGCAGGTGCGCTCCCAGTCTGCAAAGTTATCTCCATTAAAAATAATAATTTTACCGGCCTTGTAATCATATATAGGTGTCGTTAAGGTTAAGGTAAAGAAGGTCATTTTCAGGGTCGATTTTTGAGTCAGGAGAGGTGTCGCTACCCAGGCTTATAACCTGTTGGAATTACAAGGTCATAAGGTCACAGCGGAGGTGTCTTAAGGGTCTATTTAATGATAGAGATGACGCAGACGATGAATATTGATTGATTCGTGATGCAGTAGATGCGGTTAATGTCTATATAGATTGCATGCAGAGCTTGACCTCGCAATGTGTCCAGAGCTTAGTCAGCACCTCATCGCTAATTTCTGACACCCTCGCGTACGCTTCGCGTATAGCTTACGTCAGCCACGCGTAGTATATCACCTTCCTACGCCCTCGATCCTTACGATCGATCGCGCAACGTCTTGTAGACTCCTCGAATATATACGCTCTGTAGCCATTGCCTACGTCCCGTGACACGTCCTATACTCATTTATTTATTACTAAACTAAGTCATTGCCCTTTCCCATTGGTTTTCGTCCGTTATGGGTCCTTAGGTGTGTCTTATCTTATCTTAAGAATCTTAAGCTTCTCTTATCTCTACTTAAGAATCTTAAGCCTGTAGCCTTTTGCCTTTATTAAGTAATAAGCTAGTACTAGCAGTTATTTACTTATTTAGTTTCTTCTAAACATTACTTCTATTATCTTATAAAGCAATGGAAATCATATCTAACGGTATTATAATACCCGTTACTAAACCTCGTTCTATAATAGTCTTAGTCTTTGCTTCTGTTTTAACTTCTCTAAGGTTTGTATACTCCCAGTAAGCTACCTTTATTACCTTATTGTCGGTAAATACTTCGCCTATATTAAATTTATTGTCTTTAATGTCCGATCTACGAGCTAGTTTGTTGGTTTTTTTAAACTTAGATAATAATAGCTCCTATAGCTAATAGCTTGCGCCGTATTTAGCGTCCTTATAAATTCGGCATGCGTTGTTGTAATAATATGCAAAACTATTAATTAAACACTCTTTTGTTCCTTATAGTATACTATTGTCCCTCTGTATATATATGCTAGCTACTGGCCTAGTTCCCTTTACCGCGTGGTTACTCTAACCACCTTTATAGTCTCTAGCAAAATGACTTTGTTTTCTATAATTTATATAAGCTCTATCTTTAAACTATCTTTCTTGCTATAGAGTCCGCCTAAATATCTTCTACTGCTAAGATCTCTAGTTTGGCCTCTGCTCCTAGGTCCTTTAATTACTTAATCCTTAACCTCTAGGTTTTTATAGTTTCCTTTTCCACCTTTAGGTTTTTTTAGTACTACTTAGGTCCATTAGCTCTGCGCTATTCTATAGTTTTTAACTCTGTATCTGTCGTTGCGTACTCTGCGCCTTATATAACTATAGAACTCTATCTTGCCCTCTCTTAGCTTATTCCCTTTAATAGATCCTATTATTAATTTTTATTAACTGGTCTACTAACTCTCTTAAAGTATCCGCATCTTCCATTAGGATAATTATGTCCTGGACTTTAGCCTTAAGTCCCTGTTTATACTATACTATAAACGCCCTATTATTCCACTTAACCTATGTGGCTAGTGTTTAAAACTGTGTTATATACTTAATTACTAAAGTGCGTTATACTAAGTTCTAAAGCTTTTGTTCCGCTGTGGTTGTAGCCTCTAGGTCTCCAAATATCTGCGTTAACTATTCTACAAACCCATTCTAACTGGCAAATATATACCGTACGTCTTGGTTAGTAGTTGTTATGCTATTAGCCTATATTTCTGTGAGATACGGCTTAAACCACTTAAGTGCCCTCCCTGTTAGGAACAATTCTGTATAGGCTACTTAATCTAATAATGTTGCTAACTTCGCTCCTTCCTGTACTATCTTAAAGTATATTTGCGTAAGAAATCCCTTGAGCTTCAACTTCTCTCCTAAGAACCGTTTAATTAAAGGTAACTTAATCTTTGCTGCTCCAATTCCATTAATGCGTTATTTAAGTATCCTATTATTATCTTATAAGTGATTAACTATTTCCTGTAACTGACCTCGCGTAACCACTTAAGAATCCCTATCGTCTATACTAGTATCACCTGGCCCTGAGGTTGTGGCTGCTGTCGACGCCGTTATAACTGGTGCTTTAGGTGGTACATTGTTCGATTTTATTTAATACCGTAACCTTGGTAGTGAATGTGTAATGGAACCTTGTAGTAGGAACTACAGTGGGTTCTATTATTAGGCTAGGTATATAGGTAAGAATAAAACAACAATATAATAATAACTGGTGGAGTGGTTGCCTAATAGATTAACTCCAATTGTATTCTAAGATTTACTACAAGGAGAGAACTATCTACGGTAGGGACTGAGGTCCTTTAAATATACAACCATACTCCTAAGAAATCCTCTCTTATACATAAGGTATGTGTTATACGTATTATACATAGCGTACACTACGTACACTTTGTATACTGCGTACAACATTATATGACTCGCTTACTATTCCTTATTATATGGTTCTACCGGATCTATCCTAGACTATACCTGTATTAACTAACTAGCTTCCTACGACTCTTCTCCAAGTAGTCATAACATCGTACTTAAAGCGTCCGTAATAATAAACATTTAATTAGAATTGCTGTAGCGTTAACTATTATAAGAATTAAGCTTATTAAGTAACTGTTATATAAAGTAAAGACTATAAGCTACTCTTATATCCTAGATATAGTTAGCTTATAAGCTAGATACATTAAAAATATATCTAGATAATCTTACTTAATAGTAAAATAGGTCTAGGAGAGAGCGAAACCTAGCTATTATTTAATGTTATAATAGAGGAGACTAAAAGATATTAGCTTTATAAAACTTAGTAAAATCTAGAATATAATATACTAGAGCGAACAGAGGCAATAAATTATAAGTAAGATTTTAATTATATGCCTTACGAACTTTATAATTGCGACTATAGGCGTATATTAGTTCTAGAAGATAATATATCTAATATAATATTATTAAAATCAAAATCTTTATCCTCTTTAATACTTATAAATATAGCATTAGCTTTTCCTTTACTAGTATAGGCCTGTTTTCTTAATTTTTCTAGCTCTTTTAAACCTTGTTAAACTATAGTAGATTATATTAGCAATATATCTACGTTAGAGCCATAATAAAGCCATATATTTACGCTTCTCTGCAAGAGCCATTCTTTCAGCGATAGATGTAGTTCGCGACATATATAAAATTCTATACTAATTATACGCCTTCCACGCTTCGTAATTAAAAATATTAATTCTCTACCCACTAAATCTGTTATTATAATACTATATAACGGATATAACAGATATACAAATATTAAAATAGCGGCGAGAAGGCTTAATTGACGCCCTAGATTATTTGCTTAAAAATAGGAGCATTTAACGACGTTTATATTCTTTATAATTATAGAGAATATATTATTATCCATTTTACTACAATACGGATTTATTCCAGATGCAATATATATATATCGCTTATGTTGATACCAGTTTATAATTTTATGGTTATTGCTGTACTTTTCTATAACCGCGAATATTAGAATGTGGATATAATATAGATAAATTAGGGATATAATATCTCTATACTTTTAATTACGTCTAAAATTTTGTAGTATTGCTTGCGGCTTATAGCCTCTATAATTAAAGCTATATGCTGCCCAATACTATCTTAGCCTATATTTCCGGCTCTAATAACCTAACAAATACCGCGAAGAATGTGGATTTAGCAATATATAATTATAGACTTTATATAGCCCTGCTAGGTCTGTAAGGGGTTAATAATTATTATTCATTGCTTAACGTCCAATTTAGATCCCTATTGGGCCCACGCGGACTACTCCTTATATACATATAGGGAGAAAACTCTATTTAAGAAAACCCTGTAATCCATCTCCCCGCCTTTTTAGGACTCGCTTATGAGTCGCCTGCGAGTTACTAGTGGTGCTCTACTACCTTACTTTTTAACCTCCTTGGGAACCACTGCTGCCGTAATAAGTCTACGGACGCGCTAGTATTATAAACTTTACTCTACTCTTGTAGAGTTATTAGGGGGCGCCTATTAGTCGCCCCTTTACCTTCTATTACTATTTCCCTTGTAACCTAGAACTAGTCTAGCATGTTTTGGCTAATAAGCCACTAGGTAGCCGCCTTAAGGCCTTTCTATGTTAAGAGCAGTGTATTATAGTTTTCTGTGCTAGCTGCTAAGAGCATTGCTTCTTAGCCAGTGCGTAAGGGGTATAATAGTATTACGTGTTTTAGTGTCTATCTTAGCTAGCTATATTCGCACCTTAGGCTACCTACTAAGATACCTACCTAGTGAAGCTAATCTTTTAGTCCTATTACTCCTGTCCTTAGGAGTGTTGCTATTATATTTTCTACCTTTATTAGGCCCTCTTAGAGCCCTTAGGTATTTACCCCCTATAGTGTTAACCATGCTATGGCTTAGGTTTCTCTTGCCTAAGTTTGCCCCTATACGTTTGACTCCTATACGTCTCTCTAGTGACGGTCCAACCAGTATTGTATTACAGTAGATAGTTTTCTAGTATTCTTTTATGCTCTACTTTAGCTCCTTTCTCTCCCTTACTATTATCTTTACTGGCCTCTTATACGTCTCCCTTCCTCCTTTATATAGGCCTAGGCCCTAACGCCGCACTATTCTTTTTCTACTTTCTTTACCTGTTTTCCTAATATATCTTCCCTACTTTAGGGTTATTAGTTCCTTCTCCTATAGGGCACCCTAGAGTCCCTCTATAGTTTATTTAGGCGTGTCTTAATATACTTTATAACATTAGAGTTACGTTCCTTTTACACCCTTTACATTACATTGGCTTTAATATATAGTTATAGGGGGGGAATATTAGCTTCCTTTTTAAGTAATACTATGGCCGTTCGCTTATACCCGCCTGTTATACTCCAGAGGCAGGCTATTTGGACCTTTTAGAGTGGTTTAAGAAGTGATTTAGGGGGGCCTTTTTTAGTTTCTCCTATGGCCTAAATGCTAGATCTATACGTTATGGTCAGCCAGACAACTGCTATATATAGTAAGCGTAACCTCTAGAAGCATAGACCCTATATAGAATTAACAATTCTGGATATGGCGATATACTGTGCTTAGCCCTTATAGGCCGCTTGCGCTGTATATACGCTCTACTAGAGCTTGCTATTTATCTACACTCCTAATACCCTTAGGCCTTAAACCGGTTAACCCCTAAAGCCTTAGATATAGATTATATGCTAAAGATCTACAAATTGGTTGCGTTTTCTTATAAAATAGATTAGCTGGTATTTCTTTAGTAAGAATTGGACTCTATATTATCTTACCTATTCTATATAGGTGTTATAGGCTTTCTCTAGTGTCCTACAGTTCTCTGCGGCTATTAGCCTATATATAATTAGGTTTATATTATTAACAATATAACGGAACCTTATAGTAGGAACTACAGTGGGTCCTATTATTAGGCTGGGTATATAGGTAAGAATAAATTAACAACATAATAATAACTAGTGGAGTAGTTGCCTAACAGATTAACTCTAATTATATTCTAAGATTTACTATAAGGAGAGAACTATCTACGGTAGGGACTAAGGTCCTTTAAATATATAACTATACTCCTAAGAAATCCTCTCTTATATGTAAGGTACGTGTTATACGTATTATACATAGATATATACTGCGTATACTCCGTATACTATGTATAATATTATGTAACTCGCTTACCATTCCTTATTATATGGTTCTACTAGATCTATCCTGGACCGTGCCTATATTAACTAACTAGCTTCCTATAACTCTTCCCCAAGTAGTTATAATATTGTACTTAAAGCGTCCATAACACTATCTCCCTCCTCTTTATCTTTGTTCTTAAAGATTCCTAACATCTCTAAGTTGTCCACTAAAGGTATAATATCCGTTTAATCAGTCTGGTTAATATCCTTACTTATTATACCTAAAGCTTCTTCTTCTTCACAAGCGCAACGTTATGCTTGCACTATAGCTGCCATACTGTTACTTGGTGATATAATGTCGTCTCCGTGTTCTTATTGTGCGAAAGTAGGGTTAGTGTATATTGCGATAGCGAGTCCCTTGTCTTAATAACCCTTATTTTGCTTAGAGTGCACTAAAGCAAACGTTTAGTTGTCCTATTGTGGAAGGGTACGGTGTCTCTCAGATAGGAAAGTCACGGTACTATCTATCTATCAGTTAGTCAGTCAGTTAGTTAGTCTGTCTGTCTCTCTGTCGGTAATAAAGAAAGAAAAGAATGTATTCCGGTAGGTTTGTTATGTCTGTGAGATAAGGAGGAAAGAAGGAGGAAAGCCGAAGCTTAATAAATACAGGAAAATGCCAAGATAGTAGGCGACGTCCAATCTACACTACTATATACCTCCCCCACTAAGAACGTTGTCCCCTAACGTTCTATCCTATAGAAGAATAGCCAAACAAAAGTATAGCAAAAGCAGAATAGAAAAAGGAAAGCATAAAATAGAACGCAGGAAACCTTTCTCCTAGTAAGATACCTATTAGACTCGTACTAAAATAAATACACCTATTAGCCGTACTAGTTGCCTATGCACTATACCCACTAGTGTCACTAGTCGAAAGCATAAATGCACGCACTAGCCGCCCTAATCGCCTATGTACTACACCTACTAGCGGTACTAGTCAAAAGCGTAATTCTGCAGCCGTTACAGCCCTACAGAACTATTCTACGATATCCTTCTGTTATCTATAGCTAAGATCTGATCTTCCTACTAGTAACCAGAACAGTAAACCAGAAATAATAACGGCGGCGGTAATAGCAGTAACAGTAACGGTGGTAGAAGCAGTAGTAAAAGTAGACATTTAGCGTAGTAAAATAAAACAGAATAGTTAGCGGTAGAACACTTGGTAGAAGAACTCGGTAACAGTTAGTAAGCAGCAGGACATCTAACAGCAGAACTTTTAATAGCAGAACACTTAGTAGAAGCGGAATGGTCAGTAGCAGTTAGTTAAGGCAGTAGCGGCAGAATAATTGGAACAATGGAACAGAATGGCTGAACAGCAGCAGTAGAATAGCTGGTTGGAACAGTAGTAGCAGTAGCAGTAGCAGTAGCAGTAGTAGTAGCAGTAGAACAATTGGTCGGCGGCGGTCAGTTGGAGTAGCAGTTGGTGGAAACAGTAGAACGGAACAGGTTAGTCGGAACAGTTGGGCGGAACTGCATAATAGATCCAGTAGATCCGGCAGTAATTAGATCTAGCAACGGTATAGATCTAGAATAGTAGAGACAGAGCAGTCGGTTAAGATAGTAGGGATAAAGCAGTTGGACGGAATGGCGGCGGCGGCGGTAGGGCAGTTAATTAAAATAGCAGAGACTCTGGCTTAATTTGGTTGTTCAGCTGGTCGTTTAATATCAAGACTCTGCATCTAGCTCTGCATCTGGCTGTGCATCTGGCTGTGCATTAGTAGCTCTGCATTGCATATTCTGCGTCTATGTCTGCATCCGTGTCTGCGTACGTGCTTTAACTGCTGGCCGAAGACTATCTACTTGATCGGCGACGACGTGCTGCAACTGATCGTTCGGTCGTTTGATTAAGGTAGAAAGTCGGCCCAGTCAAAAGCTCTGATTGTCCTAACTTAAATGCGAAGACGGCGTTCAACTAATTGAGATTTGATGAGGCCCTGGCTTGACTTAAGGCGTCTTCTATTATACGTACGACCTGGGCTCTGCATTATCGCATGCTTAATCAAAGCTTTTGAATCCGTTGACGTTCCATTAAGGCTCTATATCCATAGGCTCTATATCTGCGGACAGTCGATCAAGACTCTGGCTGTGCAGCCGTTTAGTCAAAGCTCTACATCTATAGTTGATTAAGGCTCTTAGTGTCCACTAAACGTCCAATCTAGAGACCTGTCTTAAGACTTCCTTTCTTATAAGCATAAATGGCAGTTTCTAGTAGACCATTTCCGCGGGCCTAGTGCTTTTATAAGACGTCCTTAATAGCTACTTTCTTTCCTTTTAGAGTCGCCTTTACTCTTAGCTTCTTTGGCGCATCCTTAGGCTTTTACGGCTGCTTCTTTACCCCAGCTGTTAGCAGTACGCTTGTATATCCTTGATCTTCTTCCAGCTTAAGAGCCTTCTTAGGATTGTCTTCTGCTTTTAGTCTCTTTGTCATTGTCCTGCTGGTTCTATACTTTGCCTAAGTTGTCCTTAATATCTTTAAGGCCATCCAGTGGCAGCTTCTTAGCTATTATAACTACCTCTGTTGCATATCCCTTGCCCTTGTATCCACAATATAGTTCTTTTGTTAAGACGATCTCTAAGAAGTGCTAGCTCCTGTATATCCAATTTCTGTTCCCCTTGTAATCCTTAGCAAGGTCCTTTACTAGCTTGGCCAGATACGGCTTGGTTCCGTCTTTAGTTATATAAGGATAGTTTAGGCTTAACGTAGTCAGCTATGCCCTCCGTATAATCTCTTATAGAGCATCTTTGTTAGTGCCTCGTCATATACTGCTTTACCGTTTCCGCAGTACTTGATTTCTAATGTCATACTGCTGCCCTTATATAGGTCCCTTCCTTGCCGCAGTGTCTGTTCTCGTCGTGTAGCTAGTGCAGTGCTGAATTTAGATGGCGGTTACGGAGCTGCGATCAGCTGTTGTTTAAATAAGGAATAAGGTCGGCCTGGTTAAAGGCTCTAATCTAACAACATTTAATTGACTTGCTTTAGTGACGGTAACGTGCTGATATTAAGGCTTAGGCTTAATTCGACTCTTTAACTAACTATGGCTTCTGTACAGTTGTTTAATTAACCAAGGCTTCCGTGTACTTGTTTAGTTAAGGTTCTGCATATAGCTCTACATTATACAATCAGCTCTATATCCATGCAATTAATTAAGGCTCTCTATGCCGTTCTTATTATATAGCTAGCGCATCATTGAATTCTAGGGGCGGTGTAGAGTTCTACCAGCTCTATTGCTGAATAGACCAATTAGGATTTTCCGTCCCTAGAATGGAAAATCGCTATTAGTTTGTTAATAGGCGGTAAACTAAACTAATATCTTTTATAGTAGGTTAACGCGTTTGATAATACGTCGCGGTTAAGAAAGTAAATATAAAAGAAGCTTTAGGAAATATAGTAATTAAGCAGATAAAATAGAAATCTTTTATACGGTTATTACCTGCGTCCTCTCCCCCACCTTAGAACTTGACTGTCCCCTAGTTAAATATCCTACACCTACTACGGAGCCTGCTGCGGAGCCTACTATTAATGGCTAACCTAGTTAAGCATCCATCTCTAAGACCATCTCTAAGGATTAGAAGATTTATTCTTCTTCCTAGCCTCTGCCGTCTTATCTATAGGCCGTAACATAATCTAGATACATTCTCCTAGTTATATATTCTTCTCCTATAGCAGAGCGGCTGTCCTAGCTATACTGCTGTCTCTAAGGGTCAGGCGAGTCTGTGGACGTTACTAGCTAGGCGTTACTAAGTCCGTAGGCCGTACTTAATAGTAGTCCTCCCAGTTTATGCGTATTTCGTCACTGCTCTTAAGTACTACTCTATTATGGAAAGCAGTAAAATCCGTTTGTCCTATAGGGGCCTATTACCATATCTGTTCTTCCTTTGGCCTATCTAGGTCTGTTCCCTAGTACATATAGAGCCAGTCCTTAATACCCTTCAGTTGTCCTTTATTGCCGAGTCACGGAAGTACAGGTCTAGGTCAGTCGTATATCCTAGCTACTAGTCTTCCTTTATTAGACAAATGCACAAATCCTTACTAAATAAGATCCTTTAAGCCTTAACATTCATGCTTAGTAAAATGGTGACTTTCTCCACATCTAAAACAGGTCTACTGGCCTTGTCCTTACGTGCCTCGCTGACCCCATGCGTCCCATTGCGGCCGTCCAAAGGCAGTAGAATCTTGCGGATGTTGGGGACCTTACGGATATTGAGAATCCTGTAAGTATTAAGAGCCTTGCGGAGGTTGACAGTCTTGCGGAGGTCAGGTGCTATTTTGCCAGTTTTCATATCCTGGTGCTAAGCTGTATCCTTGTGCTGGGCTTTGAACTACAGCCTAATTTAATAGCGTTGTGTGCTTCCTTAGGTCTATCCAGATTTAGTTAAGAAACGGCATTAACCGTGCAGCTGCCGTAAGCTCCGTCTTGGTCAGTTTTAGACTCCTTAGTTAGCTTAGCATTTCATCCATTTCTTGGTCTATAGTAGAGGGTGACTGCTGCTGTGTTAGGGCTCCTCTATATACACCTAAGTTCAGAAGCCTTCCTTCTCTCCTACGGTCAAGCTTATCCCTTTGCTGCCGTAGCTCCTGTATAAGCTGGATATTTAGGGCGTCTTCTTCTAAAAGGATATCTATTTACTTAGCGCCCTCTATAGCCACTATTCTTAACTCTACGGCCTCCTTTAGTCTTTTAAATATAAGGGTGCTAGGCTCGTCTACTATAGCTCCTATTTGTTCCATTGCGTGCCTATAGTATTTAATAGGAAGTCCTTATACAAACAACCACCCCTTCTCTTGCTTAGTAAGGTTTCCTATGGCTACTGCTTTAGCTAAGATAGTAGTAAAGTCCTATATATAGTGACGTAATTTGCCTGGCTGTTCCACAGATTTTTAAATAAAAGCTTCTACAAAGTCTCTTATCTCCATACGTTAATAGTAATTGTTTACTTAGTATTCTGCCCTAAGCTTTCTTATAAGCTCCATTTAATTGCTAGCTATAAATTTAGGCAAGCTTTGGATCCATATCCCTATCTAGTAATCGCAGTACTCTAGAAGGCCCTAGCGCTTCTCCATACTTATCACACGATATTAGGTGCATAGCCGCTCGTACTGTTTAATAAACTGTGATATATTCTGCCCTATAAAGTAAGGAGTCCCAGCAGTTCCTAGGGCTGGTATAGGCTGGACCATAACATAGACCTTATCTTAAGCCGTTAACTGCTGGTTATTAGGTGCATCTAGAGCTTCCTTAGGAGCTTGCAGGTAATCCTTACAGCTTTCATCCTTTGTCTACTAAGGGTCATCAGTCCTAGATGTCATAGGTAAACGCTGCGGTAGGTCTGTTTGCATGGCTATAGTCTTAACAGAGGATATCCCAGATAACTGTCCTGGCGGGATATTAATAGGTGCATGCTTTGGCTGGTCTACTTATATAGCTATGTCCCTAATAGAAGGCGCCTACTTTTTAATGCCTAAGAGGAGGTCTTTCTAGGAGAGTATAGAATCTTTATCTTCTACCACTACTGGGTCTTAATACGTCCATCTATTTTAGCCTACTGTTATTCTATACAATAGGTCCTTATAGAGTGCCTCTAAGGCCGCTGCTAACATAATCTAGATAACTTAAAAGAGGACAAAGCTAAGCCAGAATAGGAAGCTTTTAAAGGCAGATCTAATCTTATGTGCTTACGGCCTTACTTAGTATTATCTCTATTCTTAAAGGGCAGCGCTAGCTTCCTTCGCCGCCAGATATCTTAGATCTTATTTCTATCTAACTAATTAGCCCTTAGCTTGTTATCTCTATATCTTTAATAACGTTCTGGCCATGCTCGTGCGTGCGTAAGTAGTGAGATTTCAACCGCTGGTAGTTATCTAATTGGCCAACTAGTTCGCTTAACGCCAAATTTCTAAGTATAGGTACTAAACCTAACTCCTAAGACCTTTTAACCTATACTATTTTGCTTCCTATTACCACTCTTTGGCCTATACATTGAGTCTAGCTGTCTGTCTTTTCTACTGTCTTTCTATTTAGGGTCTACTTAGTTCCCCTTACTATCTAATACTACCTAGTTCTCTAGTTCTCTAGTTCTGCCGTCTTATCTATTGGTTCTTCTATAGTTGGTTATTCTTCTACAGCTAGCAGTTCTTTGGCAGTTGTAGTATATTCCTATATATCTTCTGTGTATATAGCACTAGACTTCTAATCTAAAGACCCTACGGTCACCGCGCATAAGTAAATTATATTATAAATTGTAGTAAAATACTACTTCTATAGTAAATTACTGCAGATTTATGGAATTTTTGGATATACAATTCGCAGAATTTTAAAAAGCCCACCTAAGTTCAGGCCAAGTCATATAACTTATAGTAAATTACAACAGTTTTTAGGTAGGTGCTGCTTTTTATTACAGCAACTTAACGTTTATTGCATAATTCTGCCGAATTCTGCCGAATTCTGCTATAATCTTTGGACCCTTCTAAGTTATATAGTTCCACGACCTCTCTTATTACCTCTCTTACCACCTCTACTTACTACCAATAATATCGCTCTCCCTGATACTTTGGAAGGGCGGACTCTCTTAGAGTAAAAGGCACAGTGCAGTTAGTTAGCATTAGTCGGTAAAAAAGTTAGAACCAGTCAGTAGTAAAGCAGTTAGTAAGATAAGAAGAAAAGAGTATATTTAGAGAAGAGAATCTGTCTATTAGCCTATTTAAGTTGTTACAAACTCTGGGGTCGCAGACCAATCTATATAACTATAGAAGGCCTGTGCTCTCCCAAAGCTACGCCTAATCTAGATGTTATATACAGGGGGCCGAATTACACTACTACACACCTCCCCTACCTAAGTTGTTGTCCCCTAGCGACTTCTAAGACTCTTTATTCTATTCCTATCTTCGAGACAAAGGCTTATAAGGTAATTATATACGCTCCTTGCCCTTACTGTGAACCTAAGATGGTAAGTAAGGAGACTCCGTTCTAGTTAAATAAGACCGTTCTCGTCTGCCTAGCTAAGAGACAGAAGCACTAGGTTAACGGCTTTTAGATAATATAGCTCTTTTACGTCCTTCCGTTTACTTAGTTCTGTCCCACAATTCTTTAGGCAACTCTATATAACTTTATCCTTCTGCAACAATAGGGGGCACCCTACTTAGATCTACCGTAATGGTTAAAGGATTGATTCTATTATCAACACAATAAAAGTATAAGCGACTATTAAAGCGCTCCATTTTAGTTGCATGTATAAGTTGGAACGCATCCTTATAGTTCTCGACAGCCCTAAGACAGTAGGAATGCATCTATTTCCTAACTTTGTTCCTATTGCCATTAAGAAGGAGATCTTGGTTACGGATTACCACTAGAGAATCCCATCATCGTCTACCTAGAAGGGCGTTAGACAAGGCGCTAGCAGCTATAAGCTTAACTACAGCAGGGAAGCGATATGGGATTGCGCTATAAAGGTTGGCATGTCTGGATGGCGTGCGGGGTAGTGCTTTTAAGTCTTGGTAAGCATCTGCTAGCTCTGCCTAGGTTTCTCCTTCCGTGACCTTAAGGTTATTATGGTTATCCTAAATACCAATAAACTATAGTAGCATTATTCACTAGGTCCCAGTTAAAGGTCCTTTTGCCCTATAAGGAAGGTAAGGCATGGTTATACACACATCTCCTTTCTCGCATGGCTAAGCTACCTAGTCGGTCGCATACTTTTCTACGTCCTTAGTGGTCCAGTCTTAATCTAAGATCTTATATACAAATCCATCGCCCTTAGTTAATCCTCGCGCTTTAAAATCTGCCCACCACAATTCTAAGTAATAATGTATGCCAGGTAGGATAATCATGCAGTTATCCTTAGTCTTATTATCCAGAGAAACGCTCTCTTGGATTATATTAGTACCGCGTCCGCTCTCTATAAGAGAAGGAATGTTTACGTTAATATAGCGGAAAGCTATAGAGTCTCCCTTAACCGCGAACTTTGTATAGTAAGGGTAGAAGATAAGCCGCTACCAGCTATTAGGCCTAAAAGCGCAATAGAGACAGTAGTACTGAGGATCTTGTTTTATTAGCTGCTGGTAGAGACCGTAGACCATTGTTCTTAACCAGCCGTAATTTAGCCGCCCATTAATCAGACGCTGATAATAGTGGTATATACGCATTTCCTTATTGATTATTACTAAGATACTAAAATCTTACTACTATCCAAACATATTCGAAACCACGGATCCTTCTTGCTGCTATATATATTAGTTGTCTGGTAACAGTATCCAATTAAGCAAAGCCTCTCTGTTATAGGAAAACCTTGGTGCTGAGTTATAAATAAACTTATATGGTCTTAAGGAGTTAGACGGAACTAGAGGTCTATAAGCTTTTCTAAACTAGGAGTACGTGGCTAGATCCGTTTTTATAGTCCTAAGTTAATTATAAGCGTAATATATCAAACGGAGTCTGTGATACAGTGCAGTATAGTTTAGACCCTTTATCGCCAAACCCATGCGTCCTCCTATGGCTTGCGTATATATCTAGCAGACCTTATATATTTCTGGATTAGAACCAGCCGCCCTATACTAACTGCGCAGAAGTTTCATAACCTCAGTTAGTTTAATTTTAGTGGTTTGGTTTAGGGACGCCTTAAAATAAGCTAGCATATTATCCTTGTAGTTACATCCTTATTTTATGTGGAGTATCGCCACAGCATCTACAGCCTCCTTAATATACTCCACATCATCTCCTGGCTTAATAACGTTTTTATTAAACATTAATTCTACTCCTAGCCCTCCTACTTTTGGGTGAGCAATTGTAAGCCCTCTCCTTAGGTTTCTTCTTAAAGAGAATACTGGTAGCCGCGGGGGCAAGCTAACTGGTGTTCCTGCCGCAAGAATGCTTTTATTTATAGATAATAGAGGCGAGTCCACTGATATAGGCGACCCCTATTGGGACGGGCTTGGTATAATACTAACGCCTCCTCCCTAAACAGGCGTTAACGGCTAAAAAGTGGAGGGACTTATTACGTTAGAAGCATATTATAAATATATTCACAGTATAAGAGCTAAGCTCTTTCCTACTTATCTGATTCCAACATTAGTGACCTCTAGTCCTATAGTAGTCAGTCTCCTACTTCTTAGCAGCAGGTCCTTATTTGAAATAAGGAAGCTAGTTAAGTGTCTTTTTAAACTATACTTATTTACCACCTGGTCTAATATTGCCCTTCCTAACATCTTGGGCGCGAGCGCGAAATCGGCTGGCTATAGTTAAGTAGTGTTCTTAATGCCGCGTCCTAGATAATTGAGCCTCTTAATTAGGGCCTCATTGACTCACACTGTCACTTTATAATGTGGGTGGACGGCGAGCTTTTGGGCAGTAGAAAGGAAGTAATAGGAGACTGCGTGTCTAAGCGGCCCGTTAAGAACATTCTGTCCCTAGGCTTTTTAGATGGTTTCTCTGGCTTTATTACACTAATTTCTTTAATCTTTTGCCATCTTACTAACGTTAGAGATGTCCTTAAAGATTATTAAGAACGCGTCCTTTCCTAGAGATATTTGCAACCTATTATTGTGGTTAACGAAATTAACCACTATACTAGCAGCATCTGCGTAGTTTTCTCGAGAGAGCAGAATCTTGTTATAGATTTGGATAAGCACTACCTAACGCCAATTAACTGCGAAGCCTCTAACTTCTACAAGGACGTCACTAATCTATTACTTAGCTCCTTTATATAGTACCAGTGGTCTGTTAGATAAAGACATAATAAATATACTATTATTAATTTTGCTTAGTTTATGCTTTAGCTAATTATGGTTATCTTTAAGGTTTATTAAGGGCGAAAAGGTGAAGTTCTTAATAGGGCTTCCTGGTTTAAATGGTCTACCAAATCTAGGTGGCGGTATAGAGTTCTGCTAGCTCTAATTGTTAAATGGACTAATTATAATTTTCTATCCCCAGGATGGAAAATTGCTATTGGCTTAGTGAAGGTGGTAAGTGGAGCTAACATCTTTGCAGTAAATGTGAGATTCTAAAAATATATATATAAACATCCTCCTGTCTTTACCTTGCGGCCAATATATATTAAATTGTTAAGAAAGCAAATAAGGAATAAAGGGTGATTAAAAGAGCTTTAGGAAATATAGTAAATAAACAGATAGATAGGAATCTTTTATACGGCTGTTGACTACGTCTCCTCCCCTACTTTAGAACTTAACTATCCCCTACCACAGACTAATTTGTATAACTGTAGAAGGCCTGCGCTTTTCTAAAGCTGCGCCTAATCTAGATATTGTCTCCTAGGGGCAAAATTACACTACTACAATACCTTCTACGCCTGGCTGCTGCGACGCGCCGCTAAACGTGCCTTAGCCGCCTCTTTCTTCTTCTTGCGGTCCATTTTGCCTTGCCTTTTAGTTTCCTTCTCGGCGCGTTATTTGGCGACGTCCTACCGAATTTTAATATCCTTAACTACCTTCTGAGTAGGCTTTCGCACCCTTCTAACATTAGCAGTTAAAGGCGGTAATATGGCTGCCCTGGCTTTCTGATAGGCTTGGCAATTTTTAAGCATTGCGGCGGTATTAAGACTCTTGAACTTAGGCCTAGGCTTTATTATCTTACACTTCTTACACTGCTGTACAGCCAATCTGGATTTATTGGCAAGCTTTAAGGTACAGCACATTGGCCTAGGAGCTAGAGTAGGCGATATACTTTAAGGCGGTGGAGTAGGCGCGGTATTAGAGCCTAATTTAGAGGATATTAAGCTGGAATTACTATCTGATCTAGAGTTATCTATAGAGCCGTCTGCAGAATCGCTAATAGGCTTGGTATAAGATTCACCGTTAGATATATTAACCGAAATTGCAGCTGCTAACCTAATATTAGTGCACGTAGAATAACCCTATAAAAGTAGCCTTACTAGAGGTTGTATTCGCAATAGATAACTTTAGTGTAATAGATTGCTCTGCCCTCCTCCTCTAACGCCTTCCGTTCCCCTTTATTAATATTAGCACTCTACTCCTCTTGCGTATAGTGTTGTTGATTTTATTATTTAATATTGATTTAAGTAACTCTTTAGCAGCCTAGTCCTTTTCAAACTCCTTTATTTAAGGAAATTCGTCTATTAGCTGGCTTTGAGCTAGCACCTTCCTAGCTAAACTAATTCGCTTCCATCGGTATTGGTATAAATTGGGGTCGTTTATGTTAAGAAGACCAGCAACAATTTGTCGGTATGTGTTATGGATATGCTAGTTATTTTGGACATCGTCTTTAGCTTTGCTGTTAAATTTTAAGTAAAGAACTAAGTCCTTAATTCCCTCTAAGGATGGCTGGCAATAGCAGGCAGGGACTGTAAAGATTAGCAAAGAGCCTAAGGAGCTTAAGTTTAGGGCCATAGCTGATGCGGATTTAGCAGTAAATTACTACTAAGTTAGTAGGATTTACTGCCCTTTTATATCTTTTATAAAAATGGGTCTAACTTCGGATTAATATTAGTATAAGCTTAAGCAGAGCCACCTTCTAATCGCCTATTTCCTATAGTATAGCGCCTTAAGTTTTAAGAGATTGCGAAAAGCGCCATATTGCCTAATTAGGCAATTAGTGGGCAACTGGATAAACCTCAGAGGCTCTAGATCTTGGCAATGTTAAGTTTTTAAGATTTTAGCTTAGGGATGCCTCCGCTACCTCCCTGCTGCTTCCATACCAACGCAATATCTATACGCACTCGCATACGGCGGCGATTATATATATATGGAACAATCACGATTAAATGTTAGGGTGGTAGAATTAGACCTTATCGTCGCTGTTAACTGGGGTTATTAGATGGTTTCTCAGTGGCGTATTTCGCTATTTAGAAATACGGCTTTAGCCTTTTACTAAGGGTGCATGCTAATGCTTGCATAGAGTTGCGAGGATGCTTTGGAATACAGACTTGGCATAAATTACTATGGTATTTTAGCAATTATCGGTATCCAAAAGCACATGGAGGACATCTTCTATTTATTGTATTTACCCTCCTACAAAAATAAGCCGTTAACTTAATTAACTTTTTAACTTTACTTCTAAGCCTTTATATAAGTACGGTCTGTGCTAAGCTAGTGCCAGTAAGGTAAAACCAGCTAGTGCTAGCGCTAACGGAGCTTTTTAAGTATTGCCCACCGTCCTCCGCAAGTTACCCCTTTTTAACACCAGTCATCCTTACTTATATACTAACTTCTTATGCATTATACTATAAGCCAGCATATCTGCGTCTGTTAGCGCTGTGTTATATTATTTCCTAAAGGGCGTCCTATTCCTGTGTGAATATACTAAGATCACCAAACCCAATAGCTGCGACAGCTACTACGCGATAAGCGCCAGCAAGGCCTGCGCTGCTGTACCTTTTATATAGACTTTCCAAATGGTTATCTTGTCCCTCTCCGTACCTATAGTTACTACCGCCGTAGGTTCTAGAGCTTAAGTGGTGCAGTAATATATACTACTTCTAGGCCTAATGTTGAATCGTTTATGCCACATAATATAGATGGTACAGAATTGCTTAACTAACTGGGCGACCTACCAGACGAATATAGCACTAATACCACTAATACTACCAATATTAACAGCGACAATGACGATGATAAGGATGTGAAGGAACGCCGTATATTAGATCTACTAACTAAGGAGGTAGAGGAGGACGAGCTTGCTAACGACTTTGGGCCTACATATTTGTTTATTTATATCCTTACTAGGTAACTAGTTATAATATTCTCTAGTACTAATATTATTATCCTCTAATAGATAAGGAGCCAGATCCAGCGCTTAATCTATTCCTACAACTTATAGAATTATTATAGACAATCTCACGCGCAAATTACGCCAAGCTATAGCGTATACTGCGAGACTGCGGTCTATATCTTCCTAGCCTTTAAAAACGAGAGGCTTAACTCCGCGGTATAACTAAAATTGAGCCACGCTTAATTTACTGCTGCTATAACGCCTGTATGGCCTACACCGGCACCTACTCTGAGCTTTATAGCTGTATTATTTGTTACCAACCGTGATACCATATCGACAGCAATAAACCCTGGAAGACGTTTATATATATACCGCTTACATAGCGCCTACAGTTATAATATTAAAACGCGGAACGGGCAAGGATCCTAAAATCGTATAGGAAGGGCCTCTGGAGCACGAATATTAAGGACGGTTAACGCCTTTTTTGGGACGTCTTCGACGGTGATCTATACCGTTAATTCCATAAGACAGAGCTTAAGCTGTTTAGTGATCTATATAATATCGCTCTGCACCTATTGCTTGATGGTGTTAATATTACTACTGGAAAGAACTTATATATGGTATATAGACTTAGCAGATCTAGTATAGCTATTAACAACCTTAGGTAACTCTAGTAATCCTCTACAACCTAAATCTGCCCCCTAAGCAATAATATTAAGCTAAGAATATCCTCGCGAGCCTTATAATACCGGGTTAAAAGAAGTATAAGAACCTGGACAGCTTCCTCTAGCCACTGGTTAATAAGTTGCTTAAGTTAGAGCGTAGTATTAATATATTTGATGGTGATAGCAGAGCTCTATTTAGGCTTTATATATAGGTAACTCTGGTTACTAGTAGGCACTAATAACCTTAACCGTTTATTGACTAATATACTACTAGCTAATACGCCGGCAGCTGTAGACGCCATAGGTATAAAGACTCCTAGTAATATAAAAAGTCTATACTGTATATGTAATATTTAGGGAGAATATAGGCAGAGCCACTACTACGTTCCTTATACTAATTATAGCCTTGGTTTACTGCCAATCTAAACGGAGCTCCGAACAACAATTAGCAATATTGAAGAAGCTAACAATAATGCTATCTATACAAACTATGGGGTTGCTTGCAGCAGTATATTACTAAAGCTGCAGTTAATTTACTTTCTGCGAAGCTTTCCTGCTAATATTATGCATTGCGTACTGCAGAATATCTGCCCAATGCTATTTGGGCTGTAGGCTAAAAAGTTCCTTAAGAATGACAACGCTGACGACTACCAAGAAAGGCTTTCTTACCACTTATTAACTGCTGCTCTTAAAGGACTGGGTGATGTAATGGAAAATATAAGGCCTTAAATCCCTGGATATCTAGGTCACGCGCCTTATTAAATTAATACGCTATACAATCTGTTTAAAGCAGCCGAATGGAAAGCATGGCTACTGCTTTATAGGGTACCTCTGCTTACTTAACGTATTGATAATAGCTATATTGCAAATTTCCATTTACTTAGTCTGCTATACTCACTCACTACCTAGCAGCAGATAATGGAGGCGGATATTAGTTAAGTATATAAGCTTACTAAGTTATTTGTACAAAGCTTTAAACACCTCTATTACCGCGGTGACGCCTAAAGGATTTAAGTCTGCACCATTTAGATCTATTATACCCTCCACTTTACCTGCTATATATAAGATTTAGGACCCGCTTACTATTACTAGTAGTTTATTATGGAACGATATTGTGGTATTATTAAGCCTAAGGCTTGATTAAAGTCGCAGTTAAGCGCAAGCCTTGCGAATGCAGTTGTAATTAGTAAACACCTAAATTACCAATTCTTTATTTGGCCGTGTTAGGTGCTCTAGCTAAATACTCCACAGCTACCTCTCCTACTTAATGAATTCTACTTAGAGCTAAATTATTCTTAAGTAACAAAACTTGAATATGTAATAAATCGGCGGCTTAATGGGTATATTGGCTTTAAATAGTATAGACTTTAGGAGGATCTTGTTATTGGATTAAAACACTCTTAGTAATAGGGCGATATTAATCGAGATAGTTACCGGATCTGCTACTAAACAGACGCCAGCCAGCCTATTTTATTTGGTAAGGTTGCATTCTTTGTTAATATTACTAAGGTCACTAGCTTAGTAAACTGGATACTAATTAAAAAGCTTAATGGAGTTAATATTAACTAATAAAAGGGCGTTATAATATATAGCAAAGTTAGCCGTTCAAGATAGATTAAAGTCAATTGGATTTTATCACTAGTTGGGGTAGTACGCGACGGTAATAGAAACCTTATTACTACCGACGTTAATCTGTTCTTATAGGAATTACATACTAGCTTAGAGGCAAGTAGAGACTGCGCGATTTGAGTCCTTATTCTGACTTAGACTACTTACTGCTGCACTATTAGGCCTTGGTTGCTGATTTTGTAATTTAATCTAAATTAAATTATTCTACCAATGCAAATTTCTATGGCTTTAATATATATCAAAATTAAGTGTAATACGCTGTAGATTTATTTGCAATATACTATGGATTCTGCAGTAAAATACTACAGATTATAGTGTAATATACTACAGTTTCTGGCGTATTCGCGCAACTCTTGCATACGTATTTTACAGCAAACTTAGCTGCATATGCCTTAAAAACTGTAGTAAAACACTGCAAAATCAGTGGTATATTACTGCAATTTATAATGTAATTTACTTATGCGCGGTGACCGTAGGGAGAGCTTGCCGTCGTCCCCACGTGGAATGCCAAATAATATGTGGAAGGGTACAGTGTCTCTTAGATAGGAAAGTCACGGTACTATCTATCTATTAGTCAGTCAGTCAGTCAGTTAGTCTATCTATCTCTCTGTCAGTAATAAAGAAAGAAAAGAATGTATTCCGGTAGGTTTGTTATGTCTGTGAGATAAGGAGGAAAGAAGGAGGAAAGCCAAAGCTTAATAAATACAGGAAAATGCCAAGATAGTAGGCGACGTCCAATCTACACCACCACACTATAACGTTCACTCTATTTCTAACGCTAAGTATATATACCCTATGACTCTTAACAGTCTTTAAGTTCCCTAAGTAACTTATTATAGGGTCTTATATTTAATCTACCGCTGCAAAGCTTAAGTCCAAGTTGGCCGCCACGCGCGCCAAACTCTACCGTTCTGCTAAAGAGACCGCTCAGGCCCTTAAGGCTCAACGTTGCTCCTTTAAGTCTTAGTAGGTTGCGTTCGCTCAGTTAACCCATCTTAAGAAGGTTTGTAAGAAGGTTCGTTTTAAGGAGTAGAAACTTATTTAATAGGGTCTTAACAAGCTAGGTAATAAAAGGACTAGCTCTCTTCCTATAAGGGAAACAACTCCAAGTAGCTTAGTAATTGCTCCTTTTAGGTCCCCCTTAGGTAACTCGTTCTTTAGCAATCCTTTTTTAACACTTCCTAACCTGCTTTCTTCTAATACTCCTTTACCTTTTCTATAGCGTTCTCTAGGTTACTTAATAGCTTCTAGGTAGTCTTATTATAGCCTATCTACTTTACTTTATACTATATTTTGTTATCTACGTCCTTGTAACTAATAATCTTTAAAACTTACTATTTGTCTTCTTCTTATCCTCTATATATGTCTGCCTTATAGACTAGTAGCTTGATATCTCCGTGTACTAGTTCTAGCATTATAATATATTATATAGGGTAGATCTTTATTTTGGCTAATAGGTTTAACTTATATATAACCAATAAGATCTTAATAAGAATCTTTGTTCAATTGTCTTGTAAATAGAACTTTTGGAGCTCTTGCTGCACCCGGCCTAAAAAGACCAAACCAACCAAAAGAACCCTAAAAAACACCCTAATAATCCCCTAAGATGCATGCATCATAGGGAAGGCACAGGTGGAATAACGGTGGTATGCAGTTACGCGTAACCGCCAGACCTATACCTAACAATATCCCCCCACAACAACAATAAGGACGGGCGAATATCACACTAGAAAGCGGAAATACCCTAATTAAGAAGGCATCTGACAAAATATAAAGCCTATTGGACGCGTCTAGTATCTAGAACTATGGGGGAGTATCTATTAGCTATTATAAACTAATACAGCTAGCAGAATGGCTCTAGTTTAGTGAACTTTAGGCGCCCCTCTAGCAAACCCTTAATTAAATCCTCCAACGGCTAAACAAAATTGAAGATAAATAAAACCCCCCCTTATAGGCGAACCGCACCTAGGCCACTGTAGCTGTGCTTTTATAGCATAGGGAACCTACCCCCCTAAAAACAATAACTGGGTATATAATTATAATATAACTAAATATAGAAAAGGTAGAGGAACTTAGGGGACAATTAGAAACAGAAGTTCTTACAAAGATTTATAAGGAGGTTCACAACGCCGTCGCAGTCCAATACCTTAGGAGTGGAGATATTAGAGTCACCCTAAAGGACTAATAGGTAAAGGAACGGGCCGTAAGGGTAGGGGATAGGCTAGGAGAGCGTATTAGCATAAAAGTGCTTTATAAAGATTACCTAGTTAAAGTCCTGTTAGTTCCCATAAGCCTTAGGGTAAAAAGGGGACGCTAGGCAGACAATACAGTAATTATATAAGAGATAGTAAAATAAATAGAACACCTTATACTAGGACTTGTAATTACCCAGATCTAATAGCTTTAACAGGAAAATACAAACTAAGTATATAATAAGAACAATAAGAGGATATAAGGGGCGCTAGAGACTCGCTAGGGAGATAATAGATAAACGTATAGCTCCCTTATTATTAGCGTATATATATTAGGAATGTAAAAACTTCTTATCTAAAAAGGAATAATTATAAATGGCCCTATATATAACATAAGGCTCTATAACCACAGACTATACCTAGAACGATGTTATTGCTGTATATAATAGGGACACACCCAATCCATATACGCAGCATAGGTATACTGCGGCCACTATGCAGGCCCCCACAATATAAGATAATATATAAATTAAGACCAAATAAAATGCGCGAACTGTTACCGAAGCATATATAAGGCGTAGGAGAGAGAAGACTGCATTAAATATAGGAGATGGAAGGAAAGGGCTTAATAGCTATAGGAATAACTGCACGCTAGGTTATATAAATGGAAACAATAGGCGATAAGCTAGGGGGATATAGGTGTCTTCCTAGCATTTCCTACCTTTAATACTAGGGGGCTAAGCTAGCTATCCTAAGCCTTAATAGGCCAAAAGCAACGCCGCGCAACATTACTAGACCGAACAGGGATATAAGGGATATATAGGACACAAGGGAGAGGACGCCCAGTAGGAAGACCCCTATAGACGGCTATAGTAAGTTTAAGGCTAGGATAATTAAGAATTAGATTTAACGCGGTAAATATAACACATATAGCTGGCTTATAAGGGGCATATAGCTAACTAGTAAAAACAGGGAAAGAACTAGAGGCAATAATAGACTTAGATTTAGAAAGGCTAGTAGGAACACAAAACACAGAAATGGAAAGCTCTATATAAAATAAGTAGTGGCTAGGGAGCAAATATAGGAGACGGAAGTTCTAAACATTTTAGAGAAAGTAGAAACGGAAGAAGTAAGGAGTAAAGGAGAGGTAAAGGACCCCTACTAGGGGTCCGCCACTTAACCATTATATAGTATAACTGCGGCAATATAAACCACTGTCTAGTAAGGCCCCTACTAGACAGTCTAGACCTAGAGAAACACTATATTCTTACTATATAAGAGCCGTATTATAATACCTATATATAATTAATATACTGCCCCTAAGGATTCTAGCTCCTGTATAAACTAAAAGCAGCTATATATATATACTTTATAATTAGCAAAAATATCAGCCTTACCTTATGGTTATAGTAGGCAGTTAACCTAGATATTGTAGTTATAACCATCTAGATATATAGGGGACTAGTATAAATTATTAATGTCTATAACCCTAGGATTGAAGGGGTAGCATAAATAGAGAATATTATATCTATAATAAGCTTTCTAGAAACTAAATACGTAGAGTTTATTCTACTAGGAGATATAAACCTCCACCACCTATAGTAGGGGGGCATCTATGTTGCTGTTAATTAATAGGTAGAGTGCCTACTAAGAGCTATAGATAACGGGGGCCTTAAGCTAGCTACCCCCCTAGGTGCAATTATATGGTAATAGGGTACTGCCAAAAGTATAATTAACCTTATAATTATGGACGAAAACCTATACTAGAGACTTAAAAGGTGCTTCCCTAAAGAAAAATGGGCACTTACCTTAGACTATATCCCTATCCAGATATAACTAGATTTAGACATTAAGGCGTAACTAAATAGTAAAAAATACGCAATAAGGAAGCTTAACGTAGATAGCTTCCTTAATATAATTAAATAACAACTTTAAGACTTAGAAGAAATCCACCTAATACTAAATAAGTAAGGCTTATTGGCTACCCCTAAGAAAATTAATTAAAGACTAGAAAGGATCTAGGCAGTAATTAAAAGCGGGCTAAAAGAGCACTGCCTAGTTTTAAAACCGGGCCCCTATACGTAATATACATAGTCCGCATAGTATGTGGCCCTTATAGCCGGCCAATAATAAGCAAGGAGGAAATATATAAGTAGCCACAATTCTAAGGATAAGAAACGATATAAAGATATAAGAAACCAGCTAAAGAATACCCTAAGAAAAGAAATAAGGAATAACTAGAGATAGTTTATAAATAAACATACTACTAACCTAAGTCTCCCCTATAATAAGGGCCTTTGGACCATAGCAAAATAGGTAAAAAAAAAGGTGGGACGTCTAGTAGAAGATCTATACTTACTACCCCTATAAAGAGTAGGCGAACTATAGGCCACAAGTAATAATAACAAGAAGGTAAAGATCCTTATAGAAAGATTTTTCCCTTAACTAGCTCTAGCAGACCTTAGTAATATTACTAGTAAAACACTAGTAACTTACCTAAGGGTTAACAGCGATATAACAACTAAAGAAATGGCTAGAACTATTAGCCGCCTTTTAAATAACATAGTACTAGGACTAAATGGGATCCTAAACAAAGCCTTAAAGACCTATAGACTACTTATAGCACCTTAGCTTATAGACATAGCCAGAGTATGCTTTATAATAGGCTACTACCTATAACTTGGAAGATCTATAACGACGGTTATTTTATAAAAAGAAGGTAAAGCAGACTACTTAATCCTAGAAAGCTACCGCCCTATTGCCTTAGAAAACACCCTAAGCAAGATTTTAGAAAAGGTTATAGTGGACCATATAGCAGATACGGTAGAGGAATACGCCCTACTACCACAAAGCCAAATAGGGGCAAGAAAGAATCGCTTAACGCTATTAGCACTTATACTACTCGCTACTACCATTAAAACTACATGGGCTATAAGAAAGGACTTTATAGTATTAATACTTAGCCTAGATATCAGTGGCGCCTATAACAATATACCCTATAAGCGTCTCCTATATATCCTTAGGGTAAAGGGCTTCCTAGAATAGATTATTTAGTTTATTTAAGGATTTATAGGCTAGAAAGAAATGTTACTAGTCTTTAGCAGATACTAGAGCCCCCCTATTATAGTTATAATAGGAATACCATAAGGATTACCTCTGTTGCCTATACTCTTCCTCTTCTTTATAAGCAACCTGCTTAACACCTTTAAGAAAGGGGCGACCTAGGGGATAGGCTTTATTAATGACATAAACCTAATTATATATGGGCTAATAGCCGCAGAGAACTATAGGACACTAGAGAAAGCCTATAATACCTATATAGAATAGGCAAGACGACATAGAGTCTAATTCTTACTAGAGAAATACTAGCTAATCCATTTTATAAGAAAATATAACTAATCTACAGATCTTTAGCATATAATCCATATCTAAGGCTTTAGGGGTTAACCGGTTTAAGGCCTAAGGGTATTAGGAGTATAGGTAGATAGTAAGCTCCAGTAGAGCGCATATGCGGCATAAGCGGCCCGTAAGGGCTAAGTATAGTATATTGCTATGTCTAGGATTGTTAATTCTATATAGGGTCCATACTTCTAGAGGTTACGCCTACTATATATAGCAGTTGTCCGGCTAACTATAACGTATAGATCTAGCATTTAGGCCACTAGAGAAACCGAGAAAGGCCCCCCTAAATTACTCCTTAAACTACTCTAAAAGGTCCAAATAGCCTGCCTTAGGAGTATAACAGGCGGGTATAAGCGAACGGCCACAGTACTGCTCGAGAAGGAAGCCAATATTCCCCCCCTATAACTATATATTAAAGCCGATGCAATATAAAGGGTGTAAAAGGAACGCAACTTTAACGTTATAAAGTATATTAAGACATGCCTAAACAAACTATAGAGGGACTCTAGGGTGCCCTATAGGAGAAGAAACCAACAACCCTAAAGTAGGGAAGATATATTAGGAAAACAGGTAGAGAAAGTAGAAGAAGAATAGTGCGGCGCTAGGGCCTAGGCCTATATAGAGGAGAAAGG
>Ga0307507_10000208_pt1 | contig 111118 bp, 54 predicted proteins | sample 7_EM_MG_FD_207223 | JGI IMG/M metagenome (GOLD analysis project Ga0307507, IMG submission 207223) | Populus trichocarpa ectomycorrhiza microbial communities from riparian zone in the Pacific Northwest, United States - 7_EM | ecosystem: Host-associated > Plants > Roots > Unclassified | place... | reverse complement strand
AGTAATAAAACTATATAAGATTGTATAAGATTATATTAGATAATATATAATAGTTAAATATATAGCATATAACTTTACCTTAATTGCATGTTAAGAAATATATAGTTACCTTTTAAAGTTGCTAAGGGAACGTTCGGTTACAACTTCAGATTGAATCTGGAGGCTCCAGAACAGAACCGATCTAAAGCTCAAATCTGATTCTGACGCGATCGTTCGGTCAATCTGACGACTTTCTGATCTGAAGCTCCTCCAGATCAGCAAGCGCGTCAAACCCGCAAGCTATACCGTATATAGAATCTGAACTAAGGCCTTGGCGTCAGTTTAAATCTGGAGCTTAAAGCTCCTTCTTTAAATTCCAGATTAAATCTAAAGCTTTGCCCGATTAACAACTCCTTGTAATATGGCGTCTCTGCCCACCCTAACCGCGACACTGCTGCAGTTACAACTGTACGTATTTTACGACGCCCTTATTCTAACTTTTATAATCGCAATAATACTCCTTCCGCGTGGCGTCCGTACTCAGCATACTGATATATGGCGAGGCACGAGGTGGATAATGCAATTGCTCTATAGCTATAAGGCATGACTTCTAAGCGTCACCTAGATAAAGCCTGAGGTATTTAAGAAGCTCCTTAATTGGCTATAGGAGCATAGTGGCCTTAAAGATACGAAGCTTCTATTAGCGGCTAAGAAGCTCGTGATATTTCTAATAATATTTAGTAATAATACATTATATAGGTTACTAAGTGAGATAACTTAACACTCCTCAGCAACGATCCACTAGTAAGTATTTAGCGACTAGCTTAAACTTCTTATTTTAATTTACTACCTTATAGAGCCGTATATAAAGTTCTTCCTGGCCTTCTAAAGTTATATAAGGAAGTCGTTTAACTTCCTTAAAACGTTACCCCGGATAAGATTGCTGAGGATTCTAAATAATATTCTTTTTTTACTGATTGTATTGGAGCTCTTAACGGTACTCATCTTCCTATTTCTATTAAGGATGGGTATAAAAAACAGGCTCTATGGCGCGGTAGAAAGGGAGGATTAATGTAGAACGTACTTATAGCTGTTAACTTCCAGATAAACTTCGTATACGTCCTAGCTGGGTGGGAGGGTACTACTTACAATAGTAGAGTAATAAATTCAGCCAAAGTTAAAGGATTTAAAGCCTTACCTAGCAGATACTATGTCGCGGATACTAGGTACTCTAATACGCCTATAACACTAACTCCCTACCGTGGTATATAATATCATCTTCGCGAACAGGCGCAGGCAAATATAAGGCCTTAGAACGCTAAGGAACTCTTTAATCTTTAGTATACGGCACTAAGGAACGTGGTGGAGCGTACTATAGGTGTTTTTAAGTATTGATTTAGGTACTTTAAAGCCAGCAGGCGCAATCTACCTCTAAAAACGCAGGTTAAGGTAGTGTACGCCTTAACGGCTGTTTACAACTTTATTAATATGTGTAATTCAGACGATCTAAATAGCTTTAAAGTAACAGAGGATAAGGAGATAGATAAGGAAGACATAAGGCTTATAGAGAAAGAAAGCGACGTAGTTATAAACTAAAGACGCGACGAGATTGCGTAACTTATGTAGAAGAGTTACTGCCGGGCAATTGGCAGGCCAATTAAATAAGAATCTACAGTAGATTTGGTGTATTTACTATAGAAATCTATATACTTTCCCTCTATATATTACTCCTTAATTGCGTATATAGTGAGACATTAAAGAACAATTAAAATCTTACCCGAATTTTGCTCAAATATCACCTAAATTCTAGCTCAAATCTTACCCAGATCTTAATTAAATCTCACCAAATCCTACCTTCCTAATCGCCCTTCTTCCTGCCAGCTAAAATATTGTTAATTAAGCTTCGCCGAAGCCCTACAACTCTGGCCGTTACAAGGAATAATCTGGCAGTTAACTCGGTCTTAAAAGCTTGCAGGATAACCAGTTGCTCTACTAGATCTAGGTAACTAAACTCCTTAATAAACTCTATAGAAGCCTTCTCTTAAGAAGACTTCTAGGCGATTAACTATCTAGTAGCTCTCATCTCTCTAGTAATCTACTTTACCATCTCTTCTAGAGAATCCATAACTCGCCATATTTGCTGGCGCTTTGCATTAGATTCAGTCTCTCTAGTAGCTTATTTAATAGCCCGCTTTCTTATTACTAATAAGGAAGTTTAACTCAGCGTTAAAAAGGAAGATTTTAGTATAGAAGGAGTATTTAAGCGCTTAATTAAAGATAACCTTAACTAACTACGTTTAATAGAGCTGCAAGCTAATTCTGACTTAAGATTATCCTTACCTCCCTCCTTATCTTCCGTATCTATTAAATCTGTCGCCTGCGAGGCTCCAGTTGCAAGAAGCTCTGGGTCTATACAGCTTTTAATTACCTTATTAATTGACCTTGTATTACTCCCTGTTGCTAGAACTCCCTTAAATAGCTCCTATAGTATATTTAGAAAGGCAAATAGTGCATTACAAAACTTTATAGCCTTAGGATTGGCCTTAAAGTATATATCTATAACGTCCTTACTGGCGACAGGTACGCCTTTAGCTTCGTCCCACCCCCAGCTAAAGAGGGCGCAGAGCTTCTTCTATATCCTTTAATCCTTCTTATAACTATTATGCTTACTTTTAACTTGCTTTAGGTTAACTGCCTAGGGGGCAATAGCTAGCGTATAATTAAGAGCAAGCTTCTAACCCTTAGCTTTATAAGAGCTGTTTATACAATATCCTTTCTAAACAGCCTTAACAAGGCCTTCTAACATCGCCTCCTCTATCTCGGTTGTCCATTTTATACGCGACTTCCTTGAACTTGCGGATGTCGCGGCCGTCGCGGCCATCGTTATAGCTCTACTTCGGCTCCTGCGGGAGGTAAGGGAAGGTGAAGAAAACGTTAACTAAGTAGAGGGCGTTGATTGAGGAACAGTAGGAGTAGGAGACTCTATTACAACACCATAACAAAAAGTCGCGATAGAGGCCTAATGGGAGAGGTGTTTATTTAATCGCTCACCAAAATTAATTACGCATTGTGTAAAGTCAAATTCTAAACCTTATCTAGAGCCTTACCAAACGATTAACTTAATTTTAGATTCAACCGAGCCTTAAAAGTAGACGCCGCTAATTACCAACTAGTCGACACTAAAAGGTGTATAGATTAAGGAGTTTCTAATCTAAAGTCAGATTGCAACCGAACGTTCCCTAAGTAGGTTAACTGCGTGTTAAGGAACATATAGTTAGCTTTTAAAGTTGTTAAGTAGGTTAACTGCATATTATTTAACTTTTAAAGTTGCTAAGTAGGTTAATTGCGTGTTAAGAAATATATAGTTAGCTTTTAAAGTTGTTAAGTTAGTTAATTGCATGTTAAGTTAGTTAAATTACGTGTTAAGTTAGTTAATTGCATGTTAAGTTAGTTAAATTGCGTGTTAAGTTAGTTAATTGTATATTAAGTTAGTTGAATTACGTGTTAAGTTGGTTAATTATATATTAAGTTAGTTAATTGCGTATTGAGTTGGTTAAATTGCATGTTAATTACGCAAAACGCGAAAATTAAAGTCTACTTAAATCTTATCCTGCGAATATTTTCCCGATGTATATTATAGGAAGAATTGCTTATAATATAATAATACCTTAACAAGCATTTAAAAAAAGGATTTATTTGCCCTAGTTAATCTCTATTTGCCTTACCTATACTATTTATTAAAAAGCCAAGAGGAGGCTTAAGATTCTATATTAATTATTAAGCTCTAAATATAATTACAATTTAAAACTAATATCCAATTCCCTTAATTTAAGAGACACTTAACTATTTAGTAAAGGCACGGTACTTTACAAAGCTTAATATAGTTGCAGCCTTTAATAAAATCTGTATATAAGAAGGAGATAAGAAGTATATAGCTTTTTATATATAATAGGGACTCTTTAAATACCTAGTAATGCTATTTAGCATAAAGAACGGTCCTAGTATATTTTAGTAATATATTAATAATACACTTCGTAAATTCCTTAATGTATTTATTACTGCGTATATTAATAATATTTTAATCTACTTATCCTTACTTTCTAAATATTAAAAATATATTAAAATGGTTTTTAAACGCCTATAAGATACGGGCCTATAATGTAATATTAAGAAATGCAAGTTCTACGCGTCTAAGGTTACATACTTAGGCTTAATAATATCCCGCGATGGAATTAAAATGGACCCTAAGAAAGTTGCCGCGATTATAAACTAGGAAAGCCCTAGTAATATATAAAACATTTAAGGATTTCTAGGATTCGCAAATTTTTATTAATAATTTATTAACCACTTCTTAGAAACTGCTTAGCCGTTAATAAACCTAATAAGAAAGAATATAAAATTTAAATAGACTACTAAATGCGAATAAGCTTTTAACAACCTAAAGCATTGTTTTATAACTACTTTAATTTTTGCCCACTTTAACCCTAACCTTAAATACATTATTGAAATAGACTTGTCTGATTATATGCTAGGGGGAGTATTATTACAATATGATAAGGATAGTGAGCTACGTCCAGTAGCCTTTCTCTTCTAGAAACTCGCCCCTACTAAATTAAACTATAAAATATATAATAAGAAACTACTTGCAATTGTTAAATGTTTTAAATAATGGCGTCCTAAGCTTAAAGGATTATTGTTCCTAATATATATATTAATGGACTATAAGAACCTATAGTACTTTATAACTATAAAGCAATTAATACAGCACCAAATTTATTAGGCCGAATACCTCTTATAATTTAACTTTAAGATTATATACTAACTAGGTAAACTTAATTAAAAGCCTAATATATTAATATAATGATTATAGGACCTACCTGTAAACGCTGTGGATAAACGGATTATAAATTAATTATAGATCTTATTGCCTCCCAAATATTTCAAAAAACTATATCCTATATTCCTAGATATGGAACTTAACAGAAATAAATTAGAAGTTAATAAATAGGAAATAGAAATTAATAAGCTAATGGAATACAAATATAAGAATAATATATGGATAATAGATATAATAAAAGCAATTTAAATAGGAAAATGACAGTATAAGGATATTACACTTGCTAAATACGAAATTTAAAATAACTGATTGTACTGCTAATAGAAGATAGTAGTTCTGAATTCCAAACCCTTATAATTTAAGATACTTAAATTTATATACGACTCCCCTATAGTAGGGCACCCTAGCTATACAAAAACTTATTAAATTGTTTAATGAGCATACTACTAGCCTATAATGCATAACTATGTATGAAAATACGTTTAAGTATATAGGATGTGCGTGCGTGGAAAGACCTCTTATATAAAAAAGTAAGGAGTACTTTAACTACTACTAATTCTAATACAAAGATAGCGCGACATCTTAATTAACTTTGTAGTTAACTTGCCTAATAGTAATAGGTTTACGAATATTATAGTAGTCGTTAACCGCCTTATAAAAATGCGATATATAATTCCTATGGACTTAATTAATACAATATTAGTAGCTAAATATTTTGTTAAGCATATCTTTAAGCTATATAGACTTCCTAATATAATAGTATCCAACTATAGAAGCCAGTTCGTTTTAGACTTCTGGTAAGCTTTATATAAATAATTAAGCATTTAAATACAACTCTCAACTGCATTTTATCTAGAGATAGATGGCTAAACTAAAATCGCGAACGTAATTATAGAATAATACTTATAAATGTACTGCTCCTACCTACAAGACAACTGGGAAAAATGGCTGCCTTTAGCTGAGTTTACCGCGAATAATATGATAAATGTATTAATAGGCATAACGCCGTTCTATGCGACCTACGGACAAGATCCTTAACTTGGATTTAAACTATAACCTAAAATCAATATAATAGGACCTACAATTAAACGGATTTAGTTAATTAACGTGTATAACCTTACTAATTAAATAAAGCAGTTAACGGAACTATTATAAAGTGAATTAATATATGCTTAAATGTTATAGGAATAGCATGTAAATAAAGGACAAGCTCCTGTATAGGACTTTAAAGAAGGTAATATAGCCTACCTAAATACATAAAACCTAAAGACTTAACGGCCCTTAAAGAAACTTAATTAGAAGTTTATAGGCCTATACCAAATTAAGAAGAAACTAAGCCTATACGCCTATAAGCTTAAACTGCTAACTAAGATAAAAATACACCCAACGTTTTATATAAGCTTGTTATAACCTTTAAAAGATAATCCTATAACTTGTAAAGTGCCACTGCCACCTTCTATAATTATTAACAACAGTAATAGTTTTTACTTTATTAACTTAATTAATAATATATAATAGAAACCACGATCTAAATAATTTAAACTTCTTATTAAGTGGGAAGGATATAAAATATAAACCTAGAAAACCTATAACCAGATTAAGGCTATCGGGAATGAGGCAAGTTGCCGTTACGTGTTGATATGGCCCTAGCGTGGTGAGGAACCTTAAGTTCCTTACCCCTTTCCTCATTCCTAACAAGAAGAAGAACAACTATTATACTATCTACGAACCGTAGCTACGTGATATTACCTTATGTAACCAACACTGATTAGTGGTTAACTTTACTGTTATACTATAGAACAGCTAGGTATTACTAAGAAGAGATAAGCCACTGTACCAGTGCTACTTGTGCTAGAGGAAGCTGTCTTTTAAGGTTAGAACTGGTCCTAAACCTTAAATAGAACTCTTCTACGAATCTAAGGATTTAAAGGCTAGAACTGGTCCTGAGCCTTTCCAAGATTACGGATTCTTGTGTCCATTACGCAAAACAACACGCTTTATAAGTCTTTGTGATTTAAGGCTAGAACTGGTCCTGAGCCCTATAATCGCAAATACACGTCCGAACGCGTACCAAATGACAATCCCTATACTAATAACACTTCCCTCCCTCCAAAAACATGGCTACGCCTACTTTAAATAACTGGAAAGACTTCTTACCACTAGGGGTAGCTGAGCACGCGAAACTTATTGATAAAGATTGGGACGAATTCGCCTTTGATATAATAACTTATACTATAAAATAAGTTAACGGCTTTCTCCTATACCATATTATATTCTACCGAAATAGATGCTACGCCGATTTATAACTATGGGAGTATTTTAGGGAGGATTTTGTGGGATGGACTGCTGATACCTAGGCACTTAGCAACGTTAATATTGTTTGGGATTTTTGAGACTTTCTCTATAGGAATAGGGTATATGTTGCTGAGAACGGTAACCTAATTGCTAGTAATATTTAGGCCGTTATTACTAGTATAGAAGAACCAATATGGATAGAAGCTGAGATTATATGTTAACTATAGAAACCTAAAAACAACCTATATTCTTTAGAAGGCAACTTTAATTCATATTAAAACCCCTAGAACGCTAACCCCCTACCTAGAGCTACTCTCCTACCTAGAGGTGCCCTCCTACTTAGAGTTGCTCTGCCTCTACCTCCTCCACTCTAGCTAACCGGTAAGCCTTTACTATAAGAAGTTACGAATCTGATAAAGGTATATTTAGACGAAGAAAAGAAGTTTAGAGGAGAACTATACAATATACTTAGAGCAAAACTATAGGTCTTCTATAACTGTTATAATAAGGTTGGAATTTAACGCTATTAGTACTACTACGCTTTCTCCATTATGTTAAAGGGACGGGCAGCGACATTCTATTATAACTATATTGTGGGTAAAAACTATAGCTTTAACGTAATGCTTTAGCTTACTAGAGCTTACTTTAAGACCAATAAGAATTGCCAACTTTATATGTCTAAATGGCGGGAGACTATATTCTAGAGAGTTATTGCTTCTAACCTAATAAAGACTCGTTTAGAGTGCCTTTAATTACTCTTTAATAAACTTTAGAAAATCTAATATAGCCTTACCGAAACTTACTAAAATAAGAACAGCCTAAGGGACCAGGTTATCTTAGCATACTATAGTGTTCCTAAATGTAACTTGGCGCTATATAAACCTGTAGATATATTTAAAGGAGTATGTGCTAAGCTACGCTCTACCGTAGGTACTGTGATGCGAATATAAGAATTTTAATAGTTCTATACCAAAAACCCTACCCAACTAAGTATTCCTAACTAATATGATTACAACTGGACTGATCGAATATATAGTGGCTATAGTAGGGAATATAGAAGAGGGTACGATTAACGTCGACTATAAGGCAACTGTGGAGGTCCTAGTGGAGGTTTATTTTAAAGTAATCGCTAGAAGAAGTGCTATATTTATAAGAAGCCAAATTGCTAGTTAACTAGACACTCCCTTAATAAGCAAAAAGAGGTATATAACAAGTTCCGTTAGAGTGTAAGAAATGTTGGAAATTGTAAGGTTACTGCGGCCTACTTTTAAAGCTTCCTGGTTTAATACGAAGGTGTAGAAGATCTTAAGGGTGAGGTTAATAAGGTTAAACAGCTCCTTATAGATATGGAAATTAAGGACTACTCCCCTAACCAATACTTTACTAAGTATGGTGAGGTAGATGGCATATAAACTATTGCTGTTCTTAATAATTAATCTACGCTCCATTCTATTACGAAATTAGATATCTTTAATGAGCTAAAGGAGAGTTCTGCGTTTTCCTTTAATAATAGATACTCGGCGTACGTCTTCTATAGTATTATGCCGGATATAAGAGCTGTAGGAGTATCTATAGTAGGAGAACCTTAAGTTCAAGCTCTTTAGTAGCTTAATAGCTCTATTCAGATTAACCAATTAACGGTAGGCCAATATATGATTCGATTTGGTAAAGGTACTATAATCTCTCTTAGCATAATTAGGGTCCAAACCCCTTTAGGATATATTACTTTCTATATTATTCCTATAAACACTCCGTTTCTATTTTGCATTAAAGATATGGATAAGTTAGGCGTTAGGCTTAACAACCTTAAGAATATACTTATTTAGGGAGACAATTGGGTGCCTGTTATGCGCAAGTAGGGTTACCCCTAGTTGCTCCTTTATTAACTAGAAAAGAGTGTTGCTTAAAGCCACTTAACTAAGTTAGAATTATGCTAACTGCACTATTATTTTGGCCACCTATCCGTTTATTAATTGCTTAGGGTTCTTTAGCGAGCAGGCTATAAAGTTAAGGTTAAGGCAATTAAGCATCTTATAAAGTACTACTATTACTGCCAAATGAACCAGAAGTCCCCTGGCCGATTTAAGTTCACCCTTAAAGATGACTATAACTTTAACTTCTATATTATCGTTAATGTTATGTATCTTAGCGGCAAGCCAGTACTCTAAGTTATTAACTTCTTAACTTCCTTCTAAGCTACACGATTCTTAAAGGATATGTTAGCTAGGAATATATAGGATACCCTTTAGTTGTGCTAAATTAATGTCTACCTAGGACCCCCTAATTAAATTGTCTATAATATAGGAAAGAACTTCTTATCTATAGAGTTCTAATAACAGATAAAGGCAATAGCAATTAAGGTTAAGGAAGTCCCCGTTAAGGCGCATAATAGTATTGGAAAAGTAGAGTGATATTACACGTTATTACGCCGCGTATATAAGATTATCTCTTTAGAACTAAAGGATGCTAGTAAAGAACTTACCTTGTAAATAGCTGTTAAAGCTATTAATAATTCCGCTGGCCTGGATGGACTTGTACCTATATTACTAGTCTTTGGCGCCTACCCTTAAATAACTAATAATTCTCTACCATCTCCCTCCGTTGTGCAATGAGCCGAGGCTATTCGCAAGGCAATAAAGGAGGTGCAACGTCTCTACGCCACACGCCAGGTTAATGACGCACTAGGAATAAGAAATGGCCTAAATACTTTAACTACGCTCAATCTGCCACTCTAGTCTAAGGTACGCGTATGGCGTAAAAAGGGAGAATAGTTAGGCCCATATTAACTTATTACAATTAATAGCCAGACTTGCACTATTTAGATACCTTATAGACCCACTTAATTCTATTTAACTGTTATTAAGCCTTACTATAAAGATAACAGTTCTAAGCCTTTGTAGGATGCTCTAGAAGATGCCCTAGAGGAGAACCATAATTAACGTGCTCTAGAAGGCAACTACAATCCCAATATAATATTAGTAGATGCGCTATAACCACAACGCAGTAGAGGTCGCCTAAAGGGATTATAAAATCGCTAACATCTTATTAATTTTAAAGAGCAATTTATTGCCGCTATTAAAAATAGAGTTGAGTTATTAATGGCCTTTATAACAGCTAAGGAGAAGGATAACTTTGAACTCGCAAAACAGCTCTAAAAGGAAGGTTATATTATAACTCCAGGAGCTCCTTTCTAAGTATCTAATAAGCAGGAGATCGAGGGTCTTATTATAAGAGGAGTCTTTAAATTTGAGAAGTATAACCCTACTAAGTTTAATAGAGTTCGCATCTTTAAGTTAAGAATAGTTAATAAAATTAAGGGTAAAGCTACTGACGCCCTATTTAAGAAATCAAGGCTTGTTATCTAAGGCTATAACAACGATGGCAAGGAGGTAATTCTTATATAGTCTCTTACGATTTAACAAGCTAGTTAGCGAGTTATTATTGCGCTAGCTCCCTCCTTAATAAAGAATAGAATAGCAGTTTATTTATAAGATATTACTTAAGCCTATACCTAATTAGAGACGCACCTTTAGCGCTTAATATTGGCATACCTTCTAGAGCAAATTTGCCACCAGTATCCTAAAGATACAATCATGGTTATGCTTAAGCCATTATATAGGATTGCAGAGGTAGGAACTTACTAGTAGGCTACCTACAGCAAGCACTATAAAGAGAAGCTTTTAATAACTACTTCTATATTTAATCCCTGCTTTCTTATTACAACTACGGGAACTCTATTTGGAATTGTTGGCATGTAAACTAACAATATAATTATCTTGGGAGACGACTAATTCTTAGCTCTTAAAGAAGACGAGCTAGTAAAGGTAAATCTTATAGCAAAGCTAAAGGAAAAGCTTAGTTTAATAACACTATTACTCTTTAACAGATACATTCTCTCCCTAAATAAGGATTCTATTGCTCTGCGCCAGAAGGGTTAAGGCAAGAAGATTAACGTTATTAACGCTAATTCTCTAAAGCAAGGATACGTGGAGTAACGCGCTTGTGGAGCTTATATTGCTTCTATCTGTTAACCCAAGGCTTTATTTAATCTCTCTATTGCCGCCTAACACCAGGAACCAACTAAGGATAATATTCTTGCCCTAAATAAACGCCTTTTCTAGCAAATGAACCATCTTAACTAGGGCCTATACTATATGCCTATTAATCTTCCCACTGCTAAGCTCTTTGTATTTGTTAATGGATTGTTTGCAAATAACAAAGATTTTAGCTCCTAGCTAGGATATAAGATTATTATTACGAATAAGTTTACTAGAGAGAATAACTTTATAATCCATAGCAACCTTATTTATTAGAGCTTAACTAAGAGCAAGCGCGTTACCCAAAGTGTTTTGGTGTCAGAGATATACGGAATGGTTGGCGGAGTTAATATAGTAATTGCAATTGGAACTACCCTAAAGATAATTATAGATTAACTTGAACTTCCTATTATCCCTACAATTATATGCACCGATTTATACTCCCTCTATAAGTGCTTAGTTAAGCTTGGTACTATAAAGGAGAAGCGCCTTATAATTAATATTATAGCACTTTGTTAATCCTACAAACGGCAAGAACTCTTTAAGATTTAATAGATTAACGGTTAAAATAACCTAGTAGACGTAATAATAAAGGCAAACCTAAACAAGGCTCTAGAAACGTTTATTAACACAAACACTCTATATATACAAGTTAAAGGTTAGGTTAAAAGGGAGTAGGAGTATAATATTCTATAGACCCTAACTCAAACTAGCCAATCAGGATTTTCCATCCCTGGGATAGAAAATTGCTATTGGCTCGCTTACTACTAGCGCCTTAGCGGCCTACCCGTTTTTGCGTTATCCGCCAAATTCTACCAACTGCCGCATTGTCGCATATTATCGTATATTGTTTGGTATTGTTGTACACTGTCTGGTATTGTCGCATCCTGTCTGTTTATATATATATAGATGGCAACCACAAAAAGAAGAGTTGCCAGTGTCGGGAATAAGGCAAGTTGCTATTATGTATTGATGTGGCCCTAGCGTGGTAAGGAACCTTAAGTTCCTTACCCCTTTCCTTATTCCTAACAAGAAGAAGAATAACTATTATACTATCTACGAACCGTAGCTATGTGATATCACCTTGTGTAACTAACAAAGGCTAACGCGCCTACCTTAGTAAAAGAGTTCTATAAGGACTATCCTTTATAGCCTACTCTGGCTAGATAGACATAATATAAAGGTAAATAACTGCCACCTAATATAAAGATATAAAATACAATAGCAGGAAACTCAAAATTAAAAAGAACTTAAAATATATTACAACGCTTATAACGCGATATAACAATTTCTTATAATAAAGAAAGTAAATCCCATTTAATTATTGTTATTATTATTAAAGTTCTATTATAAAGGTATTATAAAGAGCTATAGTGGAAGAAGAGCGGAGGAATAAAAGATAAAGTAAGGTTCTATTCTAGTAAAGAGCTAGCAAGGAACTATATTATAGAGTACCTTTCTACTAAAGAACTTTCCTAGTGGTTTTAGTTGGAACTCTATAAGAGTTTATTAAGAGGTAAAGTCTTAGAGAACTAAGACCCTTAAAGGGGAGGTAATTATAACAGGCGCTCCTAAAAGGTATATATTAGATAAGATAGATAAAGGTTTTACTAATATTCTACTAATGTTCTAAAGGAGACATAGTTAGATATATAAGGGGTAAAGGGTTTTACTAGTATCTTAAAAGGATTATAAAGGGAGCTAGTTCTCCTCTAGAGAAGAACTAGCAATTAGTCTCTAAATAGAAGAGGTTTGAAAGTATTTATTCTTTAATATTATATTATTTATTGCTTAACGTCCAATTTGGATCCTTATTGGGCCCACGCGGACTACTCCTTATTTATATATAGGGAGAAAACTCTATTTAAGAAAACCCTATAATCCATCTCCCCGCCTTTTGGGACTTGCCTACTTAGCGCCTATAAGTCACCAGTGGTACTCTTCTACCTTACTTTTTAACCTCCTTAGGAACTACTGCTGCCGTAACAAGCCTACAGACGCGCTAGTATTGTAAACTTTACTCTACTACTATAGAGTTATTAGGGGGCGCCTATAACTCGCCCCTTTACCTTCTATTACCATTTCCTTTATAACCTAGAACTGGTTTAGTACGTTTTAGCTAATAAGCCACTGGGTAACCGCTTTAAGGCCTTTTTATATTAAGAGCAGTGTAGTATAGTTCTTTATGCCAGCTACTAAGAGTATTACTTCTTAGTTAGTGCGTAGGGGGCATAACAGTATTATATATTTTAGTGTCTGTCTTGGCCAGCTATATTTATATCTTAGGCTACCTACTAGGACACCTACCTAGTAGAGCTAATTTTTTAGTCCTATTATTCCTGTTCTTAAAAGTGTTGCCATTATATTTTCTGCCTTTATTAGGCCTTTTTGGAGCCCTTAAGTGTTTACCCCCTATAGCGTTAACCATGCTACGGCTTAGGTTCCTTTTACCTAAGTTAGCCTCTGTACCTTTAACTCCTATACACCTCTCCAGCATTAGTCCAACCAGTATTATATTACAGTAGATAGTTTCCTAGCATTCCTTTATACTCTACTTTAGCTCCTTTCTCTCTCTTACTATTATCTTTACTGGCCTCTTACACGTCTCCCTTTCTCCTCTATATAGGCCTAGGCCCTAAAGTAGTACTATTCTTCTTCTACTTTCTTTGCCTGTTTCTCTAATATATCTTCCCTACTTTAGGGTTATTGGTTTATTCTCCTATAGGGCACCCTTAGGTCCCTCTATGGTTTATTTAGGCATGTCTTAATATACTTTATAATATTAGAGTTGCGTTTATTTTACGCCCTTTACATTACAGCGGCTTTAATATATAGTTATAGGGGGGGGATATTAGCTTCCTTCTCTAGTAGTACTGTGGCCGTTTGCTTATACCCGCCTATTATACTCCAAAGGCAGGCTGTTTAAACCTTTTAGAGTGGTTTAAGGAGCGATTTAGGGGGGCCTTTCTTAGTTTCTTTAATGGCCTAAACACTGGATCTATATATTATAGTTAGCCGGACAACTGCTGTATATAATAGGCGTGACCTCTAGAAGCATGGGCCCTATATATAATTAACAATCCTAGATAATATAATGTACTGTGCTTAGCCCTTATAGGCCGCTTGCGCCGCATATACGTTCTACCGGAGCTTACTATCTACCTATACTCCTAATACCCTTAGGCCCTAAACTGGTTAACCCTTAAAGCCTTAAATATGGATTATATACTAAAAATCTGCAGATTGGTTGCGTTTTCTTATAAAGTAGATTAGCTGGTATTTCTCTGATAAGAATTGGACTCTATATTATCTTGCCCATTTTATATAGGTATTATAGGCTTTCTCTAGTGTTCTGCAATTCTCTGCGGCTATTGGCCTATATATAATTAGGTTTGTGTTATTAATAAAGCCTATCCCCTAGGTTGCCCCTTCCTTAAAGGAGTTAAGTAGGTTACTTATAAAGAAGAGGAAGAGTATAGGCGAAAGGGGTAATCCTTATAGTATTCCTATTATAACTATAATAGGGGGGCTCTGGTATCTGCTAAAGACCAGTAATATTTCTTTCTGGCCTATAAACCCTTGGACAAATTATATAATCTATTTTAGGAAGCCCTTTGCCCTAAGGATATATAGGAGATGCTTATAGGGCATGTTATTATAGGCGCTACTAATATCTAGGCTAAGTATTAATACTATAAAGTCCCTTCGCATCACCTATTGTCACGGAACGCCGCTGCAGGAGCCTCCATGGGAGACTCCCTAGCGGAACCCCGTACCCTCGCGTACGCTTCGCGTACAGCTTACGTCAGCTACGCGTAGTATATCACCTTCCTACGCCCTCGATCCTTACGATCGATCGCGTAACGTCTTGTAGACTCCTCGAATACATACGCTCTGTAGCCATTGCCTACGTCCCGTGACATTACGTTGCGCCCTTTTTTTTTACTACCGATACCTAGCCTATGACCAATTCTACGTCTCTACGATACTGCAGGCGCTGCTAGAAGCAGCGTGTCTATAAGCAACCTCCGTACTATAATAGTAAGACGATATTCCTTACTAGCCACTATATTAAGCCTAAAGAGCAACCTAATACCTTAACCTAACCTATGACGCCAATTAATCCTAGGAGAATTTAATTTATTAACCCTAGCCTTAACCCCTAAGGGCAAGCCTAGCGGCTTAGAAGAGTTATAACTATGAGTACCCCTAAGCACCTAGTACTACCTTAAAGACGATAAAAGTCAACCAGCCTAGCAGGATAGGTACACCCCTATTAGTATAGGTGGCCACAGCAACGACCTTGATAAGATAGACACCGGCGACGTCTTATCCTTTATTAATTACACAGCCACGGAAAAGCAACCAGAAGGGTAGCTACCTATTAAGATCGAAATACGAGACGCCAAGATATTTGTATAAATGGTAGCACGAGAACCTGACAAATACTACCGCCTTCTATAGAACTACCACCTAAAGCTTATACAAGCTGAACTGCGTACTGCCTAAGATTATAATATTATCCAAGACTTATAAGCTAGTAAGGCACTTGCTAATAACACACGCTAAGAGACTAAAGATGACCTCCGTATATCTAAGCGCGACGTTTAATGATTAAAGAAAGCTAAGATTGTACTTATTGCCCAGGTTACTAAAAAGGAGGGCATAATTAAATACCTATAGTCTTAGCTTAATAAGTATATCCGTAATAATGCTAAGTACCTCCCTACTACGTATTATACCACCTAAGTCCCTACGCCTCTGGCAACCTTACCCACCTAATGCTTGGCTGAAAGTTAGCGTTAAGCAGCTTTACCTAACAGGGACAACCCCTATAATAGTGACTAAACTTAAGCCATAATTGTGGGGTCTAATATATAATACCCTAATCCCCTAGTCTTCTAGGGAGACCGCAAGGAATACAGCCACTAAAAGATGCAAATCCGTAAGAAACTAACCTAGAGCGCCTGCCTTTTTCCTAGGGAGGATACCAAGATTGGTTATATTATTGGGCGTATAAAGGGTACCCTATTTAACAGACTCTTCGCCTAATAGGAGACCAATAGCCCCTAAAAGTAGCAGTCCTATTATAAGGTCCTTAATAATCTTAACCTAATATATCGCGACCACGACCTAGTGGCTACCAGTCAAGCTAAACTACGCGCCCTAAAGATAAGTCCTACTAAGTTATTTAACGAGTTCTATGTTAAGTTCTAGAAATATACTAGAGTCCTCTCCTAAGACAACGCTGAAGACCAAGAAGACCTCCTTAAAAAGGTCACCTATTGTCTTAGTTACGCTGCCGCTAGTTATAATTATAATAACGTTTATAGCATAGTGGCAGCCCTATAGAAGATTAAATAACGGCTAAATTAGATCTCTACTACTAACCCTTGCCTAAAGGCTCCTACACAAAAGCCCTCTGGACCAACTATACCTATATACACTAGGTCACCGACGCCTACTACTAATACTATTACCAGAGCTAATATTAACCTCTCTATTCTAACCTTCCCACGTAAACTTCTAGACGGAGAGCGTAAGCTACTTCAGAAGCTAGGGCGCTGCTATAGATGCTGTTAAAAAGGCTGTTATTACGAAAACCCGAACTACCTAATAGCCAGGTTTAGTAATCGCTGCCTAATACCTAACTTTATACCTTAAACACTGAATACCTCGCTACGCACCGTTACCGTACAAGATAAAGAAGCAGCAGCAGTGGAAGTAGTAGGAAATACTTAGTCCTAGCCCTAAGTCGCGAGCTAGGACACCCTAATAATAGAGGGATCTATATATCGGCCTGCTTAATAGATAACTTAGTAAGAATAGACGGATAGAAATAGATAGTTTTACCTATAATAGGAACAACTGCTAAAAAACAATATAAAGACCGTTTTATAATTAACTGCGGAGCTACTGATAAATTTATAAATACCTAATTTGTGTGTAAATATAACCTATTAACCTTACCCCTTACCAAAGCCCGCGCCCTATAACTCGCTGACGGTAGTTATACTGCATAAAAGATTACTTATATAGCACAACTCTACCTAGATATAAACGGACACCAAAAAGAGCTCTGGGCCTACATTACACCACTTGCTAATTACCCTATTATCCTTGGAATGAACTAGCTCGAGCAGTATAACCCCATTATTAACTAGAAGAAAAGAGAAGTGACCTTTAACTCTAACTACTACAGAGAGACCTGCCTAGGGTATAGCCTAGCCGCCTCTACCTACTCCCTAGGATATTAACCCAAAGAACCTCTGATTATACCACCCACGACCAACTATTACTATATTAGTACCGCAGCCTTCTATTACATAGCACGAAGGAAGAGCTGGGTTGTTACAGCAGCCTCCCGCTTATAGCTACACGAACTTGATAAAGAATAGGATTACATCCTCTATAGCAATAGGATAGATCTGGTGGACCTCCTAGAGAATAATACGCCTATAGAACTTAATAAACTCTTAACCTTGGACTTTGAGAAGTTTATAAAGCTTAAAAAGGGACTTACTAATAAGGAACTTCGCAAGCTCCTCCCTAAAAGGTACCACAACTTTATTGACATGTGCTTATAAAAGGGCGTAGATACACTTCCCCTATATTAACCTGATGACCATGCCATTAACATTAAACAAGGAAAAATACCACCTTATAAGAGATCTTACCTAATATCAAAAGATAAACTTCTAGTTGTAAAAAAGTATATTAACGAGTACCTTAATAAAGGGTTTATTTATCCTAGTATATCACCAGCAGCCGCCCCTATTCTTCTTATTAAGAAGCCTGGAGGAGGTATCCAATTTTACATTAACTATAGAGGACTTAACGCTATTATAATTAAGAACCAATACCTAGTACCGCTTATATATAAGACCCTTAAGTGGCTTAGTTAAGCCAAAATCTATACTAAGCTTGATATTATCGCCGCCTTTAACCATCTCTAAATATAGGAAGGCAACAAATAGAAAACCGCATTTATATCACACTTTAGCCAATTTAAATATACCATTATGCCCTTTAGCGTGTATAACGGCCCAGGCACCTTCTAAAGCTATATTAATAACGCCTTACGGGACTACCTTAACGTCTTCTGCTTAGCGTACCTGGACAATATACTTATTTACAGCGACGACCCTTCTAAGTATACTAAGCACGTTTAAAAGGTCCTATAGCGCCTTAGGGAAGTAGGACTCTATATTAATTTAAAGAAGTGCAAATTCTTAGTTACAGAAGTAAAATACCTTAAACTAATTATTACTACTAAGGGTGTCCGTATAGACCCCAAGAAGGTATGTATAATTACTAAATAGTAAGCCCCTAACTGTATTAAGGACGTATAAGCCTTCCTCAGTTTCACCAACTTCTATCAGAAATTTATATACAACTTCTTAGGCGTAGTAGCACCACTTATAGCAATAATACAAACAAAGGGCCTTTTTACAAAAGGAAGAAAAACGCACCTACGCTTTACCTAAACGCCTAACTATAAGAAGGCGTTCTAAGACCTTAAAAATGCCTTTACTAAAGCACCTATCCTAGCTTACTTTATATTAGGACGACAACTCTATCTCAAAACCGACTCCTTAGACTACGTTAACGCAGGCGTCTTTTCCTAAATAGGTAACAACAGTCTCCTCTACCTAGTCACATTCTACTTATTTAAGCTTACACTATAAGAGTGTAACTATAAGATCTATAATAAAGAACTCCTTGTGATTATATAAGTGTTTAAAGAATTCTAACTAGAACTCTCCTTAGTAGAACCTAACTAGCTAACTAAAGTCCTTATAGATTATCGCAACCTTAAATACTTTATAACCATAAAGTAGCTAAACCAACGCTAAGCATATTAGAACGAGTTTCTCTCTAGTTTTAAATTTAAAATCGCATATAGGCTAGGAGTATAAGGCACAAAACCTAATAGCCTAACACGCCACTTATAAGATCTTCCTTAGTTAGAGGACGACCCCTATAATTAGTTCTAATAGCAGATAATCCTAAAAGCAAGGAACCTAGCCCCCGGCATACTACCTATAATAGAACTATCCACACTTTAGCTTTACGCTACAGACTTAAAGCCGCCCCCTAAAATTAATAAGCTTATTACTGCTGTATATGACATCTCTATTAACCCGTTATTACACCAACTTATTACCGCGAAAACTGCTAGCGCCCGTAAGCCACCCACTAGCCTCCGAAACTTAGGCCAAATCAATATAGTAGCCTTAGAAGTAAAGGAGAACAGACTCTACTATAGAGGCCGTCTATTTGTCCCCAATTTAGAAGACCTATAACAGTAACTAATCTAGATAGCCCACAACCTCCGGTTAAGCGGTTACCTAGGTAGAGGAGGAACTTATAAACTCCTTAGCCGATACTACTTCTAGCCTAAGATAATAGACTTAGTTAAACGCTTTATAAGCACCTACCACAGCTGTAAGCGCGCTAAGGCCTTTTGTACTAAGTATTAAGGACTATTACACCCGCTACTAATCCCTATACAGCGGTGGGTAGATATAGCTATAGACTTTGTTACTAACCTACCACCCTATAAACGGCACGGTCATACCTATAAGAATATCCTAATAATAATATGCCAACTTATAAAGAAATGTTACTACGTCCTAACCGAAGGCATAGCCATTAATAACGTCGCAGACGCTTTTCTTTGCGAAGTCTACCAACTATATAGGATACCTGACTCCATTACGTCCGACTAGGGCACGCAATTTAACTCCAACCTATAGAGACGGATCTGTCAACGTCTTAGTATCTCCGTTAAGATATCTATATCCTTCCACTATAAGACTGCGGGACAGCCAGAAAACGCCAACGCCAGTATAAAGGCGTACTTATAATAGGTTATTGCCTACAGCTAGGACAACTGGGTAGATCACCTTCTACTAGGTAAGTTTGCAGCTAATAACCACGTCTTAGCCACTATAGGACTTACTCCGTTCTTTGCAAATAAGGGTTATTACCCCTAATCTAGCATAGAGCCACTAGAACCTATTAATAAGAAACTGCTATACAGAAAACGCCTTAAGATGCTACTTACTGACCAGCATGCAGACCGCATAAAAAATCTACTTAACTACTGCAGGGGAGAAATGGCCTGGGCTTAAGCAAAGCAGGCCTACTTCGCCGACTGTTATAGAACGCCACCACCGGAGATGCGTATTGGCGACTAGGTATGGCTAGATACACGCAATATCTCTATATAGAGGCCTATAAAGTCACTTAATTATAAGAACCTCAGCCCCTATTAGATCAAACAAGTTATTAATAGGGGAGCTATATATAAGCTAGAGCTCCCGCCGGCCCTAGCCACCTATGGGATATGGCCTATATTTTACCTATAGCTACTATACCTTTACCAGCCTAACCCCTTACCAGGATAGATATAGCCTAAACCCCCATTAGTACTAATCCAAGATAAGAACGAAGACAAGAACCACAAGGAGTGGACCGTTAAACAAATTATTAACTCTAAATACTTTGGCAAAGGTAAAGGACGGCGGCTCTACTACAGAGCTATCTATACAGGATTTGACATAGATTAGCCAGAATGGCAACTATAGGAAGACTTTAAAAATGCAAAGGACCTAATCAGCGACTTTTACTACGCAAATCCACAGAAACTAGGCTTAAGTAGAGATTTCGTGCCTAATCCTCTATAGGAGCCCTTATAGAGTTCAATCATTGTACACTACTACGTAAGGGCAAATTGCTATTAGATTGCCGCAGATTGCCATTATATAACCAAAAAATTGTTAAGATATCTAGGAACTTCAACTACCGGTCAAAGTTATCTAATTAATTAAATTCTTAGGTACCAAGCCTTATTACGCAATGACGCTGCGGACTATAAAGATGTTAGTTCAGCTTACCGCCTTCTACTAAGCCAATAGCGATTTTCTATCTTGGGAATAGAAAATCCTAATTAGTCTATTTAACAATTAGAGCTGGTAGAACTCCACACCACCAATCCCTTTAGCATTATTTCTTTTCCTTCTCTATGCCTTAAGCGTTCCTTCTACATGTATATAGTAACTATAGCGTCGCCGGAGCTCCGCCTCTGTAAGAGGGGGGGTAGTGTTACGGAACGCCGCTATAGGAGCCTCTATAGGAGACTCCCTAGCGGAACCCTATGCCCTTGTGTACGCTTTGCGTATAGCTTATATTAGCTACGCATAGTATATCACCTTCCTACGCCCTCGATCCTTATAATCGATCGCGTAACGTCTTATAGACTCCTTAAATACATACGCTTTATAGCTATTGCCTACGTCCCGTAACATCCATGCAGATTTAATGGTGGTAGTAAGTAGCGTAAGTGCTAATAGTATTAAGCGGTTCTTTCTTGCCCCTATTTGGCTTTATAGTAGTAGGGCGTATTCCTTAGCCATATCTACTATACGGTCCGCTATTACCCTTTCTAAGATCTTACTAAGGGTGTTTTCTAAGGCAATAGGGCGGTAGCTTCCTGGGACTAAGTAATCTGCTTTACCTTCTTTTTATAGGATAACCGTTGTTATGGATCTTCTAAGTTATAGGTAATAGCCTATGGCAAAGTATACTCTGGCTATATCTGTAAGCTAGGGTGCTATAAGTAGTCCATAGGTCTTTAAGGTCTTATTTAGAATCCTATCTAGTCCTAGTACTATATTATTTAAAAGGCGGCTAATAGTTCTAGCCATTTCCTCTATTGTCATGTCGCTGTTAACCCGTAGGCGAGTTACCGGTGTTTTATCTATAATATTACTAAGGTCTGCTAGAGCTGGTTAGGGAAAGAACCTTTCTATAAGGATCTTTGCCTTCTTATTATTGTCGTTAGTAGCCTGTAATTCCCCTACTCTTTATAGGGGTGGTAGGTATGGGTCTTCTACTAGGCGCCCTACCTTTTTTTTTTTACCTATTTCGCTATAGCCTAAAGGCCTTTGTTATGGGGGAGGCTTGGGTTAGAAGTATACTTATTTATAAACCGTCTCCAGTTATTCCTTGCTTCTTTTTTTAGGGTATTCTTTAACTGGTTTCTTATATCTTTGTATTGTCTCTCGTCTTTAGGGTTGTGGCTGCTTGTGTATTTCCTTCTTGCTCGTCGTTGGCTGGCGACGAGAACCGCGCACTATATGGACCATGCGTGTCGCGCGTAGGGGCCCGGTTGTGAGACTGGGCAGTGCTCTTCCAGCCCATTTTTAATTGCTGCCTGGATCCTTTCTAGTCTACAGTCGATTTCCTTAGGGTTGTCCTTTAATATATAAAGCTTATTTTACCTTTAACTTAACCTTTATTTACCTATAACTCCTATTCTATACTATTAATTAGATAATTATACGTTCCGGTCAGACTGACCTCTTATATAATAGTAGCTTAAACTATATATATAATAAACCTAGTACCTATTATAAAATCTAAAAAGCTCCCTAATTCTTTAATATTTAATAGAAACTAAAATAACCTATATCCCTTTATAATTAAGCTCTATCTTAAACTTTTAATAAAATATAATTAATACCCTACTAAAGCTAGTAAGGTTAGCTATAGAATATCTTATTTAAGTAAGGATACTATATAAACCATAGATCTACTCTTCTGCAATAGCACTTTTATTAATTTAAATTTTTTTATCTTTTTACTAAAATAAATATATAATAACGCTAGCCGCGAATATATAGCTATTACTAAACTTAAAAACCTATAATAATAGAACCAAGACTTTACTAGCTTCTTTTTAAAAAAATTAGGTCTTATTAGCAAGCTAGATTAGAATAAAGCCGCTAGAGTTACTGCTATTTAATAAGCTATTTTAGATAAAATTAGAGCCTAGTTAGTAGGTAGGGAACTACTAAAAGACCTATCCAAATTTACTATAATATATTAACAAATTAATAAGGACCTTTAATATAATAAATAATAAAGTTTTCTCCCTATAACGTATTTCACAAGCGAATTGTCTACATAAGCGAGTTGTCCAGACTAATTCCTCACCAAAATCTATAAAATTTGCAACGAAATATGTTAGGAATACAGGCAAGTTGCCGTCACGTGTCGCCGCGGCACTAGCGTGGCAAGGAGCCTTAAGCTCCTCACCCTTCCTCAAGCAGGAGAAAAGAATAGAACAACTAATATTATACTAGCTACAACCTGTAGCTATATAATATTACCTTATAAAACCAATACTGATTAGTGGTTAACTTTACTATTATACTATAGAGCAGCTAAGTATTCCTAAGAAGAGATAAGCCACTGTACTAGTACTACTTGTGCTAAAGGAAGCTGTCTTTTAAGGTTAGAACTGGTCCTAAACCTTAAATAGAACTTTTCTACAAATATAAGGATCTAAAGGCTAGAACTAGTCCTAAGCCTTTTCTAGATTATAGATTCTTGCGTCTATTATGCAGAACAACACGCTTTATAAGTCTTTGCGATTTAAGGCTAGAACTGGTTCTGAGCCCTATAATCGCAGATTCTCGTCTAAACGCGTATTAAACGACAATTAATAATCCCTACACTAATAACACCTCCTCTCCTATAACCCTATAACACTTCCCTTCCTCCGAAAACATGGCTAACGACTAGAGAGACTTCTTACCACTAGGGGTAGCTATGTACATAAAACTTATTGATAAAGATTGGGACAAATTTCCCGTTTTTAATATAACAACCTATACGGTAAAATAAGTTAATGGCTTTCTCCTACACTATATTCTTTTCTACCGAAGTAGACACTACGCTGATGTATAACTATGGGAATATTTTAGGGAGGATTTTATGGGATGGACTGCTGACACCTAGGTACTTGGAAATGTTAATATTATCTAGGATTTTTAAGACTTCCTCTATAGGAATGGGGTATATGTTGCTAAGAACAGTAACCCAATTACTAGTAATATTTAGGCCGTTATTATTAGAACAGAGGAGCCAGTATAGACGGAAGCTAAGATTATATATTAACTATAGAAACCTAAAACTAACCAATATTCTTTAGAAGGTAACTTTAATTTATATCTAAACCCCTAGAACGCTACTCTTTTACCTAGAGGTACTTTTCTACCTAGAGGTACTTTTCTACCTAGAGGTACTTTTCTACCTAGAGGTACTCTTCCTCTACCTCCTCTACCGCCTCTACTTTAGCCAACTAGTGAGCCTTTATTACGAGAAGTCACGAATCTGATGAAGGTATATTCGGATAAAGAAAAGAAGTTTAGAGGAGAACTATATAATATACTTAGAACAAAACTATAGGTCTTTTACAACTGTTATAATAAGGTTAGAATTTAAGGCTACTAGTACCACTACGCTTTCTCTATTATATTAAAGGGACGGGCGGCGACATTCTATTACAACTATATTATGGGTAAAAACTATAGCTTTAATGTAATGCTTTAGCTTACTAGAGCTTACTTTGAGACCGATAAGAATTGCTAACTTTATATATCTGAATGGCGGGAGACTATATTCTAGAGAGTTATTGCTTCTAACCTAATAAAGGCTTATATAGAGTGCCTTTAACTACTCTGTAATAAACTCTAGAAAATCTAATATGGTCTTACTAAAACTTACCAAAATAAGAACAGCCTAAGGGACTAGGTTATTTTAGCATGCCATAGCGTTCCTAAGTATAACTTGGCGCTATACAAACCTACAGATATATTTAAAGGAGTATGTACTAAGCTACGCTCTGCTGTAGGTACTGTAATACGAACATAAGAATCTTAACAGTTCTATACCAAAAACCCTATATAACCAAGTATTCCCGACTAATATGATCATAACTGGACTGACTATCCCTTGCACCGTCAAATTTGTGTTCAAGGTGGTGGCCCGTGCTTAGCCAATCATATTGCTGGGATTATAGGCGGTTAGTATTCTACCAGGAACACCAAACTTCGTCGCGTGTGACCTTTGTAAATAAATCAAAACTTTATACTTTAAATACTAACACTTATGGTACGAAACAGATTATTAAACGATAAGGACTTTGTTCTACTAACTTAGTATCCTAAATTACCTAAGGGAAAGAAGAAATTATGACCTCCTAACCCTAAACCTATCCCTCCATTTGACCCTCTTCTAATTCGTGATTACACCTAATATGGATGCCCAAATATACCAGAATAAATAGATAGGGGCGATCCTTACGCTATATTTAGGTTATTCTTTACCGATAAGCTTTTAGATCGGCTAGTAGAGTATATAAACTATAATATAGAGCTTAATCTAATATTAGAAGAGCATTAACCTAAGGAGTCCCCTAGGGTGTAGAAGCTAATATTAAGGAAGGAGCTTCTTGCGTACTTAGTAGTATGGATTTATATAAGGCTCCACGGTAAATCGGCTATAGAGGACTACTGGTATAAGGACTTAAGCAGTGGAATAATTTATATTATTTGGGATTATATTAGTTACAGTCACTGGCATTAAATTAATTGCTACCTCTACTGTATAATACCAAAGGAGGATAATAATAAGCCCTTCTATAATACTTTCCAATAGATAGAGGACCTCTCTAAGTACCTTTAGCTTCGTTGTTAATAATTCTACCAGCTAGGAACTTACCTTGCTATTAATAAGTTAATTAAACGTTTTACTAGTCGCGTAACTAAGATTATAAATATACCTACTAAACCAACGCCTAAGGGATTTAAAATATGGATATTAGCTAATTAGGGCTACGTTCTTAACTAGCTCTTTTATTTAAAGGATTTAGGAAAGGGCCCCTATAATTTAGATATATCCTTTGTTAAAACAGATAAGTTTTTAAAGACTAAGGCTGTCATTCTTAACTTACTACTATAGGAAGATGTTAATACTAAAACGCGTCTCTACCCACCTTATAAATATATCGTTTGGCTTAATAACCTATTTACCAGCGTTCACTTGCTCTAATATCTTTAAGTGGAAGGAATTAGCGCAGTAGGAACCATTTGGACAGTAAGGATAAAAAGGGAGGAGCAGGAAGGTAAAGACTATAATAAAGGCAATGCTAATTGCCAGCTAAAAGAGTAAATTAGCCCTACCCTTGTTAACCTTAAATTATACTATAACAACTAAATTAAATGGGGCAAGCTATATACAGAGGTCTTAAAGGATGGCTAGGTAATAGAGCTTGCCTAAAAGGACGCTTAGGTAGTGTTATTTATAAATACTATTAGTGACGGTAAGTTAATTAAATACTTGCGCTTAACACTATGGCACTTATATTATACATCACCAGTTTCTAATTTAACGATAAGGCTTTAATAATAGCCGGCTAGAACCTCTAGCGGCGCCTTATAAACTAGGAAGATGTTTGGTGACAATACTAGGGCCTAGCTGGAAATTTTAACGCTTATAGATCTCTATAATTACTATATAAAAGGTGTTGATACAGCTAATTAACTAAGGTTATATTACGTTACTTATAGGCGCTTTTGGAAGACTTAGTAACCTCTATTTAACTTCCTCCTTACTACAATTACCACCAATTGCTTTAAACTCTTATCGTTTGCTTACCCTGGTTGGCCATATAAAGCTAGCTATAAGGCGTTCCTTAAGAAGCTCGTTTATTGTCTTTTTAAGTCATCTATTCGACTAATAACGCGGTCCTTACCTCCCTTAATTATATAGAAACCGGCGGTAGAACACGGATATAAGCCAGTTAAGATAAGCAGTAAGCTGCTTACTTATTAGGAGTGTAAGCAGGTAGGTAGGACAACCCTAATTAAGCGTAAAAGCCGCCGGAAGCCTTTAGCGGAGTTATTAAATAATTCTATATTAAGGTTATCAAATAGTAATAAGAGGGTAAGGAGGAAGCAGGTACCAAGAACTTATTTTAGCTGCCAGCTTTGTTAAATACCTCTCTGCAGGGTGGGTAACTGTTGGGGGCTTTATATAGATTAACTAAACACCAAAGAATAAGCTTGTATGCGATAATATCTATATATTTACAGCCTCGTTGATAGTGACGACGATTTTAGGTGTTGTGCGCACGGGCCACCATCTTGAACACACTGACGGTGCAAGGGATATATATAGTGGCCGTGGTAGGGAATACGGCAAAGGGTACGATTAACGTCAACTATAAGGCAATTATGGAGGTCCTTATGGAGGTTTATTTTAAAGTAATTACTAGAAGAAGTGCTATGTTTATAAGAAGCCAAATTGCTAGTTAACTAGACACTCCCTTAATAAGTAAAAGGAGGTATATAATAAGTTCCGTTAGAGTGCAAGAAATATTGGAAATTATAAGGTTACTATAGCCTACTTCTAAAGCTTCCTAGTTTAATATAAAGGCGTAGAAGACCTTAAGGGTGAGGTTAATGAGACCAAACAGCTCCTTATGGATATAGAAATTGAGGACTACTCTCCTAACCAATACTTTACTGAGTATGGTAAGGTAGATGGTATATAAACCGTTGCTGTTCTTAATGACTAATCTACGCTCTATTCTATCACGAAGTTAGATATCTTTAATAAGCTAAAGGAGAGCTCTATGTTCTCCTTTAATGATAGATACTTAGCAAATGTCTTCTATAGTATTATGCCAGATACTGGAGTCGTAGGAGTATCTATAGTAGGAGAACCTTAAGTTTAAGCCCTTTAATAGCTTAATAGCTCTGTTTAGATTAACCATTTAACGGCAGGCCAACACACGATTTGTTTTAGTAAGGGTACTATAACCTCTTTTAGTATAATTAGGGTCTAAACCCCTTTAGGGTATATTACCTTTTATATTATTCCTACAAACACTCCATTTCTATTTTGCATTAAAGATATGGATAAATTAGGCGTTAGGCTTAATAACCTTAAGAATATACTTGTTTAGGGAGATAATTAGGTACCTATTATGCGTAAGTAGGGTTACCCCTAGTTGCTCCTTTATTAACTAGAAAAGAGTGTTGCTTAGAGCCACTTAACTAAGTTAGAATTATGCCAACTGCACTATTATTTTAGCCACCCATCCATTTACTAATTGCTTAAGGTTCTTTAGCGAGCAGGCTATAAAGTTAAGGTTAAGGCAATTAAGCACCTTATAAAGTACTGCTATTACTGCTAAATAAACTAGAAGTCCCCTGGCCGATTTAAGTTTACCCTTAAAGATAACTACGATTTTAACTTCTGTATTATTGTTGATGTTATATATCTTAGCGGCAAGCTAGTACTTTAAGTTATTAACTTCTTAACCTCCTTCTAAGCCGCACGTTTTTTAAAGGATATGTTAGCTAGGAACGTATAGGATACCCTTTAATTATACTAGATTAATATCTACCTAGGACCCCCTAATTAAATTATCTATAATATAGGAAAGAACTTCTTATCTATAGAGTTTTGATAATAGATAAAGGCAATGGCAATTAAGGTTAAGGTTAAGGAAGTCCCTATTAAGGCATATAATAGTATTGGAAAAGTGGAGTAATATTATGCGCCATTACACCGTGTATATAAGATTATCTCTTTAGAACTAGAGGATGCTAGCGAAGAACTTACCTTATAAATGGCTGTTAAAGCCATTAACAATTCCGCTGGCCCGGATGGACTTGTACCTATATTACTAGTCTTTAGCGCCTACCCTTAAATAACTAACGATTCTCTACTATCTCCTTCCGTTGTGTAACGAGCTAAGGCTATTTGTAAGGCAACGAAGGAGGTGCGATATCTCTACGCTATACGCCAGGTCAATAACGTACTAGGAATAAGAAATGGCCTAAATACCTTAACTATGTTTAATCTGCCACTCCAGTCTAAGGTACGCGTATGGCGTAAAAAGGGAGGGTAGTTAGGCCTATATTAACTTATTGCAATTAATGGTTAAACTTGTACTATTTAAATGCCTTATAGACCCACTTAATTTTGATTAACTATTATTAAGCCTTACTATAAAGATAACAGTTCTAAGCCTTTATAGGATGCCCTGGAGGAGAACTATAATTAACATGCTCTAGAAGGCGACTATAATTCTAATATAATTATAGTAGAGGTTCCGCAACTATAACGCGGCAGAGGTCGCCTAAAGGGATTATAAAATCGCTAACATCTTGTTAATTTTAAACAGCAATTTATTACCGCTATTAAGAATAGAGTTAAGTTATTAATGGCCTTTATAACAGCTAAGGAGAAGGCTGACTTTAAGCTTACAAAATAGCTTTAAAAGGAAGGTTATATTATAACCCCTAAAGCTCCTTTTTAAGTATTTAATAAGCAGAAGATCAATAGTCTTATTATAAGAGGAGTCTTTAAATTTAAAAAGTATAACCTTACTAAGTTTAATGGAGTTCGCATCTTTAAGTTAAGAATGGTTAATAAGATTAAGGGCAAAGCTACTAACACCCTATTTAAGAAATTAAGGCTTGTTATTTAAGGTTATAACGATAATAGTAAGAAGGTAATTCTTATGCAATCTCCTATAATTTAACAAGCTAGTTAGTAAGTTATTATTATGCTAGCTCCCTCCTTAATAAAGAATAGAATGGCGGTTTATTTATAAGATATCACTTAGGCCTATACCCAATTAGAGATATACCTTTAGCGCTTAATATTAGTATACCTTTTAGAGTAAATTCGTTACTAATATCCCAAAGATACAATTATGGTTGTGCTTAAGCCATTATATGGAATCGCAGAGGCAGGAACCCATTAGTGGGCTACCTATAGTAAGCACCATAAAGAGAAGCTTTTAATAACTACTTTTATATTTAACCTATGCTTCCTAATCACAACTATAGGAACTCTATTTAGAATTGTTGGCATATAAACTAATAATATAATTATCTTAGGAGATAACCAATTCTCAGCTCTTAAAGAAGATGAGTTAGTAAAGGCAAATCTTATAGCAAAGCTAAAGGAAAAGCTTAATTTAATAACACTATTACTCTTTAACGGATGCACCCTCTCCCTAAATAAGGATTCTATTGCTTTGCGCTAGAAGGGTTAAGGCAAGAAGATTAATATTATTAACACTAATTCTCTAAAGTAAGGATATATGGAGTAACGCGCTTCTGGAGCCTATATTGCTTCTATCTATTAACCTAAGGCTTCCTTTAATCTCTCTATTGCCGCTTAATACCAGGAACTAACTAAAGATAACATTCTTGCCCTAAATAAGCGTCTTTCCTAGCAAATAAACTATCTTAATTGGGGACTACTCTACGTGCCTATTAATCTTCCCACTGCTAAGCTCTTTATATTTGTTAATAGGTTGTTTGTAAATAATAAAGATTTTAGCTCCCAGCTAGGATATAAGATTATTATCGCGAATAAGTCTACTAGAGAAAACGACTTTATAATCTATAGCAATCTTATTTATTGGAGCTTAACTAAGAGTAAGTATGTTACTTAAAGCGTTCTAGCGTTAGAGATTGTAAGGGCGCGAAGAGGCTTTAAGGAAGATTTAAAGGAACAATATAAATTCTATTTAAATCTAAGGGTATATAGCTCTTGTAAAGAACAAGATGTTGCGTAAAGAAGAGAAAGGAATTACGGGAGAGCCCTATAATTAAATAGTTAGGGGTCTTGGTGGTTGATGCGTGTATATACGCGCGCGGTCTTTGACGGACTTCGGTAATTTAATTGATCTATTAGAACTTAGCAGAAGTCGATTAAGCTAGCAGAATTTAGTAGAATTTGGTTAAAGCGTCGGACTTTATCTGTTAAGTGTTTTACCGAGACATTCCTACTATAACTGGGCTAGTCCCATTATAGTACCCTCCCCTTTAGCCGAAGGTCCAAAAATAATTTAATTTGGTTAAGAATTTATTTTTATTATATTATATATTTTTTGCGTCGGGTGGCGGTGTAGAGTTTTACCAGTTTTAATTATTAAATGGACTAATTAGGATTTTCTATGCCCGGCATAGAAAATTGCTATTAGCTTAGTCTAAGGCGGTAAGCTGAACTAATATCTTTACAGTAGGTCTTAGCAAGGCGAATCTAACTAATTAGACAACTTTAACTACTAATCAAAGTTCCTTAATATCTTGCGTGTTACGTGATCGTGTCATAAACATTATAATGTTTTTCGAGTTCTTTTCGAGTTTGAGCTTCCTGCTGTTGTATTTCGTATATTCATATCAGGTGGCAGTCGTTTGCCTTTATATCGTGTCCATCCAGCCAGAGTAGGCCGCGAAGGATAGTCTTTATAGAATTCTTTTACCAGGGAAGGCGCATTAATTTTAATTTGCTTATAGAGTTCCCAGGTTTATATTTCATATCCTTCCTACTTAATAAAAAGTTTGAATCTTTTAGATCATATTTTCTATCGCATATTATTAATTAAGTTAATAAAGTAAGAACCATTACCGTTATTAACAATTACAGGAGGTGGCGGCGGTACTTTATAGGTCATAGGTTTGTTTTTTAAGGGTTGCAGTAAGCTTATATAAAACATTAGATATATTTTCATCTTAGTTAGTAGTTCGAGCTTATAAGTATATAGGCTTAATTTCTTCTTAATTTAGTATGGGCCCGCAAATTTCTAATTAAGTTTCTTTAAGGGCCGTTAAGTCTTTAGGTTTTATGTATTTAGGTAAACCATATCATCTTCCTTAAAGTCCTATACGGGAGCTCGTCCTTTATTCGCATGCCATTCCTGTACCGTTTAAGCGTACGTTAATTTACTTTATAATAGTTCTATTAACTGCTTTATTTAATCAGCGAAGTTATGCGCGTTAATTAACTAAATCCATTTAATTATGGGTCCTATTATGTTGATTTTGGGTTATAGTTTAAATCTAAGTTAGGGGTCTTATCCGTAGGTCGCGTAGAACGGCGTCACGCCTATTAATACGTTTATTATATTATTCGCAGTAAACTCAGCCAAAGGCAGCCACTTTTCCCAGTTATCTTATAGGTAGGAGCAGTATATTTATAGGTATTATTTTATAATCGCGTTCGCAATTTCAGTTTAACTATCTATCTCTGGATAAAATGCAGTTAAGAGTCATATTCGAATACTTAATTGTTTACATAGAGCTTGCCAGAAGTCTAAAACGAACTGGCTTCCATGGTTGGATATTATCAAGTTAGGAAGTCCGTATAGCTTAAAGACATACTTAATAAAATATTTGGCTACTAATATTATATTAATTGAGTCCATGGGGATTATATATCACATTTTTGTAAGACGGTTAATAACTACCATAACATTTATAAACCCATTACTGTTAGGCAAGTCAACTATAAAGTTAATTAAGATATCGCGCCATCTTTATATTGGAATTGGTAGTGGTTAAAGTACTCCTTGCTTTTTTATATAAGAGGTCTTTCTACGCACGCACATCCTGTATGCTTAAATATATTTTCGTATATAGTCGTGCATTGTAGGCTAGTAGTATACTCGTTAAACAATCTTATAAGTCTTTACACGGCCAGGATGCCCTGCTATAGGGGAGTTGTATACAAATCCGAGTATCTTAAATTATAAAGGTTCGAAATTCGGAACTACTATCTTCTGTTAATAGTACAATCGATCTTTTCGAATTTTGTATTCAGTGAGTATAATATCCTTATGCTATTGTTTTCCTGTTTGAATCGCTTTTATTATATCTATTATCCATATGTCGTTCTTGTATTTGTATTCTATTAGCTTATTAATTTCTATTTTTTATTTATTAACTTCTAATTTATTTCTGTTGAGTTCCGTATCTAGGAATATAGGACGTAGTTTTTTAAAACATTTAGGGGGTAATAAGATCCGTGATTAATTTATAATCCATTTATTTAAAGCATTCGCAGGTAGGTCTTGTAATCGTTATATTAATATGTTAGGCTTCTAATTAAGTTTACCTAGTTAGTACGTAATCTTAAAGTTAAATTATAAGAGGTATTCGGCCCAACGAATTTGGCGCTGCGTTAGCTGCTTTATAGTTATAAAGTACTGCAGGTTTTTGTGGTCCGTTAACACACATATTAGAAATAACGATCCTTTAAGTTCTGGGCGCCATTGTTTAAAGCATCTAATAATTATAAGCAATTCCTTATCGTATATCTCATAGTTTGATTCGGCAGGGGCGAGCTTTTAGGAGAGAAAGGCTACTAGGCGCAGTTCACCGTTCTTATCATATTGCAATAACACTCCCCCTAGGGTATGATCAGACGAGTCTGTTTTAACAACACATTTAAGGTTAGGGTTGAAGTGGGTAAAAATTAAAGTAGTTATAAAACGTTGTTTTAAGTTATTAAAAGCTTATTCGCATCTAGTAGTCCATTTAAATTTTATGTTCTTCCTTGTTAGGTTTACCAATAGTTAGGCAATTTTTAAGAACTGATTAATAAATCGATGATAGAAATTTGCAAATTCTAGAAATCCTTAAATGTCTTATACATTACTAGGGCTTTCCTAGTTTACAACCGCAGCGACCTTCTTAAGGTCCATTTTAATTCTGTCACGGGATATAATTAGGCCTAGGTACGTGACTTTGGACGCATAGAACTTGCATTTCTTGATATCGCATTGTAAACCTGTATCTCGCAGGCGTTTAAGGACCATTTGGACGTGCTTCCGGTGTTTAGAAAGCGAAGACAAGTAGATCAAGATATTGTTAATATACGCGGTAATAAATACATTAAGGAATTTATAAAGCGTATTGTTAACGTATTGCTAAAACGTACCAGGACCATTCTTTATACTAAATGGCATTACTAGGTATTTAAAGAGTCCCCATTATATACGGAAAGCTGTGTACTTCTCGTCTCCTTTATGGACACAGATTCAGTTAAAGGCAGCGACTATATCAAGCTTTGTAAAGTACTGTGCCTTTAATAAGCGGTCAAGCGTTTCTTAAATTAGGGGAATAGGATATCGGTTTTAAATTATAATTGTGTTTAGAGCTTAATAGTCGACATAGAATCTTAAGCCTCCTCCTGGCTTTTTAATAAATAGTATAGGTAAGGCAAATAGAGATCAACTAGGGCGAATAAATTCTTTTTCTAGATGCTCATCAAGGTACTATTGCATTATAAGCAGTTCTTCTCATAATATACCATATAGCGGACCAAACTTTGGTGTTATACTAGGTTTAAGTTCTATCTTAAAATTGTGTACATCCTAATGTGGGGGTAGTTGGTTTGTAAATCTTCTTTTAAACTCGTTAATTAGATTATGGTACTCTTTAGGCACAAGAGGTCAAGGGTTAATATATTGCTTCGGTTCTAGTGCTTTCTTAATATCTTTTATAGTTATAGTAAAGATTTCGTGGTCTCATTTTTGTGCTAACGAAATAAAAGGTGCGGCTTATATTATACGAATTTTAAGAGGTTTTGGTGTAACGTCTTTGCATTTTTTATTACAATTGGCAGTTATAGCCTTATTATTTTGGTTTAGGGTCCATAATAGGGGTAGTTTATATTATATTAAATTTAAATAATCTTATACATGTTTATAGGGCAGGTGGTGTTTTAAGCAATAACTTCGGCAGTAGGTTATGCGGAACTTTAGTATTTCTTTAACCCAGCTAAAGGGTTATATTGTTTTAGCTATCCATATCCAAGTATCATCTTATATTGCTTTAGGGGTGTTATAAATAGGGAAATATATTTAAGGTGTTCGCCCATCTACATTTTTATAAGAGCGTAGTGCGTTAATTCGCCATATATTAAGGGTTTGCCGTTAAAGCCTTATAGGCCTTGGGGCTTATTGAGTTTCTTTAAATTTAGGCGTTAGGTTTTTGCGTAGTTCATATTAATAAAGCCTATGCTGGTAGCTCCGCTATCTATAAGGATTTGTACTTCCTTCTATTTTCTAAGTATTTAAATTTTGCCAAGTATATCAAGGGAGTTATGTTGTGTATTAGCGCTAGAAGAGCCTAGACATTTATGCTCTTCCACTTCTTATTCTAAGGCGCAACTTAGCCTTAGGATAATTCGTTTTCCAAGTTAACCGAAGGTGAGGTGCTTTATAGTGATTAGGTATAATTTATAGAACGAGTATAAGTTAAGGAGCGAGTATGGCTTAAAGAATAAGTGCGATTTGAAGACCAGGAGGAACTACAGCGGACTTTTTTAAAAGGGTAAGTTCGGCAATTCCTTTAGATATGTCCTTTTCTATTATATCCGAAGCATTCTCTATTTGTGGCTTAAGTTCTTCGTTCGTTGGTTCCTAAGGGTGTGTAGGATTGAGTGGCGTCAAGGTCTATAGGGTCGTGCGTAGGTTTCGGAGAAGGGTCGCGTTTTAGGGTATATATTGGTTTCGTGGAGTCTTAAACACGAGGTATAGTTAGCTTTAGGGAATGAGTCTGTTTATTATATTAAAGGTCTTTATCAATTCGTTAATATATTATAGTAAATTTGGGTAGGTCCTTTGGCAGTTCCCTACCTACTAACTATGCTCTAATTTCATCTAAAATAGCTTGTTAAAAAGCAGCAACTTTAGTGGCTTTATTCTAATCTAGTTCGCCAATAAGGCCTAAAAATTCCAAAAAAAAGCTAGTAAATTCTTGGTTCCATTATTATAGGTTTTTAAGTTTAGTAATAGTGGTGTATTTGTGGCTGGCGTTATTATACGTTTGTTCTAATAGAGAGATGAAGGTTTTAAAATTAATAAAGGTGCTATTATAGAAGAATGGGTCTATAGTTTGTGCAGCATCTTTATTTAAATGAGACATTCTATAGCTAATCTTACTAGCTTCGGTAGGGTATTAGTTATAGTTTATTAAAAGTTTAAGACGGAGCTTAGTTATAAAGGGGCACAGGTTATTTTAATTTCTATTAAATATTGGAGGGTTAGGAAGCTTTTCTGATTTTATAATAGGTACTAGGTTTGTTATAGGTATGGGTTAAGCTACCGTTACTAGTTTAGGGTTCGCATTTAACGGGCTAGGTTTATATACAGTTATCTTAATCTTGTTTACAGGTATTGCTGTTAGGGTTTCTAATGTGAATACTTTGGCGTTGTAGAGTTCTTTACATATTACTTTAATTAATTGCTGATGCTAGGCTTCTAGTATAGCTTATTACTAGGCTAAGGCATCTGTAAAGGACTGTTGCATTATAGTCATTTGTTCCCTAACTAGGGCCATAATAGTTAATGTGGCGGATTTAAGTTCGTTTGCTATTTTAAGAATAGTGGTATTAACGCAATATAATATAAGGGCGCGAAGAGGCTTTAAGGAAGATTTAAAGGAATAATATAAATTCTATTTAAATCTAAGGGTATATAGCTCTTATAGAGAACAAGACATTGCGTAAAGAAGAGAAAGGAATTACGGGAGAGCCCTGTAATTAAATAGTTAGGGGTCTTAGTGGTCAATACGTGCGTATATACGCGCGCGGTCTTTAACGGACTTTGGTAATTTGATTAATCTATTAGAACTTGGCAGAAGTTAATTAAGCTAGTAAAATTTGGCAGAATTTGGTCAAAGCGTTAGACTTTATCTATTGAGTGTTTTACCAAGACATTCCTACTATAACTGGGCTAGTCCCGTTACAGAGATATATAGAATAGTTGGCGGAGTTAATATAGCAATTATAATTAGAACTACCCTAAAGATAATTATAGATTAACTTAAACTTCCTATTATCCCTATAATTATGTGTACCGACTTATATTCCCTCTATAAGTATTTAGTTAAGCTTAGTACTACAAAGGAGAAGCGCCTTATAATTAATATTATAGCACTTTAGCAATTCTATAAACGGCGAGAACTCTTTAAGATTTAATGGATTAACAGTTAAGATAACCTAGTAGACGTAATAATAAAGGCAAACCCAAATAAGGCTTTAGAAACGTTTATTAATACAAACACTCTATATATATAAGTTAAAGGTTGGGTTAAAAGGGAGTAGGAGTATAATATTTTATAGACCCTAACTTAAACTAGCTAATTAGGATTTTCCATCCCTAGGATAGAAAATCGCTATTAGCTCGCTTACTACTAGCGCCTTAACGGCCCTTCTAATAAAATATCTACCTATAACTCCTAAGTAAGAAAGCACCACGTGCTAAAAGGCAAATTTTGGGACAGCGAGACTTATATTACAATGGCAATAGTAAGTAAGGAGGATTGATATTTGTTACGCTAGTCGAGCGGTATATATATATAGATGGCAACTGCAAAAGAAGAGTTGCCAGTGTTGGGAATACAGGCAAGTTGCTATTACGCGAGGCAAGTTGCCGTTATGTGTCGCCGCGGCACTAGCGTGGCGAGGAGCCTTAAGCTCCTCACCTTTCCTTAAGTAGAAGAAAAGAATAGAATAACCAATATTATACTAGCTACAACCTGCAGCTATATGATATCACCTTGTAAAACCAATAAAATATCTTAATAATAACTAAATAATAAATTATAAAAATTTAATAGATTATAAATATTAGTTAAAGAAAAGTAATTATTAAATTTTTATAGGATAAACCCTTACAATTATTAAAATATTAAGTTTTAGCCTTTAAATTTAAATAGGATTATTATATCTTAATTAATAGTTCTATTAATTTAAATTTTTAGTAAAGACCTTAGAGTATATATAAAAACTTAATTTTAAATTTTTAAAAATTATTATTTAGTCGTTGTTGAGAAATTTGGTTGTGAATTTTATAGATTTTAGTAAGGAATTAGTCTGGACAACTTGCTTGTATAGACAATTCGCTTGTAAAATACGTTATATAAATAAGGAGTAGTCCGCGTGGGCCCAATAGGGATCTAAATCGGATATTAAGCAATGAATAATTATTAATATAATAAATAAACTTATTCTCTAAAGCCAACTATACTTTGCGTTTAAAACTTTACAAAACTAATATATACTTTAAAACGCGATCCGTCTCTAAAACCTAAAGGCCCTATATACGACCCTATAGACCTTAATGCTGCTTAATTCTATCTACCCTTAGAAACCAATAAATAAAGAACTTAAGCCGCAAATAGAGAATGCTTTGGATGCGGTAAAAAAGGATATATTTAAAGGAGTTGCCAAATTTACCCTTTTAAAAAGGTCCGCCGTAGTTCCTCCCAATTCTTAAATTATACTTAGTTGCTATAAAGCATCTCACCTTCGGTTAACTTAGAAAATAAATTATTCTAAGGCTAAGTCGCGCCTTAGAATAAAAAATGGAAGAGTATAAGTGTCTAAGCTCTTCTAGCGCTAATACACGATATAACTCCCTTAATATAATTAGTAAAAATATAGATAAGGAGTCTAATTAATAAAATAATAGGGTATATTATATAGATAGATAAATCTTTAAAGGAAAAGAAAGAGTCTATATATAAGGTAAAGAAGGTTTTTTTTAGGTATATATAGCGTATATACCTTATAGGCGAGTTACCCTTAGGTCGCCCCTAGGTTGCCTATACCTTATAGCTATATAACTATCTACTTAAGTTTTACCTAATAGATATCCTCTATCTCTAAGTCTTTATTTAGGCAAATGCGAGGCATTGATTTAGGTATAGGCGCGTGTTATTAATTTCGCGATTTGGGTGTAAACAAGTCAAACATATATAATATTCTAACTTAAAGTGGAAGGATCTAAGCCTGTTTAGGGAGTGTGCGTGCAGTAATTAGGGGGTGTGCAACTGGTAGTGGCCATATTTTAAATAAGCCTGCGGAAAGGCAACCCCTTATCTTCAAATAAGTGATTTATAAGCCCTCGCCAGAACGTGCCTTATTACCCATTGTCAAAAGCTTTACGAGATAAGCTGCTGCCTATTTTAGCATTTCGGTCATAGTAATATTCAGAACTACCGAACCGCTTTGCACGCCACGAAAAAGTTTCGGTGGAATGTTCTTAGCGCTAGCGGCCTAATGTTACTAATGATCGGCCTTGGCACTTGGTGTGAAAGGATGCTTAGTAAGATGACTCCACTTCGAATTGTTAAGAATTCACTTTTAACTAGGTAGTGCTGCCCGTATAGACCGCAATTATCAATAATTCCACTATCAATCAAAACAGCCTCAGGCCGATTTTGCTGTCGGCACAATGTCAGAACAGTATTCTCTCATCCAACCCTCATCGTCGTTTAAGTGTTGGGAGATATAAGGCGACCCCGTTTTATTCTCGCACCATCTTCCATACTACTGTTGCTTTGCTGTGAATATTTTTTCTGAATCTTCTATCGCTTAATCAAGCCTGTTACGTCGTGATTCCTTCAATCTTAGCTCGGGTTTTGCGGAAAAGAAAAATGCCGTGGAAATGATGAGGTCGGCTATATGGTCCATTTGCACTTTGACCGAAAGACCCACCCTTTGAATTGAGATCGCCGCAGGGGCGAGAAGAGGAGGCTGCGGAGGCCATACCTACTACAGGACATACCTACGTAGCCGTCTTATTACATCATGGCTAACACGTGGAACGAGGCAACGATCAAGTTTTCCCAAATGTTGTTAGCAAGCGACGGATCAAATATAAATATTACTGCATTCTTTCTTATGCTTTTATTCCGTAGCACACGACTTGGGAATATTCCTGCCAGCTTTGGTCTACCAAAGTCGGATGATGCGTACATTCAGCCTTTTTTCAAGCCTTTTGGCTATTTCTCAACTACTTCTTCTCCTTCCCTCTGCTGCCCGTGGTTCGGACACTCTCTTCAAAGGAGGAACTGTCCTTTCATTTGACAATGCCACTGAAAGTGTGAAAGTTCTTTATAATACCTCCGTTTTAGTTTCCGGAAGCCAAATCGTTTCGATCTCTCCGCAATCGCAAAGCGTCACTTTATCTCCGGGAACTGAGGTAATACCATCCGAAGGAAAAATAATATCTCCCGGATTTGTCGATACGCATCGCCACCTTTGGCAAAGTGCCTTCAGGACACTAGGATCGAACACAAGCTTAGCTGAATACTTCTTCCGTTATAGTGAATTTACACAAGCAGGGACTGTCTTCACGCCAGACGACGTTTACTACGGCCAAATCATTGGAATTTATGAGTCGCTAAATGCTGGAGTTACCTCAATACTTGACCATGCGCATCATACGTGGTCAAACGCGACAGCATTGGCTGATTGAATGCGTCTATTGCTAGTGGTGCAAGGGTGTGGTGGTGCTATGCGTTCCATAACCTTACAAATGGCTATACCCGCGAGGATCAGCTGGCCGATTTCGAGTATCTCTCCCAGTATGGACCTTGGAGGAATAGTTCTACAACAACTTTGGGACTAGCCTACGACCCGATATCCCTTGATCCTCCTCCTCTCGTCCAGACGGTGGTGAATGTTGCTAAGTAAGTTCTCGGAAAAACCCTGAGATCTAGAAAGATTTCAAGCTAATGCATGTTCATGTAGACAACAAAACGTGTCAGTAATTACAGCACATTACCTTGGTGGCCCATGGGGATGTAAGTGTCATATTCCCCTTTCCCATGTTGCACATTGCCAGCAAGAAGATCAGTATACTTTGTCTCTGCGATTCTGCCCCTAGCCTCAAGCACTCAAATTTTAGACGTCTATAGAATTAGACATAGTATCTGGACGTTGGTATCAGTATGGCTGGGAATCTAGGACTATTTATATCATTCTTGATTTCCACATACTCTGAATAACAATTGCTAATGTAAATTCAGTTGTGAATAGCCCTGTACTAGCCAATAGCTATGGTATCCTCAATACCTCCATTCCGGTTGTCTTCTCCCACGGCAGCTACCTCACAGTGCAAGATGCAGAACTCCTCCGCTCCACCAACCAGTACCTCTCCATCACCCCGGAGTCGGAGATGCATTACGGCCACGGGGACGCCGACAGCCAGCTGATCCAAGATCAAGCCGCACTGGGCGTCGACACGCACTTTACGTACAGTACGGACATCGTCACGCAGGCCAGGATCTGGCTGCAGTCGGTCCGACTCCTCTTCTACAACCAGGTGCGCGCCAACTGGCAGATTCCACGCAACAACCCCATGTCGGCGAACCAGGCGTTCCTGCTCGCGACGCGCGCCGGCGGCCTCGCTCTTCGTCGGCCCGACGTCGGCGTGCTGGTCGAGGGCGCAAAAGCCGACATTGTCGTCTTCGACGGCACAGCGCCCAACATGCTCGGGTGGGTCGACCCTGTCGCCGCCGTCATGCTGCACTCGAATGTCGGGAACGTCCAGCACGTCATGGTTGATGGAAAGTTTAAGAAGCGCGACTTCAACCTCACCGTCAGTGACGATTATGCCGAAGTGCAGCAGCAATTCCTTAACTCGGCGCGCAGGATTCAAGCAATTTGGGAGGCTACGCCGCTGCCTAACCTAGAGGGTGATTATCCGTATAGCAGCGGGGTTCCGTATGGGGAAGCTGTGACGGTGGATGTGGTCCGCGGTAACAGCACTGGATATTGATTCGTTCGTCTCATGTTTCCTTCGGGAGTGTCGTTTGGAGATGTAAAACATGTTTATAATTCATTGTAAAACTCAGCAGGTTTTTCTTCAAGACTTGATTCGAAGCTTGACCAAGAGGGTCACTGCCAAACAAAGTTGATTGCTGGCAAAAATGGACAATTACATGTAACACGAATCATCACGCCGTAGAGGGCAATTTGATATCGGAAGCCGATAGTGTCAGTATCCGTAAGTACCATACCAAAAAAGCAAAACTAGGCAAACGGAACTAGAAGGCTGCATGGATCCTTATCGAATCCCAACAGGAAGCGTGCAGTATTCCTTGTTTCCATCATCCCACGCAAACTAGAGGTAAAACCCAAGATATCTCTCAATCCAGAGTACATCCATCGCGACCCAAAGGTGGCTCTGCTCAGCTTCGCATCTCATGACACACCAGCGATCAGCATGCAGAACCCCCCCACGCTCATGATCCCACCAAGTTCTAGCGAATCCTGGTTCATTTTACCAAATACTGCAGTATTGACACATGTAATGGCCGCAGAGGCACTTAGTGTACACACTAATTATCATTGGCCCGTTATTGCAGATATGGCACCGCCAGGAGTCATGGTAGTTCAGAATTGGCGAAATTCCGGCCGTGAATATTTGATTTCAATTTAAACCTCGGGTTTTGGTCAAACGATAATGATGTCTGGCAGCTGATCTACGTGGGTATTTCAGAGGTGATGGGAGACATCCTGAAGGAGAGAAATCCGTGACATTTATATAGCGTTTGTTTTCTTGACATACGATACACGGAATTGTGTTTTGGAGTGCTACTATGAGTCAGGGGGTGCTGTTGGCCTTCACTAACAAACATTACTTTTCCTTTTTGCTGGAGGCTTATCTAGTTACACTGACGTGGCGAGCGATATCAAAACGTCTGGCCACGAAATCTGACGTTAAATTCCTCTTGCGCTGTATACGTCGTCTTCTGACTTACACCTTCGTCATCCCTGTTCTGTAAATACATGGCCTCTTGTGGGACGAAGAACTTTCCTTCTCTCTGTATCATATCCAATCCATACATATGCTCTACTCTCGCAAGCACATTGTCATCGTGAACCACATAATTCCGGTCTCGAGCGGAGCCCGCTCTACCAGCACAGCTGTTCAGAGAAGGCCCGCAAACCAATTCTTCGCACGTGCTATACTGTCCCAATCCTCCGCACGACTCTAGCTATTCCCAAGGCACTTGCGTCAAAGGCCTCATAAATCCTTCTCTTATGCTTCCTCTCCATGCCTTAACTAGCTCCAAGTGCTCTTAGTGCAATCCGCAGCTCCTTAACCGCTGTATCCACGTCCTCAAAATTTAGCGCTGATACAGCCCACTTGGCGTGCTTCTGTGCTGCCAGCAGGGCTTCCTCATCAGCGCGGTAGTTCGTCGCGCCCATGCCGCCCATCTCATGGTCCGGCTGCTGCACAGGCGCAGGTTGCGGAGCAGGAGCTGAGAGCTGAGGAGGGTATATGCTTCGCGGGCGCATTTGCTGCTGCTGCGGCGGCGGCGGCAACGGCGGCGGCTGTTGGTATTGGCTTTGATACATGTTCTGCGGCGGCTGCGGTGGCTGCGGAGGGAGCCGTGGCTGAGGTGCTGGGAACACGAGTTTGTTCTGGTCAAGGTTCTGGTCCTGACTTTGGTAGTAGTGTTGCGGATCTTGGGTGGGAACTGTTGACTGGTATGGAGACGTCATGCTTTCGTCATCCAGGGGTGCTATGGGTAGGCCCGGTGCTGCGTTATCGGCTGTGAAAGTAGGGACATTGACATGTTGAAAGTAACCCCCGCCGGCGGAGGATACGGATCCTTGACGAGAAGTGGGAGGAGAGATGGGAGACACGTCGCGGTGGGGAAGGAATCGCGGAGGCGATCTGGGACGATCTGAGTATCCTGTTGGTGCAGAGGGCAGGTTCGGTGGCGGTGGAGATATCCTCGCCGCTGATATCGCAGGGGAAGGCTGGGCGGATGATGTGTCTTGAGCAGATTCAATATACGATTGGTAGGGTGGTCCGTTTATGCGTTGGACCTCTAGGTCATTAGGATCAAGGGCGGAGGAAGAGGCAGCAGGAGGTGTTTCTTGCACAGGGTTGGAGAGGTTGGGATCTTCCCCGGCCTTGAGGGCTTTTGCGATGCGGAGGGCGTGGTATTTTGCGAATTTCGATTTCGCAGTAATTTCTTGTTCAAGAGTCCCCCAAATACTCAGCATGTCGAGGAACGTGGCAGCGGCACGAAATGTGTCTGCTGTTTGACTGTCGAAAGGATTAGGATCCAACATAGAAAGTTGCCATAAACGATGCTATCAATGTATCATACGCTGAAGCCTTGTTTGCCCGAACAGCATTGTCCGCCTTCAGGAATATATCCAACGCAAACTGTTCGCAATACGCATGAGCGGCTACATCATCCAATATCGCATCCTCATTCGAATTTTCGGCCTTGATCTGTTCGAGCTTATCCATCAGGTTGGAAGTGTACTCTTTGCACTCCTGGTCGGCGTTGTGTAGGCCCTTAGTCAAGATCTGTTGCACTATGAAGTATTCGCCTTTCGCCAGTATTAGCTACGAACAATACAGCACTTGCAGGGGTTCTTACACCAATAGGCCATTACGGGTTTGACCTTCTCCAGCTGCGACGCCCGCAGAGCGAAGCGTGAGATATCCGCTGTCTTCAGCTTGGCTGGTATATTGGCCGCCATCTTGGAGGTTAAGGAAAGTGGTCTGGGGAAAAGAGTGTAATTAACAAAGCAGTTGCAGACTTCGTTGACAGCAGCTTAAATTGGAGGGTCGCGATGCAGCCTTGTGGTGTGGTGCTTTGGTAGAGGTTCAAACTGCCGGCCTTCACCGCCTGCGAGGGCTGGGTCGGACTCAGCCCCGCGTTTGGGAAGCCCTCGCTCAAGCTTGAGGCCAGCTTTCATTTGCCCACGAGAGCCGCATATAAACATCACCTCTCCTTCCGTGCCTCTTCTCCCACAACTCTCCCTAACCTCTCTCTACTTTCCTTTGTAACAATGGTGCACACTGCAGCTCTGGTCGCTGTCGCGGCCTCATTACTTCTCACTGCGCCCGTCAGTGCGGAGGGCATGTATTCAAAGAACTCCCCTGTCCTACAGATCAATGGGATGGAATATGATCGCCTGATTGCGAAGTCAAACTATACCTCTGTAAGTTCTATTCAATAATACAGAAAACCGACTGCTAAGACCGCATAACAGATTGTAGAGTAAGCTTTTCTTTCTTCCAACCGTAGTTACTAACAACGTTTGCTCCGAAAACAAAGCTTGAAGCTTCAATAAATCTGACGGCACTCCTTCCAGGTTCTACGCACCTTGGTGTGGCCATTGCAAAAACCTCAAACCCGCTTATGAATCTGCCGCTAAATCCTTGGCTGGCCTCGCTAAGGTCGCCGCTGTAAACTGTGATGAGGAGTTCAATAAGCCCTTTTGTGGAACTATGGGCGTCCAGGGCTTCCCAACACTCAAAATTGTACGGCCTGGCAAGAAGCCTGGCCGGCCGACAGTAGAAGACTATCAAGGCCAGCGAGTCGCAAAGGCTATCATTGACGCGGTGAAGGAGAAGATCCCTAACCATGTAAACCGGGTGACGGATAAGGGACTTGAGGAGTGGCTGGAGGAAGGCAATGGCACGGCGAAGGCGGTTTTATTCAGTGACAAGGGAGCGACAAGCGCGACGTTGAGGGCGCTAGCGATCGACTTCGCTGGCAACATCAACATTGCGCAAATCCGGAACAAGGAGAAGGCGGCTATGGAGCTATTTGGTGTTGAGTCAGTCCCCAAGCTCATCCTCCTACCCGGTGGAGACAAGAAAGCTATCGTGTATGACGGCGAAATGAAGAAAGAATCCATGAGCGAATTTTTGTCTCAAATCGCACCACCCAACCCCGATTGCCCTCCTGAGAAGGAGAAACCGTTGAAGAAGTCCTCTGAGAAGAAAGACGCAAAGAAAGATGCGAAGAGGTCTTCCAAGGATTCCTCGGCCTTCTCGAAAGCCTCCGCGTCCCACGAGTCCGCCGACTCCGCCTCCGCAAAAGCTTCCGCAACCTCCATTACGCTGGAAGACCCAGCTCAGCCCACTAAATCTCCCGACCCGAACGTCGTCACAGACGACACACCTCCAGTCATCATCCCCGAAACGGAGGTGCCAGCAACCATTCCCATCGTCGAAACCGCCGAGGCCATCCAAAAGGATTGCCTGTCGCCAAAGTCTAAGACCTGCATTCTGGCTCTCCTACCACCGACCACCGACGGCACACTCCCAGAAGCCGCAGTCTCGGCTTTGGCAAGCTTAGGCGGGATCCACAAGAAACACGACGAGCGGAAATCGCACCTCTTCCCCTTCTACGGTGTCCCAGCCTCCAACCCGCTCGCGGCAACCCTGCGCTCCACGCTCTCCCTCAAAGACGACGCAGAGCTCGAGCTCATCGCCACTAACGCGAAGAGAGCATGGTGGAAGCGGTACCAGGGTGCCGGATACGGCAACGTGGCCGTCGAAGACTGGGTCGACGCAATCCGGATGGGCGACGGCAAGAAAGAGAAACTACCCGACAGCCTGATTGTTGAGGTAGCAGAAGAAGTGAAGCCAAAGGTGGGGGAGCAAGAGCCGCTGCAAGTCGAGATCGAGGAGATTCCGGACGACTTCGAATTCCCAGCGACGTACCACGAGCACGGCGAGCTGTGAGACGGCAGCACTCGCACGGGCGCAGCAGCGAGGCGAGAGAAGGGGTTATTCTTTTGCGGGAGGAGGGGGACAGGGCGTTTGGTAGCGGGCACTTGGTGTAGGTAGGAACAAAATCACAAAAAAGATACTTTTGGCCATTTCACTCGCTGCACACTAATGACCAACAAACTTTTGTCCTTCCTGAAGTCTATCTCTTCCATTATTCATTCTTCATCTTCATCTTAGCAACCCGGTAAATCCCGGCTCTGATTTCAAGGCCCCCCTTCACCCCTAGGAGATGGCCAAGAAAAGGAATCATAGATATACCCAACATTGCATATGACCTTACATCTCAGGGCCTGCAAGACGAAGCCAAAACGGGCGGTACGTCGGGCCAGACATCCCGTCAGATTGCGGCCCGATGATCCCAATTTGCAAGGCCTCCAAGCCAGTACCAAGGACAGCGGAAAAAGAAAAGGGAAAGTATGAAAAAAAAGCCGGCATGTCTGCAGGAAGCGGGAGTTGAATCACTTCAAAGCAGGTTTTGCCAGGGGCCACGTTGAGGCGCTGCAAGCCTACCGAAGCCACCAAAGCAACGCGCGAAAAAGCACATCCAGCCCCAAATCGTAACTTTTCTTCTTTGTCGGAACAACAGCTGTGAGCTGGACCGGCTCTCACCGCTATGAGCGGCCCCTCATGCGTGCGGGATTGGTGAGTTCTTGGGTGGTCGTCAGCATTTAGAGGGGAGTGGGAGAGGTGGATGAAGGGACGAAAGTGAATGGGCACGGCAGCATCCACGTTTGAGGCTGAATGCCATCCGCCAGCCACACGCGCGACAGGCAATAGCATTGACAAATGGAAATCCGGTGTGCAGCTATCGCATTCTCGCCGCCATCTCGCTCGAATCGGCGCAATGTGCTTGTCTCGCGGAGCGGGTCGGGAGGGAAGGGCGATCACAAACGGTGTATCACTGCTCGACCTGCCTAATGTGACAGCTCGCCGTCGAGCGCTGGGTTGCCTGGCGCGCGGTGCGCAAGGCTGGCTGATATCGCCGAACCCGGCCAGATAAGTTCGCACCCCACGATGTTACTAAGGCTTTTGGCTTCTCTTGCTAAAGGATAGAGATCAGCCTTGGGGATGCGTTTGGTGACGGCAACTAAGACGGCCTAGAGCTTGGCTGAGGTCGTCTGTGGGCGCACGCCCTGCTCGGTGCATGCGGTTAGCCGCGACCCAGCGTTCGCTAGCGGGCGATCTCCCGAGCTATTTACAGATTCTAGGATGAAGTGGACGAGGCCAGGGAGTGAGGGCCAAGATAAGAGTGCTACATTCTACCGGCGCTATAACATAGTAAGGAAACTTCTTTGTAAGCTAAGAGTGAAAGAAGATTTAAGAGAAGCCGAGCAGCATGAGTGGTAGGAAAGAGTAATGAGAATCAGCTCTGGGAAGGACGTTGATTCATTTTGCGGTCGCGAAAGATCATGAAAGGCCTCTAGAACAGTCAACCGGCTCGGTGTAGATTTCGCTGACCCGATTTAGGTAGGAGAGCAGTCACCCGACCGACCGACCGACATACACAAACCTCACCGTAAAAGCCATTGACATGACAGCCGGGAAACCCCGAGACAGTCGAAAGAAGTCGCGGAGCGTACAGGTACTAAGCCAGCAGTCAGCACAGACCAATGCGACCCGAGATGGCCGTTGACTCTCACAATAGAAAAAAATAAAAAGCTTGTCAATCTCAAATGCAAAACGGTGCATTATTGCAACATGTCAAGCTAGCTACCGAGCAACCCTGCAGTATCAGATCGACTAGTTCACGTACTGCCCGATCCGAGATGGGCTGATCCGGACGTCTGGCTTGCGCTGCAGCCATGTTTCAGCGTACCCACGTTTCTTTCTTTTTTTCGCATCCTTCCCTCGTGGCACAGGCCCGGCGGCACGGTAACCGGATCCCAAAACAGTGTTACTCCGAACTCCTGTGCAGCAACGTTTTGGGACGACATATGCATGCCTGACTTGCAGAATATAGGAGCCCCACGTTGTTTGACGTGCTTTTCTGCTCCAAGAGGTTGCAGGCTGCGCCAGTGCAGTCTTTTGCTATTTTCGAACGACAACTAGAGTCTTAGGCCCCCCGTTTGTATTTGTGTGGTATTGCAGGGTTGTAATAGAACGACATATCGATGCGCTATTGGGCTCTTTTTCCGGGTATCGCAGAGATATCTTTTGAACTACACAATTCTCAGGTTAGGCCACCTGGCGCCAAACAAACGTGGTGTCTTACACCGCAAGAGCGATGACTTTTGGGATTTCCTAACGTGAATGGGTCAGCAATGTGGAGATAGCGGATGCCGTCAGTACACCATTAATCTTAGCTGATCGCCGAGTAACAAGTAGACAAGCTTCCGCTGTATCTGCATTCGCTTGAATTAGTGTTAGCAATGATGGAAATTGTATCGGGCTTCTCTACAAGTAGTATTATGAGTCATCCTTGTTCCCGTCGTGCAAATGGTACTTGGACGGCCATAGCTGCCCTCCCGAGGGAAATAAAGAGCCAATCTCGGCGCGTTCCAGCGATCTTGCGTTCCGTCAACTAATGCATGTAGTTGGAGACGTTAGATGATCGGGAGCAATCTCAAAGATGATGTTGGGAATCGTGCCGGGATAGCCCGACGCGTAGCTAGATACTCTATCAACCGTGCCCTATGAGGCGCTGAGTATCTTGAAGCAGCCCAAACGCTTGAGCAAGAGCTCTTCGCGTGGTAAAGGCAGTTACCCGAAGCCATTGTTTCTCTATTCTCATAGAGTTGGGTCCCGCTGCCGTGGTAATAGGCAAACGGCACCTGCCGCACGGTATGTGGTGTTTTCGCTTCGCCAAATATTTTGGAAGCACCTCTCAACATTTCCCCGAGTTCTTCAGCGAGCGTAGAAGAAGTACGGGAAGCCCGCGGAGATAGCTAAAAGGCTGACCTCGCCGTGATATGACCAAATCTTGGCTTTCTTGGTAAATGCTGCGGCGAAGGACGTCAGTGAGAAGTTCGTGAGAGCGCTACCGACCGATCTCGTTTGCGTGCTTGATTCCAAACCCTCGGAACCGACCCCAGGAAAACCGCTCACCGCGTGCGTCGCGGCCTGATGCTTTCTTTTTATGCTTCTCTATCTCGTTTGGAACATGGCCCGTTGCCGTGTCTGCTGACTTTCAATGGTGCGGAGACTACATCTTTTCTACATCTGCAGCTATCTCATCCACGATCCAATGTACGCATGCCAGATGGTGACAGCATCACGGCCCAACCTACATATGCAAGAGTCCTGATAGATGGCACCTCGCTCCGTAGCTGTAAGCATTCTGCCAATCGCGTGCCGGCGGATGTACCCGCACCTCAGCCATGAAGAATTCACCGCCATGTTGCGCATTGGAAAGAACGGCAGGTTTGAGGGATTTCCTAACCAGTTGTAGGTGGAGCCTTGCACATGAACTGCTTTGGGCTTGCTGATTTGGGTCATATGCTCTGACTGAGGCAAACTATCATCGACTGTCTGAAAACAAGTTGTGATGTGGTACAGCAAGATGATTACGTCGTTCAGCGGGAAATGACGGCAGAATTCTTGCAAAAACATGGGAGTGATCAGTGACATCTACAGCTTGTTGATGCCGTTTCATAGAAACGTTTCGGGAATTTCTGAACAAATGCTACGGTAAGAACTCTTAAGAACTATACATAGACATACCTAGTAATCGTCGATCGGGGGGCTGTGATTCCATCGCAGGCGTCCTCAACCGTCCGTAGTGCGTTAAAAACACCTCGGATAACAGCCGTGTTTCAAGCCTGTTTGTTGAACTCTACGAGAGCCGGCCCGAGCTTGATTGCTAATCATTGAGGCAAGATTGTCCTGAGGACTTAGAGTGGTTCCTCAACGTTCAAGTAAACAGGAAAGTGGCTGGGAACTCGTTCGTCCTCCACCTCACCCTTGGCGCCCCACCGTCAGATGCCATCTGACCGTAATCGCCTTCGAGGGTGAAGTGGCAAAGACCTAGGATCTGCAGCCAGCCTCGGTCGAGCCTTTCGTGAAGGGCATTCTACAATTTTGCGTGCAGGATATCGATGGCTTTTCCTCGGGTGTCTTTGCGGGCCTGAAGGATCTGCAAGTCGAAGTCGTCGATCAGAAGATGTTGTTGGCCTGCGAACCCGATCAGCTCAAGGAACATGGCATATTTCAACGCATGTTCAATCCCGGGTTGACTAATGGCAAGTCGGAAAGGATAGTTTCGGTTACTCATCGATGAGGCCTTCGGCTATTGAACTCCCGAGAAGAGATCAGAATACATGAGCATGGAGAAGCACGGAGATCTCGGCGGTTGAATATCTGAAATGGGACGACTGCTTGGCGATACTATTTACGGATCTTCACCCTGAGTCCCAAGGTGTTTGATTTGGCGAGCTGAGCTGTTGGTGCGACGTAGAGAAAATCGAATTCGTGTTCAGGCGCAAGAGGTGGCGTTTTCTTCCAGCAATCATGTAGAAGAAGCAGCCCTTTTGCCGTTTTCTCTTTGTCGTTATTTCCTAATTATCCCGTTAGCTTCATTTGTAGAGAAAATTTGCACCTCCACAGATCCACTTGGTTTTCTTTCATCCGCGGAATGACAAGTGGCGATACCTTCTCTTCCCTGGCGTTTCTAACTCCTCGTGAATGAGCAAAAGCCGAACTTGCACACTCCGAAAGGTAACCCGAAAGAAGACGAATGATAATGCTTACCTGCACTTCGTTTGGTCTCCATGTACATAACAGGCCCCTGTATAGTGAGCCGCAAGGTAGTTGCTAGGTAGATGTCGATTCGTCACATGGCAACGCGATTGTTCAAGGACGCTGCGCCCAGAGCAGCCCCATTCCCTCGAATCCGTCCGGGTGCATTACTCATTGGGCAGCAATTGTGGCTGCTGTCTCTTCTGAATTGCACACAGCAATGCATAGCTCGATGCAGGAAGTCATGGCCTGCGGCCCCTGTCGAAAGCGCCATGCGAGTCAGACGGCATCTCCGTTCTCAGACGGCAAAGCTATCGACCCGGCGGTGCACGAAGCGGGGACGCCATGTTTCTTGGATCGACAAAGTGTGGGGTAATAAGGTATTGCAGGATGCATGCCAACCCGCCTTAGGGTTGTTACCACGGAAGCGCCCTCATCGAACGAAGACGGCTGCACCGCACCGCGCCGGAACGGGCCCCATACTACAACGAGCGCTGGGGTCGCTATTACGAGACGCACGCATCGCACGCATCGCACGCATGTGGATGAGGGCGCTGCAGCAGGAAAAAATTTTCACTGCCCGTGCGATTAATTATTGATTAATGTTGAGAAGCAGGCGGGCGCCAGGGGGCTTGGGGATATTTTTTGTGGACGCCAGGGAGACAGGTACGGGGCACGGGGTACGGGTACGGAGTGCCTTCGGTAGCTTTGCCGGACGGGTAGGGGAGACATTCGATACCTCTGTTATTATATTTGCTGGCCGCCGTCGTAGCTGGCGTGGGGGTGGGTGCTATGACCCCTCCGCCGCTCAGGAACCGGCAGCAAACGAGCAAACGAAGGCTCTCGCACGGCGGCGAGCCTGGCCTCTGGGTGCCAAAAAGCAATGGGAGGCTGGATCTGCCCATGTCGCTGGGTCGCACGTTGAGCGAGCAGCTTCGGGAGGCTCTCCGTAGCAGCTGTGAGACGGGCGGCCGTGCTTGATTCAACGTGCTTCCAGTGCTGCGACCGATGCGATTATTGCGGTGGCTGCTTGCCACCGCTGGCATGACGGTGCAAATGTGGAGAATGGCGCAATTAAGTTCGCGCCGGCGTGTAGGAGTCGTAGCAGTCAGCGGGCAGCGCTTCTCAATCTCAATAGCCGACGATGGAGCCGCTCAATGGGCCCCTGGACGCTCTGGGCCATGGCCTAAAGCAGCATGCAAGTCCCCCCTTGAGGCTGGTTGCTGCGGAGAGCGGCACTGGAGGGAGCCTGGCAGGTTCTGTAGCAAGCAAGGCCGCTGGGTCGCGAGCTGGGGTCGCTGGCTGGGTCGCTGAGGACGCGGCGGTCACGGCCCAAAAGCGCCACAGCAAGAAGCGGGCGTGGGGGTAGGGTTTATTTGGACATTCGGCGTCATCATGCAAGAGTGGACCACCATTCTTACGCCTGGTGGTCTGGTGGTCACAGTACAACGGCGCGGCCAAAACGGGTACTTCGCGCTGAGTATTGACGGTCTTGTGACAATGCGCCGGGGAGGCCACTGGACGGGCGGATTGGATGCAACAATTGGCCGCCGTCGAGCGCAAAGCATGGAAAGCATGGGCGAGCATGGCACTCAGCATCATCTCGCTGTCGTCGTCGACACTCGACTGTCTGCCACGTCTCGTTCTGGGCCTCAGTTTCTGTTACCCTCTGCATTCGGACGCTGCGGGGAGGGTTATGGTGGCTCCACGAAGGGGCACTGCTCAGGGCACTACAAGGGCCACTACGACCAAAAGCGCTACGACCAAAAGCGCAGCGACCACGACCACGACCACGACGGCCACGACGGACGCGGCGGCGAGAACTCGGGGAGAACCCAGGGTCGCGGTCGTGACATCAGATGATGAACAGTGCCTGCTAGGCGCTGCCAACCGGGGTTGGGAAGCCTGCGCTGCATCTGCTCCACCCCCACACTACACATCTGCCATCCAACTGCACCGTTTGCTGAGCCCGCCGTCTCTTCGCATGGATGTGACGGAGGCGGTGATCTGCCTATCAGCGCCCGGCCTGCGCTTGCAGCGATCGTCACAAGGCGAGTGGCCCCTTACAAGTGCAAAGATCCGACGACGGTTTGGAAGTTACCTCCTTGCGCACTGCAATCGAAAAAGCAACTCGTCATCCTCAATCAGCCCCGTGCTGCAACACCCATTGGCTCTGGCAATCGAGCAAACAGGCGTGCCTGGCATCAGCAGCGGTCACCGCCTCCAAGTCACCGCCTCCTTGTCCTCCTTGGCCTCCTTGCGTCGGTTGCCTCATGAGGCATGCCTTTCAAAGGCCTTTTTCGCCGCCGACGGACGCATTCTCGCCCTTGCCTCGCCCGCGAATAGTCCCGTCACTGACCACCCGTCAGCTGGACCCCCACACTCCTCCAATGCATTGAGTGTGCTGAGCTTCTCCGGCCGTGGAACTATTTAAGTCCCATCGGCCGTCCTCGGTGGGTACTTTGAGCTATTGTTGACGTATCCGTACCATTCCTCCATCCCCCTCCATCCCCTCTACTACTCTGCCGCTTCCCTCAAAGAAACAAAGCTGTCCCATTGCAGTATAAAGACCGCCTTACATCCAATCCCAATTTCCCTTTCGCTACCATGTCGCCGCACAACGACGCGCCTTCCACGGCAGACAGCTTCTCGTCAAGCACACGCTTCAGCAACTTGTCCCTCCACTCCCAAGCTGTGCAGTCCATCTACAGCATGGCCCACTACAATGACGCCTTCGAGACCAGCTCCGTCGACTCAGACGTGGGCATCCGCCGCTCGCTGGTCCCGGGCATCTACGTCCCCACCGTAGCCTTCTTCGACCCCGTCACCGAAGACGTCGATGTCGAGACCACCGCCAAGCACGCTGTTCGTCTAGCAGATGCTGGCGTGGCCGGCATTACCACCCAGGGGTCCAATGGCGAAGCCGTACATCTCTCACACAGCGAACGAAACCTCATTACAAGCACGACTCGCAAAGCCCTAGACGACGCAAACCACGGCGACATGCCCCTAATCGTAGGGTGCGGAGCTCAATCAACCAAGGAAACCATTGAGCTATGCTATGAAGCAGCCTCCGCAGGCGGAGACTACGCATTGGTTTTGCCACCGGGCTACTATCAAGGTCTATTTTCCAAGGAGACAATCATGAATTTCTTCCGGGACGTGGCCAGCTCCTCGCCTATCCCAATCCTCATCTACAACTACCCCGGCGCTGTTTCCGGGCTTGACCTCAACTCTGATGCCATCATCGAGCTCTCACAGCACCCCAACATCATGGGTTGCAAGTTGACTTGCGGCAACACGGGCAAACTGAACCGCATTGCAGCTGCCACGCGTGCTGCGACTCCCTCGGAGCCGGGTTCCGGGTTCATGTGCATGGGCGGCTCTGTCGACTTCACGCTGCAAACCCTAGTAGGGGGCGGATCGGGCGTCATTGGCGGAATGGCGAACATCGCCCCCAGGGCCTGCGTTAAGCTAATAGAGCTCTTCGAGGCAGGCGAGCTGAAAGAGGCACGCAAATTGCAAGCCATCGTGGCTCGTGGTGACTGGGCCGCGATTCAGGGCGGCATCATTGGCACCAAGAGCGCACTCATGTCGTACTTTGGGTACGGCGGATATGCGCGCAAGCCTCTTCCCAGACCCAGCAAGGAGGAGAACCGCAAGTGGCGCGATGCGTTCGAAGAGCTGGTCAAGGTCGAGATGTCGCTTGAATGACACGAAGAGAGAGTCGTTTGATGCTTCCTCGACCGTTTTAGCGTGCCTTTGCATCATGATACCCAACGTCTCTGCTTCGCCTTTCAAAAAGGGCGAGAGGAGAAAGGGGAGGTGATGGGGAAAAAAAATGCTGCGAGTCGGCGACCACCCCTTCTTCTCCCACTCTTGTCCCACTTCTCGAAATGCTTGCCATGCGGCGTCGATCATTTGTTGCATCTTCTCACCACTGGCATCTTCCCCGGCGTAGAACGCTTGTGCATAATCCGGTGGCGTTTTCTGGGTCTGGTCTCTGGTCTGGGCGTTATCTTCTTTGGAATTGTGCACAACAAAAAGCAATGCGAGGCCCCAAAAAGCTACCTGTCGTTTCACATCTACAAGAAATAATTAATGTTCTTCTCTTCTAGCCACACAGAAAAGCTTTGTAAATATTCTAATTATCATGACACCGCCTTTTTTTATTTTTTTATTTTTTTTTCTATAGCTTGGAAAAGTAAATCAATGAAACTTGACTCTCACACCTGAATCTTGACGGCGTAGGCGTGCGTGTGCACAAAGGAGGGATTCGTGAGAGGGACGTGATATTGAATTACCAGGCCGGAGATAGCCGGCGCAGGCTGCGGCCTTTCCTCCGATCCAATTGTCCAATAACAATTGCATGCGAACCCGTTTTATGCGATGCACATCTGGGGCTACATAAAATAACGTGGTCGCACAAATCGGGGGTGCGGCGCTGCTTGGGTGGTGGTGGATGGGAGCCAGGCTAGCCTTCCCACTACGATCGACAACCACGACGGCAAGCTAGCGCCGGTTTATTTTCGACCACTCCATCACTCCTTCCGCCTGTGTGCGTCCTGCCGTCAGTCAGCACCGCAGCTTTTTGTGCACCGTACGCGGCGCCTTGCCTTGGCGGCATGGGAAGCAAGGATGGCTGCACTCTGCCGAATGCGCTGCACGGTGACGTTCGGCGAGGCCTCGCAGCCCAGCAGCCTACCCCTCACTCTATCCTCTCTCTTTGTGTTTTGGAATATTTTTTTCTGGCTCAGCTTTTCTGGCTCTCTGCTTCTCGGCCAACTCCCCACTCTTGCACTGCCTCCGGCCCCGCGGTTGCCATTGAGAGCGAAAAGGGCCACGGCGCGCTGCAATTGGCCCGCAGCATCGGATTATGTGCAGTCTCGCGCTGAGAGCTCAGCTCTCGAAGCGCCCTGTCGCGAAGGGAGAACATCCAGTCCGGAGCTTCCGATGCGGTGGACAGACAGCATGGTAGGTAGTATCGGTTTGCCAGAAGCGTCAGGTGGGATGAGGTGTACGGGGCGATTCCGGTCACGGGGCGTAAATTGAGGCGCCCCCAGCCCCAGCGCCGGGTTTTGTGGGCTGCACCTCGCGAAAATCACTCCCCTCCCCAAAAGCCGTGCTCCTAGTGGCTGCTCAAAGGGAAAAGTACCAGAAAGTCACACCCAGCTGTGAGACTCGATTGCTCGTTTTTGTCTCCCGGCCCAGCGAGGAGGGCCTAAGAGATGGCTTTCGTAGCGTGAACGCACTACAGCTGGCGTTGCTGGTTTGGGTGCAGTTCTCCCTTCCATGTCCCTCCCGCTCTCTCCCTCTCTTTTCTCCTTGCAGCGAATCCCAGTCAGCCAGCGACCCGACCGCCGCGCCTCCCTCAATGGCTTGCCTGGTTATCTGGGACGGGATACTTGCAGGATCAGGACGGCCGCCTGGGAAGCGAAGGGGCCTGCTGCTGACTGGCCCTTCGTAAGGCTGACGGGTTTTCGGAGTAGCATCCGCATAATGGAGCTGTGGGGCGTGCAATCGTGCATTGGGGCTTGCTTGCGCGGTGTTTTTCTCGCTCGCTCGCGTGCGCGCGCGGGCACGGCACGCAGCAGCAAACCACAACCAATAAACCAAACCCCAAAAAGCCTTGAAAAACCACGCACGAAAACCAGTCAATGACATCAAGACGTCGTGCTTTAAGGCAATTTCATCCCGCGCGAGAACCCTGCTGAGTCAATAGAGATAACTGCGAGGCAACAAGAGGGCCAAGTGCGCCCGCCTGCGCACCCGCCTTGTTCCGCGGGCAGACGACGGGAGTTTCAGGCGCAAACGCCCTGCCTGTTTCTTGAGTCCTGGGAGTTGCAGGTACGAAAGCAGCATACGATATTGACCGGTATCGGCCCACATCGGGATCTGAGATTGCGATAGCTCGTTCGAAAACGTGTGTGATGTCGGTTGGGTTCGCTCGGGCCGATAGTTGAACGGTACCTCGCCAAAAAAAAAGCCAATTCCGATTCGCGAAAAGGATGTGATATGTGACGAGACCGCGTAGGACCTGTCACCGCCGCCCTGCTGGTTGAGGAAGGAGGGGTTGATCGATCGCTGCTCGGTGGCTGTTCAATGGCCGTTTGATCGCCTCTTTCCGTACCAATGACAGCGGGCATGCGCTCGAAATGTGGAATGGAGGTACGAGCTGTGCCCAGCGGACAGGTACCGGACCGAGCGTAGCGTGTTGATGAAAACCCGAACTCGCCGCAAGAATGGGCTGTCCGGTACTGATAAGGAAGTCCAGCTGAGTATGTCCATCACAATATCACAATCCTTCTCGTTACCTTTGCCGGCTTTGCCTTGTCACTGGTTGGTGGTCTTCGACAGGGGTGGTTGGCACAGGTTCAGTGATACAAGATATGCTGTGCCCCCTGAGCTTAGGTCTGCCCCAGTGTTGACTCCAGTGTCGATCATTCGATCATTTCAGCTCCGCTCCATTATGAACGCCACCCCCATCTCCCCTCACGATCGGTGGTAACTCCGAGTGACGGTGGCACAAGAAAGAGGCGTTCCGTGGCCAGGCTTTAATAATAGTTTAGCCGCAGCGACTCGTCAGCTCACGCCACCGACCTCCAGCACTTACCCTTGCCATGTGAATCCGATGGCAAAAAGACCCCGAGATGTGACATGAGAGTCATAGTGGGAGATGATTGTCTCACAAAGGCTTGCTTTGCATGGGATGGGTCAGGCTATATGGAAGAAAGATGTGATTCATCACCTCAACAGTGTCAGAGTGGAAGGAAATTGTAAGTAAGCATTCTGTTTATGATACAAATGTCACGCCAAGCTCGCGTATCATGGAGAATGGAAAGCGACGTAAATAAGAGAACATCATTCGTCATCTGTTATGCCTCCAAAGTCAGCGCATACAATGACCATATATTATATCACTAGAATGATATCAGACGGCCACTTTTGTAATCTGCTAGTCTATGTTCCTGCGCAATTCAGTTAGCCCTAATCACTCACGCTGAGCACCGCGACTGAGAATGTCTGACCTCAAATGAGAACTGGCTGTACATAGGGTCAAATGTGATAGCTTGGTAGCATTCCGTGCTACTAGCATCACTGTCTGTATGGAAAGGAGTTGGTTTACCTGCTTTACGAGTTCCTGGCGAGAGAGTTGAAGACCCAAGCCCGGTTCCCTTCGATACAGCCGCAAGAACATTTGGAGTACTCGAACTCACCGTCGACTGCGCTGGTGAAGAACTTGCTGCTCCGAACGAGTTACCCCCACTCATACTCGCCGACGATCCGGACGCATTGCTGCCTTTGGGATCTTTCGCCTGAAGTCCGCCGAACAGCGGGGTGGATGGCTTTGGTGGAGGGGTACTGAAGTTGACTGGATTATCAGAGGGAGCGTTGTTTACCGGTGTGGGAAGTATTGGTGCTTTCCCAGCGTTCGTGTGGGCGTTTCCAAACGGAGTTCCGGGTTCCCGTGCAAATGGTGCCTTTGGTTTTCCTGGTTGTGGTGGTTGAGATAGAACGTCAAAGATGGCAGAGTCTGCAGTGGTAAATTTCTTCGCCGCCGTGAGGGCATTTCTCGAATTAGGAGTTCCATTGATCAGGTCTGCATTTCTGAGTGTTTCTGTAGAAGGAAATGAGTTAGTTGACCGATACGTTTTATTTAGATGCTAAGGCATGAACATATCTTCAGCAATTGAGAAGGCATAAATGAAAAGTTGATTATGCTACCCAAATAAGAAAAACCTACCACGGGGGCTTTCTTCAATAATAATTTTAAGCCCAGCCTCTAACTCTTCCAGTTTAGTAGTCAGACGAATCCTCTCAGCCTTGCTGTCCTGAGACTCGCCGGCGACCGCCTCCAGCTTTTCAGGGCTGATTGCTCTAATACTCGCAGGTGTGAAGATGTTTTCAAGCCCAGCAAGAAGGCATTGCTCGACCGCCAGTGACGCAACATTGTTTATGAAGAAAATTATCGCTGTCTGATTGAATAGTTAGTCCTGATTCTTGGTAATTGAAGTGCATGGCTACTGGGAATGTGACTTATAATAGGCGAGCCGTCATAATAGCCTTGAAATGGAGACCCATGTACATGCTAAGGGTAGAAATCGAGGGAAGTACTTGGTATGACCATAGTAAAAGAGCCATGTACCTTATAGTAGGCTTCCATACGATCAAGACTCGTCGAGCAACCATATATATCACTGATATCAGGCTCGGCAGTAAAAGCCATGTCCATGAGCTCCGAGGTCGGCTTCTCAGCGAATGGATTTTGCTTGTCCTTTCCGAAGTGTTTTTGCAAGTTCTTGACGGCCTCGTCATTTGCTCGCTTGTCAGTCAGAGTTTGCACAGTCCGTGAAAACTGAGGATCTATGTTCATGGGTTCGTAGACCTTGTAAGGAGTGAGTAGTTCTTGAAGTTTGCTCAAGACATGTTTCTTTCGAGTATCCATGATAGGATCGATAAGCTTTCCCAAAAGCTTGTCGCACATTCTCTCGTCAGGGGTTAAATGGCCAAATGTTAAATCGAGAAATTCCTTTACAGCTGCGGTGACATCCAGTAAATGGCGAGTTGCAATCTCTTCCCATGGTTCTGATTGTTGACGGAATAGATACCCAACCAGCAGTGGATTTGGGGTTCCATCGAGTTCTTGACCTCTGTTATGGCGGGCGAGCTCCCTAACATTTTCCCGAATAAATTTGGACCGAATTATAGCTTGCGGGCATTCACTTTGATTAGGCAGGCTCATCTTAAATAGATCTTTGTCATCCAATATCTCCCACCTATGTCCTTTCCGGAGCATGAGATCAGCAAAGTCTTCGTTGAGGTTTCGGACTGTTGCCCTCAGTCTTTTCTTGCGTTCTTCTGGGACCGATAGATTGTTGAAGAATATATCGCTATGGTAATCTCCTCTAAGGGCCGCGCCGGTCAGTCGCCCGAATTGGCTGCTGATGCCTATGAGATAATCTTGTTGATCGGTCACCGTTGAACGGGCTTTACCAAGCTTCCCCAATTGCGACTCAGTTTCCCCGATATCACGATTGAGTGTTTTCAAGATAGACGGCAGTTGCGCACGTATGTGATCCAAAAGAATCGTGCTGAGCTTCTTCCGTAGAGCATCAATGCCAAGTATGACACGAGATTTTGGTAATTCAGCCCACACGCTTCCTTCAAAAAACCGCTTTTCTTGCTCGTCTCGCTCCTCGTTGGTGATATCTCGTGTCTGGAAGCTTCGGTTTTTGACGATATGCCAGCCATACTGGAATGGAATTTCTTCGTTCTTGGGAAGCTCCAAATACTTTTGTTCCTTCTCTGAGCCAGGCTCCAATGTATCAGGCTTGGTGATAATTCCCAATGTTCGCCTGCCGTCCTGGACGATTTCTTTTGCATACCGTAGCACAGCTTGGTTGGCTTTGTCGTTTTGCGCAGATACAATAGCGAGAATGATGCTGTTCTCCTGCCTCATGTAGCCTCGGACAAGATCTTCTACAAGCTTGACATCTTTATTGGACGGTTGGTCGTTCTGGTATTGTATTATGCCGGGGAGGTCAACGATTGTTAAAGGATTCAGATCAGGACCGTTAATCTCGACTTGAAGAATATCATCGAATATGGCGTTTGCGCTTGAATTGGTATTTTCTCTCATGCATTCTCTTGCTGAATCGATCAGGATGGGGAACTGATCGAAAGAAGAAAAGGAGTTTTGGAATTGTTCCAGACGGTTTCTGCCTTCGCCTTGTCGAGACGGCCCAGGCTTAATCTTAGTGGCGATTCTTGTCCTAACGGTTCTCCGCAGTACGATCTCGGTTGCAAAAGTAGTGCAGATATCGCTCTTGGTGGGAAAGCGAACTCCGGTTAAAGCATCTAGAACGGAGCTCTTTCCAGAGGACTGATCGCCACAAACAATAAGTTGAGGAAGGCCATCCTTAAGAAGACCACCAACGCCTTGAGACCTGAGCCGATCAATAACATTAAGCAGTTTCGTTTGGTCCTCTGTTTGGAGTTTATCCAGAGCCGTCCCAGCCAAGGCTTCCTGTAGAGCGGCCATATTGACAAGGAGCCTTAGCTTGGTAGCGCTTGTAGATGAAAGAAGATAAAATGCGCTCAGTGAAAAAATAGCGCGAAAGGAGGAGTTGATGGTGTTCAGATGAAGACAACTCTACGGGGAATACAGCTTGTGCTGCCTCCGGCGTCCCCTATTGTGCACGCGCGGTGGACATCTAATTTCGTTTCTCTGCAAAATAAAGAACTTGAAGTTTAACACTTGCAATTAAGATTAAAAGCTAAAGACTTTATAAGTTCACGGCTTCTCTTGCAAGTGCACGGGATCTACGCTGGGTGACGCACTTGACTAGTTGTTAGCGGAAGTTGATGCTCGCCGCGTGCACACAGGGGACGTGTCAGGCCGCACAAGCTGTGGTAAAATTAGAACGTTTATTGGTCTAGTAATGTAAGCCGTGCGTCTACTGAAATGTCTAGGCCGTCCGTCGGGCTTTGTCAGGAACAGAATCGGCCTATTACGGGCTACCGTAGTATATCCCCTAAATAATTGCTTTTACTATTACCTGCATCTTCACAACTATAGCGGGACACTTTCAAGCTTGAATAGAAATCAATTTATAGTACTAGTGAACGACTGTCTTTGGGGTGGATCTAACTTGGAAATGAAATCCGCCTGAACTGGGCAATAAACTTGAGACGCTGTGGAAAATAGGGGTCAATTGCTTCATACACTTATTAGACAACAGTGTGTATCCTTGGAAACGGGGCGGAGCACAGTCCAAATGCACGTGGCAGTGCAAGTGCCGTGATCAGCGGAGGCGCGGGACGAAACATACGGCAGCCAGCTGCTGTGCCGCAAGGCTGCAGAAGTCGAATCAAAACGATGCTGTAACCGACGTCTCCACAGCTTTGATTGCTGATTGTGTTTCGTCAGCGAGTCATCGAGCCTCGGATGTCCATAATTGGAAGGTGGAATAGCGACTTCGGGCAGAAGGCTATTTCAAAGCAGAGATGAGGTTGAAGCTGAGGAGTTCGCAATGCACGAACACCTGCGCACGGATATCTTGCTTTGACATCCAGGGATCCTTCCGAGCCGGTCTCATTGGGCATTCCTATTAACGTAGGTGTGTAACCATTGAGTATCAATATGCCAAAAAGGTAAGTTCTCAACAAAAAAAGCCATTTTTGAATTGTTTAGAGTTTGTGCTCGTTCTTAACGACATATTTTCACACATGTAGGCTCTGGCGCCGGAAATAAAATGTCTGACTTTTATCCAGAAGAAAATGGTTTCTTAAGGCCTAACAACCGTTCGAGGTGATGGTTAGGAACATTTTTGGCAGGTATATGAGAGTATGTCATTTTAATTACATACAATCCACTAGGCCTAGCTAAGCCGAAGGACACAAGGTTACTCTGTGCATGATACATGTAAGGAAAATAAAACCCAAAGAAACGTGAAGCAGAATCACTCCTAGCATCCACTTTGCCCTTATCAAAATTCAAACTCGCTGGAAATCTGGGAAGGCGCCCCTCATGCGTCCACTGGATCACCGTACCGGCGACCATTATTGTAATCATCTAACCTAAGCTCCTAAAAATCCAAGTCAGCCAAGAACGCTCAGAGCAACTAACGGTATCTAACCTCGAAAGATTTACCGAGGTGATCAACGTCAGCAGTGATGGAATAGAAATGATCCATACGACCACCACCGGTGGATAACTTATGAAATGGAGGGGTTAATTCACCTAGTAGCCTTGTCCTCCCCGAAAATGGTGTGGATGATTGCCAGGACGCTCTAGCATTGGGAGACTTCCCTCCTACAGATCGTGGTGGAGTAGGAACACCCAGATTCTCTTCGTCACTCTCTTCAGATGCGGAATAAGACCTACCGACTCTGGTGAAATTCGATGTTTTAAAGCCGGGCGCCAGCTCATCTCCGTATTGTGACGTGGATTCTCCGAATCCTCGGAACGGTGAAGCTGAACGCGACGCAGATCGAGTATTCGAAGGGCTGGGATTGACACTCAGGTTGCCAAGCATAGAAGATAGCTGGTCGCTCGTTTCCGCATCGTTGGGAGATGGTCCTCTTGACTGCGAAGGTCGATTCGCCTGTCGTACTGGTGTTCTTGGGCCAGAGGCTGGACTGGGCTCATTGCCAGCGATGCTCGCCTGGTCAAAGGGCATTTGGGCATGTGTTAGAGACTGCGTAGATGGAATGACTGTGGAGATTTGAATATTGGGTGTCTCCGCAGAGGAACCACGGTTCTTTCGTAAATCTAAGGTATTGTAAGTTAGTGACTGTTTAGATAAGATTCTGGATTACGTTTCCCTGACAACATCTTTCAATACCATTCTTGAGATAAAAGTACACAACTGAAGCACATGACCTATATTCAATATTGAGACATACCACTGGGTAATAGACTAGCTTGGCGGCCGATGGTGTGCAAGCCTTTTTCTAGATCCTTGATCTTTTCATCAAGCATCGCTCGTTCCAATCTTATGTCCTCGGACTCCGCAGCAATAGCCTCGAGCTGTTCATCCTCCATCCTCAGAATTGTTTCAGACGAAAATAAATCCGGCAGGCTAGCAATCAAGCAATTTTCGATACCAAGTACTGCGATATTACTGATGAAAACAGTGATGGCAGTCTGATTAGAAGAATTAGTAATCAATTCTGGTGCAAGAAGAAGCAAAGGAAATGAAGTGCTACAATACCTTGTAATAGGCCTCCATTCTATCAAGTATTTCTGCAACTGCGAAGTTATCCGGAGATTCTTCATCATCAGATAACAGCTCTTCGCCGACATTTTCTGGATTCTTTCGGTGACTATTGTATTTCAGATTGCTGTTAGAGTCGTTTCGACCATAACGGTTGCTTCGTAGTCGCTTAATTTCTTTCACAAAGTTTGGGTCGTAAGTGACTGGGTGACAGGAATTGTGAGGTGTCAATAACTCTTGAAGCTTTATCTCGAGATCGTGTTTTCTATTTTCCATGGTAGGCTCGACGAGCTCAAAAAGTAATGCGTTGAAGGTATTCGGGTCGGTCAAATGGCGCAAGCAGGCCTCCAAGAAGTATTTAACAGCTCGCCAGACCCTTTCAATGTGGAATCGAGCTAGTAGTTCCCAACGCTCCGCTTGCTCGCGGAAGAGATCTCCGATAAGTGATGGATTGGCAGTGGTAGGAAGCTCAGGGCCTCTACTTTGCTGCACAAGATTGCTAATTTGTTCAAGGTATTTCGACCTTGTAATTTCTTCAGGGTCCTCAATTCCCATCTCCAGAAGACTAGGGAACCTCAAGTTCTTCGATTCTCCCTTCACGTTATCAGGTATGATTTCCCATCTATGACCTTTTTCATACATGAGAAGTGCAAATTCCTTGTTCATGTTCTGCACTACCGCACGGAGTCGTCTTGCATACCCATGTGGGTTTGAAAGCTTGAAGAAGGTGTTGCGGTATGTACCCTCAAGAGCAGACACGGTAAGAGTCTGATATTGCCGACTTATACCAGTAAGGTAGAGCTGCAGATCTTTTTTGCTGATGCGAGGGTTCCCAAGCTTTTCGCGCTGCGCTCGGCTTTCCGAAATTGCGGCCTTCAGGTCATCCTGCAGAAAAGGGAGTTCCGAACGAATTTGCCGCAGAAGAACTTGACCGAGCTTCGTACGTAAGGCATCGATGCCAACATTAGCGTCAGGTAGAGACGCCCATACTCTTTCAGAGAAGAATTTTCGTTCTGCTTCGTCTCTTTCCGCGTCTGAGCTGTCACGCATGTTAAAATCTCGGTTTTTCACAACATGCCAGCCGAGCCGAAGCTCGACTATTTTGTTTCTGGCTAAATCGACATAGCTCTGCTCTCCTTCTCCACCTGCATCCAGAGTGTCAGGCTTAGTGATGATTCCCAAAGTCCGAGAGCCTTCCGGATCAATTTCCCCAGCATATTTAAGGACAATCTGAGTGGCGCGTTCGCTCTTTGCAGATATGACTGCGAGTATAATACTTCGTGGGTTTTTCATGTAGGAAGTCACAAGCTCCTTAACTGTTTCGACATCCCTAGCAGTTTGCTTTTCATTCTGATAGTGTATCAATCCAGGAAGGTCGACGATTGTTAGGGGGGAGCGATCAGGACCACTGATTTCGATCTGAAGAACGTCGTCGGAGAAGGAATTAGCATTAGAGAGACGGGATCCCGTCTGCATGCGCTTCCTCGCCTCTTCAATTATAGAGGGAAATTCATCTGCGGAGGTAAATGCCGCCCGAAATTCGCTGAGGTGCTCTTTCTCTGCTGGGCTTCGCGAACTTCCAGGCTTAATACTACAGGAGATGCGCTTGTAAGGAGCCCTGCGAAGCGCTAGCTCAGTCGCGAAAGTCGTGCAAAGAACATCCTTTGTTGGAAAACGTAGCCGGGTAAGTCCTTCCAGAACAGAACTCTTCCCTGATGATTGATCGCCGCACACAATGAGTTGTGGAAGACCTATGTGTCTGCTAATGCCTTGAGATCGGAGCTCGTCAATGGCATTCAGAAGCTGGGCCTGCTCCTTGGAGTGAAGCTGATCAAGCGAAGTGTCTTTCAGACTGTCTGAAGCCATTGGTAAGAGATTTGCGGTTTACGAGTGCTTCTTTGAGGGTTCAATGGTTGAAAACAGGAATGGGATAGAAAAACTCAATGGAAGAACAATAGAACGATTATGAAGGGTTTGAGGGTAAAAATCGATTTTTTCGAGGCTGCACTAGGTTGTATATAAAGAAACCGCACCACTGATGGTATCAATACCTTCAACCCAAGCGTAAAATGTTTTGAACCCAGCCCCCTCCTGCCCAAAGCGGACGGCTCACACATGCTTCGGCGGGTGCGGGTCAGCCAGAATGTCCCGCCCATGACCGTGAATGAGTCTCCGCCATCCTTGGCCAATAATATAAGCCACCTGTGTCTATGAGTTATTCAAAATAGATTTTAAAGGCCAAGATACTAGGTCTGCTTTAGCAAACGAACCGCTAGTCGTTTCCATCAGTCTTACGGAGAGCAGATGGATACGTTTGGAGACCAACTGGGCCCAAGCGGCATCCATATTGGCTTCCTGTTTGGCTTGCCCCTGCAACGAATTGGGACAAGCCTGTCCCGCCTCGGCGGCAAAAGTGATGAAACCATTAGGGTATGAATGCTAGTGTCAATTGGCCTACCATTTCTTGCTCATAATCACACTTAGGCGATGGGGTGTAGCAAGATCGCGCGTGACGCAATGGAAGCGCTGATTGAAGCGTGGAGACGAAACACTTTACAGCTTGTACGAGCTCCGGCGCTCGTAACACACAAGTGCATATACGTTGCTTGCGAGTGCATAGCCCTTTTTATAAGTGCACAGTGTCTATGCTGGATATTGCACTTGATTAATTGTTAGTGAAATTGGGTGTGTGTTGCGCGCGTACACTGGGGGGGGGGGGAGAAGCCGGAGCTTCAAGCTGTAATTTGCAGTCGCTGTGCCGCAAAGCTGCAGCTGTCGAATCAAAGAATTCCATGCTTGGCCCCACCTGGTTCTCTACAGCAGTCACTGTCGGGAATTAGTCGCAGGAGTCCGGAGACACACGTATTGGGCGTTCAAGTAATTAGATGGCAAGACAGTTACTGTGAGAGATGTGAGGCAACGAGATCCGGGGACAGAATCCTCAGTCGTCTATTGTCACGTGCATTGCCCCCAAACAACCCTTCCAAAGTTGGAATTGCCAATAGGAATCTTAGAATGTAAGTTGGGTAATGATTCTTGGAGCCTACAAGCCGGTGGAGTCTATTTCCATCTTTGTTTAGAGAAGAGGAACTTAGCGGGATAGGTGGGTGTAATGCTTCGTCTCTCAAGTTCGAAGGTTTTGTGGCTATGATACCGTGACGTTTCAGTATTTAAGATAAAGCACAATGCACACACAAGAAGAGAAAGCCGAGATCATACAGCTACATATATGCGTATACACTCCAATTTCGTTGCAACCTCAAACGCCCTTTCCATGAAGTATCACAATTTTCCATCCAAAATGCATGCAGTCGACACGTTTGCTTACCTAGTCCAAAAGAAAAGACAAGAATACCGAAAGAGAGAAATTAGGCTGCTCAATTCGTCCAAGGCAATTTATTACCACATGAAGCTATTAACTTTTGATTTTCATTGTCCTCGTACCCTTCTTCACAACGGTCCAATTTCACCCACTCCCACTTCCATCCCGCTCCCCGTTCGTGGTGCCATAGTTCTTCTTCGCGCGGCCGGTGATGTCTTGCCATGTGGCATTGAAGCGACGACCGGTGCTAGCGAGGAGACCCTCCTCCTCCTCCTCCTCGAGATCCGCATCAAGTTGGTCCGTGTCAAGTTTGGGAGTGCGGAATAAGGTTGTAATGAAGACGATGAGGTAAACACCTGGCAACTTACTGTCAGCAAGGGATATCTAAGGCGTACTGGGATTAAAGGGGACTTACCGAGAAACACGAACTGCGCCCAGAAGTCGACAACGCCGAAGAATGGGAAGTTTACCGTGACGCGATTTATAAAGGTGCTAACAACACTCGGTGTGCAAACGTCCTTCGCGACCGGATTCTCTGCTAGCTCGGTGCAGTGCCTGATGGCGTTGCGATGATGAGTGCAGTCTGGCTGCTCACCAGGGTGCCGCGCAGGACGGTCACAGTACGTTTGTGGACCGAATGTTGCGTATTGCGGTGCCACCATCATAGCGACCGAATAGTTAATTGCAAGTACGATAAGCGTAAGCATAACAGTAGCCATAAGGAGTGCTTGAGGAGAGGTGTGTCCCTTACGAATACGGAACAGGATTATCCATAGGAATCGTATTCCTACTGCGGCGAGGCCGACAACAGAGGCGGAGAAGAGGAGCAGTACGAGGAGAAGAAATATTATGTAATCGATCGGGAAGATCTTTGATGACTTTACGAAGATCCAATTTAGCGGTTGGAAGATGTTGATATGGCCGAGGACATAGCCGCAATTAGCCTTACAGATAGAGTTTTTGGCCTTATCAATGCCCGTGATGAGCATGCTAGCAAAGATAATGAGAGCTACTATCATAAGTAGGAATCCACCCAAGAGTTTGAGCGGGCGGAAGATGGCTTCGATCTTAATCCAAGCTTTGACAAGCCAGTTTCGATCTTCGCCGCTAGACTCGGCTGCAAGGCGCTCACGGCGGATGAGAGTGCGCTCTTCACGAACAAGAGCTTCGAGCTCTCGTCTATCCTTAGCGTCCAGTCCACCCTCGCGGCCCTCATTGCGCCCTTCGAGCTGACGCTGACGCTCACGGTTTGCTTCAAGCTGTGATGCAGTGTTCGCGGCAAGGGAGGGCGCAGAGATTGATGGTGCAGATTTTATGAGAACGACAGGTAATAGTGCGAGGCCTGCTGCGGTGTAGATCAAGTAGATAAGAGTTCCGATTGTAATGAGAAGGCCAAGCGCAAAAGTCAAGGCCCTTTCTCCATCTATAAATGTGTTAGCCTTGCTTAGAACATATTCAAGCTCACAAATAACAAGAGAGACCCACGATTTTCCGCAAGCAAATGCTTAAAGTAGTCCAAGTCCAAGTGTTTATCCTGCTTCGCTTTCCTGGCGACAGGAACAAAGAATCCTACAAGGAAGAGTATGACAACCAACGCAATGAATGCAAGGGTATACTTGAAGGCCCCCCAGAGCCTGCTTCCAACTGTTTGAGATCCATCTTCAGCGGCGTCTACGTCATATTCTTCGTACCAAAAGTAGGTGAAAGGCACAACCAATAAGCAAAGGATTGCATCAAGCGAGTAGAGCGTGTAGTACACGATTTTCAAAGTGTACACAATATTCTCAACACAGTCTGGGGTAGCCCAGTCCTTCTTGCGGCCATCTTTTGAAGATGAAGTAGATGATACAAGAGCGATGTCAACGGGCATCAGGAGCACCGTTGCCAGCAGAGCACTCATTGTAAAGATGCATACTGTCGTGACCGAAGCCGCTCGATCTCTCGGTGTCTGGTACAGGTAGACAAAAATGGAAGCTATTGCGAGGAGGATAACTATGGCGATGGCGTAGGTCACCCAGATTAAGCTTGTCTGGATGAGGGCCATTGTTGATGGAAGTTGTTATTGTGTCGCGCACTGGAAGCTAATTAGCAGCTATCAGAACATCCGGAGTTCTATGCCAAGCTTACCAAGACAGACCTGATGGTGATGCCCTTCACCCTGATGAGTGCGAATGGATGAATTTATAGCGAAGAAAAAGTTGATTTGCAGCAGAAGTTGGCTTAAGCTAATTGCCAGTCGCAGTGGGGGATCGGGGAACGGATGACGGAAGTGGCCCTTGCGTCGCGTGAGCTAAAGCTCTTGGCTGCAGCTTCGCGCATCAAAGAGGCTCAACACCACAAAGAAATATATCCAAACCTTTTCTTGCCTCTACCCGCAATTGACTACAACACAAAGCATGCCCACTTGCGCTGCTGCGCCCAGAACTGTTCCAGATGCAGTGTTACACCGAACTCACCCCGCCAACGGCCGTGACCCACGCAGTCAACCTCCCTTTTCTCAGCGCTAAATCCAACAACCTTGTTGTAGCAAAGATTTCCCTCCTCCAAATATTCGAGCTTAAGTCAACCATCACCGAGGTCGCCTCTGGGTCCAACGATGATCCTAGTATAGTCTCTCAGACTCTCGATACCGAAGCTGCGGATTTACCATTGCAACGAACAGAACATACCTCAAAGCTAGTGCTTGTCGGCGAATATCCACTCTCTGGAACAATCATCTCCCTTGCGCGCATAAAGGCCCTTGACACGAAATCGGGCGCTGAAGCGCTGCTGATAGCGTTTCGGGACGCAAAATTGAGTTTAGTGGAATGGGATCCAGAAAGTTACAGCTTGAATACAATATCCATACATTACTATGAGGGGCAGGATTTGCCAGGAGCTCCATGGGCCCTGAGTTTGGATAATTGTCATAACTTCTTGACTGCTGATCCTAGCAGCAGATGTGCTGCGCTCAAGTTTGGCGCACGGAACTTAGCAATTCTACCTTTCCGTCAGATTGGCGACGACCTTGTGGAAGATGATTACGACCCGGATGATGACATGCTAGACCAGCCTTCCGCGAAGACGAAGACAACCAATGGTGAGACCGATGCAGTAAAAGGCCAAACGCCGTACTCCTCCTCGTTCGTACTCCCGCTAACAGCACTCGATCCGACTTTAACAAACCCTGTCCATCTTGCATTTTTGCATGAGTACCGTGAGCCAACGTTTGGTATCATATCATCATCTAGAGCACCGGCGGCATCATTGTTGAATGAGCGAAAGGATGTTCTTACATACACTGTCTTTACTTTGGATCTCGAACAAAAGGCGTCTACTACTCTGCTATCAGTATCCGGAATTCCGTATGACGTTTCTCGGGTTGTTCCATTACCCTTGCCTGTCGGTGGTGCGCTACTCATGGGTGGAAATGAAATAATTCATGTTGATCAAGCCGGCAAGACCAACGCCGTGAGCGTGAACGAGTTTGCGAGGAGCTGCACGTCCTTTGCAATGGCAGACCAGTCAGACTTAGCCCTAAGACTTGAGGGCTGTACCGTGGAACAACTTTCTGCCGAGACAGGAGATATCCTGATTGTTCTGAACAATGGAGAACTCGTCGCTCTTACATTTTCCCTTGATGGGCGTTCGGTATCTGGCATGACGGTGGAAAGAGTAGCTGAGGAGCGTGGGGGTCGGGTTATTCAGTGCGGCGCATCATGTGCTGCTAGCCTTGGACGTGGCAGGATATTTGTAGGGAGTGAAGATGGAGACTCTGTTCTTTTGGGATGGACGAGCAAAACTGCACAGCTCTCAAGGAAACGCTCGCAAGCTGAGATCCTTGCTGATGACGGGGATATATCATTTGATGAGGAAGACCTAGAGGATCTGGATGATGATTTATACGACAACAGCAATAGTCCTGTCAAGCAGTCCGCAACATCGCTAACAGGGTCGAGTGCGCCTGGAAGTTATAACTTTAGGATCCATGATGTACTGACAAGTCTTGCACCTATCAAAGATGTGACTTTCGGCAACCCAGCTGCTTCATTCCAGAGTCAAAAGAGCGAGTCCAAGGAAGCATCAACACAGACCTCTCCGCTAGAGCTAGTCGCTTCTACTGGTAGAGGAAGGGCAGGTACGATAACTGTTCTTAAGCGTGAGGTCGAACCAACAGTCTTTAAGCAGTTCAATGTGGCCTCTGCACGCGGAATTTGGACTGTCCATGCGAAGAAACCGGTACCGAAAGGTTTAGTATCTCAAGGTACTCAGGATTCAGAAGCTAACATCGCTGCTGACGTCGAATACGATCAATATCTAGTAGTGTGTAAAGCTGGCCAGAGCGGAAATGAAGACACGGTAGTCTACAAGATCAACGGCGCCAATATTGAAGAAACCTCTACTGGAGATTTCGAACGAGAAGATGGGTCAACTATGGATGTCAGTATACTGGCTGGTGGCATCAGGATTGTCCAAGTGCTTCGCAGTGAGATCAGGACGTACGACTCAGGTATGTGGTTATCCACCATTCCCACCACTAGGATATATTCCCACTTGCACTGTCTTTTATCCTCATCTAAAGTCGCACCCCTTTGTTTTGAGCCCACCCTGCGCTGGAAGACAAGGGAAGTTATGGTCAACCCTACTACGCTTCCAAATGTGGCCCTAATGCAGTGCCCTCTGCCCTCGAGCCTACTTCGCTCTCAGCACTGCATACAGGGCTTCTTCAAGGTGCTAGAACAATATACTCTCTTATCCCAAACTTCGTTTCCTTTGCCTGTGCCCTATGCAGCGTATCCATTCCGTGCCTTGGTAAATTTTCTAATTAGTAGTTTAGCTTAACTAACTTTAAGTTGTGCGTAGAACTTAACATGTATCAGATCATACCAATGGAGGATGAAGAATCTGGAGCAGAGCTTAGGATAATCAATACCAGTTTTGCTGATCCTTATATCCTGGTTCTACGAGACGATTGCAGCGTTGCTATACTTCAGGCAGACGAAATTGGTGACATTGAAGAGCTTGAAAGCGGAGGCCTATCTAAAACCCAATGGCTTTCAGGGTGTCTCTTCAAATCTCCAACCTTTGGCGAGAGAACATTGGCCTTTCTTCTAACAGTAGAAGGGGGGTTGCGTGTATGTCCACGTCCTCCTTTTAGTTTCCTGAGTGCTAATATACAACTTCCATAGATCTTTGATGTCTCCAATCTGGAAATGCCAATTTATGTCGCAGAGGGTTTAAGCTTCCTTCCTCCAACTCTCACAGCGGATTACGCTCCTCGAAGATCTTCTGCAAAAGCAACTCTTACCGAGATTCTAGTGGCAGACCTTGGAGACATGACCTCGAAGACACCGCATTTGATTGTAGGTTCTCATTATAGTTGCGTTAGACCTAAATTAATAAGAATTAGGTGCGGACTTCTAGTGATGACCTAAATATATACCAGCCATACCACTACCCCGCAAAGGATGCTTCAGCACCTTTTTCGACAAACCTTCGATGGCTCAAACTCTCACAGGCTCACCTTCCTAAGTATTCTGAAGAATCAGCAATGGAACCTGAGGAGGCCGGCAGAGAGAGTACCCTAAAAGCACTAGAAAACATTAGCGGGTATAGCACCGTATTCCAACGCGGCAGCTCACCATGTTTTGTCTTCAAAGAAGCGTCAAGCATGCCTAAGGTCTTGAGTCTCAGGGGTGAGGCAGTGAAGGGCCTCAGCAGATTCCACACCGCGGATTGTGATAGAGGATTCGCCTACATCGATGTTGACGTAACTAAATTCCTCCTATCTACTGATTCTGCTGTTCTGACTGCTTGATATAGAACACTCTTCGAGTTTGCCAACTAGCTCCCAAGTTCCGTTACGGGGACCTAGGCTGGGCCGCCCGAAAGATTCCTATTGGTCAAGAAGTCCCAGCTCTTGACTTCCACCCCAAAGGCGTCTATTTGCTAGGAACTAGCCAGATGGTTGATTTCACCCTTCCTGAGGATTCATATCATTATGAATGGGCTAGAGAAGGTATTTATACCTGACAATAGGTTGCACAACCATGCTGATTGCACTTTTGCTGCAGACACAAATTTTAAGCCACGGGTCGAGCAAGGCATTATCAAACTTCTACATGCGGGGACATGGTCAGTTATAGATACGTATGTTTTAGCTCCTATGAATTTAATCTGCATTGAGTTAATTTTTTTCTCAATACTAGCCACCAACTTGACATCGGTGAGGTTGTCCTTTGCATCAAGACTCTCAATCTTGAGGTTTCTGAGACAACGCACGAACGGAAACCCCTCGTTGCTGTCGGCACTGCGATCGTGCGTGGCGAGGATTTAGCTACGAAAGGCTGCATCTACATCTTCGAGGTCATCACCGTTGTCCCCGAACCTGGACGACCTGAGACCAATCGCAAGCTCCGCTTGATCGTGAAAGAAGAAGTCAAAGGAGCTGTCACCGCTGTTTCCGAAATTGGAAGCCAAGGTTTTATGATTATGGCCCAAGGCCAAAAATGCATGGTGCGAGGTTTGAAAGAAGATGGTACTCTATTGCCAGTTGCTTTCATGGATATGCAATGTTATGTCACTGTACTCAAAGAACTTAAGGGAACTGGCATGGTGCTCATGGGAGACGCATTCAAGGGCGTTTGGTTTACTGGATACACGGTATGGCTCATCTTTCAGGGGTGCCACACTTGGTTGGACACATTCTTTACTAACTCATAATTCTAGGAGGAGCCTTATAAAATGGTTCTCTTTGGCAAAGGTCGTTCACAAATGGAAGTCATCGCCGCAGACTTCCTACCCTACGAAAAACAACTCCATATCATAGTCGCAGACGCAGACTATAACCTACACGTTTTGCAATTCGACCCTGAACGTGAGTCCTCTCCCGCCACCACCATCTCTTATTTTCCTATAAATATATCACTACCAACTCCTCCAAATCCACAAAGCACACATCAAGCTAACAACAAAGCACAGACCCCAAATCCCTCTCAGGCCAACGCCTCCTCCACAAATCCACCTTCCACACCGGCCACTTCCCCACACGCCTCATCCTCCTCCGCTCCACCCTCTCCCCCACCATAACCTCCATCAACAACTCCGGCGACCCCAACGCCAGCCCCTCCGAAATGGACCTCGACGGCCCGCCGCCCACCCCGCTCCACCACATCTTGCACACCTCGCAATCCGGCACCATCGCGCTGATCACGCCGCTCGACGAGCCCACGTACCGCCGGCTGTCGGCGCTCGCGACGTTCCTGACCAACGCACTAGACCACGCGTGCGGGCTGAATCCGCGCGCTTACAGGGCGGTCGAGAGCGAGGGTTTTGGGAGCCGCGGCATCGTGGATGGTGGTGTTTTGAGGCGGTGGGGCGAGCTGGGGAGTCAGCGCCGCGCGGAGGCGTGCGGGAAGGTGGGGGTTGAGGAGTGGGCTTTGAGGAGCGATTTGGAGGTTTTGGGCGGGGCGGGGTTGGGGGTTTAATGGGAAGGGAATGGAAGCAAGAGCCGGAAATGGGAAAGGGATTTTTTGGCTTGGAGGTTCGTGAAGGGATCTGGATTAGGGTTCTTGGAGATGGGGTGATGAGCAGAGGTGATGTTGGTGTTTTTGCGTGAGGACAGAGATTTTAGTTAGAAAAGCCATTGGCGTGTTTTGACATGTCAGGTAATTGAGATTGTTTTGGTGGTGTGCCACAAAAACTAACCTGGATGAAATACGACTCGTTTGCAGTCACGTAGTTGCCAGCCTTCGTGCCTGCCTTGTGTACATATACCCGACCAGGGTATTCAGCTGCTGTGTAACACCGAAGGCCACGTTTGGTCCCTCAAAAGAGTTCCTAGATACATCCCTCTACATTCATTTCAACGCTCAACACTCCAAGACTGGGCACGCTTTGCAACAAGATGAATTTGTGCAGGACAGCTTCGCACGAGCTTTGTAAGTCGATGAACGACCCTACATGAATTACCAGCTTCATGACCAAGTTTCGGACCTGTTGTCTTCAGCGGCAACTTACCAGCTTTGCCAACTGATTGTTTCTTTACCACTCGGTAACTTCGTGGATGGTAGGCCGGATGATAGAAATTTGTGCCTGAAAATTCTAAGTGTTGAGGATTCGACTTCAAACATATACCTTGAACCTGTTGCCGTTTGCGCCGCCGCAGTGAAGAACCAAAGTTGCTTCTGTTCGCTTACGTTAGATTTTCCCTCCATCGGATTCGCTCAAACGGCTATTTGGTCAGAACAAGGTATTTGTCATACGTCGTCCTAGCGGTTGCAAGGTTTGATAACAATGCACAGGGAGTCTTCTGGTATTGGCGAGTCATGTTTGCATCACGAAACCACTAAGCTCCGATCATTCGCCAGAGACATTTGAGCTTATTGAATCTTGGATTGACGATTGCCTCCTCCATCACGATGCCTGCAAGACGACAATATCCGGTGATGTCATTGATGAAATCAGCGTGGTTTTCAATAAGCGAAAATCCAGCTAATAAAATATTGGCATTTGTCAATATTTGCAGTGTCAATATTGGAATATTGGCAATAATTTGGATATAATTATTATAATAGAAATATACTTATTAAGGGTAGATATTATGTGAATTATTGGCGTAGATTGGCAGTTTTATAATATAATTATGTAATTTAAGCTATATAATCTAGTTACGTGATAGCGCGCCTTCGTATAATCTTTTAACATTAACCCTTTACTTTAACTTTAACTTCACCTCACTAATAACAGCAATAATAGCAACAATAATGTACGTATATTATCCAGAAAGATTATATAAAGCTAATATTAACTTAGGGCTCTTATCCTCTATAACGCTGCCGCCGCCGCTGCCGCTTTCACCGGCGCTAACGCCAACCCCGTCCTTATTGTAGGACAGCAGCAGTTGGCTCCCTAGTGTTACAGTCCGCAGAGCTATACGTTACTGGCCCTTCCAGGGCAGGATGTGGAGTTCATATAAGGCGCGATCTCCCCTTATTAGATAGCTTCGCACCGGCCTTTATATATCAACGCCATCCTTATACAATCTTGGGGTTGGGTGGTAGGTAACCCGTGTGCTGCGTGCCTCGGCGCTTACCTAGGCTACCGCCCGTTCCTATTATATCGTCGGGTACCTGGGCACTTTAGCGGAACATATGGGAATTGTAAATGGCGTGACCATTTATCCCGCTGCTCCGTACGAGGCGAGGATAAAGGTGACAACAGTAGACCTCTGCGCTTGCCATAAGCAGGGCTTGGTGGCAATAGTAGGGACGGCATGGCAGCGGCACTGTTATTAATTAACAATAAGCCTGGGGCTACGGCCCAAAACGCAATTATTCTTACATAAGGTACGTACAAACTTTTATTTAGTATATATTAGCACACATCTAGCTATTAGGATTGTTGGCAGCACTTATATAAGATCTATAGCTTAACGTGCTGTATAAGCTAAGTAGTTATCTTATACAATAAAACCAAAACAGATTAGCATATGTAGATAATTAAGATAGATACTATTAAAAGCTTTATATAAAAAATAAGTTAAATAACCTCAAGTGAGAGCTTAGTTCGCTGCCACTGTTTTAAATATTCTACTCTTTTAAGAGTCTTAACACCCATTTGCATCCTCTTTTATAAGATTATACAACGCGCTCCTAAAAAGGATTATTCTAGTTTATTACTTATTACTAGAATTAATAGAATAGTAATAGCTAGTAGCAATAGTCGTGGCTATTGTACACGCTGTTGCTCTTGGCACCACTATTTAAGGGCAGAAAGCTTTCCAATCTGACTTAGAGGATTAGTAATATAGTTATTATACTCATCTTGGCTTTAAGGTCGAGTAAACTTATTAAGATTCTTAATAATTAGATTATACGAATCTAATTCTTGTTTAGTAGAGGCTTGCCTATGTAGTAAAACTAATGGCTGGGTAGAAAGAGTCTTAGGCCTAAAAGCTTGCGATTGGTAATTCTTCTAAAGTCTTTTAACCTTTTTAAGTGTAGCTTTCTGCCACTTCTTTTTCTAATTTGCTTGGATATACCTCGTACGACGTTTAGGATGAAGAATAATTGCCGCAGTATATAACGGGGATTTATTAGACTTTAGGTAGTATTTATCAAACACCTTTTATCCAATTTGAATCCTTTTGCTAAAGTAGCTATTATTCTTATAGTGTTCCTATCGTATGATATTAGAAAAACTTTTAAAAGCAAAGAGAATTCTTATAAGACTCTGCTTAAAATGCCTTATAAGAATATCTATTAAAAAAAGAACGCTTGAGATCGTTATATTATACCCCTAAGTTTCTAATGTTACCCTCTTAAAGATCTGGAGGAAGTCATACGTTGTATAAAGCGAAGTCCAATCCTATGGAGTTAAGAAATCTTCGCCTAAGGTCTTAGTATGCTTCTTTGTATAAAGATTAATTGCTAACTTATACTTTAAGGCAACCTAAAGTATCTAATGCCAGCTATTCCACCTTATACGATTATCCAATGGAATTCTTCTTTAAGCAAGAGTAAGGAAGTTGTTTATATGGCCAGGTAAGCTTCAAGTGTGTATAATAATATTATAGAGTTTACCCAGTGTACTAAGAGCTTAAAATCGGCTACTTCTAAAGTTTAGGTTAATTTAAAGTCCTCTCTTATCCTTAATATTATACAATATAAGCTCATCTTCTTAAATCAAGTCTTGGAAGAGGAAGGCCTTAACAGCAAGATGGATAATATGGCCATTGCACCGGATTTATTGGTGTATGGATTTCCACTCCATGTTATATTCTTCTTAAAGATACTTCTGGATCGTATAATATAGGACGTCATTTATAAATGCATTATTAGCGACAATAGCACTAAGTCTCTATACAATACCGTAGTCCTAAAGTATTGGAAGCAGCGTTTGGAACTAATCCTCTCCGCTATATAATAGAGTTATACGAAGCGTAAGAAGGCCTCTTTTTAATCTTTCATTTTAATCTATAAAGTGTGCGCAAACCCTAAGCAAAAGATGTTAATTTGGGGACGTCCAGATATCTAGTAAGAGATAAACCTTAGATATTACTAATTGAAGCTTCTTTCATATAATGTCCTTCTGCACTATAAATGCATTTTAGATTATATTATTAACCGTAGAGTAAGCTATTGTAATATAACCCTTAACCTCTGGATTAAGGACCCTATAAAATACGTAAAACTCTGGCTATTTAACTATTCTAAATGGGAGTCTTTGTATGGTTATTAAGAAAACAAGCGCTGCAGTAATAGCTTCCCGATTTAGGGTGTTTTAAAGGGCAAGCGTATTAATATTGTTTAACTGCTTTGTATCGCGGAGCTGTATATAGAGATGTCAAAGTTGATCGCCGGTTTTTATATAAATAGGGCCCTCTTGCTTTTCTAAGTGGATATTATGCTTAGTTCTTAGGTGATTTTAAAAGTTTGTGGTAGATTTTAAGTAATGTACTGTTATTGTATAATGTTTATAGTATATAAGCCTTGTTCTCTTGTAGTGTGTATCCTTATCTTCGTCTAGAGCCTGAGTATGTGTCCACAGGTTAGAAGTCTTTTTTTGCTAGCGGTTTGACGACTTTTCTGTATTAAAGGAGTCTAATATAGGTAGAAAAAGTGATGAGTTTGCTTTAGAAGCCATGATATTTGGATAATCTATCCGTATGATATTGAGGTTAAAAAATTTTAAGGGGTGCTAAGAGGATCTGCAAATATTACAAATATGGCCAATACTCGCCAATACTCGCCAATATTGATTAGCAACAATATTGATCAATCTGATTGGCAATATTTATATTAAAAACCACGCTGGATGAAATCGTTATGCCCAGGCTCCCAAAAAGAGTTCTTGATATTGGAGACGCTCCCTATTCTCCTTTTGTTAAACTGATAGAGACACACGGCCGAAGTGGACGTTATGTTAGCCTCAGTCACTGTTGGGGCTCCATAACGAAGCAGCCGTTGAAAACAACACAGGATTCAATTAAAGACCATCTCAACGGCATAGCGTTCAAGATGCTTCCAAGGACTTTTCAGGATGCAGTAATCGTCACGCATGCCGTTGGTATACGATACTTATGGACCAACTCTCTTTGCACTTTGCAGGATGATAAGAAAGACTGGCTCCAGGAGTCTGCCCAAATGGGGTCAATTTACGAGAGAGCCCATTTGACCATAGCAGCATCTGATGCTATTGATTCAACTGAAGGCTGTTTCATATCGAGGAGACCTGGCTTGTCCACTGTAGAGATACCATATTACTCCGATGTTGAAGATACCGAGGGCTCAATCTATATCTCCGCGCTCCTACTACATAAACCAAACCTAGCTTGGGGGCCACTGAGATAAAGAGCATGAGCACTCCAAGAGCGGTACCTTTCTCGAAGAATGGTTCATTCCACGAAAGGGGGGCTGAGCTGGAAATGCAAGGAGGTTGAGGTGGATGAGAGACATGGCGAAATCGACATGCAAGCATACCAGGAGTGGGACGCGGTATTGGAGCGGTACTCCGGCTCTTTGCTCACTTATGAAACGGACCGGTTCATTGCACTTTAAGGCATAGCGAATGAGATGAAAAAATCGAGGAGTGATTGATATTGTCTAGGAATATGGACGGCAAATCTCCCTGGGTAACTGTTATGGGTGTGTAAAGCCTCTACACCAGAAATGGGCGCGCTTCATGGTATACCATCCTGGACCTGGGCTTCTAAGGGCGGTAATAAATTATCTTGGACATACCTGCAGATTGCTATAGGCCGAAGGCGTGAGATCAAGTCTGATCAATTCGCTATCGATGAGTTAGGGACCCTAGAAGTTCGAGGTTTCATTAAACAGTGTAGCATATCAGAAAACGTCATTCCCACTAGGAGATTTTCACACTCACATTCACATTCATATGCATATTTATTTTCCCCTGAGACGTCCATGAAAGAATGTAGGTCTGGACTAATTCATTATATCCAGGATTATGACAACGCTGTCCAGGGCCTTGGTCTTGCGGCCTTGGACGTGGAATCATGTTCATATTCTGATACCTATTGTCTCTTTCTTTCATCGAGTCCAAGGCACAGGTACGACCCGTTAGTTTGTGCCCTTTCTGAGCTGGCGAGAGAGAATAGTTTACTCGGCAGTTTCGTCGCCCTTGACGGGGATCTCGATATGATGACATATATGGAGGGATTTTGTAACCAGAACGTAAATCACCGGCTAAACGGACTTGGATTCTTAATGATAATATAGGAGGACCTTGATGGAATAGAGTATAATGGGAAGAGCGAGTGGGTATATTGGGTTTTGCTCTTACAGGCCGTGCCTGACGTATGCAATCAATTCCGACGCGTCGAAATGGGCTTTGTGTATTCGGGAGGATGGGCTAAAGAAAGTATACATCAGCTTATATATATTTGTAAGGGTCATCGTATTATTGCATCCGGGCTTTTTGGTATTGTTAGTAAGGACTCTAGCTCTACGGATGATAATTTACAATACATTGTGTCATAGGTCAGCTAGCCTGCGCCACGCCCTAGACTGGCTATGAGGGTACCCTTCAGTGCTGCCAACAATCAAATATCCTGATTGATTGGCGGGATATTTGATTAATTGACGCACGGGCCGTATTTAATTGAAGCTAGCCTGATTGACGGCTGATTTGATTGAACTTCTAATTAATTATGGCCAGCGGTAAAGGGACACCCCCTAATTGATATGCGAACACCCCCCAATTGATATACGGACACCCCCTCCTCAATTGGTTTAGTTCATTCCCGATCAAGTTAGAACATCACGTGCGTTTGACTTGTTTACATCTGCATCGCGAACAATCGTCGCGCGCCCATACCTAAAATATCACCTCGTATTTGGCTCACCTATTGCTGCCTTTATTATGGCCCTCAACCCACCCCCCTAGAAGGTGTACGACTTCCCGGAGCTTGCAATTGATGATATTAATGAGTTTGCAAAAGGGCAAGGCTATACAGTTGTAACTTTTTAATTTAAAACTGACAAGCAAACGCCACCCACTATGCGCAAGATATGGCTTTAATGTGCCAAAGGCCGCACCTATACTAATACCTCTAGAGATCGCCTTACTAGCTCCCGCATGACAGAGTGTCCTTTTAAAGCTACATTGACGCGTATACCAATTAGATGGGGCTTAGAAGTAAAGAATCCTAATTATAATTACTTAGCAGCTGTTAACCCAATTGCTCTACCACAACACCGTTAGCGTTCTTATGATATAAACAGGACGATTGCAGATATATCAGGCAGTAGTATTAGGGCTACCAAAATACTTACAAATTTACTGAAGAAGGACATTATAATTAGTATTTAAGATATCTATAACGAACGAAAGTTAAATAAGAAGAGACTCCTTGGAGGCCTTACCCCAATTTAAGCATTAATCAAATCTCTTAGTGAGCACGGTAGCGACGATCTTAAGTCAAAATACTACTTTACGCATAAGGAAGACGATAACAATTGAGTTAAATATCTATTCTTTGCTTATCTAGAATTAATTAAGTTCTTCCGGAAGAACCCTAATATTTTACTACTTAATTGTACTTATAAAACAAATAAGTTCAAGATGCCCTTTCTACACGTAGTAGGGGTTAGTAATACTAGGCAGAACTTTAAGCTTGCTTATTATTTCCTACTAGGTGAAACAGAAGTTGATTATAGCTTTATAATTTAATAGCTCTACCTTCTTTACTACCGCTATAATTTAACACCCAAAGTTGTGATTACGGATAAGGAATAGGCGCTTAAGAATATACTACGCGTGTACTTTCCTAGAGTCCCTTAGCTCCTCTACCTATGGCATATTGCCAAGAACGTTTTTACGCACGTGTAAAGCAACTAGGTAATATAAGGAGACTTATTTAATAAGGAGAAGGGAAAGATTTAAGAGTATTATAATAAGTTCATAAAGCGCTAGGCAGACTGCTACAGCTAAAATATATTAGAGAAGTTTACTACAGCCTAGAACCAACTTATAGAGGACTATAGCAATTAAAAACAGCTAATTAACTACTTAAAAGATAAGTAATAGCTATACCGCAGAGAGTTTGTCACCTGCTACACAGATCTATATATGCATTTTGGAAATAGGTAAGTTAAAAAGTTGTACTGCGTAATATATTAACCTTATATAGCTAATTTGAATGTTCTTTAATCTAGAGTCATATTGCGACTTAAGGGCGCGTACGCCAAATTAAAGCGCTACCTTTAAGTTTCTACCGGCGATCTACTTGATATTGTATTAAATATTAAGAACTTTATTAAGAACAATATAAACAAGCATATGGCAACAATAGTATACTACAAAGACAGCCTACTGCATGACGTTCGCGAGCCTAAGTTTAAAGATATTTTATATAAAGTAACGCCCTAGGGCCTCCGCCACCTTAAAGCCTAACTAAAGCTTATAAAGTCTGCTAATTACCAGTTAAATTATAGTGGCTCTTGGACTGCTATATACGGCCTCCCCTGCTGCTATATACTCCACCAATAGCTACACCGAAGCGCCACCTCCGTACTTAAAATTAAGCTTACCAAAATTAATAAACACTGGTGGTTTAATTACCCTTAGCCAGATCCTCCTACTGGCCCACCTATTAATCCTCTGCTACTTATTTAAGAGCCTCTAATTATTAAGCGTCGCCGCGGTCGCCTAGCTAGCTCTATAACTCCTAATTGGATTAATACATCGACTTACTACAAGCCATCAGCATTCAAACAAAATACTAGATATACTATGCGCGGACACGGGCGTGGTTATGGGCGTAGGCATAGGCGCGGGAGTGCTCGCGGAGGCAACCTACAGACATTAAGTAGAGGTAGCAGCACCTAAATTAGTTTGTGTGATGCCTTGCAAAGCACTGCATAATCCAATCAATCAACTCAGGAGTAGGTGGGTAATACTTTAGGTGGTAAAAGTAGTGGTGGAAGTTAAGATACTACTATAGATAACTTATAAGGTGTTGGCAGCAAGGCTTATAAAGGCCTAGGCAACTTGCCTTTTTAAAAGGATTTTACTAAGGGCTTCTTTAGCGCATTTTAAATCTAATTTGGACTCTACTACTTGTACTATAACTAAAATCAAAACTTGATCGTGATATTGCAGTTATAAAAGTTATATTTTAATAATTTGATTTTTATAATGCAGATGTAAATAAGTTAAATATATATAATATTCTAACTTAATCGGGAATAAACTAAACCAATTAAGGAGGGGGTATCCGTATATTAATTAGGGGGTGGGCTAGCGGTAAAGGGACACCCCCTAATTAATATGCGGACACCCCCTAATTAATATACAGACACCCCCTCCTTAATTGGTTTAGTTTATTCCCGATTAAGTTAGAACATCACATACGTTTGACTTGTTTACATCTATATCGCGAACAATTGTCGCGCGCCTATACCCAAAATATCACCTTGTATTTGGCTTACCTATTGCTGCCTTTATTATAGCCCTTAACCTATTCCCCTAGAAGGTGTACGACTTCCTAGAGCTTGCAATTGATAATATTAATAAGTTTGTAAAAGGGCAAGGCTATATAGTTGCAACTTTTCGATCTAAAACTGATAAGAAAACGCTACCCACTATACGCAAGATATGGCTTTGATATACCAAAGGCCGCACCTATACTAATACCTCTAGAGATCGCCTTACTAGCTCCTACATGACAGAGTGTCCTTTTAAAGCTACATTAACGCGTATACCAATTAGATGGGGCTTAGAAGTAAAGGATCCTAATTATAATTACTTAGTAGCTGTTAACCCAATTACTCTACTATAACACTATTAGCGTTCTTATAATACAAACAGGACGATTGCAGATATATTAGGCAGTAGTATTAGGGCTACTAAAATACTTACAAATTTACTAAAGAAGGACATTATAATTAGTATTTAAGATATCTATAACAAACAAAAGTTAAACAAGAAGAGACTCCTTAGAGGCCTTACCCTAATTTAAGCATTAATCAAATCTCTTAGTAAGTATAGTAGCAACAATCCTAAGTCAAAATACTACTTTATGTATAAGGGAGATGATAATAATTAAGTCAAATATCTATTCTTTGCTTATTTAGAATTAATTAAGTTCTTCTAAAAGAACCCTAATATTTTACTACTTAATTATACTTACAAAATAAATAAGTTCAAGATGCCCTTTCTGTATATAGTAGGGGTTAGTAATACTAGGCAGAACTTTAAGCTTACTTACTATTTCCTACTAGGTAAAATAGAAGTTGATTATAGCTTTGTAATTTAATAGCTCTACCTTCTCTACTACCGCTACAATTTAACACCTAAAGTTGTGATTACGGATAAGGAATAGGCGCTTAAGAATATACTACGCGTGTACTTTCCTAGAGTCCCTTAGCTCCTCTACCTATAGTATATTACCAAGAACGTTCTTACGCACGTGTAAAGTAACTAGGTAATACAAGGAGACTTATCTAATAAGGAGAAAGGAAAGATTTAAGAGCATTATAATAAGTTTATAAAGCGCTAGGTAGACTGCTATAGCTAAAATATATTAGAGAAGTTTACTACAGCCTAGAACTAACTTATAAAGGACTATAGCGATTAAGAACAGCTAATTAACTACTTAAAAGATAAGTAATAGCTATACTATAGAGAGTTTATCACCTGCTACACAGGTCTATATATATATTTTAGAAATAGGTAAGTTAAAAAGTTATACTACGCAATATATTAACCTTATAAAGCTAATTTAAATGTTCTTTAATCTAAAGTTATATTGTGACTTAAGGGCGCGTACGCTAAATTAAAGCGCTACCTTTAAGTTTCTACCGGCGATCTACTTAATGTTGTATTAAATATTAAGAACTTTATTAAGAATGATGTAAACAAGCATACGGCAATAATAGTATATTATAAAGATAGCCTACCGCACGACGTTTGTGAGCCTAAGTTTAAAGATATCTTATATAAAGTAACGCCCCAGGGCCTCCGCTACCTTAAAGCCCAACTAAAGCTTGTAAAGTCTGCTAATTACCAGTTAAATTATAGTAGCTCTTGGACTGCTATATACGGCCTCCCCTACTACTATATGCTCCACCAACAGCTATACCAAAGCGCTACCTCTGTACTTAAAATTGAGCTTACCGAAATTAATAAACACTGGTGGTTTAATCGCCCTTAGCTAGATCCTCCTACTGGCCCACCTATTAATCCTCTGCTACTTATTTAAGAGCCTCTAATTATTAAGCGTCGCCGCGGTCGCCTAGCTAGCTCTATAACTCCTAATCGGGTTAATACATCGACTTACTGCAAGCTATCAGCATTTAAACAAAATACTAGATATACTATGCGCGGACGCGGGCGTGGTCATAGGCGTGGGCGTAGGCGTAGGAGTGCCCGCGGAGGCAACCTATAGACATTAAGCAGAGGTGGCAGCACCTAAATCAGTTTGCGTAATGCCTTGCAAAGCACTACACAATCTAATCAATCGACTCAGGAGCAGGTGGGTAATACTTTAGGTAGTAAGAGTAGTGGTGGAAGTCAAGATACTACTATAAATAACTTATAAGGTGTCGGCAGCAAGGCTTATAAAGGCCTAGGCAACTTGCCTTTTTAGGAGGATTTTACTAAGGGCTCCTTTAGCGCATTCTAAATCTAATTTAGACTCTACCACTTGTACTATAACTAAAATCAAAACTTAATTGTGATATTGCAGTCATAAAAGTTACATTTTAATAATTTGATTTTCGCGATGTAGATGTAAACAAGTTAAACACATGTAATGTTCTAACTTGATTGGGAATAAACTAAACCAATTCAGGAGGGGGTGTCCGTATATCAATTAGGGGGTATCCGCATATCAATTAGGGGGTGTCCCTTTACCACTGGCCTTAATTATTTAGCTAGGAGGTTGTCCTAGTAATATATTGTGATATAGTAGCAGAAAGAATGTAAGGTAAGATATTAAGCTTATTAATTATAGGAATTTGTAGGAATTTACTTTAATCTACAAGATCTGCCTTTAGCTAGTGCCTCTAATACTTACTAGCCTCTATAACCTCTGCTCCTAAGCAATTTCGCTTATCTATAATAAGCCTTTTAGCCGCTAAGAATATGCGTTCTACCTTACTACTTATTGCTAGTATTAAGAATATATTAAATGCTATACGTACAAGGATAGAAAAGTTAGTTTAATGCTCCTTCTACTATATAAACAGGTCCTTAATTAATAGAAGCCGGCAATTAAAAGACCTTAGATAGGTATTAAGCTCTAGACTATCTATATCCATCTTCTTCTACTTGTAATACTTCCGTAATAGGTAATTAACTAAAAATTTGTTGTATGCAAGGTAGGAAGATTTTGCGTTATTTGGCTAATTCTTAAAGTTAAAGGTAGAATTAATATTAGGAACCTTTTTATAATAACTTAGGAAAAGGTCTTTAAATGCCTTTCTTGCGGTCTTAACCTAACTTGGATGCTATGCCTACTTATCCTTAAAGTACTTAAATCGCCGTGTAGGGTGAAGGATAATAGCTATAATATAAAGAGGTGAGAAATCTATTAGCTTAAAGTACTTCTTAAGCTTTAGCTAGGCCGTATTAATTCTAGTATTATAGTGCTTAGTTCGTTTAAGATCGGCATTAGACTTATTAATCTCCTTCTACGCCTTCTTAAGAATATTATATATAAAGTTTATACTATGGAGAACTCTCTATAGAGCGCTATATTATCCCTCTTAACTAACTCCCTATACTTAACCTTCCTCTTATTTATAAAGCTCTTAAAAGGGAACTAGTATTTTTTACTACCTAATCAGGTCCTCCTAATTGGCCTCTTATAGAAAGTCTTATTAAAGATTATAGGTATACTACTAGTTTAGAAGTTTCTAGTGGGTTTAGTAAAGGGTAATAGTAGTATATAGTTTAATTGCTAGTATTTATTAGTACTAAGTAAAGAAGAAAAAGAAGGGGTTGCTAGGACTAATATAAATAAATATATACAGCTAACTGCTAAGGCTTATTATGTAGTATACAGCCCGCGAAGCCCTACTGCACGCGTCCACGTCGCCACGGGTGGAAACATCATCTGGAATCCTATTCCTCTTGATGGCCAAGTGCAGAGGCGATAGTAGAGAGCCGTTGCAGCGCGTGCAGCGCTGTCATTCAACTCTGTGGTAATGAGCCCGCGACGCGTACAACGCATCGCCCTTAATAACACTAGGAGCCTTACTGCCTCCGCTTAGAGCTCTTATTCTACCATCTAGGGAGGCCCATTAAGGGAAACTAGGATACGAAAACCGCCTAATATACGACTACCTGGCTTATAGCCAGGCCCGAAACTGGCCTTATCCAGCTAGTTAACGTGGACGCGTCCTAGGCGTATAATAGGATACCCTTAGGCTTGCACTAGCTCTAAAATTGTAAAGGGAATATAATAAGGGTATAGAGATCCTCCTTTTATAAGAACTTGTTAAGGTTAATGCGTTATAGATACTTTATATAAAACTTGTTAAGGCCTTAAGGCCACCATAAAGAACTTATTAAGGCCCTACCTAGAGAACTTATTAAGGCCCCTTTATAAGGGCCTATCTAGTATCCAGTATACTTAGGTGACTTAAAAAAGGGTCTTAATAGGCGTAGTACACGTAACCTAGTTAACAGCAACGCGATAGCAATATAATGGCGACTAGATAGCTTAATAAGGTAGAAATATAGGTAAAGCTTTAAGCAGCGAAAATATAGGCCAGCTTTAATAGCCCTATAGCGTTTAACTTATAGTTAACTTATAGGTAACTTACAGGAGGGTCTTAATAGGCATAGTGTATGCAACCTAATACGCATATATATAAGGCAACTTACAGGAGGGTCTTAATAGGTGTAGTGCACGTAACTTAATATATATATATAGGGGAGGCTATAGGGGAAACACAGGCCAGTTAGATAAGGACTTAACAGTTAGAGACATAGGCCAGCTTATAAAAGGGGGGGACACAAGCTTGGTTAGTAGGAGAGGGGGGAATAGGTTATCTGGAGTAGGACCTAGTATCTCTATAGCCCCTCTCCTATAAGACACGGTTAGCCTGTTATAAGAAGACTTTTATAGGTAATATAAAATAGGGACTAGTAGTAGTATAGGGTGTTACGCCCCTATATTACTACTAGCCTCCTATAGGGCGTAGTGTGTAGTAGCTACTGCTAGCTCTAAGGACTTTACCCCTTAACTAGGCCCTAACCCTTAGTGCACCTAGTAGGTAGGCAGGATTATATCCTAGCCAGAAAAACTACTATATAGCTTAAGAGAATAGATGCGCGTGTTGGTATACTAATAGACGGTACTGTTCGCCTCTAGGGCGGTATATTAGTAAGGTATACTTAAGGAGCAAATAGGAGTTACTTAGGTAGGGGAGGCTTTTAGTCTAGGCCTTAACTATAGAAGGTACCTAAGGCTTCCATATTATAGGATGCAGCTATAACGCCCTCATAGGATTACGCCAGTAGGTATATAAAAAGGGAGTTGCAACCCCTAGAAGCGGTAGCTTATACCCATACCAGCAGAAATAATAAAGAAAGGCGTAAAACTAGAGGCTATAGAAGGCTCTTAAGCTATACAAAAGCATACTAACTCTGGAAGGAGATTCTTATATAGACCACTAGGGGGCGGTCTAGTACTTAGGTTAAGCCTATTATAAAATACCTAAAAGAATAGTAAAAACCCCTGTTAATTAGTAGTGGCAGCTAACTGCTTATAGAAAGCCCCCTAGGCCTTTAGGCCTAGGTAACTAGGACTAAATACTAAAAAACTGGGGTAGAGGCCTAGATAAGCAGGCATGTTAAACTCTACTATATAACTACCTATGCAGGATGCAGCCACGACACCCTTATAGGATTACGCCAGTAGGTATATAAGAAGGGAGTTACAACTCCTAAAAGCGGCAGCTTATGTCTATACCGGCGGAAACAATAAAGAAAGGCGTAAAACTAGAGGCTATAGAAGGCTCCCAAGCTGTGCAAAAGCATACCAACTCTAGGAGGAGATTCTTATATAGACCGCTAGGGGGCGGTCTAGTACTTGGGTTAATCCCATTATAAGATACCTAAAAGAATGGTAAAACCCCCTATTAATTAGTAGTGGCAGCCAACTGCTTATAGAAAGCCCCCTAGGCCTTTAGGCCTAGGCAACTAGGACTAAATACTAAAAAACTGGGGTAGAGGCCTAGATAAGCAGGTATATTAAACTCTACTATATAACTACCTGCCCGCAAACAGAGAATATTATATTGGTAATAAGCTTACTGGAAACCAAAGGCATAGAGTTTATCCTACTAGGAGACATAAACCTCTACTACCTATAGTAGGGGGGTATCTATGTTGCTACTAAACAATAGGCAGAGTGCTTACTAAGAGCTATAGACATCTGGGGCCTTAAGCTAGCCACCCCCCCAAGAGCAACTATATAGCAATAAGGCACCGCCAGAAGTACAATTAACCTTATATTTATAGACAAAGGCCTATACCAGAGACTTAAAAGGTGCAACCCTAAAAAAGAATAGGTACTCGCTTTAGACCATATCCCTATCTAAATATAGCTAAATCTGGATATTAAAGCACAACTAAATAGCAAAAGATACGCAATAAGGAAGCTCAAGACAGACAATTTCCTTAATACAGTTAAACAATAACTTTAAGACCTAGAAGAAATCTACCTAATACTAAATAAGCGAGGCTTATTAGCCACCCCTAAGGAAATTAACTATAGACTAGAAAGGATCTAGGCAGTAATTAAAAATAGGCTAAAAGAGCACTGCCTAGTCTTATAACTGGGCCCCTATACGCAATACATATAGTCCGTATAATACGCGGTTCTCGTTACTAGCCAATAATAAGCAAGAAGAAAATACATAAGCAGCTATAACCCTAAAGACAAGAGATAATATAAAGACACAAGAAACCAGTTAAAGAATACCCTAAAAAAAGAAGCAAGGAATAACTGGAGACAGTTTATAAATAAGCACACTTCTAACCTAAGCCTCCCCCATAACAAAGGCCTTTAGGCTATAGCAAAATAGGTAAAAAAAAAGGTAGGGCGCCTAGTAGAAGACCTACACCTACCACCCCTATAAAGAGCAGGGGAATTACAGGCCACTAACAATAATAATAAGAAGGCAAAGATCCTTATAGAAAGGTTCTTCCCCTAACTAGCTCTAGCAGACCTTAGTAATATCACGGGTAAAACACCAGTGACTTACCTATAGGTTAACAGCAACATAATAACAGAGAAAATAGCCAGAACTATTAGCCGCCTTTTAAATAATATAGCACTAGGACTAGATGGGATTCTAAATAAGGCCTTAAAGACCTATAGACCACTTATAGTACCCTAGCTTGCAGATATAGCCAGAGCATGCTTTACTATAGGCTACTACCTATAACTTAGAAGATCCATAACAACGGTTATCCTATAAAAAAAAGGTAAAGTAGATTACTTAGTCCCAGAAAGCTACCACCCTATTGCCTTAGAAAACACCCTTAGCAGGATCTTAAAAAGGGTAATAGTGGACCATATAGCAGATATAGCTAAGGAACACACCCTACTACTATAAAGCCAAATGGGGGTAAAAAAGAACCGCTTAACACTATTAATACTTATACTACTTACTACCACCATTAAATCTGCATGGGCAATGCGAAGGGACTTTATAGTATTAATACTTAGCCTAGATATTAGTAGCACCTATAATAATATGCCCTATAAGCGTCTCCTATATATCCTTAGGGCAAAGGGCTTCCTAAAATAGATTATATAATTTATCTAAGGGTTTACAGGCCAGAAAGAAATATTATTAGTCTTTAATAGATACCAGAGCCCCCCTATTATAGTTATAATAGGAATACTATAAGGATTACCCCTCTCGCCTATACTCTTCCTCTTCTTTATAAGTAACCTGCTTAACTTCTTTAAGGAAGGGGCGACCTAGGGGATAGGCTTTATTAACAATATAAACCTAATTATGTAACGGAACCTTATAGTAGGAACTACGGTGGGTTCTATTATTGGGCTAGGTATATAGGTAAGAACAAAATAACAATGTAATAACAACTGGTGGAGTGGTTGCCTAACAGATTAACTCTAATTATATTCTGAGATTTACTATAAGGAGAGAACTATCTACAGTAGGGACTGAGGTCCTTTAAATACATAACCATACGCCTAAGAAATCCTCTCTTATACGTAAGGTACGTGTTATACGTATTATACGTAGCGTATACTGCGTATACTCCGTACACTGTGTATAATATTATATAACTTGCTTACTATTCCTTATTATATAGTTCCACCAGATCTATTCTAGACTATACCTATATTAACTAATTAGCTTCCTACGACTCCTCTCCAAGTAGTTGTAACATTGTACTTAAAGCGTCTATAATACTATCTCCCTCCTCTTTATCTTCGTCCTTAAAGATCCCTAACATCTCCAAGTTGTCTACTAGAGGTGTAATGTCCGTTTAATTAGTCTAGTTAATATCCTTGCTTATTATACCTAAAGCTTCTTTTTCTTTATAAGCGCAGCGCTGTGCTCGCACTATGGCTGCCATACTGTCGCTTAGTGAGATAATATTATCTCTATATTCTCGTTGTGCGAAAGCGGGGTTAGTGTATATTATAATAGCAAGTCCCTCGTCTTAACAACCCTTGTTTTGCTTGGAGTATACTAAAGCAAACGTTTAATTGTCCTATAATGTTCGCTCTGTTTTTAACACTAAATATGCGCGTCCTATAACTCTTAACAGTCTTTATATTCCCTAAGTAACTTATTATAGGGTCTTATGTTTAATCTACTGCTATAAAGCTTAATGGTAAGCTGGCCTCCGCGCTGCTTAAGGTTTAACGTGCCTTAAAAAAGTCCGCACGCGTCCTTAAAGCTTAACGTTTGGCTTATACTTATCTTTAACGTCTTGAATATATTTATAAGAAGGTCCATTCTAAGGAGTAGAAACTTGTTTAACAGGGTTTGTCTAAGCTGGGTAATAAAAGGACTGGCTCTCCTTCTATAAGGGAAACAACTCCAAGTAGCTCGGTAATTGCTCCTTTTAGGTCCCCCTTAGGTGACTTATTCTTTGGCAATCCTTTTTTATTAATGTTACCTAACCTACTTTTTTCTAATACTCCTGTACCTTTCCTATAGCGTTTTTTAGGTTGCTTAGTAGTTCCTAGGTAGTCTTACTATAGCCTATCTACTTTACTTTATACCACGTTTTGTTATCTATATTCTCGTAACTGATAATCTTTAAAACTTGCTATTTGTCTTCCTCTTATCCTCTATATATATCTGCCTTGTAGACTAGTGGCTTAACATTCCCGTATACTGGCTCTAGCATTATAACATATTATATAGGGTAGATTTTTATTTTAGCTAGTAGGTTTAACTTATACGTAACCAATAAAATTCTTTGCTTAACTTTAAAAGGTCCTAGTCTAACGTGGTCTAACTTCTTACTTAGTTGTTAACTCTTGAAATTTTTATATAGTAGCCACACTTTATCCCCCTCCTTAAGATCTAGTCCCTTAGATTTCTTAGCATTGTAGTACCTTTTTATTCGTTCTTATACTAGTTTAGCTATTTCTTTAAGGTCTGTATAAAGATTCATTAATATCTCCATTCTTTGTTTAGCTGTACTACTTGTCTTTTTTGCTTAATATGGCAATAACGATGTTTTTAGCTTATATCTATAATTTGCCTTAAATGGTAATGTCCCCATTCCTTTTTATGGTGTTACATTATATATAAACTATATAACTGGTAATAACAATACCTAATTATTCTGTGCGTGATTAATATAGTGCCTTAGATACTGCTCTAGTGTCTAGTTTAGTCTTTCCGTTTGTCCGTCCGTCTGCGGATAATACGCTATAGATATTACTGCGCGAACTCCCTATTCTGCCAGAAATACTTCCTAAAATACTGCTATAAATCTTAGATCTCTATCTGATATAATCTTATCTAGTGCTCTATATCTTACAAACACTTCTTTTATATAGATTTTAGCGATATCCTCTACTGCTATCTCTTTAGTGCATACTATAAAGTATCCCTACTTTGTTAGCTTATCCACTATTACTAAAATCACGTTATAATCTTATCCTATAATTGTTAGATAATCTGTATTCTCTAAAGGTGTGGGTCACGTGCACGAGTCACGTGCACGAAGACACGTCACTAAAGACACGTTAGATCAAGGTCAAAAAGAACGATCAAGTCAAGATCATCAATCAATTAACCCATTTCATCAATGAACTCATCTATTTGAACTTCGTGACAGTTATAAGCCCAGTCCGCCGACTTAAGAAGCTATTCAGCTATTTCTTAATCAATTGAAGAAATTCTACCTTATTGTTAGACTCTGACACCTTATCGTCAAGACGCAGACTCTGATAGAAATCCTACCTCAATTGTCACAGGACGATTCTTCTATAAGATTCCACGAGATTCCACGAGATTCCACAAGAAATCCTACCTTAATTGTTAAAGGACGATCCTGATGATAAGGACGATCCTAATAACAAAATACCATCTTAATTCCCCACCTGCCTATTAGTTAAAATGACTCCACTAACGTCGAGTTTGTTAACCACAATCATCCTTAATAAACTAGAAGACTGGGAGCAATAAATCTGGTAACTATAAGCCCTAGTGGATAAATGAATTTGGGCCCATGTTAACCCAGATAATATAGCACCTTAATAAGCTCTACTATAAGAACCAGCCTATCTAGAAGTCACTAATTTTAATAAGAATGCAACCTTATATATATAGCTCTTGACGAATTAACAGAAAGCGTATAAGAATAGCAGACAATACTATAACTAGGATATAAAGTACTTCCTAAAATAGGAAGAGTATCTGTAACAGATACGCACCTAGATCACGTCCACAGTATTAATTTAGAAGAAGCTACTGCTTAACCCTTCCCTTACAGTTAAGGAATGGCTGATTTGGTTAAAAGAAGACACTAAGCCTTTAAAGAACTTTATAATGAGGAAGGTACAACTGCAGTATATAGAGTCACTTAAAGGGCTTAAGCAGACAAAGGTTACCTAGTAGCTTAACTAATGGGAGTATATAATAAAGATAGTAGAGAAGCATAATCTTCTATAGATAACTAATAGGATCTGGCTAATAGACCTTGCAAATATAATACGACCTATAAGCGAAACCTATTTTGTTCTATATATAAAGCAGGTAAATAATACCAAAAAGGCTCTCTCATCAGAATACTATAAAGTAGTAATAGAGCTACGAGAAGCATTCCAAAACCTTTTTAAAGCCGTACCTACAACGGTAAGAGGGAGTGCATTTAATATAGACTTTACAGGAGAGCCTAAAGAGGGTATCTCTATTACTGCTAAAGTCTAAAAAGGAAAAGGGAACAACTTATCTCGCAGCTAAAAAAGGGCAGGTATAAATTTAACTAAAGAGACATCTTCTAAAAGATTAAAGAACCTTAAATGCCTAGTATGTGATATAAGGGGACATACCCTTCCTAACTGTTGGTATCTATTTAAAAGCAAAAGGCCTAAGGGATTTAAAGCCGTAGGTATATATATAAAAAGGGTACTTATAAAGGTAGAGCAAGACAAGGATCTAGCTGCCCAAATAGAATAACTTAAGCTTAAGGAATTAAAGGTTAATAAAGCTTAACAATAATAGGAGATAGTTAAGATTAAGGGAGAAGCTAATATAATATTCCTAGAATTATATCACACCGGTTAACTCCATCTATTAAAGCTATTAACTATTCTTAACTTAGGAACTACTCTCTATATCTTTAATAACCTCTCTCGTTTTTACAATTTCAGGAAAGCTTTAAGACATAAATATATTATCGCTGGCAGCTCAGAAGTGCCTATACTAGGTTACGGCGATGTTACTATCCAGGTCACAAAACCAGACAAGAGCAAGGGAATCCTACATCTTAAAGACGTTGCCTTTTATACGGACTTCAATACGAATCTAGTGTTATTCCGTCTACTTTAAAAACGAGGGTTCTACTAGGATAACAAAGGAGATAATAATCTGCTAGTTTAGAAGGATAACACAATCCTATATTAAATGGAAGAATGTCACGGACAATAGATTATTAAATACATCCAACCAGGAAGTCTATTAGCATTTAATACAAGCCAACTACTACGCCGCCAACAAAAGCACAGAGCATCATTAAGAGACGCTCATCTAGATTTAAAAGGTAATGTGTATTTATAGTATTTATATCTAGGTTATCTAGGACCTATAAGCCTTTATTATCTAGGTCTTAACGCCCTAGGAGTTAAGCTTCAAGGCCCTAAGACAACGGAATATTAACACTACAGTCTTGCCAAAATTAAGCGTTAGGTCTTAAGAAGGTTCTTAAAACAGAAAATTAATAAACCCTATCTTAACCTCTATATTAACTGGACTGACCTTAAGGAAGCGCATACCGGATTTATATAAGTTATGCTTATCCATAACACCTTCTTAGGAAGATCCTTCCCGTATTTTATAATAACGCATGGTAAGAAGAAGGAGACACTATAAATACTTAAAGATTTTATCTAATGGATTCGTCTAAGGTATAATCTTAAAGTTAACACTATTAGATCAGACAATGAGCTAGGGAGAAAGAGAACCCTTAAATAGCTATAGACGTAAGGGATTACATTCAAGCCTTTAGCGCCATATACTTAAGCTCAGAACGGTACCGCTAAATGCTTAGGGGGTATAATCATTAAGAGAGTATAAGCAATAAGAATTGCTACCAATCTATCACACGACCTATAGAACGAGATAGTTAACTATACAGTCTACCTTCGAGATTAAACGCCACGGGAAAGCAATAATTGGAAATTGCTATATAAGAGGTTCTATACCTTCCTAGCTAATGGGTTAAGAAAGCTATAACTAGCGCACCTAAAAGCCTATAGCTGTAGGGCGTACGCGATGACGTCAAATGCCCAGCTAAAGAAAAAAAGGCTAAGCAAGCTAAATCCGCGAGCCCACATCGGCTACCTTATTGGCTATAACTCTACCAATATCTATAGGATCTGGATCCTATATAAAGGTATTATTATCTCTACTAGGGACGTTATCTTTAATAAAAAGACGTTCTTTAACGGCAAGTAAATGGACATCTTAAAGGACCTACACGCTAAATTAGACACGCTAATTAAGAAGATTTAACTCCCTAATACCCTAACTAAGAATAAGGTCCTTCTGGAAGACAATAAAGAAATATTTAAACCGTCAATTTAAGAGGAAGACGACGATAACGTCAATAAGCCAGTTTAAACCTTTAATAAGTTAGCAGATCTCAAGCTTACAAGAGCTCTTAAAGATGCGTACTATACACCACCTCTAATAGAAGAAGACGAAGAATCTCTATGTGCCTTTTACGTTAAGTATCCTACAAAGTCAGGTATATAAGGTACTAATTAGAACATCGCTTATTAAGTAGGAGATGCGTTTAACACTTAGGGGGTGTCCAACAACTTAGTTAAAGACTTGTTTAAGGAAGCTAGTAATAATAGGTTTAAAGACTTTGTTGCCAAAAGGATTATATTAGCCTATTATAGCGCCTTCTTAGCAGGAAGGAAGTTTAACCTTAATAGTTAACTTAACAACAGCAAGCTAAAATTAGGCAGAACACGCGATATCAGATTACATAGGAAAAATCTACCTCTACCACCTCAGTCAATCTGGGACCTTAATACGTATCCTCTTTAAGATCAGTTCCAAGAGGCTTAATAAGCCTATCTCTAATCTCATTATTAAATAAGGTCGTTTTAAGAAATAGAAAAGAAGTATATAAAAGGACAGCAGATCCTTAGCTTAATATAGGTGTTCGTTTATAAGATAAACAAGCATGGATTTCTCCAGAAATATAAGGCATGCTTAGTAGTATACGGAAATTAACAGGCCCCAGGAGACCTACCTATAAGAGCTACTATATTAGCTAGTACAACCTTCTAAACCCTTATAGCAATTACTACAAAATTCAACCTGGAGACAATATAGATAGATGCAGTTAATGCGTTTATCCATTGTGATCTTAACAAGGTTGTCTATATAAAGCTACCACCAAGGTTCAACAAAGGAAAGAAAGACAAAGTACTACACTTAAGAAAAGCCTTATACGGACTATAACGATCACCACTATTATGGTAGAAGAATCTCACGAGCTTGTTAAACGAATTGGGCTTTAAAGAGGTACCCTAGGAGCTGTATATTATGCTAAAAGGTGGAATAGTCGTCTTCTTCTATGTTAATAATATTGTCTTCTGCTACTAAAAGATAGATAAGAAGAAAGCTTAAGAAGTAATTAAGGAGCTATGCAAGGAATACTAGATAAGTATCCTTAGTAAGCTAAAATGGTTCCTAGGAATCTATGTGCTATATAATCGTAGCTAGAGGCTCCTATAGCTATCCTAGGAAGCCTATATTAAGAAGATAGCTAACTAGTATAAGATAGATCTTAGAGGGCGTCTTCTAGATACTCCTATAGCAGAATTGGAACTCCTTCCTACTAATCACTAATTAATCCGTCTAACGCTTCTATCCCCTAATATAGACCTACTAGTCTATCCTATGTCCCTACCAAGAGAAGCAGCTTCTACGATGCTATATTAGAGAAAAATGGGTTTAATACTTTATACAGCCACTATAACGCGTCCGGATATTGCTTTTGTAGTATTACGGCTAGTAAGGTTTAATTAGAACCCAAGCTAAGAGCATAATTAAGCGGTAGATAGAGTAATCCAGTACCTATATAGCACGAGGAGCAGAGCAATCTACTATAGAGGAGACAAGGAAGGAACGAACGGTAGAGGAAAAGACAAAGGAATACGTAACAAAGGACAAAACAATAGAAGAGACGGTAGAGGTAAAGCGCAATTATTTATCTATGCCAGCGATGCATTATTCGCGGACAACTCCATCGACAGAAAGAGTTTATAAGGATATATTATAAAGCTATTTAGGGGGCCGATTGCCTAAAGAGCAAATAAGCAGGGTACGGTAATAACGTTAAGTATAGAAGCCGAGTTGTTAGCCCTATTATAGACAGTAAAGGAAGCTATCTTTATTAGTAGGCTATTTAAAGCAATAACGTTACGCCTAAACAAGCCCTTAATTATTAAATGTAATAACACGCAGACGCTCTAACTAATTATGGAAAACACGGCAAAGCTAATTACAAAGCTCTAATATATTAACATCTATTAACACTGGCTATGTTAGGAATACGCAATAAGACAAGTATAATTTTAATAGACAGCAACAAAGGAGATGATCGCTAATAGACTTACAAAGGCTCTGCCCAAGTAGAGGTTTTAAAGCTTCGTTAATATAATTGGGATAGTGGATATTAAGGAGTAGCTAGATAAGGAGAAGCAACTAGAGGACCTAAGGGACAGTATTAGAGCAAGACGGAAGGATTTAGATAAGATTACGGTTTAGTTAACTTATTGACGGACACGAGAAGGTGGCTAGCTTTGACCTTAAAGAGCTCAAAGCTAAGGGGGTGTGTTAGATAATCTGTATTCTCTAAAGGCGTGGGTCACGTGCACGAGTTATATGCACGAAGACACGTCACTAAAGACACGTCAGATCAAGGTTAAAAAGAACGATTAAGTTAAGATCATCAATCAATCAACCCATTTCATCAATGAACTCATCTATTTGAACTTTGTAACAATAATAGGATCTCTTAACTTTAGTAACTTAATAATAAAGTCCTATAATATAACCTTTTATAGTCTTCCTGGTGTCTTAATAGGTTATAGCCCTCTATATGGCTTATACCTCGTTGGTTTGTTTCTTTGGTAATTTAGATATTTCTTTATAACTTGTCTTGCTAGTCCCCAGATTCCTTAAATAATGTATTCCTCTTAGAGTCTTAATACTAAGCCTATAGCTCTATTGTGTCCTTGTGTTATTCCCTTGTAGAATTCCTTAACAAATTTTTCTATAATAGACTTAGGTATATATATTGCTTCTCTATTTTTATATTGCTTTAAGTCTAGATCCTTTACCTATACTTCTTAGATCTTCTGTGTCTAATTACTCTCTAGTAATTTATAGATCTAATTTTCCTTAGTTGCTGCAATCTTTGGATAATTATACCTGATTAATCCGTCTTAATCCTTTTATAATAAAGCTCCCGATAGCTTTTTATTACTTTATAGTTTAGCTTTTCTACTTAGAGTGTCTGCTCGCGTGTTGTCTATACCCTTGGTATACTGAATTTTAAAATAGTATTTTATAAGTATTTCCGCCCATCTAACCTGTTTTTGGTTGAGTTCCTTTATTATTAGGAATCCTATAAGGTTCTTATAGTCTATCTTAACTACAAATGGTTTCTCTATGCCTTATAAGAATGCTCTCTATTCCTTAAGTACTGTGACTATACCTAACAACTCCTTATTATAGATATTATAGTTCAACTCTAGTAGTGTCATCTTTTAACTGTAGTATACTACTGGGTGCTATCTATCTTAATGTTTCTATAGGAAGCACGCCCCTAGTGTAAAGTCTAATATATCTGTTTCTACAACTGTCTCTAGACCTGGTTAATAGATCTTAAGAACTGGCTCCTAGGTAAATAACTCTTTAACTCTCTTAAACAGTTCTTATTGTTCCTTTCTTTATACCCATAGTTCTTCTTTTTTTATTAACTGTGTAAATGGCTTAATATCCTGTGACTATTGCGCTATAAACCTTCTATAGTAATTATAAAACCCTAGGAACGATCTTAACTACGTAACGTTCTCTAGTTCTTGCCAATTTACTATGGCCTTAATCTTCTTTAGATCTATACTAAGTTGGCCTAGTTTAATAATAAATCTAACAAAATCGGTTTTCCTAGTAAAGAACTTAAATTTTTTAATTGCTACTGGTATCTGTTTTTCTTGTAGTCTCTTTAAGACCTATTTAATATGTTCTCTATATTCTTCCTCGTTCTCTAAGTAGATAATAATGTCGTTGAGGTATACTATAACAAATTTATTTAAGTGTTCTCCTAATACACTATTAATTTGCTTTTGGAATATTACTAGTACGTTTATAAGCCTGAATTGTATAACTAATGGCTTATATAGTCCTTTCTTTAACTTAAAGGCTGCCTTTTATTTGTCGCCTTCCTTAATCCTAATCTAATAGTACGCCTATCTTAGATCTATCTTTATAAAGATCTTTACGTTACCTATCCTGTCTTAGATTTTACTAATTAAGGGTAAAGGATATCTATCCTTCCTAGTAATGCTGTTTAACTATCTATAGTCTATACACATCCTAAGTTTTCTGTTTTTCTTTAGGATAAACAATACTAGATATTCTACTAATAACTATAATGGTCTGATATATCCCTTGCGTAAGTTCTCCTAAATAAACTCCTTAAGCGCTACTAACTCTGTTTTAGTAAGCTTATAGATTAGAAAGAACTTTAGACTTATTCCCTCTTTTAATTCTATTTTGTGGTCCTAAGCTGTATGCTCTAATAGCTTTTCACTTTCTAGTAACCATAACTTTTTACCATACTTGTAGTATCTCTTTGGTATATAACTTAAGCCTCGCTTAGTCTCCTTATATATCGCTCTAACTTGGTACTATACCAACTTAGTTTACTGTCGCACTTTATACTGTTGTATATCTTTAATATTGACCTAACCTGTAACCCAATCAATCTTTAGATTATACTCCTATAACTAAGGCATTCCTAGTATCGCCTTATCCTGTCCTAATAGTAGGATATTAAAAGACATTCTAACTGGTCTCCCTTTAATAGTTATCTAAATAGGTCCTATTTTAAGATTAATAATGCCTCCTCTATAGGCTATCTAATCTCCTAAAATCGTTATAAGTGGATATAGGTATTCCTTTTGTCTATATAGTAACCCCATTCTTTTTACTGCCTTTAGTAATATATGGTTTCTAGTTACTCTACTATCTACTAACGCTTTAAACTGCTGATCTTGCCACTTAGCTTTTAAATTTAGGTATTAACCTTAAATTTCTTTAAGGGTCTAAGGCTCTAACACTAGTTCCCTCTAGTTCTATACACCTCCCCTTTTCCTAATTGTTGGCTGCTAGATCCTGCCTATACTTAGTTTAACTTTAGCTAATACTTAGTTTATTTCTTTTCCTCTATATATTATAGATAAGTGTTCTCTAGGCACTCCCACCACTATTATCTGTCTAGGTATTCTTCCGTAAGGAATCTTCCTAGTTAAAGCGTTAAGTCTTCTTAACCTTATACTTCTACTAGGTGCTAACTATGTATATACTTGGCATTTCTAAACCGCTTTTCTTCTAGTATCTAATATATCCTTACTAGGTACTTCCGGTTCTTATCTTTTAGTGCTCTATACATATTGCATATATCATCCACACAAGCTATCCACGATAGTGTATAATGCGCTATATATTTTAGGTTAACTCTTAGTTTATCTTTATTCTTAAGTTTAAACCTATACCTAGTTAACCTAACCACTAGTATTTCCGCTATAGGTACTAAGATTTATTACTCGCTTCTCTAGTCTCTAGATCCTTCTTCTAGGTTCCTTAATATTATAATTAATACTCCTTTAATATAACTTATGCGTTTTTCCGTAATGGGTTAGTCTTAGATAACTTTTTTATTTAGCCATATATAAAAATCTGCCTATTTGTTGTTGTGTTGTTGCCTATACCACTTTCCGTATAACTGGTTTAGTGTATATGGTTTATCTATTAGAAAGTACCTTATTATTACTGCATTATAATATCCTTTAGTATGTCTTTCTTTAAACCTAGTTAGAATATCTAGATCCTCTTCTTATTCCAATTTATCTAACCACTTTACCCTAGGTGTCCCTGCACTTGGCCTATTAGTAACTCTTTATATAGGTACTCTATCCCTTATATAACCTAGCATAGCTAACCTCTTGTCTAGCTTTTGCTCTTACTATATAATAATTCTTATTCTAAACTTATTTATAGTTTCTTATTTTCTGCGTCTTGTAGCTAGATCTTTATAGTCGTCTTGCTTTTTAATCCTAGTATTAACTATTTAATCTTTAGGCTGAACACTATATTTACCTAGGATTACTAACGTTCTTACTTATTCTCTAAACTTGTAGTTCTTAAACTTACGTTCTATACTTATTCGTTTATTACTAAACTAAGTTACTACCCTTTCCCATCAGTTTTCGTCTGTTATGGGTCCTTAGGTATATCTTATCTCACTTTAAAAATCTTAAACTTCTTTTATCTCTTCTCAAGAATCTTAAGCCTATGGCCTTTTGCCTTTATTAAGTAATAAGCTAGTACTAGTAGTTATCTACTTACTTAGTTTCTTCTAAACGTTACTCCTATTATCTTATAAAGCGATGGAAATCGTATCTAATAGTGTCGCAATACCTATTACTAAACCTTATTTTGTAATGGTCTTAGTCTCTGCTTCTATTTTAACTTCTTTAAGGTTTGTATACTCCTAGTAAGCTGCCCTTATTACCTTATTATTAGTAAATACTTCGCCTTTATTAAATTTATTATCTTTAATGTCCAATTTATAAGCTAGTTCGTTGGTTTCTTTAAACTTAGATAATAATGGCTCCTATAGCCAATAGCTTGCGCCGTACTTAGCGTCCTTATAAATCCGGTATATATTGTTGTAATAATACGCAAAACTAATAATTAAACACTCTTTTATTCCTTATAGTGCACCATCGTCCCTTTATATATACGTGCTGTCTGCTGGTCTGGTTCCCTTTACTATATAGTTACTCTAACCACCTCTATAGTCTCTGGCGAAATAACCTTGTTTTCTATAATTTATATAAGCCCCATCTTTAAACCATTTTTCTTGCTATGGAGTCCGCCTAAATATCTTCTACTGCTAAGATCCCTAGTTTAGCCTCTACTCCTAGGTCCTTTAATCACTTAATCCTTAACCTCTAGGTTTTTATAGTTTCTTTTCCTACTTTTAGGTTTCTTTAGTACTACTTAGGTCTATTAGCTCTGCGCCATTCTATAGTTTTTAACTCTATATCTGTTGTTGCGTACTCTGCGCCTTATATAACTATAAAACTCTATCTTACCCTCTCTTAGCTTGTTCCCTTTAATAGATTCTATTATTAATCTTTATTAACTAATCTATTAACTTTTTTAGAGTATCCGTATCTTCTATTAGGATAATTACGTCCTGGACTTTAGCCTTAAGTCCCTATTTATACTGTGCTATAAGCGCCCTATTATTCCACTTAACCTATATAGCTAGTGTTTAAAACTGTGTTATATACTTAATTGCTAAAGTGCGTTATACCAAGTTCTAAAGCTTTTGTTTTGCTATAGTTATAGCTTCCGGGTCTCTAAATATCTATATTAGTTATTCTATGAACCCGTTCCAACTGGCAAATATATACCATACGTCTTAGTTAGTAGTTGTTATGCCATTAGCCTATATTTCCGTAAAATACGGCTTAAACTACTTAAGTGCCCTCCCTATTAGGAACAATCCTGCATAGGCTACTTAATCTAATAATATTGCTAACTTCGCTCCTTCCTATACTACCTTAAAGTGCATTTACGTAAGAAATCCCTTAAGCTTTAACTTCTCCCCTAAGAATCGTTTAATTAAAAGTAACTTAATCTTTGCTGCTCTAATTTTATTAATGCGTTCTTTAAGTATCCTATTATTATCTTATAAGTAATTAACTATTTCCTATAACTAACCTTGTATAACTACTTAAGAATCCCTATTGTCTATACTAGTATCTCCTAGTCCTGAGGTTGTGGCTATTATTAACGCCGTTATAACTAGTACTGCTCTTGGTAGCATATTATTCGATCTTATTCAATACTATAACCTTAATAGTGAATGTGTAACAGAACCTTGTAGCAGGAACTACAGTGGGTTCTATTATTAGGCTGGGTATATAGGTAAGAACAAAACAACAACATAATAATAACTGGTAGAGTAGTTGCCTAATAGATTAACTCCAATTATATTCTAAGATTTACTACAAGGAGAGAACTATCTATAGTAGGGACTAAGGTCCTTTAAATACACAACCATACGCCTAAGAAATCCTCTCTTATACGTAAGGTACGTGTTATACATATTATACATAGCGTACACTGCGTATACTCCGTACACTGCGTATAATATTATGTGACTCGCTTACTATTCCTCGTTATATAGTTCCACTGGATCCATCCTAGACTATGCCTATATTAACTAACTAGCTTCCTGCGACTCCTCTCTAAGTAGTTGTAACATTGTACTTAAAGCGTCCGTAACAAATTATATACGGGCCAATAGCCGCAAAGAATTGTAGAACACTAGAGAAAGCCTATAATACCTATATAGAATGGGCAAGACGACATAGAGTCTAATTCTTACTAGAGAAATACCAGCTAATCTACTTTATAAGAAAACGTAACTAATCTGTAGATCTCTAGCATATAATCTATATCTAAGGCTTTAGGGGTCAACCAGTTTAGGGCCTAAGGGTATTAGAAGTATAGGTAGATAGCAAGCTCTAGTAGAGCGCACATACAGCGCAAGCGGCCTATAAGGGCTAAGTATAGTACATCGTATTATCTAGGATTGTTAATTTTATATAGGGCCCATACTTCCAGAGGTCACGCCTATTATATATAGTAGTTATCCGGCTAACTATAACATATAGATCTAGTGTTTAGGCCATTAGAGAAACTAAAAAAGGCCCCCCTAAATCGCTCCTTAAACTACTCTAAAAGGTCTAAACAGCCTACCTCTAGAGTATAATAGGCGGGTATAAGTAAACGGCCATAGTACTACTAGAGAAGGAAGCTAACACCCCCCCCCCTATAACTATATATTAAAGCCACTGCAATATAAAGGGCGTAAAATAAACGCAACTCTAATATCATAAAGTATATTAAAACACGCCTAAATAAACTATAGAGGGACCTAAGGGTGCCCTATAGGAGAATAAACCAACAACCCTAAAGTAGGGAAGATATATTAGAGAAACAGGCAAAGAAAGTAGAAGAAGAATAGTGCTACTTTAGGGCCTAGGCCCATATAGAGGAGAAAGGGAGACGCGTAAGAGGCCAGTAAAGACAATAGTAAGAAAGAGAAAGGAGCTAAAGTAGAGTATAAAGAAATGCTAGGAAACCATCCACTATAATATAATACTGGTTAGACCAATACTGGAGAGGTATATAGGAGTTAAAAGTATAGAGGCTAACTTAGGCAAGAGGAACCCAAGCCATAGCATAGTTAACGCTATAGGGGGTAATGTAACGGGACTAGCCTAGTTATAATAGGAATGTCTCGGTAAAACACTCAATAGATAGAACTTGAAGCTTTGACCGAATTCTGCCGAATTCTGCTAGCTTGATTAACTTCTGCCAAGTTCTGCCAGATTAATTGAATACTACCAAAGTCCGTCCGCGTACGCATGTGCGCACGCATCAACCAAGACCCCTAAACTGTTTAATTACAAGATTCTCTTGTTATTCCTTTTTCTTTTTTACGCAACAGCAAGAGCTATATACCCTCAGATTTAGATAGAATTTATATTATTCCTTTAAATATTTCCCAAAGCCTCTTCGCGCCCTTATATTACGTTGCGTCTAAAACAACTACTATTAAAATGGTAAACAACCTCAAATCCCACGCGTTAACTACGAGCATTATAACCCTAGTTAGGGAACAGTTAACTGCAATACAAGAAGCCTTTATAGATGCTTTAGCTTAGTAGCGGGCTGCACTAGAAGCCCAGTATCAGCAATTAATAGAAACACTCTATAAAGAACTCCGCAACGTTAATACACTTACAATAGAGACCCCAACAATAACACCTATAAACAAAATCGAGATAACCATATGCGAACCCAGCCCATTAAATGCGAACCCTAAACTAGTAATAGTAGCTTAACTTATACCTATAACAACCCTAGTACCTACTATAAAATTAGAAAAGCTTCCTAACCCTCCAATGTTTAATAGAAATTAAAATAACCTATATCCCTTTATAACTAAGCTCCGCCTTAAACTCTTAATAAACTATAACTAATACCCTACTAAAGCTAGCAAGATTAGCTATAGGATGTCTTAATTAAGCAAAGACGCTATATAAACTATAGACCCATTCTTCTGTAACGGCACCTTCATTAATTTTAAAATCTTTATCTCTTTATTAGAACAAACGTATAATAACGCCAGCTATAAACACACCGCTGTTACTAAACTTAAAAACCTATAATAATGGAATTAAGACTTTACTAGCTTCTTTTCGGAATTTTTAGGCCTTATTAGCGAACTGGATTAGAATAAAGCCGCTAAAGTTACTGCTCTTTAATAAGCTATTTTAGATAAAATTAGAGCATAGTTAGTAGGTAGGAAACTGCCAAAGAACCTACCTAAATTTGCTATAATGTGTTAACGAATTAATAAGGACCTTTAATATAATAAATAAACTCGTTCTCTAAAGCCAACCACGCCTTGCGTTTAAGACTCTACGAAACCAATATATACCCTAAAGCGCGACCCTTTTCCAAAACCTATGCACGACCCTATAGACCTTAACGCCACTTAATTATATACACCCTTAGGAACCAACGAACAAAGGACTTAAGCCATAAATAGAGAATGCTTTAGATGTGGCAGAAAAGGATATATCTAAAGGAATTGCCGAACTTACCCTTTTAAAAAAATCCGCCGTAGTTCCTCCTGGTCTTTAAATTACACCTACTCCTTAAATCGCACTTGTTCCTTAAGCTGTACTTACTTCTTAACTTGCACTTATTCCATAAATCATACCTAGTCATTATAAAGCATTTTACGCTTAGCTAACTTGGAAAATGAATTATCCTAGGGCCAAGTCACGCCTTAGGATAAGAAGTGGAAGAGTATAAGTATCTAGGCTCTTCCAGCGCTAATACACAACACAACTCCCTTAATATACTTGGCGAAATTTAAATACTTAGAAAATAGAAGGAGGTACAAATCCTTATAGACAGCAGAGTTACTAGCATAGGCTTTATTAATATAAACTACACAAAAACCCAACGCCTAAATTTAAAGAAACTTAATAAGCCCTAAGGCCTATAAGGCTTTAACGGCAAACCCTTAATATATAGCGAATTAACGCACTACGCTCTTGTGAAAATGCAGATAGGTAAATACCTTAAATATATTTCCCTATTTATAACACCCCTAAAGCAATATAAGATAATACTTAAACATAGATAGCTAAAACGGCACAACCCTTTAATTAGCTGGGTTAAAGAAATACTAAAATTCCGCACAACCTATTACTAAAGTTATTGTTTAAAACACCACCTGCCCTATAAACATATATAAGACTATTCAAATTTAACATAATATAAATTGCCCTTACTATAAACCTTAAACCAATATAATAAAACTACAACTACTAATCACAGTAAAGAATGTAAAGATGATATATTAAAACCCCTTAAAATTCGTATAATACAAGCCGCACCTTTTATTTTGTTAGCAAGAAAACGAGACCATAAAATCTTCACTGTAACAATAGAAGACATTAAGAAGGCGCTAGAACCAAAGTAGTATATTAACCCTTAACCTCTTATACCTAAGAAGTACCATAATCTAATTAACAAGTTTAAAAAACAATTCGCAGACCAGCTGCCCCCATATTAGGATAAACACGATTTTAAGATAGAACTTAAACCTAGTATAACACCAAAGTTTAGTCTGCTATATGGTATATCATAAGAAGAACTGCTTATAATATAATAATACCTTAATAAGCATCTAGAAAAAGGATTTATTCGCCCTAATTAATCTCCATTCGCCTTACCTATATTATTCGTTAAAAAGCTAGGAGGAGGCTTAAAATTCTATATCAATTACCGAGCCCTAAACGCAATTATAATTTAAAACCAATATCTAATCCCCTTAATCTAAAAGACGCTTAACCACCTGGCAAAGGCACAATATTTTATAAAGCTTAATATAGTCGCTGCCTTCAATCAAATTCGCATCTAAGAAGGAGATAAGAAGTATATAGCCTTTTATATATAATAGGGGCTCTTTAAATACCTAATAATGCCGTTTAGTGTAAAGAACGGTCCTAGTACGTTTTAGCAATACATTAACAATATACTCCGTAAATTCCTTAATATATTTGTTACCGCGTATATTAATAATATCCTAATCTACTTATCTTCGCTTTTTAAGCATTAAAAACACGTCTAAATAGTCCTTAAACGTTTGCAAGATACGGGTTTATAATGCGATATTAAGAAATACAAGTTCCATGTGTCTAAAGTCACGTACCTAGGCCTAATTATATCCCATAACGGAATTAAAATAGACCCTAAAAAGGTCGCTACGATTATAAACTAGGGAAGCCCTAGTAACGTATAAGACATTTAAGGATTCCTAAAATTTGCAAATTTCTATTACTAATTTATTAACTAGTTCTTAAAAATTGCCTAACTATTAGTAAACCTAACAAGAAAGAATATAAATTTTAAATAAACTGCTAGATATAAACAAGCTTTTAATAACTTAAAATAACGCTTTATAACCACTCCAATTCTTACCCACTTTAACCCTAACCTTAAATATGTTATTAAAACAGACTCATCTAATCATGCCCTAGGGGGAGTGTTATTGCAATATAATAAGGACGGTAAGCTATGTCTAGTAGCCTTTCTCTCTCAAAAGCTCGCCCCTGCTAAATTAAACTATGAGATATACAATAAGGAACTACTTACAATTATTAGATACTTTAAACAATGGCGTCTAGAACTTAAAGGATTATTATTTCTAATATATATATTAACGGACCACAAAAACCTGCAGTACTTTATAACTATAAAGCAGTTAACGCAGCACTAAATTCATTAGGCCGAATACCTCTCACAATTTAACTTTAAGATTATATACCAACCGGGCAAACTCAATTAGAAGCCTAATATATTAACATAACAATTATAAGATTTACCTGCAAACGCCTTAAACAAACGGATTATAAATTAATTACGGATCTTATTACCCCCTAAACGCTTTAAGAAACTACGTCCTATATTTCTAGATACGGAACTTAACAAAAACAAATTAGAAATCAATAAATAGGAAATAGAAATTAATAAGCTAATAGAATACAAATACAAGAACAATATATAGATAGCAGATATAATAAAAGCGATTTAAACAGGAAAATAATAGTATAAAGATATTATACTCGCCAAATGCAAAATTCGTAATAATCGACTATACTATTAATAGAAGATGGTAGTTCCAAATTCTAAACCCTTATAATTTAAGATACTCGAATTCATATACGATTCCCCTATAGTAGGACATCCTGGCTATGCGAAGACTTATAAGATTATTCAACAAGCATACTACTGGCCTACAATGTACAACTATATACAAAAATACGTTTAAGCCTACAGAACGTATGTGCGTGGGAAGACCTCTTATATAAAGAAGTAAAAAGTACTTCAACCATTACCAATTCCAATATAAAGATGGCGAGATATCTTAATTAACTTTATAGTTAACTTGCCTAACAGTAACAGGTTTACGAATGTTATAGTAGTTGTTAACCGTCTTATAAAAATGCGACATATAATTCCTATAGACTCAATTAATACAATATTAGTAGCCGAATGTTTTATTAAGCATGTCTTTAAGCTACACGGACTTCCTAATTTAATAATATCTAACTATAGAAGCCAGTTCGTTTTAGACTTCTGGCAAGCTCTATATAAACAATTAAGCATTTAAATATAACTCTTAACTATATTTTATCCAGAGATAGATAGTTAAACCGAAATTGCAAACGCGATTATAGAACAATACCTATAAATATACTGCTCCTACCTGCAAGATAACTAGGAAAAATGGCTGCCTTTAGCTAAGTTTACTGCGAACAATACGATAAACATATTAATAGGCATAATGCTGTTCTATGTAACCTACGGACAAGACCCCTAACTTAGATTTAAACCATAACCTAAAATCAACATAATAGGACCTACAATTAAACAGATTCAGTTAATTAATATATATAACTTCGCTAATTAAATAAAGTAGTTAACGGAACTATTATAAAGTAAATTAACGTACGCTTAAATGGTATAGAAATGGCATGCGAATAAAGGACAAGCCCCCACATAGGACTTTAAGGAAGGTAATATAGTTTACCTAAATACATAAAACCTAAAGACTTAACGGCCCTTAAAGAAACTTAATTAGAAGTTTACAGGCCTATACCAAATTAAGAAGAAATTAAGCCTATATGCTTATAAGCTTAAACTGCCAACTGAGATAAAAATACATCCAACGTTTTATATAAGCTTGCTATAACCCTTAAAAGACAAACCTATAACTTATAAAGTGCCGCCGCCACCTCCTATAATTGTTAACAATGGTAACGGTTCTTACTTTATTAACTTAATTAATAATATGCGATAGAAAATACAATCTAAACAATTTAAACTTCTTGTTAAGTGGGAAGGATACAAAATATAAACCTAGGAGCTTTATAAGCAAGTTAAGACCAATGCGCCTTCCCTGGTAAAAGAATTCCATAAGGACCATCCTTCGCGGCCTACTCTGGCTGGATAGATATAATATAAAGGCAAACAACTGCCACCTAACATAAATACACAAAACATAATAGCAGGAAACTTAAAATTAAAAAGAGCTTAAAAAATACTATAACGCTTATAATACGGTTATATAACGCGCAAGATGTTAAGGAACTTTAACTAGCAGTTAAAGTTATCTAATTAGTCAGATTTGCCTTGCCAAGACCTACTATAAAGATATTAGTTTGGCTTACCGCCTTTACTAAACTAATAGCAATTTTCTATCCCGGGGATAGAAAATCCTAATTAGTCCATTTAACAATTAGAACTGGCAAAACTCTACACCGCCACCCAACGTAAAATATAACATGATAAAATTGTATTATTTTAGACCTTTAGCCAAAGGGGGGGTACTATAACGGGACTAGCCTAGTTACAGTAGAAATGTCTTAGTAAAACACTTAATAGATAGAACTTAAAGCTTTAACCAAATTCTGCCGAATTCTGCTAGCTTAATTAACTTCTGCCAAGTTCTGCTAGATCAATTAAATACTACTAAAGTCCGTCCGCGTGCGTACGTGCGTACGCATCGACCAAGACCCCTAAACTGTTTAATTGCAAGATTCTCTCGTTATTCCTTTCTCTTCTTTACGCAACGTCTTGT
>Ga0307507_10000207_pt1 | contig 111150 bp, 28 predicted proteins | sample 7_EM_MG_FD_207223 | JGI IMG/M metagenome (GOLD analysis project Ga0307507, IMG submission 207223) | Populus trichocarpa ectomycorrhiza microbial communities from riparian zone in the Pacific Northwest, United States - 7_EM | ecosystem: Host-associated > Plants > Roots > Unclassified | place... | reverse complement strand
ATAAAAGCTTTAGAACTTAGTATAACGCACTTTAGTAATTAAGTATATAACACAGTTTTAAACACTAGCTATATAGGTTAAGTGGAATAATAGGGCGCTTATAGTATAGTATAAATAGGGACTTAAGGCTAAAGTCTAGGATATAATTATCCTAATAGAAGATACGGATACTCTAAGAAAGTTAATAGACTAGTTAATAAAGATTAATAATAGGATCTATTAAAGGAAACAAGCTAAGAAAGGGTAAGATAAAGTTCTATAGTTATATAAGGCGTAGAGTACGCAATAACAGATATAGAGTTATAAACTATAGAATGGCGCAGAGCTAATAGACCTAAGTGGTATTAAAGAAACCTAAAGATGGGAAAAGAAACTATAGAAACCTAAAGGTTAAGAATCTAGTAATTAAAGGACCTAGGAGTAGAGGCCAAACTAGGGATCTTAGCAGCAGAAGATGTTTAGGTGGACTCTATAGCAAGAAAAATAGTTTAAAGATAGGGCTTATATAAATTGCAGAAAATAAGGTCATTTCGCTAAAGACTATAGAGGTGGTTAGAGTAACTACGCAGTAAAGGAAACAAGGCTAGCAGACAGCACGTATATATAGAGGGACAATGGTGCACTATAAGGAACAAAAGAATGTTTAATTAATAGTTTTGCGTATTATTACAACAACGTATACCAAATTCATAAGAATGCTAAGTATGGCGTAAGCTATTAGCTATAGGAGCTATTATTATCTAAGTTTAGAGGAACTAATAAACCAGCTTATAGATTGGATATTAAAGACGATAAATTTAACATAGGCGAAGTATTTACTAATAATAAGATAATAAAGGTAGCTTACTAGGAGTATATAGACCTTAAAGAAGTTAAAATAGAAGCAGAAACTAAGACTATTATAGAATAGGGTTTAGTAACGGATGCTATAACACTATTAGATACGATTTCTATTACTTTATAAGATAATAGAAGCAACGTTTAGAAGAAACTAAGCAAGTAAATAACTGCTAGTGCTAGCTCATTACTTAATAAAGGTAAAAGGCCACAGACTTAAGATTCTTAAGATAAGATAAGACACACCTAAGGACCTATAATAGATGAAAACTGATGGGAAAGGGCAGCTACTTAGTTTATAGATAAACGAATAAGTATAGGACGTAAGTTTAAGAACTATGAGTTTGGGGAACAAATAAGAATGTTAGTAATTCTAGGTAAACATAGTGTTTAGCCTAAAGATTAAACAGTTAATACTAGTATTAAAAAGCAAGATAACTACAAAGATCTAGCTATAAGACGCAGAAAATAAGAAACTATAGATAAGTTTAGGACAAGAATTATCACATAGCAAGAGTAAAAGCTAGATAAGAGGTCAGCTATGCTAGGTTATATAAGGGATAGAGTACCTATATAAAGAGTTACTAATAGGCCAAGTATAGGGACACTTAGGGTAAAATAGTTAGATAAACTGGAATAAGAGGAGGATCTAGATATCCTAACTAGGTTTAAAGAAAGATATACCAAAGGATGTTATAATATAGCGATAATAAGGTACTTTTTAATAGATAAACCATATATACTAAACCAGTTATATAGAAAGTGGTATAGGCAATAACATAACGACAAATAGGAAGACTTTTATATATAGCTAGACAAAAAAGTTGTCTAAGATCAACCTATTATAGAGAAACGTATAAGTTATATTAAAGAAGTATTGATTATAACATTAAGGAACCTAAAAGAAGGATCTAGGGACTAGAGAAGTAAGCGATAAATCTTAATACCTATAGCAGAGATACTAGTAGTTAGGTTAACTAGGTATAGGTTTAAACTTAAGGATAAAGATAAACTAAGAGTTAACCTAAAACATGCAGCGTATTATATACTATTATAGATAGCTTGTGTGGATAACACGTATAATATATATAGAGCACTAAAAGACAAGAACCGGAAGTACCTAGTAAGGATATATTAGGCACTAGAGGAAAAGCGGTTTAGGAATACTAAGTATATATATAGATAGCACCTAGTAGAAGTACAAGGTTAAGGAGACTTAATACTTTAACTAGGAAGATTCCTTACGGAAAAATACCTAGACGGATAATAGTAGTGGGAGTGCCTAAAGAACACTTATCTATAGCATATAGAGAAAAAGAAACGAACTAAATATTAGCTAAAGTTAGACTAAGTATAAATAGAATCTAGCAGCTAACAGTTAGGAAAAGGGGAGGCGTATAAAACTAAAGGGAACTAGTGTTAGAGCCTTAGACCCTTAAAGGAATTCAAAAACAACACCTAAATTTACGAGTTAAATGGCAAGATTAATAGTTTAAAGCGTTAATAGATAGTGGAGCAATTAGGAACTATATATCACCAAAGGTAATAGAAAGGATGGGGTTACTATATAGACAGAAGGAACACCTATATCCACTTATAACAATTTTAGGAGATCAGATAGCCTATAAAGGAGGCGTTATTAATCTTAAAATAGGACCTATTTAGTTAACTATTAAAGGAAGACCAGTTAGAATGTCTTTTAATATCCTACCGTTGGGATAGGATGAGGCGATACTAGGAATGCCTTAGTTATAGGAGTATAATCTAAAGATTAATTGGGTTATAGGTTAGGTCAATATTAAGGATACTTAACGGCGTAAAGTGTAACAGTAAACCAAGTTAGTATAGTACTAAGTTGGAGCGATATATAAAGAGACTAAGCAAGGCTTAAGTTATATACCAAAGAGATACCACAAGTATGGTAAAAAGTTATAGTTACTAGAAAGTGAAAAGCTATTAGAGCATGCAGTATAGGACCATAAAATAGAATTAAAAAAGGGAATAAGTCTAAAGTTCTTTCTAATTTATAAGCTTACTGAAACGGAGTTAGTAGCGCTTAAGGAGTTTGTCCAGGAGAACTTACGCAAGGGATATATTAGACCATTATAGTTATCAGTAGGATATTTAGTATTGTTTATCCTAAAGAAAAATAGAAAACTTAGGATATATATAGACTATAAACAGTTAAACAGTATTACTAGAAAGGATAGGTATCCTTTACCCTTAATTAGCAAAATCTAAGACAAGATAGGCAACGTAAAGATCTTTACAAAAATAGATCTAAGATAGGCGTACCACCAGATTAGGATCAAGGAAGGTAATAAGTAGAAAGCAGCCTTTAGGTTAAAGGAAGGACTATATAAACTATTAGTTATATAATTTGGACTTATAAACGCACTAGTAACATTCTAGAAGCGAATTAATAGTGTGTTAAGAGAATACCTAGATAAATTTATTATGGCATACCTTAACAACATTATTATTTACTTAGAAAGTGAGAAAGAATATAGAGAACACGTTAAATGGGTCTTAAAGAGACTATAGGAAGAATAGATGCTAGTAGTAATTAAGAAATGCGAGTTCTTTATAAGAAAAACCAATTTTATAGAATTTATTATTAAACTAGGGAAAATTAGTATAGACCTAAAGAAAGTTAAAGCTATAGTAAATTGGCAAGAACTAGAGAATATTACGCAGTTAAGGTTGTTTTTAGGGTTTTATAACTACTATAGGAGGTTTATAGTATAATGGTTAAAAAGCATTAAGCTGTTTACAAGGCTAATAAAGAAAGAGGAACTGTAGGTTTAGGGTAGTAAATAAAAGGAGCTATTCTAGGAACTTAAAGAGTTGTTTACCTAAGAGCCAGTCCTTAAGATCTATTAACTAAAGTTGGAAATGGTTATTAAGACAGACGTATTAAACTTTATACTAGGAGTATGTTTGCTATAGAAGCACTAGGACGCATAGTATCTAGTAACATACTATAGTTGGAAAATAACACCACTAGAGTTAAACTATGATATCTACAATAAAGAGTTATTAGGTATAGTTGCAGTACTTAAGGAATAGAGAGCATTCTTATAAGGTATAGAGAAACCATTTATAGTTAAAATAGACTATAAGAACCTTATAGGATTCCTAATAACAAAGGAACTTAACCAAAGACAGGTTAGATAGGCGGAAATGCTTATAAAATACTATTTTAAAATTTAGTATACCAAGAGTACAGATAACGCATAAGTAGACGCTCTAAGTAGAAAAACTAAACTATAAAGTGACAAAAAGCTGTCGGGAGCTTTATTGCGAAAGGATTAAGACGGATTAATTAGGTATAATTATCCAAAGATTATAGCAACTAAGGAAAGTCAGATCTATAAATTATTAAAAAGTAATTAGATATAGAAGATCTAGGAAGTATAGGTAGAGGATCCAGATTTAGAGCAATATAAAAATAGAGAAGCAACGTATATACCTAAGTCTATTACAGAAGAGTTTATTAAGGAATTCTACAAGGGAACGATATAAGGACACAACAGAGCTATAAGCTTAGTGTTAAGACTTTAGGAGAAGTATATTATTTAAGGAATCTAGGGACTAGCAAGGTAAGTTACTAAGGAATATTTAGATTGCTAAAGAAACAAACCAATAAGGCATAAGCTGTATAAAGGGCTATAACCTGTTAAAATACCAAGAAAACCATAGGAGGTTATATTATGGGACTTTATTATTAAGTTATTAAAGTTAAAAGATCCTATCACAGGACAAGATTATAACGCGATTTTAGTAATAGTAGATAAGCTTATAAAGTGGGGATACTTTATAGCATATATTAAAGAGATATTAGTAGAAGACGTCGCTAGAATCTATATAAAGAAAGTATTTACAAGATATAGAGCACTAGATAAGGTTATATTAGACAGAGATCTAAGATTTATAGTAGTATTTTAGGAAGTATTTCTGGTAGAATAAGGGGTTCGCGCAGTAATATCTACAGTATATTATCCGCAGACGGATGGACAAATAAAAAGACTAAACTAGACACTAGAACAGTATCTAAGGTATTATATTAATTATGTATAGAATAATTGGGTATTGTTATTACCAGTTACACAGTTTATATATAATGCAACACCACAAGAAGAAATAGGGACATTACTATTTAAGGCGAATTACGGATATAATATTATAGACGCTTTAAGTACGATGTTATAACTACTTAGAGAAGAGTCGTAGGAAGCTAGTTGGTTAATATAGGTATAGTCTAGGATGGATCTGGTAGAACTATATAACGAGGAATAGTAAGCGAGTCACATAACGTTATACGTAGTGTATAAAGTATATATAGTGTACGCCATATATAACACGTATAACACGTACCTTACGTATAAAAGAGGATTTCTTAGGAGTATGGTTATGTATTTAAAGGACCTTAGTCCCTACCGTAGATAGTTCTCTCCTTATAGTAAATTTTAGAATATAATTAGAGTTAATCTGTTAGGTAACCACTCCACTAGTTATTATTATGTTGTTGTTTTGTTCTTACCTATATACCTAGCCTAATAATAGAACCCACCGTAGTTTCTACTACAAGGTTCTATTACACATTCACTACTAAGGTTATAGTATTTGAATAAGATTAAATAATATGCCACTAAGAGTAGTACTAGTTATAATGGTGTCGACGGCAGCTATAACCTTAGGGCTAGGTAATACTAGTATAAACAAGGGGGATTCTTAAGTGGTTACGCAAGGTTAGTTATAGGAAATGGTTAATCACTTATAAAATAATAATAGGATACTTAAAGAACGCATTAATAGAATTGGAGTAGCAAAGATTAAGTTACCTTTAATTAAATAATTCTTAGGAGAGAAGTTAAAGCTTAAGGGATTTCTTACGCAAATGCACTTTAAGGTAGTATAGGAAGGAGCGAAGTTAGCAATATCGTTAGACTAAGTAGCCTATACAGGATTATTCCTAATGGGGAGGGCACTTAAGTGGTTTAAGCTATATCTTACAGAAATATAGGCTAATAGTATAATAACTACTAACCAGGACGTATAGTATATATTTACCAGTTAGAATGGGTTTATAGAGCGACTAATATAGATATTTAGAGACCTAGAGGCCATAACTACAGCGGAATAAAAGCTTTAGAACTTAGTACAATATACTTTAGTAATTAAGTATATAACACAGTTTTAAATACTAGCTACGTAGGTTAAGTAGAACAATAGGGTGCTTATAGCACAGTATAAATAGGGACTTAAGGCTAAAGTCTAGGACGTAATTATCCTAATGGAAGATGCGGATACTCTAAGAAAGTTAATAAATTAGTTAATAAAGATTAATAATAGAATCTATCAAAGGGAATAAGCTAAGAGAGGGTAAAATAGAGTTCTATAGTTATATAAGGCGTAGAGTACGCAACGATAGACATAGAGTTAAAAACCATAGAATGGCGCAGAGTTAATGGACCTAAGCGGTACTAAAGAAACCTAAAGATAGGAAAAGAAACTATAGAAACCTAGAGGTTAAGGATTAAGTAATTAAAGGACCTAGGAGTAGAGGCCAAACTAGGGATCTTAGTAGTAGAAGATGTTTAGGTAAACTCCACAGTAAGAAAAATAGTTTAAAGATAGAGCTTATATAAATTGCGGAAAACAGGGTTATTTTGCCAGAGACTATAGAGGTGGTTAGAGTAACTATATAGTAAAGGAAACTAGGCTAGCAAACGGCACGTATATATAAAGGGATAATGGTGCACTATGAGGAATAAAAGAGTGTTTAATTAACAGTTTTATATATTATTACAATAATATATGCTAAATTTATAAGGATGCTAAGTACGGCGTAAGCTATTAGCTATAGGAGCTATTATTACCTAAGTTTAAAGGAACTAATAAACCAGCTCGTAGATTAGATATTAAAGATAATAAATTTAATAAAGGCGAAGCATTTACCAATAATAAGGCAATAAAGGTAGCTTACTAGGAGCATATAAACCTTAGAGAAGTTAAAATAGAAGTAGAGACTAAGACCATTATAGAACAGGGTTTAGTAACGGGTATTATAACACCATTAGATACGATTTCTATCGCTTTATAAGATAATAGGAGTAATATTTAGAAGAAACTAAGTAAGTAGATAACTACTAGTGCTAGCTTATTACTTAATAAAGGTAAAAGGCTACAGGCTTAAGATTCTTAAGAAGAGATAAAATAAGATAAGATACACCTAAGGACCCACAACGGATAAAAACCGATAGAAAAGGGTAGTAATTTAGTTTAGTAATAAACGAATAAGTATAGAACGTAAGTTTAAGAACTACAAGTTTAGGGAACAAATAAGAATATTAGCAATCCCAGGTAAACGTAGTATTTAGCCTAAAGATTAAACAGTTAATACTAGGATTAAAAAGCAAGACGACTATAAAGATCTAGCTATAAGATGCAGAAAACAAGAAACTATAGATAAGTTTAGAATAAGAATTATTATATAGCAAGAGCAAAAGCTAGATAAGAGGTTAGCTATACTAAGTTATATAAGGAATAGAGCACCTATATAAAGAGTTACTAATAGGCCAAGTGCAGGGACACCTAGGGTAAAATGGTTAGATAAACTAGAATAAGAAGAGGATCTAAATATTCTAACTAGGTTTAAAGAAAGGCATACTAAAGGATGTTATAATGTAGTAATAACAAGGTACTTTCTAACGGATAGACTATATATACTAAACCAGTTATATGGAAAGTGGTATAGGCAATAATATAACGACGAATAGGAAGACTTTTATATATAGCTAGATAAAAAAGTTGTCTAAAACCAACCTATTATGGAAAAACGCATAAGTTATATTAAAGGAGCATTAATTATAATGTTAAGGAACCTAGAAAAGGGATCTAGGGACTAAAGAAGTAAGCAATAAATCTTAGTACCCGTAGTAAAGATACCAGTAGTTAGGTTAACTAGGTATAGGTTTAAACTTAAAAACAAAGATAAACTAAGAGTTAACCTAAAATATGCAGCGTATTATACACTATTGTGGATAGCTTATATGGATGATATATATAATATATATAGAGTACTTAAAGATAAGAACCGGAAGTACCTAGTAAGGATATATTAGGCACTAGAGGAAAAGCGGTTTAGAAATGCTAAATATATACATAGTTAGCACCTAGTAGAAGTATAAGGTTAAGGAGACTTAACACTTTAACTAGAAAGATTCCTTATGGAAGAATGCCTAGATGGATAATAGTAGTGGGAGTGCCTAGAGAACACTTATCTATAGTATATAGAGGAAAAGAAATAAACTAAGTATTGGCTAAAGTTAGACTAAGTATAGGCAGGATCTAGCAGCCAACAGTTAGGAAAAGGGGAGGCGTATAAAACCAGAGGGAACTAGTATTAAAGCCTTAGACCCTTAAAGGAATTTAAGGATAATACCTAAATTTAAGAGCTAAGTGGTAAGATTAGCAGTTTAAAGTATTAGTAGATAGTGGAGTAACTAGAAACCATATATCACCAAAGGCAGTAGAAAGAATAGGGTTACTATATAGATAGAAGGAATATCTATATCCACTTATAACAATTTTAGGAGATTAGATAGCCTATAGAGGAGGTATTATTAATCTTAAAATAGGACCTATTTAGATAACTATTAAAGGGAAACTAGTTAGAATGTCTTTTAATATCCTACTGTTAGGATAGGATAAGGCGATATTAGGAATACCTTAGTTACAGAAGTATAATCTAAAGATTAATTGGGTTATAGGTTAAGTCAATATTAAGAATATATAATAGCGCAAAGTGCGACAGTAAACTAAGTTGGTATAGTACCAAGTTAGAGCGATATATAAAGAGACTAAGCGAGGCTTAAGTTATATACTAAAGAGATACTACAAGTATGGTAAAAAGTTATGGTTACTAGAAAGTGAAAAGCTGTTAGAGCATATAGTATAGGACTATAAGATAGAATTAAAAGAGAAAATAAGTTTAAAGTTCTTTCCAATTTATAAGCTTACTAAAACGGAGTTAGTAGTGCTTAAGGAGTTTATCCAGGAGAACTTACGCAAGGGATATATTAGACTATTATAGTTATTAGTAGGATATCCAGTATTGTTTATCCTAAAGAAAAATGGAAAACTTAGGATATATATAGACTATAGATAGTTAAACAGTATTATTAGGAAGAATAGGTATCCTTTACCCTTAATTAGTGAAATTTAAGATAGGATAGGTAACGTAAAGATCTTTACAAAGATAAATCTAAGGTAGGCGTACCATTAGATTAAGATTAAAAAAGGCGATAAATAGAAGGCAGCCTTTAGGTTAAAGGAAGGACTATATAAGCTATTAGTTATATAATTTAGGCTTATAAACGTACTAGTAATGTTCTAGAAGCGAATTAATAGTATATTAGAAAAATACCTAGATAAATTTATTATAGTATACCTTAATAACATTATTATCTACTTAGAGAGTGAGGAAGAGCATAGAGAACACATTAAATAGGTCTTAAAGAGACTACAAGAAGAATAGATGCTAGTAGTAATTAAGAAATGCGAGTTCTTTACTAGAAAGACCAATTTTGTTAGATTTATTATTAAACTAGGCCAACTTAGTATAGATCTAAAGAAGATTAAGGCTATAGTGAATTAGCAAGAACCAGAGAATGTTATATAGTTAAGATTATTCCTAGGGTTTTACAATTACTATAGAAGGTTTATAGTATAATAGTTATAGGATATTAAGCTATTTACGCAGTTAACAAAGAAAGAAGAACTATAGGTATAGGGAAAGGAATAATAAGAACTATTTAAGAGAGTTAAAGAGTTATTTACCTAGGAGCCAGTTCTTAAGATCTATTAACCAGGTCTAGAGACGGTTATAGAAATAGATGCATTAGACTTTATACTAGGGGTATACTTCCTATAAAAATATTAAAATAGATAGCACCTAGTGGTATACTATAGTTAAAAGATAATACTACTAGAGTTAAACTATAACATCTATAACAAGGAGTTGTTAGGTATAGTTATAGCACTTAAGAAATAGAGAGCATTCTTATAAGGCATAGAGAAACTATTTATAGTTAAGACAGACTATAAGAACCTTATAGAATTCCTAATAACAAAGGAGCTTAACCAAAGATAGGTTAGATAGGCGGAAATACTTATAAAATACTATTTTAAAATTTAGTATACTAAGGGTATAGATAATGCACAAGCAGACACTCTAAGTAAAAAGGCTAAACTATAAAGTAATAAAAAGCTATTAGGAGCTTTATTGCAAAAGGATTAAGATAGATTAATTAGGTATAATTATTTAAAGATTATAGTAACTAAGGAAAGTCAGATCTATAAATTACTAGAAAGTAATTGGATATAGAAGATTTAAGAAGTATAGATAGAGGATCTAGACTTAAAGCAATATAAAAATAGAGAAGTAATATATATACCTAAGTCTATCGCAGAAGAATTTATTAAGGAATTCTATAAGGAAATAATATAAGGACACAATAGAGCTATAGGCTTAGTGTTAAGACTTTAAAAGGAATATATTATTTAAGGAATCTAGGGACTAGCAAGATAAGTTATAAAGAAATATTTAAATTGCTAAAGAAATAAACCGATAAGGTATAAGCTATATAGAGGGCTATAACCTATTAAGATACTAGAAAGACTATAGGAAGTTATATTATAGGACTTTATTATTAAGTTACTAAAGTTAAGAGATCCTATTATAGGATAAGATTATAACGCGATTTTAGTAATAGTGGATAAGCTAATAAAGTGGGGATACTTTATAGTATACACTAAAGAGATAGCAGTAGAGTATATTGCTAGAATTTATATAAAAGAAGTGTTTGTAAGATATAGAGCACTAGATAAGATTATATTAGACAGAGATCTAAGATTTATAATAGTATTTTAGAAAGTGTTTCTGGCAGAATAAGGGGTTTACGCAGTAATATCTACAGTATATTATCCATAGATGGACGGATAAACGGAAAGACTAAACTAAACACTAGAGCAGTATTTAAGGTACTATATTAATTACGCATAGAACAATTGGGTATTATTATTACCAGTATAAGAGATAGATGGATTAAGATTAAATCAGGATCCATTAATCCACTAATCCACGCCTAATCTATTAGTGGCGTGGATATAGATCTAGATCCAATAGTTATCCATTTATAGCGTTGTTAAGGCAACGCCATAATGCATTAATCACTGCACTGACTATTAGATAGCGTAAAAGGGGTAAGCTGGTGAGATAGTAGTAAAAATAATAAAGTCTCTTACCTCTTATTCTTATTATTACTATTAACTATGCCTCTAAAGCTAAGAAAGAAGAAGGCTGTTACCAAACCACCTTTACTACCTCTACTACCACTACCTCCCTTAAACATACCTCTATACCTTTAGCTATAAGATGGCCCTACCTAGTAGCCTCACCGCTGTACCGCCTGGTCTCCCAACTTATTAGATATAGTAGTGAGGCCAGAAAATTAAGTCTCTAATATAATTAAGCCTAATCAATCTACTATAATTTAAATAACGCTAATGCCTAATCCCAATATACCTAAGATCTCAACTCTTATAATAGCTCCAACGTCTAGTACGTTTAGCGCTGATTGGTCTACTAAAGTGCGCGCTAACAAGGCTCCTCCTAAAGATAAGAGTTAGTTTAATTGGTCCTAGGTTAACTAAAATAGATTACCTAGCTATATTATCCTAATCTCTAAAGGTAATGGTAAGCTCTTCTCCCTAATCTAGCGGTTAGGCGTACTAATAAAGAGCTATAAGACTAGCAACCAGTGGTAGCTCTATAAGGAGTGTTATTATAAGCATAGTATTAAGGCCCACTCCTGGAACACCTATAAAGGAAGCTCTAATATTATAAAGCATATTTAAGTGGTCCATAGTTGTACATTTAATAAGAAGGGTAAGGAGGTGCTATACACGTTAAAGTTAATCTCTATACTTAAAGGTCTTAATATAAATAATCCCCGGGAGCAGTAGGTTCTCAATAAGTTAGCGCGTACGTTTAATAAGAAGACATTTAGGCGACTTCTTCTTTAATAGATTATCTATAACAATGTGTCTTTTAGGCAAGTTGATGGGCCGGTCTTTTATAAGTTTATTAAATATCTGTTGCCTTAAGCAGCAGAATGTATGCCTAGTGGATAATTAGTTAGATCTTGGATTATTAAGGGCTATACTTACTATAAGGCGGCAGTAAAGAGAGAGCTATAACGCGCAGTTAGTAAGATCTATCTATCTTTTAACCTATAGATATTAGGCAACCTTCTTTCGCTTAATAGTGTTATTGCCTACTTTCTTAATAAAGATTTTAAGCCTTAAGTAACTCTTCTTGCTATTCTAGAGCAGACTGGCTCGCATACTGGCGTTAATATTATAGAAGGCGTAATTACCATAATTAAAGACTTTAGCATTAAGAATAAGCAGATTAGGTATTTTATGCTAGATAACGCAACTAATAATAATATAGTGATAACGGCCATTATAAAGGAGTTTAACTTTAATCCAATTAAGCGCCGGCTACGTTGTTTAGGTTATATTATCAACATTATTACCCGCTACCTCTTATACGGCTATAACCTAGATTTATTTAAAGCGGAGGATATAGTACCTAAAGATATAAAAGCGCAGTTATAGACGTGAAGGAAGTAAGGACCAGTTGGCAAAGCTTATAACTTAATTATATAGGTATATATGAGCCCTTAAAGAAGACATTAGTGGCATAAAAGTAAGTAGTTCTAAAAGTACAAATTAGTTAATAGTGCTAATAAATTATTAGGCTAGAAGATATATCTCTAAAGCATCCTCCTAGAGGATTAATAGGATATAATAATAACCTAAGACCTTTCCTAATCTAACGTTACCCGCTAGAATAGTACTTATAAGGAATTCTATATACTAAATCAGCTTTATACGCCATTTAAAGACTTTATACAGTTAGAGCAGCAATGCGTAAGATAACTAAAAAAGAGGCTAGAATCTACTTAGCTAGAAGACCAGGACAACGCTTAAAATATAATCTTTAAAGATATACTTACTGTAGATAATTAGGAGGTTCTAATACAGTACGAAAATTTACTTAAACTATACTGGGTTATAACTATGGACCTACAAGGCCAACTAGGCAATGGCAAGTTATACAGGCTAGTTAATATTTAGCAGGATATTGAATGTATTACTAAAGAACTTATCTCCGTATACAAACGCTTTAAATCCGCACTGCCCTTGTTAATTAAAGGAGAATAGCATTTTGCTATATAAATTAAGTTCGCACTCGATAAGGCTTAATAGTACTATATAAAGATTGATGAGTCAGCAGCCTATATCGCCGCAGTCGTCCTCTATCCTAGATATAATTAGCAGTATATAGAAGCTTAGTGGGAGTATAAGAAGACTTAGATTATGTCTACCCATAAATTAGTTAAACGTCTATAGCTTATAGACTATAAGCAATAGCCTATTTTAGAAGCTCTATCCCTAGAGAAGAAGAAGCCTAGGTGTAAGCTTAATATTATAGAGGCCTATAGGATAAAAGGTCTTTAGAAGAGCGGCTATTAACATTATTCTGCTACTGTGCAGGATAAATATAATCGCTATTATACACAGAATTAAGTTAAAGATTGCGAGACCCTAATTAAGTGGTAGAGAACTATTGGCTGTAAATAGTACCCGCACCTTACTTAAATGGCTATTAATCTCCTATTAATTCCAGCTATAAGCGATAAGCCAGAATATATCTTTAGCCGTCTTAGCTAGATAGTTATAAAACGCCGTAACTACCTTAAGCAGAGTACGATTTAGGCAACTTCATATCTCTACTCCTGGGACAAGAATAAGATTATTGATTTAAGACTTAATATAACTCTACTTAAGCCTATAAAGTTGACTTTTCTAGAGTTAATTAGGTCTAAAAGGCGGAGGTTATTAATTTAAGTAATCCTCGCGAGTGCCGCTAAGGCACTAGTAGTAAGCAAGCCAATAGCGATTTTCTATACCGGGCATAGAAAATCCTAATTGGTTAGTAGAAGCTAGGGTCTACAGATTACAGTAGAACTTGGTAAATAGTTATAGTGGAACTTAGTAGACACTTAGTGGATAGTTATAGTGGAACTTGGTAAACAGTTGCGGTGGAACTTAGTGGATAGTTGCGGTGGAACTCAGTGGACAGTTATGGTAGAACTTAGTAGACAGTTACAGTGGAACTTGGTGGACAGTTGCGGTAGAACTTAGTAGATAGTTATAGTGGAACTTAGTGGATAGTGGAACTTAGTGGATAGTTATAGTGGAACTTAGTGGACAGCTGCGGTAGAGCTTAGTAAATAGCTATAGTTATATAACTTAAAGATTATAATAAAAACCACACTAGGCTGTTATGTAACATAAGTGGCGAAAATCGCCAGAATTAGCTTAATATACGGCAAAATTGAAGCCTAGGCCCTAGGCAACCTATTAAGAATAGATAAAATTTAGATCTCGATCCAGATCTAATAGATTTAATGGATTTGGATTTAGATCTAGATCTAATCCATCTATCTCTTATACTGGTTATTACTAGTTATATAGTTTGCATATAATGCAACACCATAAAAAGGAATGGGGATATTACTATTTAAGGCGAATTATAGATATAAGCTAAGAACATTATTATTGCCACATTAAGTAAAAAAGACAAGTAGCACAGCTAAGTAAAGAATGGAGACGTTAATAAATCTTTATATAGACCTTAAAGAAACAGCTAAACTAGTACAAAAACAAATAAAAAGGTACTATGATGCTAAGAGATCTAAGGGACCAGATCTTAAGGAGGGGGATAAAGTATGGCTACTATATAAAAATTTTAAGAGTTAACAACTAAGCAAGAAGTTAGACTATGTTAAACTAGGACCTTTTAAAGTTAAGTAAAGAATTTTATTAGTTATGTATAAGTTAAACCTACTAGCTAAAATAAAAATTTACCCTATATAACACGTTATAATGCTAGAGCCAGCATATGGAAATGTTAAGCTACTAGTCTATAAGGTAGACATATATAAAGGATAAGAGGAAGATAAATAGTAAGTTTTAAAGATTATTAATTATAAGGATGTAGATAACGAAATATAGTATAAAGTAAAGTAAATAGGCTATAGTGAGACTACCTAGGAACCACTAAGCAACCTAAGGAACGCTATAGGAAAGGTATAAGAGTATCAGAAAAAAGTAGGTTAGGTAATATTAATAAAGAAAGATCGCTAAAGAATAAGTTACCTAAGGGGAACCTAAAAGGAGCAATTACTAAGCTACTTAGAGTTATTTCCCTTATAGGAGGAGAGCCAGTTTTTTTATTACCTAGTTTAGATAAACCCTATTAAACTAGTTTTTACTTCTTAGAATGGACCTTCTTACAAACACATTTAAGATAAAGAAGACGAGTAGAGGCCGATAAACGGGCTTTAAGGGTACGCTATTAAGCAGCTATAGCCTCCTGCTTTACTTTTTATAAATAATAGAGCTTATCTAAGGCGCTTAAGAGCTTACCATTAAGCTTTATAGCGGTAGATTAAATATAAAACCCTATAATAAGTTACTTAGGGAACTTAAAGACTGTTAAGAGTTATAGGACGTATATACTTAGCGTTAAAAACAGAGCGAATATTACAGGATAATTAAATATTTGCTTTAGTACACTCTGAGTAAAATAAGGGTTATTAAGATAAAGGACTTGCTATTATAATATACACTAACCCTGCTTTCGCATAACAAGAATATAGAGACGGTATTACCTTACTAAGTAATAGTATGGCAGCTACAGTACGAGCACAATGTTGCGCTTATAAAGAAGAAGAAGCTTTAGGTATAATAAGTAAAGATATTAACCAGACTAATTAAACGGATATTACACCTCTAGTGGACAACTTGGAGATATTAGGAATCTTTAAGGATGAAGATAAAGAGGAGGGAGATAGTGTTATGGACGCTTTAAGTACAATATTATAACTACTTAGAGAAGAGTTATAGGAAGCTAGTTAGTTAATATAGGTACGGTCTAGGATAGATCTGGTAGAACTATATAATAAGGAATAGTAAGCAAGTTATATAACATTATACGCAGTGTATAAAGTATATGTAGTGTACGCTATATATAATACGTATAACACGTACCTTATATATAAGAGAGGATTTCTTAGGAGTATGGTTATATATTTAAAGGACCTCAGTCCCTACCATAGATAGTTTTCTCCTTGTAGTAAATCTTAGAATACAATTGGAGTTAATCTGTTAGGCAACCACTCTACCAGTTATTATTATGTTGTTATTTTGTTCTTACCTATATACCTAGCCTAATAATAGAACCTACTGTAGTTCCTGCTATAAGGTTCCGTTATATATAAACTAAGAACATCGTTATTGCCATATTAAGTAAAAAAGACGAGTAGTATAGCTAAATAAAGAATAGAGACGTTAATGAATCTTTATATAGACCTTATGGAAACAGCTAAGCTAGTACAGTAAAGGATAAAAAGGTACTATAATGCTAAGAGATCTAAGGGACTAGATCTTAAGGAGGAAGATAAAGTATAGCTACTATACAAAAATTTCAAGAGTTAACGACTAAGTAAGAAGTTGGACTATATTAGACTAGGACCTTTTAAAGTTAAATAAAGAATTTTATTAGTTATATATAAGTTAAACCTACTAGCTAAAATAAAGATCTATCCTATATAATATATCGCGATGCTAGAACTAGTATATGGAGATATTAAACCGCCAGTCTATAAGGCAGATATATATAGAGGATAAGAGGAAGACAAATAGCAAGTTTTAAAGATTATTAGTTATAAGGATATAGATAACGAAATATAGTACAAAGTAAAGTGGATAGGCTATAGTAAGACTATTTAGGAACTACTAAGCAACCTAGAGAATGCTATAGAAAAGGTATAGGAGTATTAGAAGAAAAGGGGTTAGGTAGTATTAATAAGGAAGGATCACTAAAGAATAAGTCACCTAAGGGGGACCTAAGAGGAGCACCTACTAAGCTACTTAGAGTTATTTCCCTCTTAGTTAGAAGAGAGACCGATCTTTTATTATTAAGTTCCTACAGACTTTGTCAAATAAGTTTCTACTCCTTAGAATAGACCTTCTCATAAACCTTCTTAAGACGAAGAAGACGCGCTAAGGTAGATAAGTATACCTTATAAGTAGTATAAGTGCGTTAAAGCTTAGCAAGGGAGGCCGAGAGTTTATTATTAAGTTTTATAGCGGTAGATTAAACATGAGACCCTATAATAAGTTACTTAGGGAACTTAAAGACTATTAAGAGTTATAGGACGCGTATACTTAGCGTTAAAGACAGAGCGAATGTCACAAGACAATTAAATATTTGCTTTAGTGCACTCTAAATAAGAGGACGGTTATTGGGTAAAAGGACTTACTAGCATAATATAAACTAACCCCTCTTTCGCATAGTAAGAATATAGAGACGGCATTATCTTACCTAGTAATAGTATAGAGGAAACCATACACGCATAACAAAGGGTTAAAGAAGAAGAAGAGGCTTTAGGTATAATAAGTAAGGATATTAACCAAATTAATTAAACGGGCATTATACCTCTAGTAGATAACTTAGAGATATTAGAAATCTTTAAGGACAAAGATAAAAAGGAGGGAGATAGTATTATAGATAGCTTAAGTACAATATTATAACTACTTAGAGAAGAGTTGGAGGAAGCTAGTTAGTTAATATAGGTATAGTCTAGAATGGATCTGGTGGAACTATATAACAAGGAATAGTAGCTGAGGTTATATAATATAATCTATATAATCTGTATAATCTATATAATCTATATGGAGTATATAGAGCGCACATACTTTATAGAGCGAAGGGATTTCTTAGGCGTATGGTTATATATTTAAAGGACCATAGTCCCTACCCAGATAGTTCTCTCTTCGTAGTAAATCTTAGAATATAATTAGAGTTAATCTATTAGGCAACTACTCCACTAGTTATTATTATATTGTTGATTTGTTTTTACCTATATACCTAGCCTAATAATAGGACCCACCGTAGTTCCTGCTATAAGGTTCCGTTATATATAGTAGAGGTGTAAGGGAATTAAATATATATATCAAGATATATTAATAAGATTGTTATTATTAACACTACTATTCTACAGGTGGATTTTAGTAGATTTTATACTCGCTTAGCTTATATAACTAGTGCATATAACTACCTATAACCAGTTAGTTATAGACAACAACTAAAACACCCCTTTGTATTTAACTAACTTAATACTCTAAATAGGTTCAATTAATCTTAATAACCTTTATCCTTAGCTGCTTTATAAACTTCGCATAACTTACAGCTAAAAGAGGCTTAGTTAGACTATTAGCTGCCATCTTTAAACTTATAGTGTATTATAGATTAACCGTTCCCTTTATAACATGCTCTTAAATAAAGTGGTGTTTAATATTAATATGCTTTATCTGTTAATAAAACTTAGGGTTCTTAGCCAAGCTTAAGGAGCCTTAGTTGTCGCCGTATAGATATACTAACTTAATATCTATACCTAAGTATATTATCTAGCCCATAATCTGCTTTAGCCAAAGTGCTTTAGATACGGCTTTAGCTAGAGTATAATACTCTACCTTAGTAGTAGACTGTGCTACTATCTGTTGCCTCTTTAATAAGTATAATATAGCTCTACTAGCGAAGAAGTATATATTCCCTAAGACGGACTTCCGCATTAACTTATTACCTGCGAAATCCGCATTGCAATATCTGTAAAAAAGTGTCTTTGGATTATCTACACACCCCTAGTATTTAATTCCTTAGAGCTTTATACCTTGTAGGTATTAAAGTATCCAATCTATAGCTTTTATATGCTATAGAGAGGGGTTTAATAGGAATTATAATAGTATAGAGACTCCGTATACGATATCCAGTCTAGTTTAGATTGCTAGATATATTAGGGAGCCGATCTTTAATCTATAAAGCTTAGTATTTTTAACTGTTGCCTATCCATTAAAGGGTACTATAAATTTAGTAGCTTTAGCTGCTATTAGCGTATTAACTAGATAATAATTCTCTATACTATATCGTTTAAGGATCTTGCTAATATATGTATCCTAGTATAGGGTAATTGTCCCTTCCTTTTTATTTTAAGTTATTCTTACCCCTATAAAGTATTCTGTAGGGCCTAAGTCCTCTATCTTAAATCTTCTTGTTAAACTTGTTTTTAGGGTCTTAATCTTAGCCTTATCTTTGCTAATAATTAATATATTATTAATATATGTGACAATTAGAATTCCTATTAACTTATTAATATATACGCATTAGTTGCTGGTATATACTTTAAACCCCAATTGCTAAAGCATAGAGGCTAATTCCTTCTGCTATAGTTAAGGTGCCTATTTTAGACTATATAGCGCTTTTAGGAGCTTGTATGCCTATTTAGGTGCATCCTTTAAGATCTCCTTATTGACTTCCTAGTTAGGTGGTACTTCTATATAGATATCTATATTAGCGGCTAAGTTTAGGGAGACTCTAACTATATCTATCTACTTAATCTCTAGGTTAAATAGAGCTATAAGGGTGACTGCTAGCTTCTATAGAACATTCTTATATACTCCCACAAATGTTTAGTTAAAGTCCTTTCTATACTGCTGTCTAAACCCTTTAATAACCTATCTTGCCTTTTGCTTTAGGATGTTGCTATCTCTATCCCTCTTAGTCTTTAGGATAAGCTTTTCTAGCAGTACCTTAGTGTCCTTTAAGAGCTTTGATTGTCTTAAAAGCTTCTAGGTTCCCTTATAAATTAAGCCTAAATACTTCTTCTTAATTGCCTTTTTCTATTCTGGCTAATTGGGTCTAGTCTTTACCTCCTTAATTATCTTAGGATTATTATAGATTAATAACACTAGGCCAGCTGTATATGCAGTATAGAATACTATATTTAATTTAGAGTTAAAGCTTAATTTTAGCTTTAATTGTCAAGCGGCTTATTAAGTCTCTCTATTAAGCTTTAGGTTTAGGATATAGACCTTATTCTTTAAACCTTTAGGTTAACCCCTTAACTTAGGTACTATTTTAGTTTTAACTCTCTCCTAAGTAGTCTCTAGCATTAATTTAGTATTACATTCCAATTTGGGTTTAATATTAGAGTTAATATCTAGTTGCTCCAGATCCTTATTAATTTAAAGCTCTGGCGTAATAGCCTTTTTGTTACGGCGCTAGTGGAAAACGGTGGATTATGGTAGACGTTATAGTAGACACTAAGTTACGTAAGTCCACGTAACTAGAGGACCGTATAAAACTTTATATAGCGCTGCTATTCTTCTCCCTTTCTTTCTCTAGCTTTGGATCCTCGTTTATAGACTACTAATTATATAGGCTTGCGCGTCCCTTATGCCGTGCTCGTGCCTTAATTAACTGAGTCGCTAATATTACCTAAAGCTTAACTACTCTTTCTTCCTAAGAAGGAACTTAAATATATCTATAAAGGACATAGAATAGGACCTTAAGGACATTACTAGGACTATAAGGATAGGACAGACCCCTAAGAACTAAAAGAATATAAATAGAACGCGAAACCTAAGAATAGGACACGCATAGACCAGAACCCCTAGAAAATAAACAAACACTAAAAATTACCTAATACCCCTACCACTATGCCAAGAAATACAGCAGCCGGCAAAGCCGCTATAGGACCCGTAAATACCTCTAATAGTGAAATAGTCGCCGTCTTAACCCCCTAGGAAGAGCTCGCAGCAGCTAATGCTAAAATTAAATGGCTTTAAGAGCTGCTTGAAACTAGAGACACCCCTATATCTAGCGAGAAGTCATTAGATACCTAGAGACTTGCTATAGTCCTTAAGACCCTAGCCTAATATACAGCATTAGTATTATCGTGGTCCGCGAAGGTTGCGGACCCCCTATTGCTTACAGACGGAACTAACCCTACATTTGACAATTAGAAGCTTTAACTGCAAGACAAGCTTAAAGTTAATGCGGACTACTTCCCTACTACCTAAGCTAAAATGGCCTACGTCTTCGGCCGTACTGGTGGGGATGTATAGACACATCTACGTCCGCGATACGCCTAGGACTTAGCAGACCCCTTCCTCTTTAAAGAAGAGATAGTTAACTACCTATTTTCTATTTATAAGGACCCCTTTAAGATATAGAACGCCCGCCTTGATTATAAAGCTCTTAATATAAAGATAACGGAGACCTTTTTAGCCTTTTAGACCTGCTTTTTATACCTAGCCAGCTAAGCCTAAATTCCCTATAAAGACCTAATGCTAGACCTCTTTAACAAGCTTACCCTAGACCTATAGTGCGCCGTACTGCCAGTTTTTACTACTGTATAGATGCTAAAGGTACTTATAGACTACTGCCTAGCTATTAACCAAGGCCTCTATTGAATTAAGGTATAATCTAAGCGGTATAAAGCTAGAAACTCTCTAAACTAGACTATAAGCACTTTATAAACGGCCTATAACACCCTAGCATAATCTACAACTCCTATAGCACCAGCTATATAGCCTGCCGTTAATTTAGCAGCTAGCTATGCAGCTAATCCTACTGCGGGTCCGGCGTATACTTGGCCTATATATAATGACCCCTATAAACAGGCCCTTAGCAATTAAGGAGCTTGCTTTTTATACGGCTAGAAAGACCACTTTGCAAAGAATTGCTAGATAAAGGTAAAAACAGGCAAGGTTCTGTTAATTTAGGAGGATAGTACGGAGTTAGAAAAAGAAAAACCCTAGAGGAAGACTCCTCTCTAGGGTTAAAAGGGATTGATATATTATATATTAATCTAGGTTAGCTAGTTAGTAGAAAAAGCTGCACTATCCCTTATACCTTATTCTATAATAGATATTAAGTTTTAACCTCTGCTTTAGCTAACTCTGAAGTAAATGCTTTTGCCTTAATAGATACCTAGTGTACTGTAAAGCTGGCTAACTTTTTAAATGCACCCCTTAAAGAACTGCCTAAACTAATTCCTATTTGTAGGTATAACGGACAAATAGGGCTACCTATTATAACTATCTTGCGGATTTACCTCCGCATTAATAAATAAAGGTAGTATAACGTCCCCTTTCTTATTACGGACCTTGGGAGCCACGATATAATTATAAGGAGAAAATGGCTAGCCTATTTAGGCTTATAGCTCGACGTATAGAATAGACGGCTTATTTAGCCTAAAACCCTACCCCTAACCCCTTCCTTTATAAAAGAAATTAGTATTATAATGGAAAACCGTATACAGCCCTAGATTAATACTATTTACTAGGCTAATACTATGCGCAGAGACCAGGCCTTTAAGAAGGATATATGTCTTAATCCTTAACAGATCTGTATACTACGCCGCCCTTAGACTATATATATTACGCTATCCGCACTAGAGACCTAGGAAGTTAGTAGTGACCTAGCTAAGCCCCCTATAGAGAACCTAGGCCCTATATAGCCCTAAAGGAAAACCAGGGATATTAGACGCTATACTAAGCTAATAAATAGAAAGGATAACTTATAGAAAATGGAATATAAGCTAAGAAAGACTATACACCCTATACCGCAAGATACGGCCTAATAAGCGTCTGTAAAGAAACCTATGGACCTCCCACCAGTCAATATCTGCTGTATTAGCGCTGTAGGATTCTACTAGAACTTAGTTTAGCCTAATACTGTTGCCTTTACAACTAGCCTATACAAAATTGATCAAATGCTTAAGGAAAAGGAAAGTGAGCTTAGTGGATAGGAAAGCGAGCTTATGGATAAGGAACTAGTAGAACAAAAACTGCCCAATTAACACTGGAAATTCAAGGACGTATTCTCTAAGGTAGTATTGAATATACTTCTACCTTACTAACTGTATAACTACAAGATCGAGATTAATTAAGGTAAGGGAAGTACTCTTAGCTTTAGCCCTCTCTACCTATAGTCTATTGCCAAATTATAGGCTATAAAGTAGTACCTTATTAACAACCTTAATAAGGGCTTTATTGAGCCTAGCTAAGCCCCTTTTAACTCGCCTATTTTCTTTACTAAAAAACTAAATGGAGGACTGCGCTTCTACATTAACTACTATAAGCTAAATAATATAACCCGCAAGGACCGCTATCTACTACCTTTACTTAATAAGACTTTTGCCCAAATAAGTAGAGCTAGGGTCTTTATAAAGCTTAATATCCACTAGGCCTTCTACTAAATTAGGATAAACCCTAGGTCTAAAAAGCTTACTATATTTTAAACCCGTTACGGAATGTATAAATATAAGGTACTCCCTTTTAGACTAACTAACGGACTAGCTACATACCAGCGGTATATAAATAATGTACTCTTTAACTACCTTAATGACTTCTATATGGCCTACCTAGATAACATTATAATTTACTTTAAAAATAAGCTGGAATATAAGGAGCACGTCTATAAAGTCCTATAATGGCTCCGCAAGGCTGGTCTCCAGGCTGATATTAAGAAGTTAGAATTTAGTGTTAAGCGTATAAAGTACCTAGGTTTTATTATTAGTATAGATAAAGTTAAGGCCGACCCAGAGAAAACGGCTGTAATTGACTAGTAGACACCCTTATGGACTATAAAGGGGGTATAATTATTTTTAGGTTTCTATAACTTCTACTAACACTTTATTAAGAACTACAGCAGAATTGCCTGGCCTCTTAACTGCCTTACTAGGAAAGACTAGCCATTCTACTTTAACGCTATATATATACAGGCCTTTAATAAGCTTAAAAAGCGGCTGGTATCAGCTCCCTTACTTGCCTACTTTAACCTAGAATAGCCCTTAATGCTAGAAACTAATGCCTTAGACAGTATAATAGCCAGTGTTTTTTCCTAGAAGTAATTGGATGGAGAATAGCACCCTATTGCATACTATTTAAAGACTATAATAGATACTAAGCTAAACTACTATATCCATAACAAAGAAATGCTAGCTATTATCTCTAGCTTTTAATACTGGCATATATAGCTAGAGGGGACCCCTAAGCCTATTAAGGTAGTTTTAGATTATAAGGCCCTAGAATACTTTATAATAACTAAGGCCCTTATAGCCTGCTAGGTACGCTAGGCGGATATCCTATCTTAGTTTAACTTCTTAATTATATATAGACTAGGCGCTATAAACTGTGCAGATACTCTTATAAGGCGTAAATAGGACCTAGGTAACTAGGCGGCTATAAAGATCTTATTACAGACCTAGGCACTACTATAACTAGAGCACCTTAACCCCTAGATATAGGTAGAACTAAATATAGACCCTTTAAACGCTAAGATATGCCCCGTTAACTCTACAGAACTTGACCTTATTAATAAACTGCTATAGGTAAACTGTACGGCCCCTTCTCTACAGGAGTGCTGTAAAAAGGTAAAGGATACTACTAGCCTATAGTCCCTTAAAAACGGACTGCTTAAGCACTAGGAATGGCTGGTGGTAGCAGAGAAATAGAATTTATAGACTTAGCTTATTGCCGAAGCATATACTTAGGTCTCTACGGCCTACCCCAGAAAAAATAAGACCTATAGAATTATTAGCGACCGCTACTACTGGCCCAAAATAGTTATGGATATTAACCGCTATATACAGAACTGCGACAACTGCCGTAGGTCTATAATTCCACGAGATAAGACCCTAGGGCTATTAAAGCCACTCTTAATACTAGAACGCCCCTAGTAGCATATCTCTATAGACTTCTATAAGTTACCTACAGACTGTAATAGATATAATATGGTTATAATCCTAGTTAACCGCTTTGGCAAGCGCCTGTTCTTAATCCCCTGTTATAAGAATATTGATGCTAAAGAGGCGGCCTGACTATATATCTACTATATCTACCAAATTTACAAACTACTAGATACTATTGTATCTAACTATAGGCCGCAGTTTATATTAGCCTTCTAGAACGAGTTTACCTAGATCCTAGGTATTAGGCTAAAGCTCTCTATAGTATACTACCCCCAAATAGACGGTTAGACGGAGATTATAAATTAGTATTTAGACTAGAGACTCCGGCCTTTTATTAACTACTTTTAGGACAACTAGAGCGGACTACTACCTATAATAGACTACGCCCAGGCAACCCTACCCTATAACTCTATAGGGTTTACACCTATTTAGCTAGAAATAGGATACTTATCCTATATAAGCTTTAACTAGAAGAGACCAGAAGGACCATAGACCGTGCGCAAAAAACTATCTTATAAGGAAGTATAGCAGTATGCTAGACACTTAGAAGAAGTATAGATAGTAGCCTATAAGAACCTAGAGAAGGCCTAGAAATCAATAAAATAGTAGGCAAATAAGCATAGGCGCGAGCCCGACTTTACCGTAGATAATAAGGTCTAGGTTATAATAAAGAACTAGAAGATAGAACGGCCTAGCTGTAAGCTAAACTATAAGATAGTAGGACTATATAAGATCCTTAATAAAGAAGGCAACTTATATAAGGTTAAACTCCTAGACTTAATTAAAGTCCACCCTGTTTTCTTACTAGATAAGCTATAGAAAGCTGCAAATAACCTACTACTTAGATAAAAGAATAAGCCTCTACTACCAATTTAAGTTAATAGCGACGACAAATAGGAAGTTAATGAAATACTAGCCTATAAACTAGTATAAGGAACGCTAAAATACCATATCTAATAGAAAGGTTACAATCTAGACCCAACCTAGTACCCCGCTTAGAACTTTATAGGTTGCCCCTAGAAGCTTAAAGAATTCTATAACCAATACCCTAATAAGCTAGGACCCCCGAAGTATCTAGACGAGTGGATAAAGTGCTAGTATAGCGAAGATAATAAGCTACCTGTTAAGTATATAGATAAGAACACCCTACAGACATAATACGGACATATAAAGCCTAAGGGCAGGCTTTTTTAGAGGGGGGGGTAATATTACGGCGCTAGTAGAAAACGGTAGATTATAGTAGACGTTATAGTAGACGCCAAGTTACGTAAGTCTACGTAACTAGAGGACCATATAAAACTTCGCACAGCGCTACTATTCTTCTCCCTTTCTTTCTCTAGCTTTGGATCCTCGTTTATAGACTACTAATTGTATAGGCTTGCGCGTCCCTTATACCGTACTCGTGCCTTGATTAACTAAGTCGCTAACACTTTTTAAGTGCTAATTAGGGTTAGTGCTTAATGTTTCTAGGTATATTAGGAACTCTTTAATAAATTAGGTTACTGTCTTATTAATCTTAGTTCTTAGTGCTTTTACCCCTATTTTTAGTAGGTACTAGAATATTAGTGTTGTTTTCTAATAGGGCTTTGTAATTAAGCCTCCTTTATTAAATCTAATATTTAAGGATTATATAATTCTGTTTTTAGTGGGTCCTTTTTTTAAAGGTATATATACCTTAAAGATATGGCTTCCTTTATAGCCTATAAGGATTTCTATCTTGGTCTATATAGCAACCTTCTAGCTGATAATTTGGCGCTCCTTTGGTATTTAAATATATATCTTACAGCCAAGCACCCGTAGATAAGCTACAAATAGTCTATTATCTTAATTTAGGTAAAACTTGTCCGTAAAAGCTTTATATGGGGTCTTGCCCTTTAATAAAGAGGTGGCCGTTTAATTGGTAATTAGTACTATTAACTTAAATATTAATAGCCAAAGGAACTATAGAATGTCTATATTAATTATTGCGGTTTGTATACGCTCGTAGAGAATACCAATTGTTTATTTAAAAGTGCTGTCTTGCTCTAGGTTGTATAGTATAGTAAGCTCTACTACCTGCCCTAGATTATCTGCAAGCTTAGCTAGCTTCTTTAGGCTGTATTCTTTACCCCTATTTATATGCTACTTTTTAATAACTCTTCTAAATTAAGTCTTTACTATCTTCTAGTATTTAACCAGAGTGTTATATACGCCATTCTTTAACTTATAGAAGTAAGCCCACTAAACTAAAGTTGCCTTTTTAGTAAATACTATGGCATACTTCTTCTTTCCAATGCCTTAAGGGGTAATTATTACCACGTTAATATATACTTTGTTAAACACCCGCAGATTTTGTATTTTAGCGTGTCTTTATATATGCCTTATAGCTTTTCCCTTCTTGTATAGGTTATAGAGCCTTAAGTCTTCGTCCTCCTATTATATGGCGCTTAGCTCTTTCTTCTTAAGTATTATACCTTTAACTAATCTAGAGGTCTTCTGTACATTCTTAAGGCCAAGATAGCCAAAGTAATAATGCTAGAGTTGAATTAATGTCTCTAATGGCTTCTTTTATGTAACTGTAGGGAATGCGTATATGTGGGGTGCTTTAATAATTATTATATCTTTGTTAAATCGGAATATGCTAAGGCCCTCTTTGTTAACTATAAGGTTTCTATCTTTAATTTAAATGTTACCCCTACCTAGGAGCTTTCTAGCTCCAAAGATATTAATGCTATAGTTTGGTAGATACTGCACCTTGCCAAGATTTAGTATATGCGTCTCTCCTATATCTATAGCATAGATAATCATTTTCTTGCTAAAGCCAAGCGGCGTAGCTTCTCTACTTACTGTCAGCGTTGTCGATGATAAATGAATAAATAAATAGGCCAAATATTATATTCAATTTATAAGCCAATTAAAATATCGCGATATAAATAAATAATTGCAATATCTTAGATATAGGTAATATTACTAGTCTTGGCATGGTATAGTACTAAATCTATATAGCCGACGTCTCCTTAGAGGCCTCTCCCCCCCCCCTAATGTTTACCAGTAGCTCTCTCCTCTAGCCCTATACAAGTCCTCCTCTTACCCACGACTTTAAGCACTCCGATCACTTAATATTCACTAGCCTAAGCTTTATCCGTTACTAGGTAATTGTCCTTCGGGCTCCTAAAAATATTCGCTCTAGTTTAGTTGACATAGGTAGTATAGATAGGATATCTATCGCCATACGGTAGAGCGCTGGGTAGTTAATTTAATTACTTAGATTAAGCCACTAATTAAGGGCAGTAGTACTAGCAGGAAGATTAGTAGGGGAGGCGTTAATAAAGTGTTTAAATTTATCCTTAATTATATTAAGGATTAACTACTTTTTATTCTAAAGATTATACTCGTCGGGCTCCTAATTGCGAGTAATAGCTTCCTCCTCTTCTACCCTACTTATATACTTATTCTTATACTCCTTTACCTAAAGCTTTTAGGCTGTATTAACTACTGGCTTCCTCTAGGTAGCTTTCCAGTTGTGATTAATATAGGCTTTCCTCCAGTAAGGAGCTAATAGTAGGGCTGCGCCATACGCAGTAACCTCGTCGGTCTTAAGGTAGTATTTATCAAAGGCGTGCCAGCTGGTTCAAATGCAGTCGCAGAGCTTTAGGTTAGTTGCGTACTTATATAAAGCTAATTTAAAGTGCTCTACCATAAAATCCATTATATAAAGCACCTTATTAAGAGTAGCCTTATTACCTTCCGTCTCCTTTATAACTCTTTGGAAGGGCTATAGGAAGTCTCTAATATTTTTAAGAGCTCTCTAATTGGTGGCGTTAAGAATGTCTTCCTTATTAAACTCCTTAATATACTGCTTTTGATATTTTACAATTGCGTCTTTTAATTTAAGAGCCACTAAGATTATACTATACTACAAGTTCCACCGCGTGTTATTATCTATAGGAATAGCTCAAAGAGCAGTCACAACGAAGTGGTTATAGTGGGCGTTAGAGCTTTGAATATGTATAATAACATTATACACCTTTCCTAGAGGACCAATCTCACGATAAGTAAACTTGCTAGCCTTCCCTTTTTTAAACCTTTTAGTAAGGAGCTCTTTAATCTAATCGTCATTAAGATCTAACTCTGCCTTAAGCTTCTCGCAAGCCTCCTTAAAGGCAGCGTTGACGGCTTCTTTATCCTCCAAGAAGAAGAAAGCTTGTATAGCTATATTAAGTACATGCCCGTGGCAGCAAATATAGTATTGCTGTGGATTATATTAAGCTTTAATTTCTGCCTTTTAAAGCCTCTTAGATAGCCCTTAAAGAAGTCTATTATTACTGCCGTGATTATCGCCTATATAGTATCCAACTTTATTAAGTATTTGGTAGTCCTTAAGGACTTACTAGAGAACTTCCACCTACTTATCGCTGCCGTGTTTACTAGGGAGGAAAGGTAGAGCAAGTAGAGCCTTCTAAAGTACGCTAGTATCGTCAACAAAGTGACTGCAGATTGCAATAAAAGACTTTTAATTAGGCGAAGACCAGGCGTTAAGTAAGAGGTATATTAGGGTAAGAGAGCGACGGAGCTTCTACTTAAAAACTTCCTTATTAAGGATATAGGATTCCTTAATTATTATAGGCACTATAGTATAGGAGTCTATCAGAGCTTCCTTATAGGTATAATTTACTATAAGAAGTAGCGCTCAAAGCTCTAGCCAAGTTACTACGTTATATAGTAGATTTCGAACCATAATTAGCTGTGTAAAAGCGTCGCGTATAAGAGCTGAATTAACGCTCTCTTTTAGTATAGTTTCCTTCTTCCTTTTAAGGTTCTGCGTATAAAGCTCTCCCTGCTTATAGAATAGGCCCTAAAGACTCTGCTTTATAGCCTGCTTAATAACTAAGTCCTCCTCCTTAACAACTACGCCGTGGGCGTTAAATAGATTAGAGCGTATATTTATAGTAACCACATTGCGCCAAAATACACATTGCCTACAGTACCAATATCGTCTTCCTTTACTATTTACAAGCGGCTTACTACCAATAGGCTTACGCGCGAGAGCCCATATATTTATAGCCCTAACTCTTCGTTTTTTGTGGGCCTGTTTAAAGGATTGGGGGGAGGATTTGGTAGGTATATTAGTAGAGGATAACGCGTTAGATTCTTTATTAGTATTCTTATCTTTAAAAGGCTCGCTTTTAAGCTTAGATAATTCTAACTGGGCGTTAGAATTACTGTTAGAGTTAATAACAATAGATTACAAAAGAGAGGGAGGCATGGTACTAGATTGTAGGTGGTATTTAAGGGGGGGTGGTTGAATATATTACAGAAAGGAAGCATCTATAGGCGAGTTTAAAAATTTTGACTCTTGCGTATATATTAGAACATACAGTGTAAAATTAGTCCTATATTTACACCTTAGTATCCTTCTATATACCATAAAAGCTTCCTAATACACCACAAGAGCTTTAAGTCTCTATATATATTCATAATTTTATGAATATTTATTTATAAGGGCTGTTAAAATATTCAATCATTATCACTCCTTATGAATGAATATATCGTTATAAGGCAATGAATAAAAATATCATCGACAACACTGCTTGCTGTGTTAATTAATGGCAGAGATACTAGTATATATATACCAGTATTAAAGTCGTCGATTGATTTAGTAATATGAGTTTTAGCTCTAGTATTAAACAGTATTCCTTCCTGCTTAATTGGTAATTAATTTTTCCTATTTAGGTATACGTAGAGGTACCCTAACTCTTTCTTTACAAACGTACGAGCATTGCTATTGTCTAAGTTACTGTAAGCATTGTCATTGTCTAAGGGGTTACTGCTAGGTTCTTCCTTTCTGCTCTTGCTACCTAACTTCTTCTTACTAGGTTCCTAATATAGAACAAACTTCTTGCCTGTCTTTTCTTCCCATTTATAATGTAGCTTCTTATTTGTAATAAAGTAGTTTTTAGGTTTGTAATAAGCGTTTAGCTTCTTGCAGTTCTTGTAGTACTTTCCCTTACTCTTCTCCTTATCCTCCTTTGCCTTTTATTTACCTTTCTTATTAGGCTTCCCCCTATATAGTATACCTCCCTCAGCCTTCTTATCCTTATTTTGTGCCTTATCTATAATATCTTTAATTAACGCGGAGAGTAATAGTTGGGTTAATTCTTTTTAAAAATTTAATTATTGTTATTTTACCTAGATAGGCCACGCGTTGGATAGGGCTATAATAAAGAGAATTAGATGCCAAGATTTAGGTAGGGAAATGTTAAGGTTTACCAGCTTTTTAATAGCCTTTTTAAATGCGATAATAAAGTGCTTAAGATTAGGGTAGTTGTTATACTTAATCTTTGTATATAATTTGATAGCGTTATAGCTAAAAACTGCTCTGGTTCTCTTATACTAAGTCTATAGAGTTACCCATATCTTACGCACTAACTTACATCCTGCTAGCATCTATACAGGGGTACTCTTAATATTAAGCTTAATAATAATCTTTATGCTTAAGTCTTTAGCTTCCTATATCAGCCATACTGCTAGCTTTATCTTATTAGCTTTCTTATTAAACTTATCTACGTACTTAGGTGCTTTTCCCTTTGCGTAAATGTAACGTCTTAATCCGTTTATAACGGCAATGTCCTCTATTACTTCCTTCTATGCAACATAGTTCTCCTCTCCCTTTAGCTTCATGCCATTAGGCAGTAGGTTCTTGCTACTACTGCTTTTGCTTATCTTAAGTGCAGTAATTAGATATTAAGTTGATTGGGGACTTGCTATATTTATATCGCGGTGTTATAATTAAGATCATTCTAGTTAATTTTAAACATTATCTACTCCTTTTTAAAGTATTGGTAGTTGTGTATTGCTACTAGACGCGTCGGTTAATTGAGCTCCTGGTACGCATCGTATTAATTATTGTCTAATTGCGAGCTTTTCCTTGTAACGGGACTAGCCCAGTTACAGTAGGAATGTCTCGGCGAAACACTCAACAGATGACTGTATAAAACTGTTTGTAAACTGTTTATAACTGTTTACAACTGTCTACAACTGTCCGCGATTGTCCGCCGTAATCCACCGTTTTCCACCAAGTTCCGCCAACTCGATCGAATTCCACCAAATTCCACCGACGTGATGGAATTTGGTCAAAACTTATCGAAATCCGCGTGGGCTCATGCCAACGCGTCTACTGCCAAGACCCCAAATATTTAGTTATAAGTTTCCTATGTTCCTTTCTCTTCTTTATATAACGTCTTGTTCTCTTCAAGAGCTATATACCCTTAGATTTAGATAGAATTTATATCATTCCTTCAAATCTTCCCTAAAGCCTCTTCGCGCCCTTACATTCCTTTTCTATCTCTTTTCTGCCTGCTTCTTAGCTCTCATCTTTATTGAACAACTGATTTGACTTAATAAGCCGAATAGGTTGGTAAGATAGTAATCAATTCCGCGGATAACGCGCGTCCTTTAATCGTTTGACAACCGCTGCGATTACGCGTCACAGCTCTCTCTACATATTATTTAAGAACGCTGTATTAAAACCCTCTATAGGCGTAGCCGGGCTTATAACCTGTCAAGGCTAGTACTTGACAAGGTACAGCAGAGGTGTAAGGGAATCAAATACGTATATTAAGATGCATTGATAAAATTGTTGTTGTTGATACTACTATTCTACAGGTGGATTTTGGTGGATTTTATACTCGCTTAGCTTATATAACCAGTGCACGTGACTACCTATGACTAGTTAGTCACGGACAAGGACTAACAAGAGATAATCCTATAACTTATAAAATTCCGCCGCTACCTTCTATAATTATTAACAACGGCAATAGTTTATACTTTATTAACTTAATTAATAATATATAACGTATCCCACAGGCGACCCGTCTATATAGGTGACCTATCTACCCGCCTACCCTACCAAAAATTAAAAAACCCATACCTTAATATCTTAACAACCACTTAATAATAAATTCTAATAATTTGGATTTAGGCTTTTATATATACTTTATAGCTTCTATTAAATTTATATAATAAATAGTTAAGTAGTTTTTAAAATATAGTAATTCAACCTTATTTTGGCCCCTAAATCGTAATATCTTAAAAACCACTTAACTATTTATTATACAACTCTAATAGAAGCTGCAAAGTATATATAAAAGCCCAAATCCAAATTATTAGAATTTATTATTAAGCGGTTGTTGAGATAATAAGGTACAAGTTTTCTAATTTTTAGTGGGGTAGGCGGGTGGACGGGTCGCCCATATAGACGGGTCGCCCGTGGGATACGTTAATAGAAAATATAATCTAAACAATTTAAACTTCTTATTAAGTGGGAAGGATATAAAATATAAACCTAGGAAACCTATAACTAGATTAAGGCTAACATGCCTTCCTTAGTAAAAGAATTCTATAAGGACTATCCTTTACGGCCTACTCTAGCTAGATAGATATAATATAAAGGTAAATAATTGCTACCTAATATAAATACACGAAATATAATAGCAGGAAACTTAAAATTAAAAAGAACTTAAAATATATTATAATGCTTATAACGCGGTTACGTGACATATAAGATATTAAGGAACTTTAACCGGCGGTTAAAGTTATTTAATTAGTTAGATTTGCCTTACCAAGACCTACTATAAAGATTTTAATTCTGCTTACCGCCTTAACTAAGCTAATAGCGATTTTCTATACTAGGTATAGAAAATCCTAATTAGTCTATTTAATAATTAGAACTAATAAAACTCTATACCGCTACCTAACGCGAATATATAAAACATAATAATATAAAATACAATAAGTTATAGGTCTTAACTAAATTGAATTATTTTAGACCTTTGGCTAAAAGGGGGGGGTACTATAACGGGACTAGCCCAGTTATAGTAGAAATGTCTTAATAAAACACTTAATAGATAACTGTCTAAAACTGTCTATAACTATATACAACTATATACAACTGTCTATAATTATCTACCATAATTTACTGTTTTTTACTAGCGCCGTAACACCGAAGTATGTTAAAGACCACATGCGTATATATATATGCATTAACCACCAAAACCCCTAACTGTTTAATTATACAATTCTCTTATTATTCCTTTCTCTTTCTTATATAACGTCTTATACTCTGCAAGAGCTATATACTATTACAGACGCTTTAAGTACAATGTTACAACTACTTAGAGAAGAGTCGGTGGAAGCTAGTTAGTTAATATAGGTACGGTTCAGGATGGATCCGGTGGAACTATATAATAAGGAATAGTAACTAAGGTCACGTAGTGTTAAACGTATTGACTATATTAAACAAAAGGGACGTTACGTTTAATATAGACAATACGTACCTTACGTATAAGAGAGGATTTCTTAGGAGTACGGTTGTATATTTAAAGGACCTTAGTCCCTACTATAGATAGTTCTCTCCTTATAGTAAATCTTAGAATATAATTGGAGTTAATCTATTAGGCAACTACTCCACTAGTTATTATTATGTTGTTGTTTTATTCTTACCTATATACCCAGCCTAATAATAGAACCTACCGTAGTTCCTACTATAAGGTTCTGTTACACATTCACTACTAAGGTTATAGTATTGAATAAAGTCAAACAATATGCTACTAAGAGTAGTACTAGTTATAACGGCGTCAACGGCAGCTATAACCTTAGGGCTAGGTGATACTAGTATAGACAAGGGGAATTCTTAAGTAGTTACGCAAGGTCAGTTATAGGAAATAGTTAATCACTTATAAGATAATAGTAGAATACTTAAAGAACGTATTAATGGAATTAGAGTAGTAAAGATTAAGTTACCTTTAATTAAACAATTCTTAGGAGAGAAGTTAAAGCTTAAGGGATTTCTTATATAAATACACTTTAAGGTAGTACAGGAAGGAGTAAAGTTAGCAATATTGTTAGATTAAGTAGCCTATATAGGATTGTTCCTAATAGGGAGGGCACTTAAGTGGTTTAAGCTATATCTCACAGAAATATAGGCTAATAGCATAATAACTACTAACTAAGATATACGGTATATATTTGCCAGTTGGAATAGGTTCGTGAAACAATTAATATAAATATTTAAAGACCTGGAAGCCACAACCACAGTAGAATAAAAGCTTTAGAATTTAGTATAACGTACTTTAGCAATTAAGTATATAACACAGTTTTAAATACTAGCTATATAGGTTAAGTGGAATAATAGGGCGCTTATAGCACAGTATAAATAGGGACTTAAGGCTAAAGTCTAGGACGTAATTATCCTAATAGAAGATGCGGATACTCTAAAAGAGTTAATAGATTAGTTAATAAAGATTAATAATAGAATCTATTAAAGGGAATAAGCTAAGAGAGGGTAAAATAGAGTTCTATAGTTATATAAGGCATAGAGTACGCAATAATAGATATAGAGTTAAAAACTATAGAATGGCGCAGAGCTAATAGACCTAAGTAGTACTAAAGAAACCTAAAGGTGGGAAAAGAAACTATAGAAACCTAAAGGTTAAGGATTAAGTAATTAAAGAACCTAGGAGCAGAGGCCAAACCAAGGATCTTAGTAGTAGAAGATATTTAGGCGGACTCTATAGCAAGAAAAATAGTTTAAAGATAGGGCTTGTATAAATTGCGGAAAATAGGGTTATTTTGCTAGAGACTATAGAGGTGGTTAAAGTAACTACATAGTAAAGGGAACTAGGCCAGTAGACGGCATATATATATAAAGGGATAACGGTGCACTGTAAGGAACAAAAGAGTGTTTAATTAACAGTTTTGTGTATTATTATAATAACGTATACTAAATTTATAAGGACGCTAAGTACGGCGCAAGCTATTAGCTGCAGAAGCTATTATTATCTAAGTTTAAAGGAACTAATAAACTAGCTTATAGATCAGACATTAAAGACAATAAATTTAATAAAGGTAAAGCATTTACTAATAATAAGGTAATAAAGGTAGCTTACTAAAAGTATATAAACCTTAGAGAAGTTAAAATAGAAGTAGAGACTAAGACTGTTACAGAATAAGGTTTAATAATGGGTATTGCAATACTATTAGATATAATTTCCATTGCTTTATAAGACAATAGGAGTAATATTTAAAAGAAACTAAGTAAGTAGATAACTGCTAGTGCTAGCTTATTACTTAATAAAGGTAAAAGGCCACAGGCTTAAGATTCTTAAGAAGAGATATAAAAAGCTTAAGATTTTTAAAGTGAGATAAGACACACCTAAGGACCTATAACGGATAAAAACTAATAGGAAAGGGTAGTAACTCAGTTTAGTAATAAATGAATAAGTATAAAACATAAGTTTAAGAACTATAAGTTTGGGGAATAAATAAGAACATTAGCAATCCTAGGTAAATATAGTGTTTAGCCTAAAGATTAAATAGTTAATACTAGGATTAAAAAGCAAGACAACTATAAAGATCTAGCTATAAGACGCAGAAAACAAGAAACTATAAATAAGTTTAGGATAAAAATTATTATATAGTAAGAGTAAAAGCTAGACAAAAGGTTAGCTATGCTAGGTTATATAAGAAATAAAGCACCTATATAAAGAGTTACTAATAGGCTAAGTGTAGGGACACCTAGGGCAAAATGGTTAGATAAACTGGAATAAAAAGAGGATCTAGATATTCTAACTAGGTTTAAAGAAAGGTATACCAAAGGATGTTATAATATAGTAATAATAAGGTACTTTCTAATAGATAGACTATATACACTAAACCAGTTGTATAAAAAGTGGTATAGGCAACAACACAATAATAAATAGGAAGACTTTTATATATAGCTAGATAAAAAAGTTGTCTAAGACCAACCTATTACAGAAAAACGCATAAGTTATATTAAAGAAGTATTAATTATAACGTTAAGAAACCTAGAAGAAGGATCTAGAGACTAAAGAAGTAAGTAATAAATCTTAGTACCTATAGCAGAAATACCAGTAGTTAGGTTAACCAGGTATAGGTTTAAACTTAAGAATAAAGATAAACTAAGAGTTAACCTAAGATATATAGCGTATTATATACTATTATAGATAGCTTATATGGATAACATGTGTAATATATATAGAGCACCTAAAGATAAGAACTGGAAGTACCTAGTAAGGATATATTAGGTACCAGAGAAAAAGCAGTTTAGAAATGCTAAGTATATATATAGTTGGCACCTAGTAGAAGTACAAGGTTAAGAAGACTTAATACTTTAACCAGAAAGATTCCTTATAGAAGAATGCCTAAACGGATAATAGTGATAGAAGTGCCTAGAGAACACTTGTCTATAGTATATAGAGGAAAAGAAATAAACTAAGTATTGGCTAAAGTTGAACTAAATATAGGTAGGATCTAGCAGCCAACAGTTAGGAAAAGGGGAGGCGTATAGGACTAGAGGAAACTAGTATTAGAGCCTTAAACCCTTAAAGGAATTTAAGGTTAATACTTAAATTTAAGAGCCAAGTAGCAAGATTAGCAGTTTAAAGTGTTAGTAGATAGTAGAGTAACTAGGAACTATATATTACTAAAGGCAGTAAAAAGGATAGGGTTACTATATAGACAGAAAAAACACCTATATCTACTTATAACAATTTTAGGAGATTAGATAGCCTATAAAGGAGGTATTATTAATCTTAAAACAGGACCTATTTAGTTAACTATTAAAGGGAAACTAGTTAGAATGTCTTTTAATATCCTACTATTAGGATAGGACAAGGTAATATTAGGAATGCCTTAGTTATAGGAGTATAATCTAAAGATTAATTAGGTTATAGGATAGGTTAATATTAAGAATATATAATAATATAAAGTGCAATAGCAAACCAAGTTAGTATAGTACTAAGTTAGAGCAATATATAAAGAGACTAAGTAAGGCTTAAGTTATGTACTAAAGAGATACTATAAGTATAGTAAAAAGTTATGGTTACTAGAAAGTGAAAAGCTGTTAGAGTATGCAGTATGGAACTATAAGATAGAATTAGAAGAGGGAATAAGTCTAAAGTTCTTTCTAATCTATAAGCTTACTAAAACGGAGTTAGTAGTGCTTAAGGAGTTTATCTAGGAGAACTTACGTAAGGGATATATTAGACTATTACAGTTATTAGCGGGATATCCAGTATTGTTTATCCTAAAGAAAAACAGAAAACTTAGGATATGTATAGACTATAGATAGTTAAACAGCATTATTAGGAAGGATAGGTATCCTTTACCCTTAATTAGCGAAATTTAAGATAGGATAGGTAACGTAAAGATCTTTATAAAGATAGATCTAAGGTAGGTGTACTATTAGATTAGGATTAAGGAAGGTAATAAATAAAAGGTAGCCTTTAGGTTAAAGGAAGGACTATATAAGCTATTAGTTATACAATTTGGACTTATAAACGCACTAGCAATATTCTAAAAGCGAATTAATAGTGTATTAGGAGAACACCTAGATGAATTTATTATAGCATACCTTAATAATATTATTATCTACTTAGAAAGTAAGGAAGAACATAAAGAACACGTTAAGTGGGTCTTAAAGAGACTATAAGAAGAACAGATGCCAGTAGCAATTAAGAAATATAAGTTCTTCACCTAGAAGACTAATTTTGTTGGATTTATTATTAAACTAGGCCAACTTAATATAGATCTAAAGAAGATTAAGGCTATAGTGAATTAGCAAGAACTAGAGAATGTTATGTAGTTAAGGTTATTCCTAGGGTTTTGTAATTACTGTAGAAGGTTTATAGCGTAATAGTTATAGGATATTAAGCTATTTACGCAGTTAATAAAGAAAGAGGAACCGTGGGTATAGGGAAAGAAATAATAAGAACTATTTAAGAGAATTAAAAAGTTATTTACTTAGGAGCTAGTTCTTAAGATCTATTAACCAGGTCTAGAGACGGTTATAGAAACAGATATATTAGACTTTATACTAGGGGCATACTTTATATAGAAATATCTAGATGGATAGCACCTAGTGGCATACTATAGTCGGAAGATAACACTGCTAGAGTTAAACTATAACATCTACAATAAGGAGTTGTTAGGTATAGTTACAGCACTTAAGAAATAGAGAGCATTCTTATAAGGTATAGAGAAACTATTTATAGTTAAAACGGACTATAAGAACCTTATAGGATTCCTAATAATAAAGGAACTTAACTAAAGACAGGTTAGATAGGCGGAAATGCTTATAGAATACTATTTTGAAATTTAGTATACTAAGGGTATAGATAATACATAAGCAGACGCTTTAAGTAAAAAGGCTGAGTTATAAAGTAATAAAAAGCTATTAGGAGCTTTATTATAAAGGGATTAAGACGGATTAATTAGGTATAATTATCTAAAGATCGCAGTAACTAAGGAAAGTTAGATCTATAAATTACTAGAAAGTAATTAGATCTAAAAGATCTAAAAAGTATAGGCAAAGGATTTAGACTTAGAGCAATATAAAAACAGAGAAGTAATATATGTGCCTAAGTCTATTGCAGAAGAATTTATTAAGGAATTCCATAAGGAAATAATATAAGGACATAACGGAGCTATAGGCTTAGTATTAAGACTTTAAAAGGAGTATATTATTTAAGGAATCTAGGGACTATTAAGATAAGTTATAAAGGAATATCTAGATTACTAAAGAAACAAACCAACGAGGTATAAGCTGTATAGAGGGCTATAACCTGTTAAGATACTAGGAAGACCATGGGAGGTTATATTATAGGACTTTATTATTAAGTTACCAAAGTTAAGAGATCCTATTATAGGATAAGATTATAATGTAATCTTAGTAATAGTGGACAAGCTAACAAAGTAGGGATACTTTATAGTATACACTAAAGAGATATTAGTAGAAGATGTCGCTAAAATCTATATAAAGGAAGTATTTGTAAGATATAGAGTACCAGATAAGATCATATTAGATAGGGATTTAAGATTTATAGTAGTATTTTAGAAAGTATTTCTAGCAAAACAAGGGGTTTGCGCAGTAATATCTACAGCGTATTATCTGCAGATGGACAGATAAACGGAAAGACTAAACTAGATACTAGAGCAGTATCTAAGGCATTATATTAATTACGCACAGAATAATTAGGTATTATTGTTACCAATTATATAGTTTACATATAATATAACACTATAAGAAGGAATGGGGACATTACTATTTAAGGCAAATTATAGGTATAAGCCAAGAATATTATTATCGCTATATTAAGCAAAAAAGACAAGTAGCACAGCTAAGTAAAGAATAGAGACGTTAATAAATCTTTATATAGACCTTAAAGAAATAGCTAAACTAATATAAGAATAAATAAAAAAGTACTATAATACTAAGAGATCTAAGGGACCAGATCTTAAGGAGGGGGATAAAGTATAGCTACTATATAAAAATTTTAAGAGTTAACGACTAAGCAAGAAGTTGGACTATGTTAGACTAGGACCTTTTAAAGTTAAGTAAAGAATTTTATTAGTTATATATAAGTTAAACCTACTAGCTAAAATAAAAATCTACCCTATATAATACGTTGCAATACTAGAGCTAGTATATAGAAATATTAAGCTACTAGTCTATAAGGCAGATATATATAGAGGATAAAAGGAAGATAAATAGCAAGTTTTAAAGATTATTAATTATAAGGACGTAGATAATAAAATATAGTATAAAGTAAAGTAGATAGGCTATAGTAAGACTACCTAGGAACCACTAAGCAACCTAAAAAACGCTATAGAAAAGGTACAGGAGTATTAAAAGAAAGTAGGTTAGGTAATATTAATAAAGAAGGATCGCTAAAGAATAAGTTACCTAAAAGGGACCTAAGAGGAGCAATTACTAAGCTACTTAGAGTTATTTCCCTTATAGGAGGAAAGCCAGTCCTTTTATTACCTAGCTTAGATAAACCCTATTAAACAAGTTTCTACTCCTTAGAACGGACCTTCTTACAGACATATTTAAGACGTTAAAGACGAGTATAAGCTAAATATTAAGCTTTAAGGACGCGTGTAGATTCTTCTAAGGCATATTAAACCTTAAGTAGCGCGGAGGCCAGCTTACCATTAAGCTTTATAGTAGTAGATTAAACATAAGACCCTATAATAAGTTACTTAGGGAACTTAAAGACTATTAAAAGTCATAGGACGTATATACTTAGCGTTAGAGATAGAGCGAACATTATAGGACGATTAAATGTTTGCTTTAGTATATTTAGAGTAAGAGGAGGGTTGTTAAGACGTAGAACTCGCTAGCGTAACATATACTAACCCCTCTTTAGCGCAACAAGAGTAGGGGATTACCATTACCTTACCTAGCAACAGTATGGAGGAAACTATATAAAGGTAACGCTTAACCTAAGAAAGAGAAGAAGAAGCTTTAGGTATAATAAGTATAGATATTAACTAGAATAATTAAGCGGACATTACACCTCTAGTAGATAACTTGGAGATATTAGAAATCTTTAAGGACAAAGATAAAGAGGAGGGAGATAGTATTACGGACGCTTTAAGTATAATATTATAACTACTTAGAGAAGAGTTGGCGGAAGCTAGTTAGTTAATATAGGCATAGTCTAGGATAGATCTAGTGGAACTATATAATAAGGAATAGTAACCAAGGTTACATAGTGTTGAATATATTAACTATATTAAATGGAAGGGACGTTATGTTTAATACAGACAATACATACCTTATGTATAAGAGAGGATTTCTTAGGAGTATAGTTGTGTATTTAAAGGACCTTAGTCTCTACTGTAGATAGTTCTCTCCTTGTAGTAAATCTTAGAATATAATTAGAGTTAATCTGTTGGGCAACTACTCCACCAGTTATTATTATGTTGTTGTTTTATTCTTATCTATATACCTAGCCTAATAATAGAACCCACTGTAGTTTTTACTACAAGGTTCCGTTACATATACCCTTAAATTTAAATAGAATTTATATTATTTCTTTAAATCTTCCCTAAAGCCTCTTCGCGCCCTTATACCTATAGTCCCTTAAAAACGGACTACTAAAGTATAAGGAACGGCTAGTAGTAGCTAAAGAACAGAACTTATAGACTTAGCTTATTGCTAAAGCATATACTAAGATCTCTACAGCCTACCTAAGAAAAAATAAGACCTATAAGATTATCGGCAACCGTTACTACTAGCCTAGAATAGTTATAAATATTAATCGCTATATACGAAACTGTAATAACTGCTGTAGGTCTATAATTCCATAAAATAAAATCTTAGGACTATTAAAACTACTCCTAATACTAAAGCGCCCCTAATAGTATTTTTTTTATAGATTTCTATAAGCTATCTATAGACCGTAGCGGATATAATATGGCTATAGTTATAGTTGACCGCTTTAGTAAGCGCCTATTCTTAATCCCTTATTATAAGAATATTAATGTTAAAGAGGCGGTCTAACTATATATCTACTATATCTACTAAATTTACAGACTACTAGATACTATTATATCTAATTATAGGCTATACGCTATAGTTTATATCGGCTTTCTAGAACAAATTTACCCGGATTTTAGGAATTAGGCTAAAGCTTTTTATAGTATACCGTCCCTAAATAGACGGTTAAATAGAGATTATAAATTCGTATTTAGACTAGAGGCTCTAACCCTTTATTAACTACTTTTAGGATAATAAGGCCAAACTGCTACCTCTAATAGACTACGCCTAGGGTATTTTACCCTATAACTCTATAGAATTTACACCTATCTAGCTAGAAATAGGGTATTTACCCCGTATAAGCTTCGATTAAAAAAAAATAGAAGGGCCGCAGACTATACGCGAAAAACTATCTTATAAGAAAGCCTAGTAGTACGCTAAACGCTTAGAAGAAGCCTAGAAAGTAGCCTATATAACTCTAAAAAAGGCCTAAAAATTAATAAAATAGAAGGTAAATAAGTATAGGTGCGAGCCTAACATTACCGTAGGCGATATAGTATAGGTCACTATAAGGAACTAGAAGACCAAATGGCCTAGTTATAAGCTAGACTACTAGATAGCAGGACCATATAAGGTCCTTAAGAAGATAGGCAATTTGTATAAGGTAAAGCTCCCAGACTTAATAAAGGTTTACCCTATTTTCTCGCCCAATAAGGTTTTTTTTATGTCCATTGTATTATACTACGTACAATACTGCACATGCAGCCTCTAGGCTATGGCGCTATAGTTCTATATATATGAATCCTTTCTAGGCAGCTTAATATGTACTAGTAACTATGTCCTAGTAGTTTATAAATCCTTAAGGATTTACAGCTCCTTAGTAAAACACTAAGTTGCTATAACTACTAGGGAATAAGAAAATAATAGGAAAAATCCTAACACTTATCCCTGTCCTTTTACAATTTATTTCTATCTTTTTGCTCTCTAATATCTTTTAAGAGCCTAGTAGGAGTTGCCTCCTTCTAGAATCCTATATTTTGTCTATTCTTCCATAGAACCCTCTAAGCTAGTACTGCGTACTAGTTTAGCTGCTTTAAGTATCTCGCAGTCTTTGCTATTAGCAAAGTGATCTCCTTTACAATTGATGCAAAGAGAGGTAGTGTGTTAACAAGGCTTGCCTGTTATTGTACAGGTAGAACAGAAGTGGTCTTTAGATAGATGTGCAGCTGCATAATATCTATAGGCTCTAGTAGAGCATCTATCTCCTATATGGCCAAATTTTTGACAGCTAGTATACTGTGTAGTAGGAGAGATATCTAGGTATTTTACTACCTTAGTAGCTGTACTCGCGATTGAAATTTCTTTTTACTTAAGGATTTCTTGTCTTTTCTCTTTGTTCTTTATAGCAAAAACTATAGAGCTAAATCTGGTTTGTGGATCGTGTCTTTTTACACTAAATAAGACCCATCTAGGTAGTCCTCGTATCTTTATAGGATTGAAGGTCTCAATTTCTTCTTTTAGAAGCTTAGAGCCTCCTTCTCCTAGAAAAGGTAAAGTAGGGACACCATGGGCTATAACTTGAACCCATAGTTCCAGTTTTTGCTCTCTTTGAAAGTTAAAGCAGCTATGCTATATTTCCTTGTATTTAATTAGGAAATCTGCATCGTATCCTTCTATAGTTATAAGGAGAATGTTTTGTTTTCCTTTAGTTCTAGCTACAGATGCTAGAACTGGCTTTTCTACTTGTAGTTTTGATGCAAATAGCTGATTGACTTTGTTTTGTATAGAGAAGGTATCTAGAGGCTGGTCCTTTTGGTCTATAATTAGGACTAGCTTCCTTTCTTATAGCTGCTTTTTCTTGCTTCTAGTAGAAGTAGAACTTCTACTAGATGGAGGAGAGGTAGGAGATAGTAATGAGGATGGCAGGGAGGACGTAGAAGGGAGGCCCTTTTTTAGCCTCTCTGTGTAAGTTTCCTTTTTAATAGGAGCTACCTCTTTGCGGAGAGCTCTTACTTCTTCTACTAGTCCTTTTAGGACATCTTTTGTCTTTTCTTTAAAGGGGTTTTCTCCTACTAGGATACTCCGTGTATAGTCCTCTAGCTGTTTAACTTGTTCTTTTATTTCTTCTTCTTCTAGCCCTTTATAGGCCAGGGTTAGGCTTTCTAGGGCCTTTTATAGGTGTTGTTCTGGAGATAGAGAAGAGAAAGAGAGAGGTATACTAGGTATACTAGGTATACTCTCTATAGTCATTAGTTTCTTTTTTGCGGGTTTTCGTATTTCTTTTTTAGGAGAAGATTGAGGGTGTCCTCTTTTTTCTCCTATCCCAAATAGGCTAGTAGAAAGAGAAGACTAAGGTTGTCCTCCTCTTTCTCCTGTCCTAAACAGGTCAGGAGAAGAAGAAGGGAGAGAAAAAGTGAATATAGACTCATTATCACTTATTTCTATAGGAGGTTTATTTTCAGACCTATTAGGCCTTGGCATTGTTTTGTAGTTGGTGGTTTTGGTGTTCTTATCCGTGCCTCGCTTACAAGCTAGGACCACCCCTAAGAAGAATTTTCTGTTAGGGAAAAGGGGGTAAAACGACAAATAAATCCACCTCTAGCTCGCTAGGCGTAGGAATTAGGTCTTGAAAGTTGGAAAATCGATTGTTTTTGATGGGAAGATGGGTATGCGTAAGTTTTGAAGTGTGGCGCTACCTTTTAGTAAGGTTGCATGTGCGGTGAAAGGTGGCCCAATAAGTTACAGAAGGCTATAAATAACCTATTACCCAGATAAAGGAACGAGCCCCCTCTACTAATTTAAGTTAACGGCGACAATAAATGGGAGGTCAACAAAACACTAGCCTATAAACTAGTACGTGGAACGCTAAAATACCATATTTAATAGAAGGGATACAATCTAGATCTAATCTAGTACCCCGCCTAGAACTTTATAGGCTACCTCTAGAAGAGTTCTATAATTAATACCTAAATATACCTGGGCCCCTAAAGCACCTAAACAAGTAAATAGAGTGCTGGTATAATAAAGATAATAAGTTACCGGAAGAGTATAAAAACAAGAACGCCCTATGGGGTAATGCGGATATATAAAGCCTAAGGGCAGGCTTTTTTGGAGGGGGGGGATAATGCAAAGCTTCGATAGAGCTTCGATAGAGCTTCGATAAAGCTTCGAGCAGAGCCCTGTGTAGAGCCTTAAGTAGAGCTTTAAGCACAGCGTCGTGCAGAGCTTTATGTAGAGCTTATATTTAGGCTTGTTTTTAAAGGCCTTGTAAACAACTTTGTATAGAGCTTTGTGCAAGCGTTTGTGCAGACGTCCGTGTAGACATTTATAGAGACGATGGTGGAGACGTTCGTACAGACGATTATATGGGCGATTATAGAGCCGTTCGTAGAGACGTTTATAGAGACAGATCTCCCGAGTAATTTGATATAATTTTTACCTTAAGAGATGTCGTAGGGGCCTTAATCAATTTCGTTGAAAATTGTGAGTTTTCCCATTCAAAAATCGCTTGTGCTTCCATACAAATCTCGCCAAAGTCCCTCAGACCAAGAAATCGACCAAATATCCAAAGGAGACTAGCTTGATTTCTTAGTATGAGTCCACTGAAGTAAGTTAGCGGTGCGAGCTTACTAATTGTTAAGTAATAAAGTTCTGTAGGATGGTTCTGCCCGGAGACGCCCCGGAAAGTTTGCTGTAATAGTGAAGTGGATAGAATAGAGGCTACTAATTCGTACTGAAAACTTGGAATAAAAGTCATTGACATTTTCCCACTGCTGAGGCTCTCAGAGTTTCTAACAAAGAGTTGGTTAAAAACGATATTCTTGATGGCGTTGGTTTGGTTTATCTTCTCTTTGGACTCCCATTTAGTTTGAAATATCCCGGCTGCAATTTCTGAAAGACTCCCCCAGGGTCATACTTCCTTGCCACCTCAAATAATCTTTCATGATTCTCCTTCCCATAGCTCGGCACGACGTCCTGGAACTGACTTGCATAATTCATATACAAGTACTCCTCAGCAAGGCCCCATTCCCTGCTCTTCGTTACTGTTCTCTCAATTATATTTTTACAAGCCTGAAGAATCCTCTCATCATCCGCAGCACTCTCCCACATATACGCAAGTTCTAGTAGGATAAGAGGTTCATTGGTAGAGAGACCAAGCGCGTTGCCACCATACTTGGACATGTGTGAGAGTTGATTTGTCGTGATAACTTGTAGGATACATGCAGGGAGAATGCCCGTGGCGTTTGCTACAACGTTCGTCTCCTCGATGAAAATGTCAACGATATAGGAGGCCATAGTGTAGTTTAATTGGAATGTTGCAGTCCAGGAGGTCACTCGGAGGCCACTTGGATTCGACTGGTTGAACTCGATAGTGATATCTGCTAGAGTTTTGATGCCTGTGGTATCTTGAAGGGAAGGGACCGCTTTAAAGTCATCGAAGATGGCAGGATCAGCCAAGGGTTTCGCGTACTCGAGATCTGCGGTTGCAAGATACTGGCCCTCGTAGTAAGCATAGGCGACGATGAGAGCAGCGTTAGGGTCACTCGGGGCATTAACACCGAACTCAGTGAATGCGGTGAGGATCGATGAACTGTAGTTCATCAGATATCCAAGGGAACCACCCCACATGAGGCCTTGTGGCAAGGAATACATGAAGAGATCGAAGCGAGTCACTATGCCGAAATTTGGGCCTCCCCCCCGTAGAGCAAAATATAAGTCCGGATAACTGCTAATATTCACTTGTAAGATATCGCCGCTCGCAGTAACCACTGGAAGCATAAGTAACACACAAGGAATTATTGGAGTTGTGGAAATCAGCACACCTCATAGTTCTGGACATTATCACACGCCCAGCCATAAAGGCCAGAGAAGAACGAGATACCCCCTAGATGCGTGTAAGTTCATCAGAGCTAGGTCATAGCCTGGTTTATTACGGACCTCCTGTAGTCAGACCGTCAACTCCAATCGCCGCCACTCTTCCTCCAATGACCGTGAGATTACTTGGCTGAAGAGCTGTGTAGACTTCGTACCAGGTATTACCGGTACCTGTATGGGCAATCGTGTCATCATCCGACAGCTGCACTTTATTTAAACCTCGCAGATCAATGGTTAGCCCGTTATGAGCGTTAGATGCGCCGGCAAAAGCGGCATGGCCACCGGATCTCACTGCGAAGGTGCATTGCGTTTGGCGAACTGTGCGGATTGCAGCGGAGACGTCGGTTGCATTTCCAGGACGGAAGATGCAGTGTGGCTGAACTTCTGTTTGCTGCACTGTCCAAAACGACTGTTCAAAAGCGGCATAAAAAGAAGTACCCGAGGAGTAAACTTGACTGGGGAATTTTTCGGCTAGTAACGAACACTTGTGATACAGAACAAATGAGCATTGACTCAAATAATATATTGAAGGCAAGGTAGGGAGAAGGAGTTACGGACAGCACGAGAACATGAGTGATTCGATGCAGCACCGCGAGTTTCCAAAAGTGAACTTCTCGCAATTGCGTCTTGACTATCTTCTGATGCAGGCTTGGCACTTAAATCAATTGCCTGAACATTTACTGCAAACAGTCCCAGCCATAATACAAGAGCCAAAAACATGGGAACAAGCATCTCTGTGTGAAATTGGATGAGAAGACAAGGTAGGAGAGCAAAGAGCGAGAAGAGCGAGAAAAGGAAATTTTACATTGATGAGGGGTACGCGGCTCTGGGATCGGGAACCTTGCAGCCCTTGTGAGATGGTGGCATTTACTCAACCGAGTACTGCATTTGCAGGGGCGGCCGCTGTGCCCACCCAATTACCCTCTCGCTTTGATTTAGCAACATCTTCAAGCATCATCTGCATCAACGAGATCTGTTGGTGAGCGAATACCTAAGAGACCGAACTTTTGTTCTGGCAACATCCTGATATAACACTTCGACAATCGCAGAGTGTGGGCACGTTCATACCTGCATAAGAGGTGACAGTCGATAACATTCGAGCGTGTTTTCACATGTCTGTAAGCAGGGATTCCCCGAGAAGTCACCCTGGCTTCGTTTCCGCGAAATCAAACTCTGCACCGAGGGCAGGATTCGCTAATATGCAATGGAAGCAACTTCTCTCCTCATCCAGTCAGATTGTAACTACACACCTATACACAAGATCAGTACGAACAGCTTGTTGGTCTTCAGCGCAGCAATACCACTCAATCGCAAATATGCTCTCTCATCTACTTCCACCATCCTGTCTCTTATCTCAATCCACCTTCGCGACCCCACCCTCATTCAACCTCTTCAGTCGCATGCTCTGACTCCTGTCCTGTTCGATCTTCATGTCTCTCTCTTCTTCCTCTCTCCTTATATCCGGTATGGGGTCTCTCCCCTCTAAGATGCCTGTAAGACCCAATTCGCCGCTTCCATCATTTCCGCGGCCCCTTGGTGCCAGCAAGAGCCGATTATAGTGTGCAAATGTGTATGGTTCCTCGCCGTGGATGGCATAATCGCCAATCAGCAGGTCCGCGTCCGACATGCGCAGGGGAACGCGTAGTACGTATTTGATGAACAGCATGATCGCCGTCGTCCAGAACGCGTTCCACCCGATGATGAACAACGCGCCCACGATCTGCACCCACACTTGGCGTCCGTTGCCTGCGACCGCACCGCCCGGGTTCGCGATTCCGAAAGCCGCACAGCCCTCCACAGTGGCAAACAAGCCTGTTCCGAAGCCTCCGACAAGGGCGCCGACGAAGTGTGTGTGGAAGACATCGAGCGTGTCGTCGACAGCCTGGAAGAACGCCCACTTCCGACCCGCAATATTAAGGAAGAACCAGGGGATAGTGCCGCTACCAACAGCCAAGCAAACAGCGCCCCAGCCTGCAACAACACCGGCAGCAGGCGTAATGGCCACGAGACCCGTGATCATGCCCTGGATGGCGCCGATGACCGAAGGACGTTTGTAGTATGCTAGATCGCACCCGACCCAGATCAGGGAGCTCAAGGCCGTGCAGATATTCGTGTTAAGGACGGCGACGCCTGCATCGGCACTAGCAGCATATGGATCACCTCCATTGAAGCCATTCCAGCCAATCCAGAGAATACCGGCTCCTACAAGCATGACGAGAATGTTGTTTGGTGTGTTATCTTCAAGGTCTTCTCGAATTCGAGGACCAATCCAGTACGCACCTACAAAGCCTGCAGTGCCAGATGAAAGGTGAATAACATAGCCGCCGGAATAATCGATGACGCCGAGCTTGAATAGGAATCCACCGCCCCATAAACTGTAGGCCCCGACGGTGTAGGACAAAGTCAGCCACAGCGGGACAAAAATCATCCAGGCGAAGAAGTTCATGCGGCAGAGATAGCTACCTGCGACGAGGACCAAGGTAATGGCAGCGAAGACAAATTGGAAGTATACCATTGTCGCCTGCGGAAAGTTCTGAATTAGGGCTGCTGATGGCAGGGTGGATTGCTTTAACTGGTAGTTTATCCCGAGAGCTGTTCCTGGGACTCCAACGAACGGCAACATGTATTCGCCAAATGCCGCTTTGTAGGCAAATACAACCCAGCAAATGAGGACCATGCAGAAGGCGTAGAAGGCCATGAAGGCCGAGTTGATGGCCCATTTGTGTTTAACCCAGCCGGCGTAGAGCACGACAAGGCCTGGGACGGATTGGAGAGCGACGAGAGAGGCTGCGGTGAGCTGCCAGGCGTTGTCGCCGGTGTCCAGCCACGGAGTTGACATTTTTTCGGCTGGGAGGAGAAAGAGAGGTAGGAATTTCGGATGAGGGGTGCCGCGCCTGCTATTAGGGAGGCTTAAGTAGGAGAAAGAAGACCTTACGCGACATTATATACAGAGCTTGCAGCTCTAGAGCTGTCTCGACAGAGCAAGCGGTAGCGAACGCCAATTTGAGGATGGGGGCAAGGCGGGAAAGTATAGCAATTTGACGATTGAAGGCGCCGGTTGGCGTCATGAGTCTCTAGCAGATCGTGTAAGAGAGATTATGTGAGATGAATCAAAGATTTGACGATAAGGATACTTTGCTGGAACGCGAATAGGAAGACGCATTAGCTTATCGTTGGCGTTGCGGAAAGGCCTAGGCCTCCAGTAGGCAAGCCTCAGCCCACGAGTAGCCCACGAGGAGGCCGTTGAGTGCTTTTTGTCGAGAGCTACTCCATCATGGGAAGCGTTGCGCCAAAATATGCCGTGCAGCTACTACGGAGCGCCGAGCCTGTCAGGCTACCCCCCGCGTGTTTGGTGAAGCTTATCTATACTACTGATGGAAAGCTTATCTCGCCAATCTGGAGACTCCAACTAGTCTCGCTAACTGGGCCCTGCGCTGTATTCATTTTCTGTGGAGATAAGAATCTCTCTCATTTCCTCCTTACAGAATAATATGAATAAATGCCTAGTCGGGCAATATATATAGAGTCTAGAGGAATGGCGTTGCTCCTCTCCAGTTTGGGAGCTCCGGCAGCTCCGGCAGCTCCGGCAGCTCTATTGACTCCAGCAGCCAAGCTTCCCCAACGAAATAGGAGCGGGCCGATCAAATGGCCGGACCCGATGAATCGCCAAGGAATAGTGTTATCTATTGTTTGCTCGCCAAGGACAGCTCCAAGGATGGCAATAGATAGTAAATGGAGGTTCTTCAGCTCATGCGTGCATAGGGTTGACCAGGAACGGCGACTCGCATCTTAGCTCCTCGTCCACTGGCAGAGATCCCGACGAGCGGATGCAAGGAACTTGGAATGACCTGATATATCCTTGCTGATATTATCCAGAACACCAGCTATGAACGCCGTCCAAAGTAAATGCCCAATCACCGCTCACATCAAAAGCGAATACGTCCGATGTTTCTGAAGAAGTCAATGTGCAGCTCACAATCTAGGTGTTCTTTTACTCCGTTGGCTTGAGATTGCTGTGTAACCGGCGCTGATTGGAAGATTCCGTTTGCAAATCATTGCGAGCCCTGGATATTCTGTTGGCTCATACCATGTTGACTTATGCTGCAACTTAACTTCGGTAAGACGCACACATGGATTAAACTCTTAGGTGCTTCTCCATGTCATTGCGATAGCTTACATCTACATCACTGCCAGAATCCTACCAATATAGCCGTCATTGGAGCAGGAAGTACATCAATCCAGTAGCCAATCTATCTGAAAAAGAGCGCAGCTTCAGAAAAAGCAGGGGGACACCATTTTTCGTAATTAGCACCTAGCATTTTCCTCTTAGCAAGCTTGCGATTTCATATACTTCATATATGTCACTGCGAAACTCGCTCCGAAGGGAGCAAGCGACTCTCTAAATTCCTATTTTTGGTCTTAAAAGTAAAGCAAAATCTGCTCATGTTTACAAAAGGGAAGGGATTTAAACGAAATGATATCACATGCTGTTACGCATCAATAATCGCTCTTATCTCAGGCTTTCCGTTTTCGACTGAATCATAACGGTGTAATAGTCCCGGACGCTGAAAAGTGTATGGCGAGAATGACAAGTGAGTTACATTTTCCTTTTGATATCAATTCTATAGAGGCCAAGATTATAGATTATGTTTAATATTATTTCGAGTTCTTGAAAGGCTTTCTTGTTGAAGGCTATCTACTTGGTGCGAAATATCACTACAAGCAATGTAGTATTCGACAGGGATGCACATACTCAACGCAATCGTAAGTAGGCTATAGATTTTGATTCTCATATAATTACCTCACCTAATTCTAATTGATTATATTAATTATATTAATTATATACCAAAATCCTGATCAGGATTGGATTAATCTTAGCTTAAAAGAGGCTCTATAGGTTATACTTACTACTTAATTATCTTATTTAACTACTGCCTTATTTACTTCCTTATTGCTTACTATATTCCTACTTATATCGCTACTCGTCGTTTTATTAATAGATTCCTTAAGGTTAATAGTTTTAGTAGCTATATTTAACGTCGTAAAGCCTTCTAACTTAACGGTTTGTTAAAGCCAGTATTTTAAATACTTAGATTACTCTACTACTATTACCTTAAGCCTTAATCACTTCTATAATATTATTCACTAAGTACTAGAAAAGACGCGTTTTACTTTCGCTAATATAGCCAGTATAAAGAGGATATTAATAGCTATTTATAAGAGGCGTAGGTACTCTACGTATTAAGTTAATTTAAGTACTAGCTAAGGGAGGATATAGTAATTACTTATAGAAGCTTTACCTACTAGAGTTAGAATAGATAATATTAAAAAGAGAAAGTATACTTATAATAATAAACTGTTTAAATTTACCTTCTTTAGAGACTCGCTTAAGTTAATCTAGGTATATCTATTAGAGGTAGGTATTTATAATAAGATTAGGATTAATTAGCTAACTCTTATTACAAACAATTAGTCTATACTTATATCTCTTCCATTAAAGCTTTAATACAGATTTAATTGCTTAATTAATTATAACTCTATTATGAAGTTTTAGTAGCTTTTAATAATTATCCAGTTAGGTAGAGGTAAATAGATATATTATACCCCGGCTCGTTCCTTAGATATTTTAAACTCCTTAGGAACTACTACTTTCTTCTCTAGCTTATCTAAAGCTGGGGTTTACTACGTCCTAGCTAGGCCTTGCCGATCAATCGCCGTGTACTTGCTTCTCCCATATCTTAACCGTCCCCTATATGCTATCTCTTGTTAACCATTACCATATATACCTTACCTCCCCCCTCCTAAAGCCATTAAAGGCGTAAGGGGGATTTATCCATTCTAACTACCGTAATACTAACAGCGGGATATATTATATTTAGGTATCTTTTATGCCTAGGCCCCAGCTAAGCCCTTTCTATAGGTCACCACTCTGTAAAAAGGAGATAAGGAAAACTATAGGTCGCAATCCAGGCTGCCAGACAGTATTACAGCAATAAAAATGGCGAGTAACCGTATACTCCGCGGGCGATCGCCCTAGGGGTTAAAAGGGGCCGTATATTTACTCGCTGCTCATTCGTTTATATTCGTTCGTTTATTAATATAAGGTTGTTAATGCTTTTGATTAGGGGTTAGGAGATGTTAAATTCCGTCTCGTATCCGCAAGGATTACATAGTGTTAAATAGGAGTGTAGTAGTTGTCTACTATAAAAAGGGTTACCGTTAGTAGTGGTTTTCGAGATCTCACTATCTTATATAAAAACCTTTTACTACCCCCTATGACATTTTATTAACCACTACCACCTCCTACCCACAGCTGTGCAACGTCTTTACGTTAGCTCTACTAAGTCTAAAGACCAGTAGGTTTGTAGGCCTTACTACGTACAGGTGCAGAGTCCGATTTCAAGGACCTAAAAAAATAAAAATAAATAAATAAATATAGAGTCGACTTATAAGAAGGGCAAAGACGGTTAAATTAGGTATAAGAGAATAGAAAAGACACTATTACGAGTTTAAACTTAGAGCATTAAGGGATATTCGCAAAAAATATTATCCCTTTATATAGTAATGATTTTAAGGACTTTTCGTATATACTAGCGTCTATATATTGCTTGGCAGTGTCCATCTTAGTAACACACAATACTAAGACCTTCTGCAATATTCGCGAATATTAAACGCAGTCACTATATAGCTAATTTGCTTTTTAACATCGTTAAACTTATTAATATTTATTATTTATTTGTTTAAGAATCGTTTTATAACGCTATTACCGCTTATAACCGACTGGAACATCCGTACGCGTGTATAATCTTAGTAAGTAAACCTATCTAGACAACCTGCCTTAACCACGCCATCGTCTGCAACCGTTATACCCTCCTCTATTAGTCCTATAATGCCGTCCAAAGCCAATATACGTACTACTACTGTAGAGGAGCGTGAAATTGCTAAAGAGTAAAGGGAATAAGCTTAAAAAGAAAAGGAGATTTAGAAGTATAATAAAGAGCATAAAGCCCGCCTAATAGAGAAAGCTTACCAGCATAAATACCACCAGACTTAAATAGCTTAATTATAATTAGGCTTAGCCGCTTCGGCATTATAAGCTACTATAATAGCTACTATGGCTAATAACCTTAGTAAGCCGCTTCCTCTTAGCGTAAAGTCGCTTAAACTCCGCCTTTCTGGCGTTATAAAAAGGGATTACCTAGATATTTTTAAGGATACCTTTAATCTAGTAAACCTTCCCCACCTCTAAGTCTATACTACTTAGATTAAGATTACTAATAAAATATAAATTAAGAACGGTACTCTAGTTATAAGGAAGGTAAAAGTAAATAGAAAGCTATTTATAGATAAAGGCGTTTAGTTTAAAGGCTTTACTAACTATATGGTTATTACTAGTACCCTTTATATATGCCTCCCGGACCTTATTAATAGTATGCTTCTTTAGATAAATATAATTCGCACCTTATTAACCTAGTATGTCTAGGTAGGTTATATACTTAATCTAGTACTCAACTATTATACCTTTATAATAACTAATAGCTAACTAGATCCCGCTAATTAGTAAATACTAGCCTAGTATATAGCGCTATACCTTATAATGCCTAATACTATTAGCTTCGCCGCCTTAAAGAGACACAAGTTAGATGCCTTTTATACCTCTAATACCTACTATAAGTTTAATAGTAGAGGCTGCAATAATATAGCTTATAAATACCCGCATAAGTGCTTAAAGTGTAGTAAAGATTACGCCGTATTATTTAAAGCCTATACCTAGAAACAGTAAGGCGAACTTTAAAAAGTAGGGTCTAGCCTAACTATAATATTAATATTAATTATATGCCTAGGACCTAGGTTTAATACATTACTATTATTTCTTACCTTTATAAAGGTAAAGGCTCTCTACTACTCTCTATTACCCCTAAGAATCTTAGCGTAGTACTCCCTTTTATTTAACTACCTAGGTAATTTACTAGCTACTTTAGTAGGCATTCTAATCTATAGCTATAAGTTAGGAGCTAAATCTATCCCTACCTTAAGATCTTATAGAAACTATAACTCCTCTTAAAATAACGTCAACCTTATCTCTAAGAAGATAATATTAGACCTTATAAAAGGATGTATTAAAATCGCAATAGGGCCTATTATAGTTTTACCTCTTAGCCTAGTACTAAAATCGGATAGAGGATACCGCCAAATTTATAATCTCTCCTTCCTACTAGTATCTTTAGTTAATAATATAATCCTAAAAGAATATAGAGCACTAATATACACTATAGTTACCGCTATTTAGGCCTATGTTATTTCTATAGACCGTAGATATCTACTGCTTAAGAGAGATATTAAAGATGCGTTCTATATAGTCCCCCTATTCTATAAGGTAAGAATATTAATAGGCTTCTCCTAAGAAGGTATTACCTACTAGAAATACTGCCTATTCTTTAGTCCTTAAATTACACTATTTATATTTAACCTCTTCGCGGAAGGCCTGCACTAGATACTCTATTTATAACTACCTTAAGAGGTAGAACACTACCTAAACAACTTTATCTTTATTTTTGCCAACCTAAATAACCTAGCAGCTATTACTTAGACTTATATCTCTATTACTAACTCCTTAGGTATCTCTCAAAATGGCTTTAAAGATATAATATAAACTATTATTAAGGTTCTAGGATATACTATTAATACTATATAAATATAAACTTGTTTATTACTATATAAACAATTATATGTTATTAAGAAGGTCACTATTACACTTTAATACGGCTTATTATCGTTTCTTTAAGCCTAATAGCCTATAGGCTACCTTGTACAGTACGCCTATATAATTAGGCTCGGTTAATCTCACTCTAGATCCCTTTAAATTTTTATTACTACTTAGCCAAAGACTCTAGCAAATAAGTATAAACCTAGGTAATTTAGCACTAAGTTACAAAGTAACTTATATATCTAGCTTAACCTACTTACTATAAGTAATGGGGCATTATTCTTTAATAACGTTAAGCGTACCCGTATTTATCTCTTTACTAACACCTCTACCTAGTTTAGGTTTAGCAGCTTCTACTTCTTTAAGGAACTTGAATATAAGAATAACTAATAGTGATATACCGCCAACCTCCCTTAATCTTAGGCGTTTAGCATATTACCTAAGCCCAGTTAATAAGTAGACTATATTAATTTAAAGAAAATACATGCTATTGTTTACGTATTTAATTTATAGTCTACTAACTAGTAGTATAGCGCGCTATCCATTTATACTAATAGCATAGTGGTTTACTAGGATATTAAGAAGACTATTATCCGTGGTATAGAAAGCAAATTACTCTATAAAATTATGCTGGCTGCTATAGCTTATAATATTATAATATCCGCAAAGTGGATTCTAGGTAATTTAAATAGCTTAGCTAATATACTATCTTAATTCTAGGCCGCGGCTATCTATTAGTTCTACCCATATTAGGCCCTTAATTTATTAACGTATTTCACGGGTGAGCTGGTCAAACGGGTGAGCTAATCACTTCAAAAACACACCAAAAAATGGAAAAATCACACTTTAATATCTTAACAACCACTTAATAATAAAATTTAATAATTTAAATTTGGACTTTTATATATACTCTCTAGCTCCTATTAAAGTTATATAATAAATAGTTGGGTGGTTTTTAAAATAGTAAAATTTGGGGGCCAAAATGAGGCAAATCACTATATCTTAAAAACTACTAAACCATTTACTATGCAACTTTAATAGAGGCTGTAGAGCATATATAAAAGTCTAAATTTAAATTATTAAAATTTATTATTAAGTGGTTGTTAAGATATTAAAGTGTGATTTTTCCATTTTTTGGTGCGTTTTTGAAATGATCAGCTTACCCGTTTGACCAGCTCACCCGTAAAATACGTTACTACTAAAGCTAATAAGTTTTTAACTAAGTGCTGTAAACCTATTAGACTACTTATAACCGCCTATAAACTTTAAGGATAATATTAACACGCTATCTAATCTCTATGCGCTCCTTTTCTAGTATAGGCTTACGCCAGTAACGTATAGGAACTATTCCTTAGCAGTTAATAGCTGGGAGTTATACTGCGTACTTAAAGGAGTCTCTTTCTACCTGTCATGGGACTGCCCGCAACACGCGCTACGCTAGACGCGTAGCTTTCCTTTCCTTTTTTGATATCGCTTGGTAGATAGTTTATCCGCCCCGATTGCCCCTATATAGATTCGCCCGCAGCTGCATTCTTGTTGAGCTCTCCAGCAATCCTCTTGAGTCTCCACGACAGCCGTACGTAGCTATCAATTCCACGAATCTGATGCTTGTTCATCTAGTGTTCGCATGTGATACTTCGTCATCATGACACTACCTAGCTAAGGCGCGTAATATAGGCGAATGGATTACCTACTATATGTTTAGTACCTCCTGGCTATAGATAGGTAGGCTTAAGGCTAAAACCTTACAAGCCTATATCTCCGTAATTTGCTCGCGTTATATAGATTACGGCATCTTAATTATAGCATTTAAGGACCCTATAGTATACTAATTACTTACTAGAGCAGCCGCTATCTCTCCTTTAGTAAAAAAGGCCAAACAGCCCATTACTAGGGATATTCTAGCCCAGGTAGTAATATATAGCTCCTTACTACTAGAGATTAACTCTAACACTGCGTTTACCCTCGCATTTACTAGATTTCTATAAATAGGTAAGATTACGTATATTATAGCGGAGCTTAAGAACTAAATAACCTTCCTAATAAGAAAGGCTATCTAATACGATATTACTTTTATACTTAGTAGGATAATATTCCACCCTAAATAGAGTAAAGCTAATAAGCAACACTAGGGCGTTAATATCGCTATTACGGCAGTAGGTAGCCTATTATACCTAGTTACTACTATAATAAAGCTATTTAATAGGGGTCCTTAACCCCTTAACCCCCCATTATTTAGCCTTAATAGTAAACCCTTTGCCTCTCTAGTGGTTCGTAAAATCCTTTCCTCCCATCTAATAGCCGCTAGAATTAACCTAGGTGGCTACTTAAACTACTTCTTCCGCTAAGATGCTACCCAGTTTACTAAAGATTTAGGGTGTTTATATTAGTAAATTTAATAACTAGGTTAGTAGTTATTAAAAGCCTTTTACCTATATATTAAGCCTAAAACTACTAACCCTTATCGCCTTAACTCTTACTTCTAGTGTAGTATACTACTCTTAGCGTAAGGATTGCTAGGTAGTAGGCTAAGATATTAAAAGGGCCGCTAAGGCGCTAGTGGTAAGCGAGCTAATAGCGATTTTCTATACCGGGTATAGAAAATCCTAATTAGTTAGCTTATAAGTTAGGGTTTATAGAATATAATAATAATAATAACTCTTTAATTAACGTCTAATACGGATCCTATGCGGCCTATACAGACTACTCCGTATATAGGAGAAACTTATAAATTTACAGGAGGAAAAACCCTAATATATTAGGGGAGGAAATACCCTATAAGCAACCCTAGTAGGATAAAAAACCCTAATTTGCTATGTCCGTACATAGCAGCGGCCCTATAGGCCTATGGCTACGTCCTGTACCGCCCTCTTTGGATATTTAAACTCCTTAGGAACTACTGTTTCCTTCTCTAGCTTATTTAAGCTAGGGTTTACTACGTCCCAGCTAGGCCTTGCCAATTAATTGTTATATTGTTGTTATTGTTTCCTATATCTTAGCCATCCCCTATATGCTATCTCTTGTTTAACTATTGCTATATATACCATACCCCTCCTCCCCCCCCCTAGGGCCTATTAAAGGCGTAAGGGGGATTTATCCATTCTAACTACCTAATACTAAAGGCGAGCGGGATATGTATATATATACTCTGGGTATCTTTTGTGCCTAGGCCCTAGTTACTAGACCCTCTCTAAGGGTTACCACTCTATTAAGAGGAGATAAGGAAAACCATAGGTTGTAATCCAGGCTGCCAGGTAGTATTATGGCAGTAGAATGGTAAGTAACCGCATACTCCGCAGGCGATCGCCCTAGGGGTTAGGAGGGGCCGTATATTTGCTTATTCGTCTGTCCGTTTGCGTTTATTTATTTGTTTATTAATATAAGAGGTCGTTAATGCTTTCTATTAAGGGTTAGGGGATGCTATTAAATGCTATATATCCATGTTGGATTGTATAGGTGCCTTAATAGGAGAACAGCGTAGTAGCTGTTATCGTGAAGGGGTACCAACAGTGGTGGGTTTTAAGATCCTACCATCCTATATTAAAACTTTTTACCACCGCCTATAACGCTTACAACCACCACTAGGTCCTATTGCACGCTATATAACGTCTCTGCGTTGGCTCTAAGTCTAAACTTTAAAGACCTAGGTTTGTAGCCGTTACCACGTATAGGTGCAGAGTCCGTTTTTAACAGCCGGTTTATAGAATATAGTAGAATATGGCAGAATGCAGTAATATGGCAGAATATAGTAAAATGCAATAATGTAATAGAATATAGCAGAATGTAGTAATATAGTAGAATATGGCAGAATATAGTAACATCTTATTAGGTGTCGGAGCTTCGCTTAAAACATCTAGTTACTTTAGGGCAAATTCTTAGTAGATTTAAATGCTAGGTACTAGCAAAACCGTTAAGGACTAGCCCTAAAGCGACCTTATAGCCCTACGCCTCCTAATTATACAGTGAAAATTAATTATCCTCTTATATAACTGTGATAGATAGATACTAGCGTCTATATATTGCTTAGTAGTATCTATCTTAGTAACACACAATACTAAGACCTCTTGTAATATTTGTAAATATTAAACGCAGTTACTATATAGCTAATTCGCTTTTCCTACCTACTATCCCTTACACTTAGTATTATATATAGATAGCGCTTTAAGGCAATTCTTTAGTAGGTACTAGAAACTAGTAAAACCAAGAAGAACCCGCCTTAGTGCAACTACTATAGTTAGATAGTTTTGCAGCTATAGGCTTGCGGTTAGGGATACCTGGTCGCTTTAGGGCAAATCCTTAGCAGATTTAAGTACTAGGTACTAGCAAAACTGCTAAAAAACTAGCCCTAGAGCGGCCTTATAGCCCTACGCCTCTTAATTATATAGTAAAAATTAATTATCCTCTGTTACGGAACTCTACCGTAGGGGCCTCCATAGGAGAGCCCTATGCTCTTATGTACACCTTGCGTATAGCTTATATTAGCTACGCGTAAGTATATCACCTCCTTACGCCCTTGACCCTTACGATTGATCGCGCAACGTCTTATAGACTCCTTAAATATATACGTTCTATAGCTACTGCCCCCGTTTTATAACATTACATTGTGCCTTTTTACTACTAACGCTTAGCCTATAACCAATTCTACGTCTCTATAATACTGTAGGCGCTACTAGAAGCAGCGTATCTATAAGTTACCTTTATACTTTTAAGGAACCCATAATAGTAAGACAATATTTCTTACTAGCCACTATATTAAACTTAAAGAACAACCTAATACCTACACTTAACCTATAACTCTAATTAATTTTAGGAGAATTTGATTTATTAGCCCTAGCCTTAATCCCTAAGGAGGTGGACACTAATAATATCTTATCTTTTATTAACTATATAACTACAGACAAGTAAGCGGAAGGGCTATTACCTATTAAAATTAAAATATAAGACGCCAAGATATTTATAAAAATGGTAGCATAAGAATCTAATAAATACTACTGCCTTCTATAGAACTACTACCTAAAGCTTATATAAGCCAAGATACATACTATCTAAGACCGCAATATTATTTAAGACCTATAAGCTTATAAGGCGCTTGCCAATAATACGCGCTAAGAAACTAAAGATAACCTCTATATATTTAAACGCGATATCTAACGGTTAAAGAAAGCTAAGATTGCACTTATTGCTATAGTTATTAAAAAAGAAGGCATAATTAAATACCTATAATCCTAGCTTAATAAGCATATTTGCAATAACGCTAGATACCTCTTTACTGTATATAACGCTACCTAAGCCTTTATGTCCCTGGCAACCTTACCTACTTAATACTTAATAGAGGGTTAATATTAAGCAGCTCTACCTAACTGGAACCCCTACTAAAGTAGTAATAATAAAAGCCACAACGATTAAACATAAGCTGCTACTATAGGGTCTAATGCACATTACCCTAATCCCCTAGTCTTCTAGGGGGATTGTAAGGAATATAGCTATTAGAAAATGTAAATCTGCAAGAAACTAACTTAGAGTACCTGCCTTTTTCCTATAGGAGATACTAAGATTGGCTATATTATTAGGTGAATAAAGGGTACACTATTTAACAGACTCTTCGCCTAGTAGGAGACTAATAGCCCCTAAAAGTAGTAGTTCTATTAAAAAGTCCTTAATAATCTTAACCTAATATACTATAACTACGACCTACTGGCCACTAACTAAGCTAAACTATGTGCCCTAAAGATAAGCCCTACTAAATTATTTAATAAATTCTATATTAAATTCTAGGAATATACCAAAGCCCTTACCTAAGACAATACTAAAGACTAAAAAGATCTCCTCAAAAAAGTTATTTATTGCCTTAGTTACGCAGCCGCCAGCCATAACTATAATAATGTTTATAATATAGTAACAGCCCTATAGAAGATTAAACAATAACTAAATTAGATTACTACTGCTAACCCTTACTTAAAGACCTCCCTATAGAAGCCCCTTGGGCCCATTAAACTTATATATACTAAGCCACCAACGCCTACTACCTTAAATACCACTAGAGCTAATATTAACCTTTCTATACTAACTTTCTCGCAAAAACTCCTAGATAGAGAGCGCGAGCTACTCTAGAAACTAGGACGCTACTATAGATGCTATTAAGAAGGCTATTATTGCGATAGCCCAAACTGCTTAATAGCTAGGTTTAGTAGCTGCCACCTAATACCTAACCTAATACCCCAAATACCAAATATATTACTATACGCCGCCACTATATAAGATAAAGACGTAGTAATAGCGGTAGAGTTAAATACGGAAGCGGAAAACACCAAGTCCTAGCCCTGGTTAGGACGTTCTAAAAATAGAGGGATTTATATATTAGCCTGCTTAATAGATAACTTAGTAATAATAAACAGACAGAAATAGATAGTTTTACCTATAATAGGAATTACTACTAAAAAATAATATAAAAGCCGTTCTATAATTAATTGCGAAGCTATTAATAAATTTATAGATACCTAATTTATGCGTACTTATATTCTACCTACCTTACCCCTTACTAAAGCCCGCGCCCTATAACTTGCTAACGGTAGTTATACTATATAAAAGATTACCTATATAGTATAACTCTACCTAGATATAAATAGGCACTAGGAAGAACTCTAGGCCTATATTACACCACTTACTAACTACCCTATTATCCTTAGAATAAACTGGCTTAAATAATGGACAGCGGTAGGTAGACACCCCCCACTGATTGAGTTTAGATCCTCCCTGATTAAGTTAGAATATCACGTGAATTTAGGTTGTTTGCATCTGCATCAGTGCGCGACGGTCGCGTGACCGTCGCACGCCTATACCGAAAACATTACCTCGCATTTGCCTTACCTTTCCTCACCCCAGCCTCTAACTGTTGAGCGCCGCCGCGGCCACCCACCTGGCTCTATTCGCGTTGATACATCTACTTGTTGCGAGCCATCAGCATTTAAACGGAATACCAGGTATATAACGCGTGGGCACGGGTGTGGGCGTGGGCGCGGGCGCGGGCGCGGGCGTGCTCGAGGAGGCAGTTCATAGACAGGTAGTTCGTGGACATTAAGCAGAGGTAGTAGCACCTAGATAAGTTCACGTGGCGCCTCATAAGGTACTGCGCAATCGAGGTTATAAGAGTTATATTTTAACAATTTGATTTTCGCGATGCAGATGCAAATAACTCAAATTCACGTAATATTCTAACTTAATCAGGGAGGATCTAAACTCAATTGGTGGGGGGTGTCCATGTATTAATTGGGGGGTGTCCACCTACCGCTGTCCTAAATAATATAACCTTACTATTAACTGGAAAAAAAGAGAAGTAACCTTTAACTCTAAATACTATAGAGAGACTTGCCTAGGGCATAGCCTAACCGCCTCTATTTACTCCCTAGGATATTAACCTAAGAAACCCCTTATTACCCTACCTATAACTAACTACTACTATATAAGTGCCGCGGCCTTCTACTATATAGTATATAGGAAAGGCTAAACCGTTACTATAGAAAGTAAAAGGTTAGCAGATTATATAGTATGGGACTATAAGATATAACTAGAACTAGGAATAAGTTTAAGGTTCTTTTTAATCTATAAGTTAACTAAAGAAGAGTTAAGAGTACTTAAGGAGTTTATTTAAGAAAACTTACAAAAGGGATACGCTCTTAAAGTGTTGGACTATAATAGCGTTATAGACCTCTTTGCAAATCTCTATAAGAACTTCTATTTCTAATTATCCTCTAAGTCCCTCTGCTTTTTTTATATTTAGTTATATTATAATTATATACCCAGTTATTGTCTTAAGGGGGGTAAGTTCCCTATACTATAAAAGTATAGCTACGGCGGCCTAGGTGCGGTTCGCCTATAGGGGGGATTTTTATTTATTTTTAATTTCGCTTAGCTATTAGAGGATTTAATTAAGGATTTGTTGGAGGGGCGCCTAAGGTTCGCTAAACTGGCGGAGCTATTCTACTAGCTGTATTAGTTTATTATAGCTAATCGTTACTCCCCTGTAGTTTTAGATACTAAACGCATCTAATAAGATTTATATTTTATTAGATACCTTCTTAATAGAAGTCTTTCCGCTTTATAGTGTGGTGTTTGCCCATCCTTTTTATTATAGAGAGCTATTATTAGGTATAGTTTTAATGGTTACACGCGACTACAGACCACTATTATTTAATATATACTTCCCTTACAATATATGCATATTAGGGGGATTCTCTAGGTGTTTTTTAGAGTTCTTTTAGTTAGTTTAGTTTTTTAGGCTAGGTGTAGTAAGAGCTCCTAATGGCTTATAATATTAGATATATCTTTACAGTTATATAGATAGGTAACTTAAACTATTCCAAAATATATTGGAAACGGAGTTAATATATAATAAGAGTATATACTAGTTAATCTAGCAGTCTAGCAAGCTATATAAGAAGATCATAGTCTAAACCCCTTAGCGAGGCGGTTTATAAGGTTATAGTTAAACTAAAACGTTAGAAATATGTTTAAAATATATTAAAAATACTTACTATACTTTGGTTTTTTTCTTAAATTAGTATATAGAGTATAAATAACCACGTTATTAAGTTCCGGATATTCTTTAGGTTATACCTTAGCCTTTAAAATATATTTAAAATATATTTTAATATTATAAGCTAGTTTAACTAGTGTTATGGAGTAAGTATAAGCGGTGATAATATATAGCGAAGTAGATACTATTAAGCTATATATATAAACTGTGCAATAAAGTTAAGACGTTATATAAGGAAAGAAAGTAATTAAATAGAAAGAAAGGATATATATTGTTAGTTTAGTTGCTTAGTTAATATATACACAGAGCAGAATAGGATTTAAGTAGCGGTCCTAACAGAACTTGGTAGGATTTAGTAGACTTAGTAGAATATGGTAGAATGCGGCAGATTGCTATTAGATTGCCGTCTCGCGGTTAGTCTCTTTTTACTGCGTTAGTGAAAATAGGTAGATGTATGTAAGGTATTACGGAGATGTCCCATAATAGTACCCCCTCTTTAAACTTAAGCTTCTATAAGATAGGGCTGTAGTAGTTTTAGGTAGAGTTTATAAAAGTCTTCTACGGCTTATATAAGTCCTATAAAGTTAATAGGTTCCTATAAGGGCTTAATAAAGCCTTTCTATTTCGTAAGGTATATATATTTATATTTTCGTTTATTATACTTAATATCGTTAACCCTTTTAACGAGGTACTTATCCATACTATCTACTTTAACTAGTAGAGGAGGGTCTTGGATCTATTTAGGTAGTGTATCTAATATAGGGGTAGTAGGGCAAAGGACTAACGTGTAGAATATAGGGTGGATTTTAACCATATTAGGGAGCTTTAGTTAGTAGGTATAAGAAGAGATAACTTTTTTAACCTTATAAGGGCCAGCGTTCTTTTAATTAAGTTTCTTAAAAGGTCATTTTAGGTTTAGATTTCTTATATCTAGCTAAAAAAAAAGGTACTAATTTGGTAGGCCGGTGCTAGGGTTTAGTTCTTATTCGCTCAGGCTTTATGGATAGATTAGGTCTATATTATTTTATTAATAAAAAACTCTTATAGTTCTTCTATCTTCTTTATAAATTTATATACTTTTATAACTTATAAGGTATAATAGGTGGGGTAAGGAATATTACTAAAGGGTTTAAACCCTATTTATAGGTACTAGTTATAGTTAGCTAGGAATGGGGAGACCTTTATAGTTTTCAAGATAGAATTATTTATAGTATACTTAGTAAATGCGAGCTAGTCTATTTAGTTATCTTATAAATATAATATATATATCTAAAGGCCGTCGAAAACGGACTCTGCACCTGTATGTGGTGACGGCTACGAACCTGGGTCTTCGAAGTTCAGACTCAGAGCCAACGCAGAGACGTTGTATAGCGTGCGGATAGGACCTGGTGGTGGTTGTGAGCGTTAGGGGCGGTGGTGAAAATTTTTTAGATGGTGAGATCTCGAAAACCACTACTGTTGGCCCTCTACAATTTAACTACTACGCTGTCCTCCTACCCAAGGCACCTATACGATCCAACATGGATGAGCGGCATTCGATAACATCCCTCGACTCCCAACAGAAAGCATCGACGACCTCACATCAACGAACGGACGAGCGCGAGCGAGCGAACGAACGAGCAAATATACGGCCCCTCCTAACCCCCAGGGCGATCGCCCGCGGAGCATGCGGTCACTCGCCGTACTGCTGTAATACTACTAAAACCGTTAGCCGGATAACCCCGTATGGTTTTCCTTGTCTCCTCTTGACGGAGTGGTGCCCTTAGAGAGGGCCTAGTGACTGGGGCCTAGGCATAAAAGATACCTAGGTACACACACACACACATCCCGCCTTCGTCTTTTGGTATTAGAATGGTAGAACGGATGAATCCCCCTTACGCCTTCGATAGGCCTTAGGGGGGGGGAGGTATGGCGTATATGGCAATGGTCTATAAGAGATAGCATATAGGGGATGGTTAAGATATGGAACACAAAGCACACAGCAATTAATTGGCAAGGCCTAGCTAGGACGTAGTGAACCCTAGTTGGGACAAGCTAAGGAAGGAAGCAGTGGTTCCTAAGGAGTTCGAACATCTAAGGAGGAGGACGTGCTGTAGGCCCGCAGGGCCGCAGCTACGTGCAAACATGGCAAATTGGGGTTTTTCATCCTACTGAGGCTGCTTATAGGGTTTTTCCTCCCCCAACTGCAGAGGTTTTCTTCCTGTAAATATACAAGTTTTCCACCCTGTGCGGAGTAGTCTGCGTGGGCCAGTAGGATCCGTATCAGACGTTAATCAAAGAACTACTACTATATATCTAAATATACTGTTCTATTATAGCATTTATATATTTTATTTAACCATCTGTTTCTAGGTGGTATACTATAGATAATAGTGCTTTAATGCGGAGTTAGGTAGTTAGTTCTTTCTAAAATATAGAGATAAATTAGCTACCTTTATTGGAGATAATCGTTTTAGGGAGTCTATAGAGTTTTTATACGTAATCTAGGAATAGTTAAGTAATAGTAGGCGTTAATATATTAGGGTAGGCGATTAAGTGTTTTATCTTAGATAGTTGGTCTATAACTACTATAATATTTATACAGCCTTTACTTACGAGGAGATTAACAATAAAGTTAATTAAGATATCCTTTTATCTTTGGTCTAGAGCAGGCAGTGGCTTTAAAAAGCCGTTATATATTTTATACAAAGCTTTGGCTTATTAGTAGGTATAGCAGCTAGAGACGTACCTTTATATTATATTATATATATTTAGCTAATAGTATTTTTATTAGAGCAGTTTTAGGGTTTTTCCTTAACCTAGCTAACCGGCTACTAGTAGATTATATATATATTTAAAGAGCTTAAGCTTAAGTTTATTGTGGTTAGGTATAACTAGGCGGTTTCTATAATATAAGCGGTCTCCACAAGCTTTATATTTAAAGAATTTTTTTAGAGCGTCTAATGCCATCTTGGATTAGCTTAAGTATCTCTTAAATAAACTTATTATTTGGGTATTTATTAACTATTATCTGTTCAATTAATTGATTAGTTGTTTTAAGGATGTGTATTATAAGGTCTTTAATAGAAGGGTTAAATAGTTTAGGGTAAAGTAGGGTTTAATTACGGTAAGTACACGCTTTTTCCTATACTAGTATATCTTATAAACGTTAGGTTAGGGTATTAGGCTTTTGGCCTTAAACGCCTAAATAGTATATAATAGAGAATTGGAAACGGGATAGATATTCTAACTAGTGGGCCTAATGGTAGCTTAGCTATTTTATAGTTATAAAGTATTATAGGTTCTTATAATTGCTAAAAACCTTAATTAGAAATCTGGCGTCTTCTAGCTTAAGTCGCCATTGCTTAAAATATCTAATAATAGCCAATAGTTCCTTATTATAGATCTCATAATTATATTTAGCTAAACTTAGTAATTTTAAGAAGTATACTATAGGGTATAACACTCCTTTATTGTTATAGTTAGATAAGTTAGCTTTTATAATACTTATTTAGTTTAGATTAAAGTGTTAAAGTATAGGTGCGGTAGTAAATATAACTTTTAGGTAAGCAAAAGCTTTCTTATATTCTTTATTAAAGATAAAGGCTTTATTCTTTTAGGTTAGAGCTATAAGGGGTAAAACTAGGGCAGAGAAGTTATTAATAAACCGCTAGTAGAAGTTGGCAAATTCTATAAAGGCTTTTACATCCTTAACGTTTTTAGGTTCTTACTAGTTTATAATTACTTTAACCTTCTTTAGGTCTATTTATATACTATTTATAAAGATAATAAGTCTAAGGTATAGGGCTTCCATTTTATGGAATTTGTATTTATCTATATCTAATTATAGGCTAGCTCTACATAGGGCTTTTAAGATAAGGTTAACATGTTTCTTATATTTAGTTAGGTTATTGCTATATACTAGGATGTTATTAATATAAGTAGTATAGAAAATGTCCAGGTAAGGTTATAGGGTATTATTTATAAAGTGTTAAAATAAACTTAGAGCATTTATAAGGCCGAATAGCGTTACTAAGTACTTAAATAGTCTATATCTGGTGCGGGATATAGTAAGCTATTTATCTCCTTTTATAATACGAAGGCGGTTAAATATATAGATAAGGTCGAGTTTTATATAATAGCGGGCCTTACTTAATTAGTTTAGCGTTTTTTAAATTAATGGAAGCAGGTTTTGGTTTTTAATAGTAATAGCGTTAAAAGCTTAGTAGTCTATATAGAAGCGCAGGCTACCGCTAGGTTTCTTAATAAAGATTATAGGTACGGCTATAGGCGAAGAGCTTACTCTAATAAATCCTTTACTTAGGTATTTATCCAAGTACTTCCGTAGTATTTTAAGTTTATTTTAGGACATTCTATATAGGTGTCTAAATCCTAGCTATTTTCTATCTTTAAGTATAATCTTATGGTTATATAATTAATACTTTACTAACTTATTAGCTTCCTTTTATAATAATACCTCTAGGTGCTTATAGTGGTATACTGGTACTTTTATAGCAGGGTTAGTATACTTCTTCAGTACTAAGGCCTTTTTAATATTAGCTATTGTAATAGCGAAGATTATATATTTAGGTTTCCTAGCAAGTTGTTATTACGGACCTTATAACGGCAGTAGTACGACTACTAAAAGAGGATATAAATGGACTAGTGGTGGAAGCGCGGGAGATACTAGAACTAGTTAAACTATGGGATAAGGGGTAGCCGAGTTATATAAGGAGTTATATATTATAACTTAGTACGTAAGTACGTAAGTATACAAGTACGCGAGCAACGTACCGATGTACTAATATACTAATATACCTAGTCATTACTATAGGAAGGAGTTATGTATTTAAAGGACCATAGTCCCTACCTAGATAGTTTCTTTCTTTATAATAGATCTTAAAATATAATTAAAGTTAATCTATTGGGCAACCACTCCACCAGTTATTATTATATTATTAACTTCTTATTTACCTATACACCTAGCCTATTAGCGAATCTACTGTAGTGTTTCCTACAAGGCTTTATTATAGTTGTGCTAATAGGGTAGCTCTAATTATATAGATATCTAAGGTATTAAGCAAGTTTAGATTGTCCTTAGTTTCTTATATAGTTTTTTATTTAGCTTTAGGTTTAGTACTAAGTATAGAATTAGTATTAGATTTAAGTTTGGGTTCTTTAAGTATCCTTTTTATAATAGAATACTAGTTTTTCTAGTACTTTTATATATTAAGCTTAAGCTTCTACTTAGTTTAGGGCGGTAGGGTAGTTAGAATTAGTTTGTATAGTTTAGTATAATTTTTAGGTCTTTAGTGGACGTTAGTGGAATTTAGTAGAATTTTTAAGTTAGTAAAATTAGGTGGACTTCTTAGGTATAGAGTAGATTTTAATAGAAATTTTAGATTGGTAGATCCTAGTAGATTTTTTAGATTTTAGTTTAGGGCTTAAGTAGTAAGTTATAAAGTACTTCTGCTTATAATAGGAGGCGGTAAATAGAAGCTTAAGGTTGTTCTAATTAATAGTTACCTTATATAGCTTTATCTAAGGTTATCTAAGGATTACTAGGTAACCTAGAGTAGTTATAAAGAGCTTAATTAATTCTTTATAGTTTAGGTATTAGAGTTTTAGGGCTGCTATATAAGTAATATAGCCCAAGACAGTGCGTTTGCCATTAAATTTAAATACGTTAATATGCTGATTAAGGGGTATTAGGGTAAACCTATTATCTTACACAAAAATCCTATTAATAAATCCTATGCTGCTAGCTCCTATATTAATTAAGACTTAAACATTAGCCTATTAACCTTTCTACTAAAGATAATTGTTAATGGTTATACTATAATTTTAAGAGTTAGGGTTTATAATATCTAATATATTTAACGAGATCCTATAATATAGCTATCCTAGAAAGTAACTTAACTCTAAAATATACCTTTTAGTGGTAAATAAGAAGGGGTTCCTATAGAATATTAGTTATAACTTTATTTTTATAAGTAGTGCTTACTAGATATGGGGCTAGAACTAGGTAAAGATTAGGAATAGTAACTAGAGAATTAATGCGGTAAATAGTTGCTGGTATTAGCCGTTTATAAATTATATTAGGGTATAAAGACATAGCAGTATTTTAAAATATAAGCCTTACTTCTGCATTTAAAGTAAAGGCCTAGCTTAATATATTATTTTTATTTAGGGGACCTTAGCGGGGCGTATCCTAGGGTACTTAAGCTAAGATAATAACTTAGTAGATATTTATGGGGTTATTATATTATATTATTATTATTTATTGCTTAACGTCCGATTTAGATCCCTATTGAGCCTATATGGACTACTCCTTATATACATGTAGGGAGAAAGCTTTATTTAAGAAAACCTTATAATCTATCTCCTCGCCTTTAGGGACTCGCCTATAGGTTGCCTGCGAGTTGCCTATGGTGCTCTTTTAACTTACTTTTTAACCTTTTTAGGAACTACTGCTGCCGTAATAAGCCTACGGACGCGCTAGTATTACACACTTTGCTCTACCACCATAGAGCTATTAGGGGGCGCCTATTACTCGCCCCTTTGCCTTTTATTTCTATTTCCTTTGCAATCCGGAACTGGTCTAGCACACTTTAGCCAATAAGCTACTAGGTGGCCGCCTTTAGGCCTTTTTATGTTAAGAGTAGTATGTTATAGTTCTCTGTGCTAGCTGCTAAGAGTATTACTTCTTAGCTGGTGCGTAAGGGGCATAACAGTATTATATATTTTAGTGTCTGTCTTAGCCAGCTATATTTATACCTTGGGCTACCTACTAGGATACCTACCTATTAGAGCCAATCTTTTAGTCCTATTATTCCTATCCTTAAGAGTATTGCTATTGTGTTTTCTGCCTTTATTAGGCCTTCTTAGAGCCCTTAGGTGTTTGTCCCCTATAGTATTAACTATACTATAGCTTGGGTTCCTCTTACCTAAGTTAGCTTCTAGACCTTTAACTCCTATATATCTCTCTAGCGCTGGTCTAGCCAGTATTATATTACAGTAGATAGTTTCCTAGTATTCTTTTATACTCTACTTTAACTCCTTTCTCTCCCTTACTATTATCTTTACTAGCCTCTTACGCGTCTCCCTTCCTCCTCTATCTAGGCCTAGGCCCTAACGCCGCACTATTCTTCTTCTGCTTTCTCTACCTGTTTTTCTAATATATCTTCCCTGATTTAGGGTTATTGAATTATTCTCCTATAGGGCACTCTAGGGTCCTTCTATAGTTTGCTTAAGCATATCTTAATATACTTTATAACATTAGAGTTGCGTTCCTTTCATACCCTTTATATTACAGTAGCTTTAATATATAGATATAGGGGAGGAATGCCAGCTTCCTTCTTAAGTAGTGCTATAGCTATTTGCTTATACCCACCTATTATACTCCAGAGATAGGCTGTTTAGACCTTTTAGAGTGGTTTAAGGAGTGATTTAAGGGGGCCTTTCTTAGTTTCTTTAATGGCCCAGATACTAAATCTATACGTTATAGTTCGCCAGACGACTGCTGTATATAGTAGGCATAACTTCTAGAAGCATGGACCCTATATAGAATTAACAATCCTAGATATAGCGGTATACTATACTTAGCCCTTATAGGCCGCTTATGCCGCATATACGCTCTACTAGAGCTTGCTGTCTACCTATACTCCTAATACCCTTAAGCCTTAAACTAGTTAACCCCTAAAGCCTTAGATATAGATTATATGCTAGAGGTCTATAGATTGGTTACGTTTTCTTATAAAATAGATTAGCTAGTATTTCTCTAGTAAGAATTGGACTTTATATTATTTTACCTATTCTATATAGGTATTATAAGCTTTCTCTAGTGTCCTATAATTCTCTACGGCTATTAGCCCATATATAATTAGGTTTATATTATTAATAAAGCCTATCCCCTAGGTCGCCCCTTTCTTAAAGGTCTTAAGCAGATTACTTATAAAGAAAAGGAAGAGTATAGGCAAAAGGGGTAATCTTTATGGTATTTCTATTATAATTGTAATAGGGGGGCTCTGGTATCTGCTAAAGACTAATAATATTTCTTTCTAGCCTATAAACCCTTAAATAAATTATATAATCTATTCTAGGAAGCCCTTTGCCCTAAGGATATATAGGAGACGCTTATAGGATACATTGTTATAGGCGCCGCTAATATCTAGGCTAAGCATTAATACTATAAAGTCCCTTTGCATAGCCCATGCGGTTTTAATGGTAGTAGCGAGTAGTATAAGTGCTAATAGCGTTAAGCGGTTCTTTCTTGCCACTATCTAGCTTTATAGTAGTAAAGCGTGTTCCTCTACTATATCTGCTATATGGTCCGCTATAACCCTCTCTAGAATCTTACTAAGGATGTTTTCTAGGGTAATAGGACGGTAGCTTCCTAGGATTAAGTAGTCTACTTTGCCTTCTTTTTATAAGACTACTATTATTATAGATCTTCCAAGTTGTGAGTAGTAGCCTATTATAAAGCATGCTTTGGCCACATCTATAAGCTAGGGTACTATAAGTGGTCTATAGGTCTTTAAGGCCTTATTTGGAATCCCATTAGGTCCTAGTACTATATTATTTAAAAGGCGGCTAATAGTTCTGGCTATTTCTTCTATTATTATATTGCTGTTAACCTATAGGCAGGTTATTAGTGTTTTACCTATAATGTTACTAAGGTCTACTAAGGCCAGTTAGGGGAAGAAACTTTCTATAAGGATCTTTGCCTTTTTATTATTGTTATTAGTAGCCTATAATTCCCCTGCCCTTTACAGGGGCAGTAGGTATAGGTCTTCTGCTAGGCGTCTTACCTTATTCTTTACCCATTTTGCTATAGCCTAAAGACCCTTATTATAGGGGAGGCTTGGGTTAAAAGTGTGCTTATTTATAAACCGTCTCCAGTTATTCCTTGCTTCTTTCTTTAAGGTATTCTTTAACTAGTTTCTTATGTCTTTATATCGTCTCTTGTCTTTAGGGTTATAGCTACTTATATATTTCCTTCTTGCTCGTTATTGGCTAGCTATAAGGGCCGCGCATTATGCGGACCACGTATATCGCGCATAGGGGCCCAGTTATAAGACTAGGCAGTGCTCTTTTAACCCGTTTTTAATTGCCGCCTAAATCCTTTTTAGTCTTTAGTTGATTTCCTTAGGGGTAGCTTATAAGCCTTGCTTGTTTAGTATTAGGTAGATTTCTTTTAAATCTTAGAGTTGTTGCTTAACTATATTAAGGAAGCTGTCAATCTTAAGCTTCTTTATTGCGTATCTTTTACTATTTAGATGCGCCTTAATATCTAGATCTAGCTATATTGGATAGGGATATAGTCTAAGGCAAGTGCCCATTCTTCTTTAGGGGTGCACCTTTTAAGTCTCTGGTATAGGCCATCGTCTATAAATATAAGGTTAATTGTACTTCTGGCGGTGCCTTATTGCCATATAATTGCTCCTAAGGGGGTGGCCAGTTTAAGGCCCCAGATGTCTATGGCCTTTAGTAGGCACTCTGCCTGTCATTCGGCAGCAACGTAGATGCCCCCCTACCGCGGGTGGTGGAGGTTTATGTCTCCTAATAGGATAGACTCTGTGCCTTTAGTTTCTAGCAGGCTTATTGCCGATATAATATTCTCTGTTTACAGTACCCCTTTAACCCTTAGGTTGTAAACATTAATAATTTGTACCGGTCCCCTATATGTCTGGATTGTTATAACTGCAATGTCTAGGTTAACTGCCCGCCATAATTATATTATATTAAGGAGCGGACTTCGGTATCAGGCGTAGTATATTATTATACCGTTTATTAATAACGTCTATATAGGCGTTAAGGGCTCCTAGTAGGTCTACGCTTATTAGGGAGGTTTTTAGTTTAGTGCTTAGAGACTTAATAAGGCTATTAATTAGTACGGAGTCATTCCAGCCTATTTCTTTTACGTAACGGTTAAATTTAGAGAAGTATACTAGGAAGCTTTTCGTTTCTTAAGCTATATAATTTATCTTTCTCTAAGTAGTAGCTTGGCGGTTTGGGTTACTATATATAGCTTTATACTAAGTTTGGTTAAAGAGGTTTAATAAGGTTAGCTACGTCTTCTTTTAGTTAACTTAGGGCGTAGCAAAGTTAGTTAGCTTTAGTTGGGTAGCGGTTAGTATTACTAGTTAGCTTATTTTTAAGCTAGCTTAAGAATAATTAGAGTTCTTATTATTTACTAGTAAATATTAGAGGGTTTAGTGGTTATTTAGATCGTTATAGTATAGTAGTTAATTTGGAGTAAATGGCTACTATAAGTTTGGGACTTTTATCTTACGTATTTGTCTCTAAAGATAGTATTTAGTCTTAGGGCCCTAGTATAGGTATTTTAAGTGTGCGGACTTCTTCTTAGAGGTCCTTAATTATTTACTAGTATTATACTTCTTATTTAGCTTATTATTAAGTTAAAGTGGCTTAGTTCTATATATAGGCGTCTATAAAGGACTTCTATATCTCTGCTAATTATTTTTAAAGTATAAATATAATGCTAGTAGCTATTATAGGGGCTTTAAGGTCATTTTATTTTTTAGAGAGTAGTATATAAAATTAACGCAATATAGTGTTATAGAGTAAGTATAAGCGGTAATAATATATAGCGAAGTAGATACTATTAAGCTATATATATAAACTATATAATAAAGTTAAAACGTTATATAAGGAAAGAAAGTAAAGAAATGGGAAGAAAGGGTATATATTATTAGTTTAGTTGCTTAGTTAATATATACATAAAGTAGAATAGGATTTGAGTAGCGGTCCTAGTAGAACTCGGCAGGATTTAGTAGACTTAGCAAAATATATAAAATGCGGCGGATTGCTATTAGATTGCCGTAGATTGCTAGCAGATTGCTATTAAATTGCCATCTTGCGGTTAGTCTTTTCTTGCTGCGTCAGTGGAAATAAGTAAATGTGTATAAGGTGTTACGAAGGTGTCCCGTAATAACTAGCACCTTTAATAGCTTAAAGGCTCCTTAGTTTTACTAGCTTCAAGTTTAGAATATATTTTAGATATATTTAGAATAGCTTAAGGTTATATATAAGCTTAAAGGGCGCAATTTTTCTTAGCCGGGGGAAGGGCAGCTATATCTTTAATATTAAAGCGTTAAGGAAAGTTACTATAGTTAGTAGGAGAGATAAAGTAATAGTAGTGATAGTAAGTAGTAAAGTGAGGGAATAGGGCCCCAGAACAAGATTTAAACGTATTTATTTCTCTATAGTAGTAAAAATAGTAGTATTATAGAACTTTATAAGGCTATTAAAGAAGACTATAATTATTAGTAATATATTATAAATACAATCTATATAAATATCCGTACTCTTTACTACCTAAATCTTAGTAGTAAATAACTTTTTAATAATACCGACGGGTTTAAAAGTAGGGCTATAAGCATTTTTAATATAGTTATATAAGGCGCTAGTAGTCTAAAAACGCTTCTAAACACGTTCTAAAAATATTAGCTATTATAATTGTATAAGGAAAGTATATCTAAATACGTTATAAATATGTTTATAATATACCTATAGCTCTTATCTAAGTCTCCTAGCTAAGCCCTATAAAAGATTTTACCGTACTTAATAATAACTTTAGTAAGCTTTATACTATTATTATAACTGTACTAGGGCGCGTTACCTGCCAAATTTTACTATATTCTGCCAACCTATAATTAGCTCGCCTACTACTAGCGCCTTAGCGGCTACTCTACCTATTTATTCTATTGGTCCTAATGACCCCTTTTCTTTTCCTTAGCTTAGTATCTTTATATAGTAGTAATCTATAAGCTGCTGTTTAGAAGTATTTATATAAGCCCGTTATAATTATATAACTAATTAAAATACATTACTAATATATTTAAAAGTATATACTTTATTTATTATCTTATTCCTAGTCTTTTTAAAGAAAGGATACCCCATAAGCTTACCTAGTTTAAGGTATCTCTTAGAGGAACCCTATTATAATTAAAATATATTTATCAGGTAAAACCTAAGTAGATAGTTATATAGCCGTAAGGTATGGGCGACCCTGGGGCAACCTAAGGGTGACTCGTCCATAAGGCATATACACTGCATATAACTAGGGAAACCCTTCCTTACCTTATATACAGACTCTTCCTTTTCCCTTAAGGATTTGTCTGTCTATACAATATACCCTATTGTTCTATTATTGGACTCCCTATTTACATCCTTACCTTATATTTAAATCCTTATTAATCCCCTTGGGAGGATAGCCGGTTCAATTTTTCTATAATGCCTCTAAAAAGAAACCCGACGCCTATACCTAATAGTAATACGCTAACAATACAACTGCTAAACGCCTTAGGATCTAGTGTAGACGAAACTACTAGAAATATACTAGCAGAATCTAAGTTACCTTTTAAACCTTAAAACGATTAGCTACCTATAAACGCTAAAGACTAGTTTAACCTATATACCTGGGCTTAACAGGAGCTTAGTAAGATTACCAGTATCCTACTAAATACTGCTAATATAAAGGAGCTAGATGAGCTGGCTAAGAAAATAGCCAACTTATAGAGTATTATTAATTTAATAAAGCCCTCCTGTTGCCTCTCTAGTAAAGAGTATAAGTTATATAGCGAACGTATACGCCGAATAAATCTTAATGCCCTAGTTAAGAAGTTACTACCCAATATTGGCGGTACGACTTAATATCATTTTAACTGTTAGATCGCCGTAGTTAAGAACCGATTTAAGGTTAATAACGCTAACTATGACTGTAAGCAACGCACGCGCTAGGCTATTAAAGGTCTTGTAAAAGAGAAGACAATTACCTAACTGGTTTATTACTAGTTAGGCACTAAAGATAAAGGTCTCTTACTATAGGATAAGTTTAAGACTATAGTCTAAGACCAGATTAGGAACCCTATAGTAAAACGCTTTAATAATGCTACTGTATACTATATAGCTATTATAAAGGAGAACTAGAGGTTTGACATTTTCCTAGCCTATATGCGTAGCTTAGAGGACCGTTTCTTATATACCCCTTTTATTAACCCTAAGTAATAGGTAGACTTTTAGTTCTTATGCCTCCTAGCCTACTTATAAGCAGAGCTCTTTTACTAAAACTTTATTAAATGGGTAAAAACCATAGAGGACCTTTTTGCTAAAATCCACTATATAGAGCAACTGCTTGACACTATAAAGCTTGTAGAAGATTGCGTAGTTAGTAGTAGCAAATCCTTACGCTTAAAGCGCGGTTGTAATATAGGCTTTATAGAGTTAGGTTTAGGGAATAGAACCTAAAAAGGGTGATGCTTTTCTAAGCAAACTCCTAGGGAGACTATTTAAAAGCTAGATAGCTTAGAGGACCCCTTAAACGCTAGTAGTATATACGCGAGTTAAAAGAGACCCGTAGGTAACTACTATAAAGAACACTGGAAGTAAGCTAGTAAAGACAAGTTAGGCCTGCTTTTAGAAAACCTAAAGCCCTAGTAGCGCATCTCTCTTAACTATAACTAGGGCCTAACACAGAGGGAGAGAAGAAACGCATTATAGTATATATTGCGATAAATACGCCCTGGGGTAAAGTCCGCCTATATTGCTTATATAACAATAGGTACTAAATTAACCTTATTAACTAAGACGTTGTTTATAGGTTTAACCTACCTATAAGCTACGCGCTATATTTATGTAAACCTATTGCATATTTCCTTAATAGCAACTAGATAATAATCTAGGACGCTTATAATTAAATGGTTACTACTAGCGATTTCTAGGGTACCTCTTGCACTATTGGCCCCTAGACCTTTTAGGGTGGCTTATTTAATAGTTATAATATAGTTTTTAGATAGGATTGGCTTGCGGAAGCAGATCTATTAATTAGCTTTTATTCTAGACAATTTATCTAGGGTACTTTGGACCCTAGACACCTCTAGATAGTTACCCTTAATACGCTCCTAGCAAATATTAAGGCTGGCAAAATAGTCTATTTACTATAGCTAGAAGACTCCTTCTTTATACTGGTTATAAATATAATAGAGGACCTATTATTACTAGCAGTGAGTACCTATGCAGACCCTTTAGACATAGAGATACCGGTTATAAATATAATAGAGGACCTATTATTACTAGTAGCGAGTACCTATAGAGACCCTCTAGTGCTAGCGTAGATCGTTTTAACTTAGGGGGGAGGTAATTAAAACCCTAAAACTATTAAGTATACTACAGTAGAGCTGTATATACTTTTAGTATAAGTGTGACGGGCTTGTATAAATGCTTCTGAACCGAAGCTTGTAGATTGCTACCATATAAGAATACTAAGCTAAGGAGAAAAAGAAGAAGAATCGTTTAGGGGCAGTAGGTAGGCATATCACGAGGGCCGCCAAGGCGCTAGTGGTAAGCGGGCCAATAGCGATTTTGCATACCGGGCATAGAAAATCCTAATTGGTTAAATATGGCCGGTGACGCGCTCTAGCACCATCACATTACCCCCCCCTCCTAAAAAAGCCTGCCCTTAGGCTTTATCTAAGTTCTTTATTGTTGTCTAAATTATTATAGTTATCTAACCCCTCTTTCTAGTATTTAACCTAGCTATCTAACTTGCGTGGTGGTCCAGGGAGGTCTGGGTAGGCTAGGTGGAAATCTTATAGCTTATAGGGAGAGTACTTAAAATTGGATACGGGGTACCATTCTAGATCTTCATTATAACCTACCTAGCTCGCATAGTATTTTAAGGTACTACAGTCCTTCTTTACTGCTAAGATCTCTTTAACTTCCTATTCTTCGTCCTCTACAATCTGAATTGGCGGTAGGGGGTTGTTGTACTATCTAGGCAATGGGTTGTCCGCGGCCTTCCGCGGTTGGTCTGGAGAGAAGACAGGGTGGATCTTTATTAACTTTAGTAGCTTAACCTTAAAAGAGTGCCCTACCTTTTTAGGGATTTTATAGGGGCTAGCCATTTAGTAGTCTAGCTTGTGGCTCGGCCTCTGGGTTTTCCAGTTCTTTGTTAATACCTATACCTTATCTCCTACATAGAAGTCGACCTTGCGGCGATATTGGTTTATATTGGACTCTTTCTTCTCTTATGCCCTTTTTATAATTGCTTGGGTAGTCTCCTAGGCCCTGTATATTCTCTTAGCGAATATCTAGGCCTCTTTATAGCTAAGGCGTTCGCGGGCCGTTATATGTCCTATAGGTCTATCCCAATTAAAGGATGTTTGTGGCCTGTATCCATAGAGTAACTTAAATGGCGACATTCCTATACTATTATGAGGGAGCGTGAGCTGTGCGTAGTCTATTATAGGTAGTAGTTCCGACTAGTTGTCCTAATAGTAGTTAATAAAGGGGCGAAGTTACTGGTTAAGGTACTGGTTTATAATCTTGGTTTAGCCGTTAGTCTAAGGGTAAAATGTGGTAGAGAGCTTAATCTTAATCCCAAGGATATGGCAGAATTTATTTTAGAAGTCTAATATAAACTAAGGTCTATGGTTAGAGATAATTAACTTAGGAGCGCCATAGATCTGGTAGATATTGTCTACGTACATGCGGGCTATATCCTTTATGGTTGTAGTCTTAAAGCAAGGGAGGGAAACGGCTTACTTACTTAGTTGGTTAACTACTATAAAGGCCATATTATAGCCGTGTTTATCCTTTAGGAATGATTTAAAGTCTATTATAATATGTTACTAAGGGCGTTTGGGGACTAGTAGTAGTTGCAGCTATCTAGGAGTTTGGTCCCTGGGGGTATTTATATATTTGTAAGTATAACAATTTCTAATAAATTGTTCTATATTGGATAGGAGTCCTCGCCAATAGTAACAAGGCAATAGTAGTTAGTAGGTCTTGTCTTAACTAGGGTGCGCTGTAGAGACTTAACAGTGGGCTTTATAGATTAGCTCTATTTATAGGTTGTTAATATCTGGAACTATAAGCCGTTCTTAGTATAGGAGTAGTCCGTCTTCTATTTTTAAACTAGGGTTACCCCCTATAGCTTAATCGCGGAGGGCTTTTAGGGATTTGGCTGTGTGGTTTGCGGTTAGGATACAATTAATTAGTCCTATTAGTTTATCTAGGGTCTTTTCTTCTATAGGTACTACCTTATTCTGTTTAGAGCTTAGTTCCTCAAGGATATATAGGTCGAGTTGTTTAGTATAAAGGAGGGCACATATCTGGTGCTAAGCCTTTAGCTTATCTTATGGCCCTATGTCCTGTTCTCTCTAAGTTAGGGTATTAGCCTTAGCATTTTGCCTGCTAGGGCGGTATATAATTGTAAAGAAGAATTAGGAGAGTATTTCAGCCCACCAGGCCTATTAACTAGTAAGTTATTTTATTGTTATAAAATACTTAAGGGCTTTATAATTAGTATAAACCTTAATCTAAGAGTCTATACTTCTAAGCTCTGCGCGCTACTAGGATAATAATTGTATAATAGCCAATATTTCCTTATTGTGCACTTCGTAGTTGCACTTAGCTAGGGCTATTGTTTTTAAGAAGAACGCAATAGGGTACCATTCGCCGTTTAGGTGTAGCTGTAAAAGGACTCCCGCTACTACCCTATTAAAGGCGTCCGTTTCCAGCATTGATTTAAGGTCTAGGTTGTAGTAATAAAGGATTAGAAAGGAGACAAGTCGGTCCTTTAACTCCTTAAAGGCTTTTATATAGTTATTGTTAAAGATAAAAGACGTGTCGTTCTTAGTTAGTCGTATAAGAGGCTTAGCTATAACTCTGTAGTTACGGATAAACTAATAGTAGAAATTATAAAAGCTAAGGAAGGACTAGATTCCTTTTATAGTATAAGGGGGTTTCTAGTTGTGGATTGCCTTAACCTTCTCTAGGTTAACTTTAATTCCTTTTATACTAATAATAAACCTAAGGTACTTTATGCGTTTTACTCCAAATTTACATTTTTTGATATTAACTTATAGGCCTATATTTTGTAGTCTCTCTAGGACCTTCTTAACGTGAACTTGGTGCTTAAGTTTATTATCTAAGTATATAAGAATATTGTCTAGGTATGCCGTATAGAATTTGTCAAGGTAATTAAAAAGAATATTATTTATATACCATTAATAAGTAGCTGGCCTATTTGTTAGTCTAAAAGGAAGAACTTTATATTTGTAAGACCCGTAATGGGTATAGAATGTTGTTAGGTTTTCTAATACAGGGTCCATCCTAATTTGGTAAAAAGCTTGGCGGACATTAAGCTTAGTAAAGATTTTGGCCCGGCTTAGACATATAAGGGTTTTATTAATTAAAGGGAGAGGGTACCAATTCTTTTAAGTAATAGTATTTAGCTTTTAATAGTCAATATAGAAATAAAGGCTTTTATTAGGTTTCTTTATATTCGTACTAACTTAATAGCACGAGTGAGTCGTATCCACGGGCACGAAATACATGTAGTATCGTATGCTTGTTTAGATAGTGACTGTCAATTATATAAAGCAGACTACGTGGTCTATATACTGATGCGTCCTCCCCCTAATTAGTTAGTGCTTTATAAGTGCACCAGACGCGTAAGCGAGTGGTTAGTGCACCAAACGCGTAAACGCGTACCTAGCGTACCGAGCGCGTAGGCACGCGGATGGTACAATAGGTGCTATAATTATACACTGGCGGTACTTGAAAAATGAAACCACTTATATACAGCCTCCGTAATTGCTTTAATAGAACTATAAAACACAAAAGAAAATACATAGGAAATCTCCCCTGAGGTGCCGTCTAGGCTGCCTTCCAAACGGTGCCCTAAGCTAGCCGTAAGTTCTGCTTACGGTCCGTAGAATGAACCGTACAGCCTTTTAATAGGCAGTAGACGAGCCATAAGTTGGATCATAAGGGCCGCTAAGGCGCTAGTGCTAAGCAAGCTAATGGCGATTTTCCATCCCAGGGATAGAAAATCGTGATTGGTTAATTCAACTACCCTGCAAAATTTAGCGGGTTACGTGAGTCCACCAAGTTCCACCGTAGCTTTCCACCGTTTTCCACCTATACCGTATAACGAGCCGTACGGCCTTCCAACGGGCCGTAGACGTACCGTAGGTGCTCCGTTAGTCCCGTTCTACCCATTCTGTGACTTCTAGGTTAAGCTTATTTGTATTAATTAGGGTTTTAAGAGCTTAACACGGCTTTGCCTTAGTTATAGTGTCTACTGGGTTATCTCCACTGCTAATCCATTTAACCTCCGTAATCTCGCGCCGTTCATAGGCCTAATATAAGCACATAAGGTCGACCATAAGCCTCTTCTCTTGTGTTGTACCTAGTTTAACTAGGCAGTTATAGAGGGACTTTAAATCGGTGTATAAAACCAGGGGTAACTGCTCTAGTTATAGAATCTTCTAGACCGTTAATTTGATTGCGGCTGCTATATTAAAGCTATAGGCTAGTGCATATAGCTCAGAAGCTAGTACACTGCGGGTTACTTATTTGCACTTAATTAAAGACTAGTGCAGTATATTTGCGTCCTAATTACGGTCCGTAAGTACAATTACAAAGCCGATTTGTAATAATAGGTCTTTATTATTAGCAAAGGAGGCATCCATAAATGCCATTACACTAAGGGAATTTAGGTCTAGTGGTATAAAAGTAAGTCCTCTTGTTGTGTTGTCAATTTGCTATTAAATGCGCTTATTAAGCTACTTAATATTTTCTTCTTGCAGATCTACTGCCTGGGCCGCAAAGGACAAGTCATAGGCAGATTTAGGTTAGCAGACTATGGCTATATAGGCGCCTCTTGCACGCTGTGCAGCGTATTAATCCTTTGTATTTACGGTCTTACGGGTCTCTCTACGGGAACTAGTAAGGTCCGTAGGCTTTGCTATAATAGGCTTTAGGTTTTGGGCTTGGCGTTCCTAAGTTAGCTTAATTAGGTTGCCCTTTTATATAATTAGGCCTCCATTAAACTTAATCGGATTCTGCTTAGTTAACTACTTTTGCGGCTTTACTAAGAACTTAGCCTTTTGTAGTTTAGTTTCTTTAGCGTCCGCAAAGGTCTAGTCTGCTAGGAATAGGGTATTGTCTATTTAGAGTCCAATAATACCAAGGCCGTTTAATAGGCTGTATAGGAGGTAGGGGTCGTAGGTTAACTGTTCCATTTTAAGTTTACTAATATGGTACTAGTGGTATATCTTAAACTAATAGTTTCCGGCTTCTGGTACTCTGTACAGAGGTTTTATAACCTGTAGGATTATTCCTGGTTATAGGTTAAGCTCGGGGGGTGGCCGTATAAAGATATCCCTACTTAAGTAGGTATTAGACTGTATATAGGCTTGCGAGATATCCCGTAGGTAAAGAGCTATAGGTTTACTTTACTGTAGTCCAGGCATAAGTGTAAGTATAATCCGTTGGCTAACTTATTAAATTGTAGGCGATTACGTAAGGACTAAGCCCTTCCCTTAGTTATTATAGGCTTATATAACAAGCCTTAATTTTTTAAAAGCTTTGTTAGTACCTAGGTGCTTAATTTTGTTAATAAAGCGTAAGTTAAATATACGGACGCCTTACAGAACGTCTTTCTCCGTTATAACCACAAAGACGCCCTTTTTAAGTAGTCCGTTAATCTCTTTACATTATGAGTTTGTAAAGGGGGTTTCCTGTACTAGAACTGATATATCCACAGGCGGAGATTGCCTTGCGGATATTCCTACAGAGGTTAGGTAAGTCTCCGTTATAGTATTCTTAGTTATAGGGTGCTTTCGGGGGCGTCCTTAACCGCGCTTTACAGTAGGTATAGCGGGTTCAGTGGGTTTCCGGAGGACTTTTAGGGTAGGCAAGGGTGCTTCTAGCTTATCTAATTCGGCGGTCGCTTCTAGTTTATTTAGTTTAGTAGTTACCTCTAGTTCGTCTAGCTCAACGTTATAGGTGTCTTTGGGCCAAAAGTAGGGTTTTACAGACGTGCTCCTAAAGTTAGTCAGGCCGCTAGGAAGTTATATACAGCACATCTCGTTTTCTATAGCTAGTAAGCGGTAGGGTTCAGTCCACTTGCCGCTTTCACGCCATATAAGGACTTTAGAGTTAAGCGGGAGGTTATATACTAGGGTCGTATTAGGTCCGTTACGGTAGTATAGGGCGTTATTAACAGCTTATTTAGCCCATAGTTTGACTATCTCGGCTATCGCCTTCCGTATTGCAGCTGCTTGTTCCGTAATAGATGGGGTAGGAGGATCTAGGTTACTTATCCTTAGGTAGGCTCCATAGACCAAGAGGGTAGGTACTAGTCCATCTAGGCTAGTAGTGTCGTTAACGGCTTTTACGGCCATCTATAGAGCCAGTTCCTTTTAGATGTCCTTACACTTGTCCATAATAATCTGGTAAGCTCTCCGTAGGGCTAAGTAAGCTCGCTTAACAAGCCCAACGGACCAATACGCCTCAACTAGAACAGCTTTTGTTGATATAGCCATGGCCGTAGCATACTACTAGAATTCCTTGCTGATGAAGTTCCTACCGGCATCGTGGGTAATATACTTAGGAGGTCCAACGTACGTGTCAATCTAGCAGGTTCATAAAATATCCCAAGTATGCTTTGCGGATATATTTTGCAACCAACAGGCGGCTTAATAGCGGGTTGCCTTATTAATTATATATAATACTAGGCTGCCGTTAATATACATAATATCTATGTACACTAAATGGTTAAAGTTAAGATCCTTACAAAGGGTGAACTTAAATCAGCTTAGGGAACATCCATATTTCTAGCAGTAGGAGCAGTATTTAGTTAGGTGGTTAATTGCCTTCCTATTAACGTCGTCATATCCAGAACGTTCAAGGACTCTATACAGCTTTTCGGCTAATAGGTGGCCAAAACAATAATATAGACAGTGGATCTCCGTACTAGTAAGGTAGCACAGGTTGTAGTTAAAAGATTCCTAAATATAGGTCTGTAAAGTCTTTCCTTATATAAGGAACGGGTGTCCAAATTGTTATATAATTAGTAGGGTAACATGCTTGCTTCCTAGGGTAGTTACAGGGCTAATTAGGGTGTCCGTAACGTTATTATAGTATACCTGTAACCTGTCTATATCCGCAAGGTAGAGTAGGAAAGGGGTGTCCGCCTTTACTACGTAGAAGTTAACTAGGCTAATTGGGGTCTTAACTACTACTAATCTAATTAATACAGTTAAGCTAATGCCGAATTGGACAGTTACGGCCCTAGTTTGTGTAATATTAATGTCCGTATTATCATTTGTGGTGGTCCTATATACGAGGTATTGTCTGTAGCCTACGGTAGACTTTTTAGAGGCACCTATATCAATTATAACACCGTAGAATTCCTTGGGGGTATAGCGTTCTGTGGTAATATATATAAATAGGTCCTGCTTATAATCTATAACGTCCGTAATAGGGGTGCTTACGGAATAGTTTTCGGGCGTAACTGAGTGTATAAAGAAACGGTCGGCTAATACGGTTGTAATATTGAAGGCTTAGCTGTCCATAAAAGGTCTAAAAGTAGTTAGGAATGTCTCTAAGGTCTCTTATTCCTAAATATCTAAGTTAAAGTTAATTATAAGGGCTTCTATTAACTTATTAGGGGGCTCTTCTACTTCCTCTCCTTTGTATTCCAAAATAAACTAGCTAATATAGCTATCAAGTCTCTTCCTAGACTTGTTACGTTCTTCCTAGGTATGCCTTATAGACCAACATCCTTCCTTACCGCACACAAAGCACTTCTGGCTGGTTCGTCTGTGGGGGTATATTTTTGTACGGGGGTTGCTGCGGGGGTTACGGGTAGGACTTAGTCGGTACAGGTGCTACTAGCGGTAGCGGCGGTCCGTAAAGTAGACATCTGAGTCTATTTATGGATATTAAATATCCGTAACAAAGGCTTAAGTGCTGCCTAGTGGGTTTGAGACTTCGTACATTATAATGGAGGAGCGTAGATTATTAATAAGGCCAGCTAAGGTATCTACAGGCTTATAGCAGGCGTACTTGCAGGGCTCTACTTCCTAGCAGGCCGTAATAAGTTTATTATGCAGGAAGTCATCTGTTTGAAGCTTAGCGTCAAGGCCGTGCTATAGGTGCCGGAGGTCTTTAATAAAAATTTGCAGGCACTCTATAGTCAATTTTTTAGTGTTCTTGTTAATTACAGTCCGTAGCTTGGTCGCATTCCATTAGGTAAGGATATTACGCTTATATTCCAGTCCTTTAAAGTAGTTGCGGGTAGCTTCGCATAGCTTATCAAAGGGAACACCAAGGGGGTTACTCTTAAGGTTGGTGTAGTAGTGGTTAAGTGCTAGGCCGCGCAGCATAGTAGAGTAGGCTTGGCTAAACTCCTATTTAGGAATATCGGCCTTCTAACAGAGGTCCGTAAAGATAGTCAGTTTAAAGTCAAAGTTGTCGTTTTCACCGCTATACTTCGATTCGTCGGTGTAGAGCTTGGCTAGGTTGGCTAGCTCCTTGCCGTAGGTCTTTACTTGGGTGTGTTATGGATCTGTAACTTGCAGATCTGTAGCTTGCGGATATGTGGTTTACGGGTATATAGCTTGCGGATCTATGACTTGGGTAGGTTACAGGTCTATAGCTTTATTAACGGAAGGGTTTTAATCCGTATTTTGGTTTACGGGGGTATTACAGTCCATAACTTGGGTACTAGGTGTGCTTTGGCCCGTAAGATTAATTCCAAAATCGCTTGGGTTTATAGGACAAATTTAGTTAAGTAAGTTAGGTATAAGGCCAGCGATACCATTAAGTTTGGGAGAAGCAGAGAGATTATTCATAGCTTTAACCTGGTCTAGGATTTTCTCTTTAGTCTATTCCGTTTAGTCCTCCTCCTATATTATATTGTATAAGGACCGTGCAACAGTAACTCGTTTATCCTTTTCAACCCATACACCTTAGTAACGTAAAAGGGTTCGTAGGTTACGGATAGCAGTAGGGTTACAAGCCTTAAGAATAGCTTCCATAAAGTCCACAAAGTCTTCCTTATATTGCTCCCATAGGTCGTCGTTTAGAAGCTTATAGTATCCGTATTCAAGGATTTTGAAATTAATATAGGCGTTGACATCATTTATAGACGTAAGGTTGACTCCTTAGCTCCACTTCTTTTGACCTTCACTAATTTGCTTGCTTGTATCTGCCATATTATGTAGCGTTATATGTCTATATAAGCTGTGGCGGGTTGTAGTAGCTTATAGCGGGTGGGGGAGGTCTTATAACGGTCCGTAAAGGTGATTAACGGGTCCGTAACGGTTCGTAAAAGGGTAGGGGTCTCCGTAAGGGGTCCAAAAAGAGGTTAGGGGTATTAAGGGAGGGTGTAGTAGGAATAGGGGTTTAAGGTTCAAAGAGGGTTAAAGATAGGGGGTTCCGTAAAGGTCTATATTCGCGTCTATAACTTCTAGTAAACCGTACTAAGACTTAAATAAGTATACAGAGTTGGTGATAGTCTGTAATCCCTAACTTCCAACCTTCTAGCAGGTCGTACTAGGAGTCTAAACGGGTAGTCGCTGTCATATATATCGCTTGGTAGGAGGTGTTAAGTGATTGCTAATCTATGCGCGCTTACTAATTAGTGTTTGTACTAACTTAATAGCACGAGTGAGTTGTATCCACGGGCACGAAATACATATAGTATTATATACTTGTTTAGATGGTGACTGTTAATTGTATGAAGCAGACTACATGGTCTATATACTAATACGTCCTCCCCCTAATTAGTTAGTGCTTTATAAGTGCACCAGACGCGTAAGCGAGTGGTTGGTGCACCGAACGCGTAAACGCATACCTGGCGTACCGAGCGCGTAGGCACGCGGATGGTACGATAGGTGCTGTAATTATACACTTTATAAATAAAATAGGGAAAGTAAAGGGAGCCTAGCTTAGCTTAATAAACCCTTTATAGAGGTTGTTAATTAGGTATTACTTTATTGCCTTTAGTTCCTTTATAGTTTGCTAGTAAAGGGGGCTATAGCCTAGGGAGTTATTGGTCTCTAACTAAATCTTATAATTATAGGTTTAGTAGGGGGGTAGTATATCTAAAGCTACTTTTAAGAATGTGTCTCTATAGTTTAAGAGGTAATTAGGGAGGAGGTACTTAACTAGTTCCTTATTAGTTTTCTCTACTAGCACTTCTTCCCTCTTGGCAATAATCTGGTTAATTTTATATAAACTAGTAGTAAAGACTTTGTTATCCTTCTAATATATATTAAAGTGGAAGCCTATAGCACTAATTGCCGTGATATCTACTATAGGGGTGTTATATAATAGTAGGGTTATTTATGGCCTTAGGGGCTTCTAGGGTATTAGCGTTATCCTTACTCCTTTTAGCTCTTGTTGTATCTTCTAAAGGTTGTTCTTTATGTCCTATTAGTATGTCCTCTTCCCTATTGGCCAAATCTCCGTAATTTGGAAGTTGTCTATATTAGTATCCATTCCACTTCTGTAATTAGAGTCCTCCTTAACTATAGTCCTTTGGGGGAGTATCCTTGTTAGTATAGAGTTCCTGCCAGCCTTGTGGCGGGTATTTTTTTAAGTAAAGGCTAGGTCGCGGTTCCTAATATCTTGCTAGTAGGTAAGATCAGCCTTTGCGGCTAATGTCTTGTGGTTAGTGCGGATTTCCCTAATAAAGAAGGGTAACTTTGGTCTATTCTCTAGCCAGATAAACTGTCTTTGTCAAATATTTAGCCAAATATTAAAGTAGGATATCTATTTTTGGCTAAGAATTATGTTGTATAACCCTAGGTCTAGGATATAGAAGGGGATGCTAAACTGGCGTTGTCTATTAATAGCAATATATAGCTTTAAAACGTGGGTAACTGGTATACTAGCTTAACTGTTATAGCCTTTTACTTAAATAGGCTTCTCTAGTTGGGTAGCATTTATATTTAAGAACTTAGTAATATTATTTATATAAGCAGTGTTTATAAAGGCAAAGCTATTTGCTCCAGTGTTAATAAGGGTAGTTGTATTAACTCTATATCCATTTTAAGATACTGTATATAGAACCGTAAAGTGTTTTCCACCTATTAGCTAACTTAGATTAATCTCTTTAAGATTAATAGGATACCCTAGGGGGGAGTCTTTCCCTAGGGTTCTTCTTTTCCTAACTTGTTAGACGTTTCTTCTTCCTCTATTTCCTTAATATTACCCATATCCTTTAGCTCTAGGTAGGATGTGGCAAAGTAACTATTCTTTCCGCAATTAAAGCACGTAACCGTGGTAGGGTTAATTAGGGTGTTGCGATAAGTATTGGTTAAAGGTATGGTATATAGCGGGTTAGGCAAGGTTTGTAGGTAGGCAGTTGTAACCGCTTTTGGTGTAAGGGCGGTTATGGTTTATCTTCTAACGCCAGCTCCCATTAGTGTAGCGGATAGGTTATAGTTGCTATAGGGCCACTTTGGTTAATTAGAACGAGCATTAATTTGTTTTAGTTCTAAATCTAGTGATAAACATTAGGCTGCGAGTTTTTAGTAGGTTAGTAGGTTATCTAAAGCTACTATAATTTTCTCTTATAGTTAGACCGTTAGCTTGTTATATAGGTCTAAATAATAGTTCTTAGGGGGAACCTAGCCTTCGCCTACTAGGTATAAGAATTGAGTCTAGAACTTAATAAAGGATTGGTTTGATTTTATTATTAGGCGATTATAGTTATAATAGGCATCCTGTACTTTATTTGGATTAATATAGATAGTAGCTAGATACTATATTATCTCGTTAACAGATATAAACTAAATAGGTAACTTGTCCTTAAACTTGGCCTAAAGGTGTTGCTGGGCGTCCCCAATAGTTTAACTAAAGAGGTAGAGTATTTTAGCTTCTTTAGAGGGGAAATAGTTGTGGTTAACACAAAGCTTTCCTTGTACCTAAATTCTCTAGTTTTTAAAGGTTGGGTCTATGCTGTCTAATAATAGTAGGGGATTAGGGAGCTTAACGGACTTTAATTACTTTGTTATTATGTCTATACTCTCTAGTGTATTACATTTAGTTAAGCGAATGGGTTAACTAAGGCTTCGTAAAGAGGAGGCTAGGCTGTTTTATAAGGCAGTAAGGCTTTCTAGGATCTCCTTTAGAGTCTCTTATATACTTTAGGCTTAAAGACGATTGACCTTCTAATTGGCAGCAAGGGCACGAATCTGCTTGTGTATACCTGTAATATTGTTATTGTCTTTAATTTCTAATCCTAACTAGATCTTGTGTTCCTCTTAGGTAGAGGCAGGTCTTTTAAATAAGCTTGCTTTAGGTGCCATCGTTAGCTTCCTAAAGTTCGTTAGAATTGTACGATTCGGTTTTGATTCTGGGGTTCTTTTAGGGGTATAGGTTAAGTATAGTCTGGCCTATAAAGTGGGATATTATTAGGGCCTTCTTAGGCGTAGTAGTGTAAGTTTTTTAATATCTAAATATAACGCGTTGACGCGTCGTTGTAGACGAAGGTCTTCTTTTAGGGTGGGATATTATTAAGGCCTTCCCAGGCAGTGTATGGAGAGCTTAGTATAATATAACGGGCTTATATAAATGCTTCTAAACTAAAGCTTGTAGATTGCTACCATATAAGAATACTAAGCTAAGGAGAAGAAGAAGAAGAATCGTTTAGGGGCAGTAGGTAGGCATGTCGCGAGGGCCGCCAAGGCGCTAGTGGTAAGCGGGCCAATAGCGATTTTGCATGCCGGGCACGGAAAATCCTGATTGGTTGAATATGGCCGGTGACGCGCTCTAGCACCGTCATAATAAGCATACCTACAAAACGCATATTAGCTATACCCTTCTCTTTACTAGCTCCTAGAAGTATACTACTATATAATAGTTGCCTTAACCTCTACGGACCCTAGCCTACTAGATATATATAAAAAGGAGATTAATATTTTCTCTAATAAGCTAGCAAGTATACTACCTTAGAACTCTAAGTATGACTATATAATTAACTTAGAAGAAGGCAAAACGCCACTATAGATGCCTATCTATAACCTCTTATAGAAAGAGTTGTAGATCTTATAGGAGTATCTAAAGAGTGCTCTTAAAAAGGGCTAGATTAGGCCTAGTAAGTCGCCTACTAAAGCGCCTATCCTCTTTATACTAAAAGCAGAAGGTATAATATAGCTATATATTAACTATAGACGCCTAAACAAGATCACAATTAAAAACCGGTATCCCCTACCACTAGTCGGCGAACTCTTTAATAGGCTTAGCTATGCGAAGATATTTATAAAGCTAGATCTTTATAATGCGTACTATAGGATTTATATTAAAAAGGGAGATAAATAGAAGACCATATTTAGGATACGCTATAGTTACTTTAAGTACCTAGTAATGCCCTTTAGTCTTACTAACGCCCCTATAACTTTCCAGAGCTATATTTAAAAGGCTCTAAGGACCCTAGTAGATACTATCTATATAGTTTACCTAGATAACATTCTTATCTACTTAAATAACAAGGATAAGTATGTTAAGCATATTAAGTAAGTACTATAATAGCTCCGCGCTTAGGGCCTCTACACTAAACTATTAAAATATATCTTCTATACTAAGAACGTTAAGTTTCTAGGCTTTATTATTATATCTAAGGATATTATAATGGATTCTGCCTGCGTAAAAGCTATTAAGGAATGGCCTGAGCCTAAGTCCTATAGGGATATTTAGGTCTTTCTTAGCTTTGCCAACTTCTATAGGCAATTTATTTGGAACTACTTAGATACTATATACCCCCTATATATATATTTTATACGGGCACATTATAACCCAATATTAGATAGGGAGAAGAAGAAGCAGAAGCGCAAGAAAGGGCCTACTAAATAGTATTAACCTTAGTCCTGGCCTAATAATACTTAATAGGCGTTTTATAAGCTACACGCTATATTTACGCAGGCTCCTCTACTTTGCTACTTTAACCCTAATCTACCCCTAATGGTAATTACTAACGCTTCTAATTATGCCTATGGCGGTATACTTCTATAGCCTTTTAAGTAGGGAGATTAACTCCACTAGCACCTAATTGCTTATTATAGTTAGAAGCTTACTAGCCTAGAAGTGCGGTATAATATATATAATAAGGAATTACTTGCTATAGTATAATGCTTTAAGACGTAGCGCCACCACCTTAAGCACGCCGCACATGTGGCGCGTGTGCTCTGTAATTATAATAATCTTAGGTACTTTATAACCATAAAGAGCTTATCTGCTTACTAGGTCTAGTATACTAAGGAACTGGCTAAGTTTAATTTTAAGATTAAATATAAGCTAGGTAAAGTAAATCCCGCTAATATACTATTTTAGTACCTAGATTATGCCAAAGGCTTTAAAGATAGTAGTAAGAGGACAGTCCTTAATGCTATACTACCTATATTATAGCAAAAGTTGCGGGTTATAGGCCTTATGGGCGGCCCTGGTGCTACTATACTAAACTAGCAAGTAGTATGCATATAGTATATAAGCAACCCTTGTGAATATAGCGCCGGCGGACTAAGGTGTCCTGCCATTCTCTTTAAGACCTCCTTAACTGGCCTAATGGCGTTTAACCCTAGGGAAAATCCCTTAGCCTAGGTAATAGTCCCCTATAATAACCTAGCGAGTTACCTATATATTATATATTACTTTACTAGCACTAACTTTACGCAGAGTCTCGTACTACAGTAAGAGGTAGTAGTAGCTGCCTTAGCTGGAATGGCGTTTATAGAACACCCCCCTAAGTTACTGGTTAATTTTATTTATAGAGTATAAGAAAGGGACGCCTTTATACACTCTATATATAATTAGTTAACCTAGGGATAAGTTCCTACTAGTAATAAGAACTACACCTTTAACAATTAAGGACTCCTAAGGTAAAACAATAAGGTCTAGGTACTAAATTACATACTATTATAATAGGAGATCCTTAAGCGGAATTATAACAATTCTATAAGTAGCTACTGTGACGGGCTCGTACAAATGCTTCTAAACCGAAGCTTGTAGATTGCTACTATACAAGAATACTAAGCTAAGGAGAAGAAGAAGAGGAAAGGAGGCTCTAGGGGGTAATATACACGGTACGGGCGAACTCCGGATATTGCGCCAAGCCAGCTGCAGGGGACGGTGCCCTAGCACCGTCACAGCTACTATGGATTTAACTATACCTATAAGGTAATTGTGCGGAAGTATACTTAGAATAGTCTTACTAAAGATCTCTGCGAATACTTAAATAACTATAATACCTACTAATGCTATAAATCGCGCTGCTATAAACCCTATAGTAAGCCGCAGCCTCTTTAGGTCCCTATCCAAGCCTAGTAATATTATTTACTTAACTTTATTATAGATCTCCTTAAGTCTAAGACTTCTAATAGCGTAGAGTGCAACTCCATCCTTGTCCTTATAGACCATTTTATAAAGCTAATACGCTACTATTTAGTATATAAGATAATTAATACTATATAACTTGCAGAACTCTTATTTAGAGTTTTTGTATAAATAGGGCCCCTAGATAATATTATCTCTAATAGGGGTAGCGTGTTTATAAACAAGTACTAAAGTACCATATACTACCATCTCCATATTTAGTATAAGCTTAGCACTGTATTCTACCTATAGATAGATAGTTAGACAGAACGCTAAAACTAGGAGCTTAAGATATACCTACATATATTTATAAACTAGGAATAGTCTAATTAGGCCTCCCTACTTAATAAAGTAGCCTTTGCCTATAACTCTAAGGTCTATACTATAATAAAGTGTTCCCCTATTAAGCTTGCCTATGGCTAGCTGCCAAATATCCTAGATAAAGTCCTAGACGGCGTCTAAGACGCCTAGCAAGGTAGGGAGGGGTCTAAGTTAACAAATGTTAAACTTATAGAGACGCATCTATAACACCTATGCCTTATACATAAGGTAGCGGCGGTATTAATAATGTACGCCTAATAGCTTTAGGTAAAATACTATAATTGTCACTATATGGCCAAGTTTTTTGCGGTTAGTAAATAAGTCCTGCTCTCTTTTAAGAATATCCGCATAAAACGTCCCTATAAGAAACTTAATAGTAAGTTTATAGAACCGTTTTAGATCCTAAAGCGCGTAGGGCAGTAAGTATATAAGCTAGAGCTTTTACCTGCTATAGCATGGCTCTACCTAGTCTTTTATATCTCCTTACTAGAGCCTTATAGGTCACGCCCTAGGTTTTAACCCCTAGCAGTAGAAGAGCTTAAAAAAGGTAGCTAAGAAGTAAAAGTAATTACCGCCTACTAAAATTATGCTAGATAACTATAGTACCTTATTAAATGGCTAGGATAGCTAAATAAGTATAATAAATAGAAATATAAGATAGAACTTAAGAATTGTTAACAACTGCTAGATGAGTACTGTAAGTAGAATACCCTAGCCTTACAGCTAAAGCGCAGGCGAAAAGTAAGCGCCGCTACTAAGATATAACCTATACTAAAGCGGAGTAGAGGACGTCCTAAGGGATTAAAGAATAAATAATGCTTATAATAAGAACTGCAGTATATATATAGGGTAAAGCGTAATTTATTAATATTCTATATAAGCTATACTCTAACGCAACCTAGCTATGCTAGTAACTTATAGGCGACTTATAGGCGAAGCTACGGCGTATGCCAATAAAGCTTAATTTAAAAAGTACCCTTCCTAGACCTAGTCCGTTACTCTATACTAGCTTAGCAGATTATTATATTAGAGAATAGGCCTACTTAATTAGGGTTTAAAACCTACTGGTAACCTACTGGCAGTAACCTATACTAATAACTTATATACTATTCTATGTATATGCTATATAGATAACGCATAAGGCTAAAGCATAGGTTAGTGGCGGATTTAATGGGTATATAAGTAACCTATAACCTACCCATAAAGTATACACAGCGCTATGCTGGTATAGCGTAAGGCTAAAGTATAGGGTTAGTGGTAGATTTAATAGGTATACTGCCTTACTACCTATAAGTCTGGCTGTATATAAATAACCTATAACCTACCTATAAGGTACTAGCAACCTACCTATATAAGCAATCTTTTGGAATATTTTAATAGTCTACTAAATTTAGGTAAGCCCTAAATAGACTAATTAGGATTTTCCATCCTAGGGATAGAAAATTGCTACTAGCTTAGTTAAATATAGGGAGTCTTAGCAAGGCAAATCTGACTAATTAGATAACTTTAACCGGTGGTTAAAGTTCCTTAATATCTTTACGCCGCGCATATATACCACCTATCTCTCTATACGCAAAATTAAGACGTTCTTTCCCCTCTAATTTTTTTTCCTTACTAAGGTTTTTTATGGGGTTTTATTAAGGCTTAAGTATATAAAGGATTGGGGACAATCCTTTTTAAAGGGGGGGGCATTGTCAGGTAAAACCTGAGTAGATAGTTATACAGCCGCAAGGTATGGGCGACCCTGGGGCGACCTAGGGGTGACTCGCCCGTAAGGCACGTGCACTGTATGTGACTAGGGAAAACCCTTCCTTACCTCGCATATAGACTCCTCCTTTTCCCTTAAGGATTCGTCTGTTTATACAATATACCCTATTGTTCTATCATTGGACTCCCTATCCACATCCTCACCTCACAATATTATAATAATGTTTAGATCTTACTTTAAAATCCTATTTAAATTTTATTTAAGGTTTGCTAATACTATCTCTTAACGCTTTTGCTATAGCTATATCACTTTCGTAACGTATTTAGATAATAGAAATTAAATTATTTAATATACTTAAACCGTACTTTAATAGTACAGCCATGTGCATGACCAGCTTCACCCCCCCCCCTTTCCGCAGGTTTTGAATTCGGTACACATTCAATTTCGTCTAATTGCCACCAGCTATATATGGCAATCGTAGCGAACGCCCATGCTTAGCTGCAAGGACTTCAGCTGTTCGCGATCTCCATAGTGTCGCGATCTTTGTCAAATATCGTGAGGTTTCCACCCGTACGATATTGCCAAACTTCATCGGCCACTACGGAGACGGCGTTGGAGACAGCGTTGGGTTCGCGTTTTGGCGCAGGCGTGGGCAAAAGAGGGAGGAAGAGGGAGCGTACGTCAGGTAAGTTCTAAATTGCTTCAATTCGACTCCCCTGGCCAACCAGGACAATTCCCCAGGGCAACCAAAACGGTCCTTGCGTGCAGCCACAGGCATTCGCTACAATTACTATATACGGTTGGTGGCGATTGAGCGAGCCCGCGTACCGTAGCGAAATAAAATTTTGCCAGAGGGGGGGGTGAAGCTGGTCATGCACATGGCTGTAGGCGTTAATTTAAAAGCTGTTGCGAAGTAGTTATAGAGGTGACAGGTGGGCCAAATTAAGCGAACATTAGCCAGTTTTTAGCGTGACGGGGTGAAATGAGACCTTACTTTTGACTTAGTACTGTACTTCCAATACCATGCCCACACGCACAGATAGTAAGAACTGTTAGCTTATCCTAAGCACAGAGACGAAATCTTCCAGGGTCTTTCTAAGACGCGCCTAAGCAGGCAATGGGTGCGCATTTGGACTTCTGATTAGACTGCTAATTAAGCCTAGGCCACTTCGGTTTTCACCTAGTCGCATTTGGCCCCATCCCAAACTCCCAGCTGACGTACCTCATCAAGCGATGCTTCGGGAACTTTTCCAGCCCAGGCACTCACAAACGCCACCTCAAAACCAAAATGGCTACCTTACATTACCATGCACATAAAGCTACATACGGGTCGCACAAAATCGATGATTTGCTGGAGATAGCAATAAGGCTCTCCAATTGCGGGGCAGGTATCACGTGCGAGGCTGAACATCTCTCAGCTCCCAGCCTGCTCAATAACAAGACAACATCTCTCAGCTCAAGAACAAGATATTCTAATCGCTCAAAGTTCATCAATGTGCTCTTACGCTTCCCTTGCGATAAGACAACCGCCGCGGGGCTCCTTTGCAGAGTGTCCCACACCTTGCCTTCGATGTGATGGCTCAGACTCTTCCAGCGGAACGTACAGAGGCCTCCGTTAGGCCACAAGCACCAGTAATCCGCGTCGAAGGAGCTATCCCACTTGACTCGCAGCGAAACCCAACAGATCATAGAAGTGCCTCGTCCTCAAGGTCTCAACCACGGCGTGAGCGTCAGCATGGTTTCCAGGGACTGATCCGAACGATTTCTCGAGAGACAAGGACCCCTACTGTAGAGGATAAAACAGTCAAAGAAACAGTAAAACCTTCGTCAGTGGTAAAATCATCCTCAAAGACGTCGAAGCTCAGCATTCGTCGGCATATTTTGCACCCCCAGAGGCGAAACCATTGCATTCGGTGGACATTGTGGTTGTGTATTTGTTCAATGGTGTCAAAGGGGACTCTGATTTGGCCCTGTTCGAGGTCCACGAACATGTGGAACAAGCGGAGAAGGAATCATCAAGCAAACGAGAGCGTGTCGAGGTTGAACGAGAGCCGAAAAGCGAGTCTGCTGTCGACCCCGGCCAACCTGCATCTCCTACGAGGAAGGATGGGAATTTCTTGACCCCACCATCTACTAGAGATTCTTTTACAGCCAAGGATGCCGCAAGAATTGGTTCAGCGACATTGAGCAAACTTACTCCCAAAGCAGACCCCGTCTCCTCGAAGGGCAAAGTCGCCTCTCCCGACAATTTATTGAAGAGCAAACCTCTCTCAATGCCCATGGTCAATTGGTTAAGGGACCCCACTATGCTTCCCAAGGCCATTCCCGAGGTGAGAATAATCAGCGTAGGCTTCGATATCCGGGACGCTTTCGATGCGCCTATCGATTTTGAAGCTGCCGCTGCACAGCTAAGCGAAACGCTTACTGAAGTCAGATTGAACTGCTCAACGCGGCCCATCCTTTTCATTGGACACGGTTATGGGGGCATTTTCATCGAGCAAGCTTTGGTCAAAGGAGCTTGTGGAGATGAGAACTCGAAGCCAATCCTTGAAACCACCTCTGGCGCCTTCTTCTTCTCTTGCCCCGTCCTCGGATTTGATGAGACACGCACGCTTCTTGCAAAGTTATATGAAATACCTGCAGATGCCCCACTCTTTACGAGTATAGTTACCTCTTCTGCCAAACTTCGAAAGCTCACCGATGAATTCAACCAAAAGGTTATGCAGGAAGATGCTCACAAGAGGAACGAGCCTGCAGATCAAGCGGAGGCCGAATCTCATACTCACAAGGATACAGCGCACTATGGACGCGCATCTCGTCGAACAGGGTTTCCGATCATTCAATACATATCCGCTGAAGAGTACCCATCCCAACGAAAAGCTGAGCGCGCAGCAGAGAACCCAAGACTTGATCGTCCAGTTGATCGTTTGGACGATCCAGATTCGATATTGGTTCTAAAGAGGGACTTCGGAAGCATGGTGAAATTCTCAGCCTTCGAAGACCGGGAGTTTCAGCGTCTAACCGAGTTGATCTCTTGGGCTGTCCACACACGCCAGCTTCTCGATGCTGCAACCGGGAGTCAAGAAGATATAGAATCCTTATTGAAGAATCCTTGGGTAAATATTAACCTCCGAGACCGATGGTACGTCAAGCACTTGAAGGAGCAATGACGATACTGGTCATTACGGGGAGATTGTGCGGACTCACGCTCAATATAAGCTGACGTTGACTTAGGGGCCAAACAGCACTGCATATCGCCACGCAAAGAGCAAGCGCGCCTGTTCAAATTGTACGAGTGCTTCTTTTCAAGGGCAACGCAAATCCTTCACCAAAGGACAGGCATTTAAATACGCCATTACATTACGCGGTCAGAAGAAAGGATATCTCTCTTGTTAGAGTTCTGTTAGAAGCAAAAGCCGATGTCAACGCCGAGAACGACAATTTTCTTACCCCGATAGATCTCGCATCACGACAGAAGTCCACTCGTCGGATTGCCAAAGAACTCCGACATCAACGTCTCACTCTGGTAGAAGGTCCTGTCGGGGGGTTTCAGCGAATACCTGATTTGAAACCGAAGCCTCCCCAGTCGCAGCAAGGTCAGGTTGCATGTAAGAGCTTCCAAGTAACCGCAACAGAAATATTCTCGTATGGCGGTACCGACCACCACTGGTCTTTGCCCATTTCTGTCCAGGAGATGATATATGGCCCAGAGAGTCTTGAGGGCATACTAAAACGTGTTCGACCAAACCCCCCAAAAGATGTCGCACAAGGGAAGCCGATATGTAAATGGCTGCATATTCACGAAAATAATGTCGGTTTCTCAATCGCGCCTTTTCCTTACCTGCCTGATACTGACTGATCACTGACTCAGATGATATGGGTGGAAGTACTACTCGGTATCTTTTCCTAGACGTACTACTGTCGATTGACATATGAACAGGACCTCTTCGCCAAGCTCGGTTATCGTGGATCAATATGGGCTGGAAGAGGCCACACAAGCCAAATCCCACACAGTGTAAGACCCTTACGTTTGATGTCTCCAAATATGTCTTGGAAGTGGTTAAGCTAAGTTACACTAGCGTGCCATCACACCACATGTTTCCAGTCCGCGTAACCAGGACCAAGAGAAAGGACTCTTCGCAATATTTGTGAGTCTTACCTTCGAGTCACGCTACCCATGTCGACAGGCTAAGCCAATGCAGGTTCCATATGTAAGCTACGAAGTGAATAATGGGCAGGCCAAAATGAGCGAGTTTGTAGGAATAACGCAGAGCAATTTTGAGCGAGAGGCTTTTTGGAGAGCATTTGAGAGATTTTCCCTGTGGGGTCGTCCAAGAGTCGGACACGCTCGCGCTACCGCGGAAAACGATGATGCGTCCACTTCAGTAGCCAGGGACGGTGTGAGCAGCGAGGGTGAAACTACGAGGTTAGAGTCTATGATTAATCGTATCCCCGATACCTCTTTTCTTCCAGCGCCTGAGCTAATTCGTTCGCAGGAATGCTGAGAGAAGTCTCTCAGTTCAGCGACATGCTGCCCCTGAAGGCCATGAATCTCCGCTTCTCGAATCAACATCCGATATAGACTCCGAAGCCGCGCAATCAAGTTCAGACACATCTAGCGTTGATGAATACGATTTAGATGACGAAGACGAAGCCTTGATCACTGAGTATCTAAACGATCCACCATCTCTCCATGTTCGACGGTATGTTACGAGTCATCTCCGAAGTTCACATTCTAACATCTTCATCAGTACCCTAGATCAGTATTACTACCATATGCTACCCAATACAAAGCGAAGAGATAGGGACCAAGTAGTCACAAGATGGGCAAAAAGCAAACACGAAGAAAAGCACAACATAATCATGGTTGACCAACTGTGGCTGTGGGAATTTCAGGACGAAGATGGCACAGATATCATTATTTCGAGCTTTCCAGACCGTACTGGGGTGAATTCACGAAGTTCGAAGAGTGCAAGATCAATGGACAAGCTACGAGACCTTATCCTGGATCCCATTGGGAACATGCGCAATCCGGTCGGAAGCTCAATCGACCTGATCTTTCGAATAATCGCCACATGTTCCAACATTTTTGACCGTTGCCAAGAGATTGAACTACTCCAATTTCTTCAAGCATTCGAATTTCCATTGGCAGGGTGGTATGATACACCTTGGTTATTGCAAGTCATTGGAACCCTGAGGCTGATTATGCCAGTAGAGCAATAAGGAAACGAGACTATTCAAGAAGTTCCAAAAACGATCAGAGAAATTGCACGCTCTCAACAAGAAACATAAAGAGTTTGAAAACAATAAGAATGAACTGCTCGAGCAGCTACTAGACATCGGCAGCGAGATCGAACTCCTAGTTGAGATTAAAGACATCCTCGATGAGATCAATATAATCCTAAATATCCTTCGAACTCAGACGTCAGTACTTTCGGACCCTGGTCTAGCGAAGCATGATGTTCTATCCCATTCTGAAGACGCTCGCCGTATTATTGCGACCAGCACTGCAGACTTCAAAAGGATGCAGATCCAGGCCGAGGCTGTCCAGAGCTCCGTAAGTGCTAATAGAACCGCTCATCATAGCCCGAGCTAAAGTTGTCGTGCAGTTGAACGCTTTGATGGATCTTAAGCAAAAGGCTGCTAATGCTTGGGAAGCTCGATCTTCACGTGAAGGCGCTGTCGCGACAGCAAAACAGGGGAACGTGAGTCAATGATGCACCACCTTCAATACTGCATGGGTAACGTTTGCTGACTCTTTCATGGCATCTTTTTTCGCTCTCGATGTAGCTGCCTTTCCACAAAATGACAAGGGTCAAACAAATTGGCCTCTACATCTCCTATCGGGCCTGTTATGTACGTGCTTGCCTTACTCCCACAGCATCTTCCCATGAAGATACACTGATAATTGTGCAGTCGGCATATCCTTCGCTGTCTCCATTCCATTCATAGCAATCGCATTCAGCGTCCAACCCATGGCCTCCATCTGGAAAGGCATGGTAAATGATGGCTTAATCAGGGCCGTGCTATATCTCCTCCGAGTCCTGCGTCAACTCCTACGCAAACTGAAGGCTAAGAAACTCAATGCGAAGAGAAAGAAATTAGCGAAGAGACTCGAACGTCGCCAATGCCAATATACCGCAGACCAGTACGACAAGAAAATCGAACAGTCTGGATCTAGCTCGGAAGACGAACCCGATAACGCCACGGCCATGGAATCCGATAGCTCATCCTCAAGTAGTTCAAGCAGCTCCAGCTCGTCGGAGGATGATGGTGATGATCCTCGCCCGAACCTCTTCCGGCGAGCACGCAGAAGGATTTCGAGACGAAAGGATAATGGTGATGAGGAGACAGGGTTGGCACCTAAGGATAAGTCGAAATGAGGTTACAATGATGCGGATAATCCTAAGTTTGCAACCGTGAAGGAAAGACGATCGAAGTGTGGGGTGTGGTAATACAAATCGGTTTCTCCGAGAAAGATGTTAATCTTAGCCGAATCCTCTACTTCACAATAATGCATCCTATACTATATATTTTAACAGCTTCTTACTTTCTAGGCTCTATAGTTTTCTACCATACTTATAATATCTTTTTAGTATATAACTTAAGCCTCGCTTAGTCTCCTTATATATTACTCCGACTTAGTATTATACTACTTAAGTCACTTATTACGTCTTATATTTTTAAGTATTTCTAATTTTAACTTAACCTATAACCTAATTAATCTTTAGATTATATTCTTATAACTAAGGTATTTCTAAAACTACCTTATCTTGTCCTAATATAATAAAGCCTTATAGGAAATACTACGGTGGACTTGTTATTAGGCTAGGTATATAGATATTAAATAAAGTTAATAATATAACAGTAATAAATAATAACTAGTGGAGTGGTTGCCTAACAAATTAACTCTAATTATATTCTAAGATTCACTATAAAGAAAGGAACTATCTAGGTAAGGACTATGGTTCCTTAAATATATAACCTTATACCTAAGAAAGTCCTTGCTCTGTCTACTCTGTCTACTCTGTTTGCTCTATTATAGATCTTATAAATTATATAGATTACACAGATTACATTATGTGACCTTAGTTACTATTCCTTATTATATAGTTCTACCAGATCCATTCTAGACCGTGCCCTTATTAACTAACTAGCTTCCTCCAACTCTTCTCTAAGTAGTTGTAACATTATACTTAAAGCGTCCGTAATACTATCTCCCTCCTCTTTATCTTTGTCCTTAAAGATTCCTAACATCTCTAAGTTATCTACTAAAGGTATAATGTCCGTCTAGTTAATTTGGTTAATATTATTACTTATTATACCTAAAGCTGCTTCTTCTTCTTCCACTATTTACTAGTCTCGTACCATTACTACAATACTATCTCTTAGTAAGATAATGCCGTCTCTATATTCTCATTATGCGAAAGAGAGGTTAGTCTATGTTGTATTAGCAAGCCCTTTGTCTTAATAACCCTCTTCCTGCTTAAAGTGCACTAAAGCAAATATTTAGTTGTCCTGTGACGTTCGCTCTATTTCTAATGCTAAGTATACGCGTTCTATTACTCTTAATAGTTTTTAAGTACCCTTGTTAATTGCTGCTAGGGTCCTAGGTTTAATCTACTGCTATAAAGCTTGACAACAAGCTCTTAGTAGCATTGGCTAAACTTTGTTATTTTTGTAATACTAAGCAAGAGGCGGCCGCTGCTTAACAATAGGCCCTTAACTCTTAACTAGCTGTATCTACTTAGCTAATTTATCTTAAGAAGGTGCATAAGAAGGTTTATTCTAAGAAGTAGAAACTTGTAGAATAAGGCCTTTAGGAACTTGGCAATAAAAGAATAGATTCTCTTCTAATAGAGAGGGAAACAACTCCAAATATATTAGCAGGTGCTCCTCTTAGGTCCCCCTTAGGTGACTTATTCTTTGGTAATTCTTCCTTATTAATACTTTCTAATCCTTTCTCCTCTAATACTCTTATACCTTATAGCATTTTTTAAGTTGTTTAGTAGCTCCTAGGTAGTCTCCTTATAGCCTATCTACTTAACCTTATACTATGTTTTGTTATTAATATCCTTATAACTAACAATCTTTAAACCCTCCCATTTATCTTCCTCTTGTCCTCTATATATATCTACCTTATATACTAGTAGCTCTATATTCCCATATACTGGCTCTAGTATTGCGATATATTATATAGGGTAGATCTTTATTTTCTCTAGTAAGTTAAGTCTATACGTAACTTCTAAGATCTTTGCCTTAACCTTAAATGGTCCTAGTCTAATATAGTCCAACTTCTTGCTTAGTTGTTAACTCTTAAAGTTTTTATATAGTAGCCATACTTTGTCTCCCTCCTTAAGATCTAGTCCCTTAGATCTCTTAGCATTATAGTACCTTTTTATCCTTTCTTGTACTAGTTTTGCTATGCTTTTAAAGTAATTATAGATATTTATTAACGTCTCTATTCTTTCTTTAGCTGTGCTACTTGTTTTCTTTACTTAATATAGTAATAACGACGTTCTTGGCTTGTATCTGTAATTCGCCTTAAAGGGTAATATGTCTATCCCTTCCTATAGTGTTGCATTATATATAAACTGTATAACTAGTAATAACAATACCTAATTGTTTTATACGTAATTAATATAATACCTTAGATACTGTTCTAGTGTCTAGTTTAGTCTTTTTATTTATTTATTTATTTATAGATGATACGCAGTTAACGTTACTACTTAAACCCCTTATTCTGCTAAAAATACCTCTTAGAATGCTGCTATAAATCTTAGATCTCTGTCTAATATGATCTTACTTAGTGCTCCATATCTTGCAAATACTTCCTTAATATAGATTCTAGCCACATCTTCTACTAAGATTTCTTCTATATATGCTATAAAGTAACCCTACTTAGTTAACTTATCTACTATTACTAAGATTACGTTGTAATCCTAACTAGTAATAGGGTCTTTTAACTTTAGTAACTTAATAATAAAGTCCCATAATATAACCTCCTATAGTCTCTCTGGTATTTTAACTGGTTAAAGCCCTCTATATAGCTTATATCTTGTTGGTTTATTTCTCTAGCAATCTAAACACTCTTTAGTAACTTATCTTGCTAGTCCCTAAATTCCTTAAATAATATATTCTTCTTAAAGTCTTAACACTAAGCCTATAGCTCCGTTGTGTCCTTGCGTTATTCCTTTATAAAATTCTTCTATAAATTCTTTTACAATTGCCTTTAGTACATACGTAGCTTCTTAGTGCTTATACTGCTCTAAGTCTGGATCCTTACTCTATACCTCTTAGATCTTCTGTGACTATATACTCTCTAGTATTTTATAGGTCTGACTTTCTTCTCTAGTTACTGCAATTTTAGGATAATTATACCTAATTAGTCTATCTTTATTTTTGCGCAACATTGCCCCTAATAGCTTTTCTTTATTCTATAACTTAGCTTTTCTACTTAGAGTGTCTGCTTGTGTATTATCTATACCTATCACGGGACACCCCCGTAACACCTTACACACGTCCACCTGTTTCCACCAACTGAACAACCAAAGACCAACCACGAGACGGCAATCTAACAGCAATCTACCGTATTCCACCGCAATCTACCATCTCTACTGTCGGAGTTGCTAACTAGCAACTTCAAGGACCTCTAACTGCCGAATTCTACCAAGTTCTACCAGAACCGCCACCTAAGCTCTACCTTGCCTATGCATAGCACAGTACCCATTAACCTAGCAACTAAGCGAACGTTATATACCCTTTTTCCCTTATTTCCTACTTTCCTTTCCTTACGCAACGTCTTGACTTTATTATATAGTTTATATACATAGCTTAATAATATCTACTTCGCTATATATTATCATCGCTTGTGCTTACTCCATAACACTACATTGCGTTAACCCTATATACTACCCTCTAAAATGCAGAACGACCCTAAAGCCCCTATAATAGCCATTAGCATTATATCCGCACTCTAAGAACAATTAGTAGAAATATAGAAGTCCTTTATAGACGCCCTTATATAGAACCAAGCCACTTTAACTTAATAATAAGCTAAACAAGAAGCATAATACTAGCAATTAATTAAAGACCTCTAAGAAGAAATCCGCACCCTTAAAATACCCATATTAGGGCCCTAAGACTAAACACTATCTTTAAAAATAAACACGCGGAACAAGAGCCCCAAACCTATAGTAGTTACTTACCCTAAACTAACTACTGCACCGTAACAATCTAAACAACTACTAGACCCTCCAATATTTACTAGTAAATAATAAGAACTCTAATTATTTCTAAGCCAGCTTAAAAATAAGCTAATTGGTAACACTAACCGCTACCTAACTAAAGCCAACTAACTCTACTACGCCCTAAGTTAATTAGGAGGAGATGTAGCTAACCTTATTAAACCTCTTTAACCGAACTTAGTACTAAGCCTAATTATACTTCTTAAAGCCATATATAGTGACCTAAACCACTAAGCTACTGCTCAAAGAAAGATAAACCATATAACTTAAGGAATAAAAAGCTTCCCAATATACTTCTCCAAATTCAACCATTACGCAAAAGAAACAGGCTAGAACGACTCCATACTAATTAATAGCCTTATTAAATCCTTAAGCCCCAAACTAAAAACCTCCCTAATAGGTATAGACCTACCAGGAGCTCTTAACGCCTACATAAACGTTATTAATAAATAATATAATAATATACTACGCCTAACACCAAAGCCTACTCCTTAATACAATATAACAAACCCGTAAATATCTACTAAGTTATTGTCTTAGCCTAAGCACCCTAACGCTATAGATATTAACACTAAAACCCTAGGATACGCCCTACTAGGGTCCTCTAAACAAGAACAATACACTAAGCTAGGCCTCTATTTTAAGTATAAAAGTAGCTCCTATTTCTCCAACTACTGCTCCGTCCCTATGCCCCAACATAAATTACAAACGGCTAACACTAGCAGCCGTTTACCGCATTAATCCTCCAGTTACCGTCCCCAATCTCCACCTGGTTCCAGCCCCGTATCCAATAAGTACTACTTATAAGGACAAAGCTATAACTAATACACTATAAGAACTCCACCCCAATCGCCTTTAAAAGGAAGGTCCTAGAGCTAAGTCGCTCTCCAAAACAGCGCTGCCTCAGGATCTTATTAAATGCTTTAAATATCATAAACTCTAACTCTTAAAATCACAGCATAACTATTAACTATTATCTTCGGCAGAACAATTAATAGGTTAATACTTAAGTCCAATACGGGGGAAACTAGCCCAAAGACAAAGACAAAGACGGGGTCAAAACCAAAACGGAAATATATATATAGAGGGAGAGAAACGGACCCAGTGGGCAGAGGAGTGGAGGCAGCAAAAACAAAGGACAGAGATGCCGCTTCTAGTAAGCTAGAAGAGAAGATAGGGAGCTAATTGGCCGAAATGGGGACTTATAGGGGTAGGGCCACCGTCAGAAGAACCGCTAAAGATATATAAGGAGCTTAAGAAAGCAGAAAGCTCAGTTTTAACGCAGATACAGATAGGATAGATAGGGCTAGCGGCCTTCCTAAATAAGGCTAGGGTACCAGACTTTCCCTCCCCTATATACCAGTGCGGCCAAGCCGAAGAGACGGCGTTATATATTATAGCCTACTGCCCCCAGTTCGCAGAGCAGAGGTAAGGGCTAGCGGTAGGCCGCCCAGAGGTTAAAAAACTAGCTAGTACGGCCAAGGGAGCGAAACGGCTCGCAAGATGGTTTCTACAACTACGGGTCCTACCACAGTTCCACTATACGGAGGAGCTCCTGCGAGAGGAGGAAGAGAAAGAAAGGGGAGTAAGTAGGCTAGCTAGGTAAGAGGCTTGCTGAATAGAAAAAGTAGGCGTCTGTAGACGCCTTTTCAATACTTATAGGCTGCGAAGTAGACGGCAGAGAGTGTATAATAGGCTAAGGAGGGGGTTTTTTATCCCGTATCAGGTTTTCCCATTATATAAAATAGGAGTACCGTATGGCTATAGAGCTAAATCGGTGTAAGATTAATAAATAATACTTAAGTCCTAATTAATACAGGAGCTAGTAGCATAGGATTTATTAACAAGATCTTTATATAAGATAATAGTTTTACTCTAACCCCCCTTAACCGGCATATTAACATATTTGGATTTAATAGCAAACGTACTATCTTAGGCTGTATTACCTATATAGTATTCCTAAGACTCTAATACCTAAACCACAAAGAACTAATTAAGCTTTTTATTACCACTTTAGGTTACTTAGTAATACTTAAACAACCTTAGATAAAGCTATATAAGGTAACTATTAATTAGGACAACCTTAAGCTTCTATTTACCACCTCCTATTATAAGCAAAAGTGCCTTATAACTTGCTACTCAGACCCCAAACCAAAATCTAAAAAATCCACTAGGATCCATTAGTCTAAAATTTCCACTAACGTCCACCCTATACCTAAAAAGTCCACCCAATTCCACTAAAAACCTAAAAATTATACTAAACTACACAAACTGACCCTAACTACTATACCACCCCAAACCAAGTAGAAGCCTAAACTTAAGCTTAATATACAAAAGTACCAAAAGAACTAGTATTCTACTATAAAAAGAATACTTAAAGAACCTAAACCTAAATCTAATACTAACTCCGTACCTAACACTAAACCTAAAGTTAAATAAGAAACAGTAGATAATTAAAAGGAAGTTACTAGCCGGTAACTTGCCCCCCTTTTTACGGATATCTATATAATTGGAGCTACCCTATTAGCACAACTCGCCAGGAAACCTAAATATACAATCTTTACCGTTATAATGGCCAATATTAAAAAGGCCCTAGCACTAAAGAAGCACACTAACCCTACTACAAAAGTACTAGTATGCCATTATAAGCATCTAGAAGTATTTTTATAAAAGAAAGCCGACAAGTTAGCAGAGCACCAACTATATAACTACAAGATCGTACTCAAAGAAGGAAAACAACTAGGATTTAGACCCTTATATAGAATATCCCAAAACGAACTCTAAGTGTTGCGGAAGTACTTGGACAAATACTTAAGTAAAGGATTTATTAGAGCAAGCTCTTCGCCTATAGCTATAGCTATAATCTTTATTAAGAAACCTGGCGGTGGTCTATACTTCTATATAGACTACTAAGCTCTTAACGCTATTACTATTAAGAATTGGTACCCGCTCCTATTAATTTAAGAGACACTAAACTGATTAAGTAAGGCTCGCTACTATATAAAACTTAACCTTATCCACGCATTTAACCGCCTCCGTATCGCAAAAGAAGATAAATAGCTTATAGCATTCCGTACTAGATACAGACTATTTAAATACTTAGTGACGTCGTTTAGCCTTATAAATGCCCTAAGTTTATTCTAACACTTTATAAATAATACCTTACGACCTTACCTGGACGTTTTCTATACTGCTTATATTGACGACATCCTAGTATATAGCAATAACCTAGCTAAATATAAGAAACACATTAACCTTATTTTAGAAGCCCTACGTAGAGCTAGACTATAATTAGATATAGATAAATGCGAGTTCCATAAAACAGAAGTTCTATACCTTGGACTTATTATCTTTATAAATAATATATAAATGGACCCAAAAAAGATTAAAGTAATTGTAAACTAGCAAGAACCTAAGAACGTTAAAGATATAAGAGCCTTTATAGGATTTGCTAATTTCTATTAACGGTTTATTAATAACTTCTCCGCCCTAGTTTTACCTCTTATAGCTCTAACCCAAAAGGACAAAGCCTTTATCTTTAATAAGGAATATAAGAAGGCCTTTACCTATCTAAAAGTTATATTTACTACTACACCCATACTCTAACACTTTAACCCAAACTAAAAGAGTGTTATAGAAGCTGACTTATCTAACTATATTACTAGAGGCATTCTATCTTAGTATAATAAAGAAGGGGTACTATACCCTATAGTATACTTCTTAAAACGACTAAGTCTAGCCAAATATAACTACAAGATCTACGATAAAGAATTATTAACCATTATTAGATATTTTAAACAATAGCGACCTAAACTAAAAGGCGCTAGATTTCCAATTAAGGTCCTTAACAACTATAAGAATCTATAGTACTTCACAACTATAAAACAACTAAGTTATTATTAAGCCCGCTAGTTAGAATATCTGTCTTAATTCCAATTCTTAATTACATACCACCTAGGCGTTTAAGGTCAAAAACCTAATACCCTAACTTGACATTTATAAGACATAACAGCATAGGAAAAAGCGCGCGCCTACTATAAATAAACCCTGCTTTGTCCTAAATTATTTAATCCCCTAGCTAAAGACCTTATGGTACACATCCTTAAAATAACTAATTAATTAATTAAACAGATTATAATCAATAAATACCCAAACAATAAGTTTATCTAAAAGACACTTAAGCTAATTTAAGATGGCATTAGACGCTCTAAAAAAATCTCTCTAAGTAAATATAAAGTTTGTAAAGACCACTTATACTACTAAAACCGCCTAGTTATCCCTAATTATAATAAACTTAAGCTTAAGCTCCTTAAACACGTATACAACCTACTAGTAGCCAGCCACCTAGGCTAAGGAAAAACCCTAGAGCTACTCTAACAGGAGTACTACTGGCTAAACATATATAATATAATACGAAGGTATATCTCCAGCTGCTATACCTGCCAACAAGCCAAAGCTTTATATAAGACATATAATGGCTTTCTAAAGCCACTACCTATTCTGGACTAAAGATAAAAGAATATCTTAATTAACTTCATTATTAATCTCCCTAAAAGTAAAGGCTGTATAAACATTATAGTAGTTATAGACCAACTATCTAAAATAAGACACTTAATCGCCTACCCCAATATATTAGTACCTACCGTTGCCCAACTATTCCTAGATTATGTATGGAAACTCTATAGACTTCCTAAAACAATCGTCTCTAATAGAGGCCGCTAGTTTATTTTAGCGTTTTAGAAAGAACTAACTACCCAACTCTATATTAAAGCACTGTTGTCTACAGCATATTACCCAGAAATGGATGGTCAAACGGAACATGTAAATGCTATAATGGAACAGTATATTTGGATATACACGTCATATCTATAGGACGACTAGATAGACTGGCTTATATTTACTAAGTTTACTACAAATAACTCCATCTTAGAAACTATAAAGGTCTCCCCATTCCTAGCTAATTATGGCTAGCACCCACAAATGGGTTTTAAACCCTTTAGTAATATTCCTTATCTAGCTTATTAGGCCTTATAAGTTGCAGAAGCAAACGAATATATAAAAAAGATAGAAGAACTATAAAAGTTCCTTACTAATAAAATAATATGGGCCCAGTCTATCTATAAAGCCGCAGTAAATAAGAACCGAACCCTAGCACTAGCTTACTAAATTAGTAACTTTATCTGGCTAAACATAAGAAATCTAAATATAAAACAACCTACTAAGAAACTTAATTGGAAGAACGCTGGCCCTTATAAGGTTAAAAAAGTTATCTCTTCTTATACCTACTAACTAAAGCTCCCTAATACGGTTAAAATCTACCTTATATTCCATACGTTAGTCCTCCGCCCTACCGCCCCTATATTAGACGCCCTGCCTAGACAGATCTAAGACCCTCCCCTATCGGCAAAATATGGTACCCTTTCAATGGCCTCAATGGTTGGTGGTTGACGCAATTGGCGCGTAGTTGAGGTCATTTAGCAACTCGACCGACTAGCCTATATTGTGTTTTTTTAATACGCAGCCTATACGCAACCTACGCGCAACCTGCCAGTAATTTGCGCATTTAGTAACCATAATTATATTTACCTCTTTTATACTAATAACATATTTTAAATAAATAAAAGCTACTTTAAAGCTATTTATAAGGCTAGTAAAATAAATAATATTATTTTAGATAATTTAA